>Ga0247742_10001107_pt1 | contig 19525 bp, 12 predicted proteins | sample UWRJL208509C2_FD_180944 | JGI IMG/M metagenome (GOLD analysis project Ga0247742, IMG submission 180944) | Plant litter microbial communities from Arlington Agricultural Research Station in Wisconsin, United States - UWRJ-L208-509C-2 | ecosystem: Environmental > Terrestrial > Plant litter >... | reverse complement strand
GCGATTTCCAGACGGCGTTGCTGGCCGTAGGACAGTTCACCGGCCAGACGGTTGGCGCAGTCCACCAGGTCGACCACTTCCAGCCAATAGAAGGCGCAGTCCAGCGCATCGCTCTCGGCCTTGCGGTAGCCCTTGGTGTTGAGGATGCCCGCCAGCATGCTGCGGTTGACCCACATGTGCTGGGCCACCAGCAGGTTTTCCAGCACCGACATTTCCTTGAACAGGCGAATGTTCTGGAAGGTCCGTGCCAGCCCGGCACGGTTGACCAGGTGGGTGCCACCGAACATTTTGTAGTAGAGCCGGCTGAAGAAGCTTTTCGGCGAGACGAAATCGGTCAGCTTGAACGATTCGCCGAGCAACTGGATGACGTTGGTCTGCTCACCGCGCACGCTAAGTTCGATCTTGCCGCCCGAGGCCTTGTAGAACCCGGTCAGGCAGTTGAACACGGTGGTCTTGCCCGCGCCGTTGGGGCCGATCAGGGCGAAGATCGAGTTGCGGTGGACCTTGAGGCTGACATCGCTCAGGGCCTTGATGCCACCGAAGTGCATCATCAATTTTTCAACAGAGAGTACGACTTCGCTCATGGCGCAACTCCTTTACGCGGCGTCACACCGGTACGGCTGATCCGGATCAGGCCGCGCGGTCGCCAGATCATCATCAACACCATCAGGATGCCGAACAGCAGCACGCGGTATTCCGCGAAGCCCCGCAGCAGTTCCGGGGCGACGGTCAGCACGAAGGCTGCGATCACCACGCCGATGGTCGATCCCATGCCACCGAGCACCACGATGGCGAGGATCAGCGCCGACTCGAAGAAGGTGAACGAGGTCGGGTTGACGAAGCCCTGGTACGTGGCGAAAAACACCCCGGCCAGGCCGGCGGTCGAGGCACCGATGGTGAATGCCGAGAGCTTGACCAGTACGTGGTTCAGGCCCATGGAGCGGCAGGCGATTTCATCTTCACGCAAGGCTTCCCAAGCGCGACCGACTGGCATGCGGGTCAGGCGATGCTTGATGTACAGCACGGCCAGGACCACCAGGAACAACACGGCGTAGATGAAGTAGTACTTTACGTCCGGGTTGTAGGCGATGCCGAAGAACTCGTGGAAAGGTACCCCACCGTCCTTGGCGCGCTTGCCGAATTCCAGGCCGAAGAAGGTCGGCAGCGGCGCCGGCATGCCGTTCGGGCCGCCGGTCAGCGACAGCCAGTTGTTCAGCACCAGGCGAATGATTTCACCAAAGCCCAGGGTCACGATCGCCAGGTAATCCCCGTGCAAGCGCAGCACCGGGAAACCGAGGATGCACCCCGCCAGCCCGGCGGTGATCGCCGCCAACGGCAATACAGTCCAGAAACCCAGGCCGAGGTATTGATAACCCAGCGCTAGGCCGTAGGCACCGATGGCGTAGAACGCTACGTAGCCGAGGTCGAGCAGGCCCGCCAGACCGACCACGATGTTCAGCCCGAGGCCGAGCAGCACGTAGATCAGGCCGAGGATGACCACGCCCAGCAGGTAGGAGTTGGAGAAGAACGGGAACACCACGGCGATGACGATCATCAGCGGGATGATCCAGCGCAGGCGTGATTTGTAATCGGCAGGCAGTACATGAACGCCGGAACCGGTGCTCTCGAAGCCTTCGAGGATTTTCAGGCCCTTGGGGGTTTGCAGGAACAGGCTCAAGGCAAAGCGCCCGGCCATGACGATCCCGACGATCCAGGCGACGCGGGTCGGTTCCAGATTGAACCCGTAGCCGTCGAGCACGACGCCGACGATCGGACCGAACACAATCAGGGCAATGAGGCCGGCAAGGATTGCGTCAACCAGGCTTTTTTTGACATCAATGGTTTTTTGAGTGGTTGAGGACATCGCTTACACCTTCGACACAAGAGGACGGCCGAGCAGGCCTTGAGGCCGAAAGACCAGAACAAGAACGAGCAGCGAGAAGCTGAACACGTCTTTGTAGTCGGAGTTGACCAGACCGGAGAACAGCGACTCGGAAATCCCGAGGATGATCCCGCCGAGCATCGCGCCAGGCAGCGAACCGATACCGCCGAGTACCGCCGCGGTAAACGCCTTGATACCGATGATGAAGCCGGCGTAGAAGTCGAATGTGCCGTAGTTCATGGTGATCAATACACCAGCCAATGCCGCCATGGCCGCGCCGATGATGAACACGTAGGAAATGACCCGGTCGGTGTTGATCCCGAGGATCGAAGCCATCTTGCGGTCTTGCTGGGTCGCGCGGCACATCCGGCCGAGCTTGGTGTACTTGATGATGTAGGTCAGCAGCGCCATGCCGGCGAATGCCGCCACCAGGATGAACACCTTGGTGTAGGTCAGTTGCACGAAACCAGTGCCGATATCGACGCGCCAGGCGCCGGTCAGCAAAGTTGGAACGCCTTGTTGCTTCGCGCCCTGGGCGATCTGTGCATAGTTTTGCAGGATCAGCGAGATACCGATGGCACTGATCAGCGGTGCCAGGCGGGTGGAGTTACGCAGAGGTTTGTAGGCGACGCGCTCGATGACCCAGCCATACACCGCCGTGACGACGATGGTGAAGATCAGGGTGCCGAGCATCAGCAGCGGGAAGGATTCGATACCGAAGTAAGCCAGCAGAGCCAGACTGATTGCCGCGAGGTAAGCGGAAATCATGTAAACCTCGCCGTGGGCGAAGTTGATCATGCCGATGATGCCGTAGACCATTGTGTAGCCGATGGCGATCAGGCCATAGACCGACCCGAGGGTCAGGCCATTGACCAGTTGCTGCAGGAAAATACCATCCATAACGCAATCTCACGCATTTGAGAGACTGCACACAGCGGATACGACGGTGTGGGGTTCAGCCATCCGCGCAACACGACAGGTGTGCAGCTCTAAGAAAAGACAGGTACTGCACGGACACGCTTGAAGATGGGCCCGGCACAGGTGCCGGGCCCATCAACCATTCATGTCACTTCTGTTTTTCCAACTGGTGGTATTTGCCGTCCTTGTCCCACTGGTAAACCACGTAGTCGGAGACTTTGAGGTCACCCTTGGAATCCCAGGACTTGTCGCCCATAACGGTTTTGACGGTGTTTTTCTTCAGCCATTCAGCCGCTTTTTCGCCGCTGTTGGACTTGGCGCCATTGAACGCGGCCGCCAGGGTCTGAACCGAAGCGTAGGCGTACAGGGTGTAGCCTTCAGGCTCGGTGCCGGCTTTGCGGAACGCGTCAACTACGGCCTTGCTGTCTGGCAGCATGCGCGGGTCGGCGCCGAAGGTCATGAGCACGCCATCCACGAATTGCGGGCCGCCAGCGGTGGTCACCAGTTCGTCGGTCACGATGCCATCGTCGGACATGAACTTGACGTCTTTCAGGCCTTGTTCACGCAGCTGGCGAACCAGTGGACCGGCTTCCGGGTGCAGGCCGCCGAAGTAGACGACGTCGGCGCCAGCGCCACGGATTTTGGTGACGATGGTGCTGAAGTCTTTCTCGCCACGGGTCAGGCCTTCATACAACACGGGCTTGACGCCACGTTTTTCCAGCTGGGCCTTGGTGGCGTCCGCCAGGCCTTGGCCGTAGGTGTCTTTGTCGTGCAGGACGACGACTTTCTTGCCCTTGAGCACGTCGACGATGTAGTCGCCGGCCACGATGCCTTGCTGGTCGTCACGCCCGCACATACGGAACATGGCGCTCAGGCCGCGTTCGGTAACGGTTGGGTTGGTGGAGCCTGGCGTGATCGCAATGATGCCCGCTTCGTCGTAGATCTCGGAGGCCGGAATGGTCGACGACGAGCAGAAGTGACCGACGACGCCGGCGACTTTCTGGTTGCTGAGGTCCTTGGCGACCGTCACAGCCTGCTTCGGTTCGCAGGCGTCATCGCCCTTGACCAGAACGATTTTTTCCCCGTTGACGCCGCCGGCCGCGTTCACCGCGTCGGCCGCAGCCTGTGCACCCTTCATGTATTGCTCGCCAAATGCCGCGTTGGCGCCTGTCATAGGACCCGCTACACCGATTTTCACATCAGCTTGAGCAAACGCAGAAACACCCAATGCAGTTGCCACTGCGAGGGCCAGAAAGCCTTTCTTGTAAAACGTCTGGGACATGAGGTGGTGCTCCAAGGTTTTTTTTAGTTGGCACTGCGACTTCAACTGAATGCTCAGAGCAAGGGCCGTGCCATCGGTTTTTTATTCTTCAAAAAGTCGCTGCATTATTGTTATTTCGACTGTTTCGAGCCCTTTTTCATTGGGCGTGCAACCGTCTAAACCGCGGAAGGTGAAACCGTACTTTTTTGCTGGCGCAACCCGCTTGCGCCATCATTGCAACCGCGGCCCGAAACAACGTGCAACCCGCCTGTAACAGCCTGCGTCACCGAAGTGCACACTGCTGGTGCGGTACTGCTACAACCCGCACCATTACAGGCTAGTCGCTACGCCGCAAAGCGCCGCTTCCAGCAACAAAATTCAACAATCAAATCACGATCCGCAAGCACTGGCCTGCGTGATACAGGGAAAACCCCGCCTCGTACAGACAACTGCGCAACCCCACTCCGGCCACAGGTTGCATAGGCGCGAAGGGAATCGGCAACGCTTGAGCATTTCCGTGACACAAATAGTCGGCGAACGCTTTGCCGACCACGGTGCCGGTGGTCACTCCCCGACCGTTGTAACCGGTGACTGCCACTAAACCGGGCGCCGGCTCGAACAAGCGCATCAAATGGTCCGGGGTAAACGCAATACGCCCGGTCCAGGTGCACTCCCACTCCACGGACTTGAGGTACGGGAAATAGTGCTGCTGCACCCGATCGGCCCAAGCCTTGAGGAACCAGGCCGGTTTCTGATTGCCATTACCCAGGCTGCCCAGGAGCAACCGACCATCCTTGTCTCGGCGAATGCTGCTGAGCACCTGACGGGTGTCCCAGGAACCTTGGCCGCCCGGCAGAATCCGCTGTGCCGCGTCATCGGTCAATGGCACCGACGCGACTTGATAGTAATAACCGGGGAAAAAGTTGCGCCGTAGCTCCGTCCAGTCACCTTCGGTGTAGGCGTTGGAGGCGATCACTACCTGCTCGGCGAGCACCGAGCCTTGCTCGGTCTGCACCGACCAGCGCTGCCCCTGGCGTTCCAGGCGGGTGACCGGCGAGTGGTCAAATAATTGACCGCCGAGGCCCTTCGCGGCATTGGCCAAACCCGTGGTGTAGGCCATGGGATTGATCGTGCCGGCCCGTCGATCAAGCAACGCGGCGGCGATTTTGGGCGTGCCGGTCGCTTGTTCGCACGCGGCGCCGGTCAGCAGCTCAACCGGGGCGCCTCGCCGTTTCCATTGTTCTTCGCGGCTGCGCAGATCGGCTTCGCCCCGGGCGTTGTGCGCCATGTGCAGCGTGCCTTCACGGCGCAACTGGCAATCGATGCTGTATTTGTCCACCAGGCTGAACACCAGCGCGGGCGCGGCGCCGAGCATGCGGTTGAGCTGGCTGCCCACCGCTTCGCCAAAACCGGCTTCGATCTCGTCCGGGGGAATCCACATCCCGGCATTGACCAGCCCGACGTTGCGCCCCGAGCCACCGTGCCCGGCGCGATGGGCTTCCAGCACGCAGACTGTCTTGCCCTGTTCCAGCAAATGCACCGCCGCGGACAAACCGGTGAAACCGGCGCCGATCACGCAGACATCCACCGTGATTTCGCCTTTGAGCGCGGCGTTATCCGGCCGTTGAGGCGTCAACTTTTCCCACAGACACTCTTCGCGTAACGGCATTGCGGGCTCCTGTCGGAGCAGCTGCAAGCAACAAGCTTCAAGCGGCAAGCACGTTCGCTTGCCGCTTGAAGCTCAAAGCGTGTGGCTGCTTAATCAAATGTAATACCCTGCGCCAGCGGCAATTCCAACGAATAGTTGACGGTGTTGGTCTGGCGGCGCATGTAGGCGCGCCAGGCGTCGGAGCCGGATTCACGACCGCCGCCGGTTTCTTTCTCGCCGCCAAACGCGCCGCCGATCTCCGCGCCGCTCGGGCCAATGTTGACGTTGGCGATGCCGCAGTCGCTGCCCACGTCCGACATAAATTGTTCGGCTTCGCGCACGTCAGTGGTGAAGATGCACGACGACAGGCCTTGTGGCACCGAGTTGTTCAGCTCGATCGCCTCGGCGAAGTCGCTGTAGCCGACCACGTAGAGAATCGGCGCGAAGGTCTCGTGGCGCACCACGTCGCTCTGCTCAGGCATTTCAACGATGGCCGGGGACACGTAGTAGGCATTCGGGAATTGATCTTCCAGTTGGCGCTTGCCGCCAAACACTCGGCCGCCTTCGCTCAAGGCCTGCTCCAGGGCGTCTTGCATGCCTTCGTAGCTTTGCTTGTCGATCAGCGGGCCGATCAGGTTGCCTTGCAGCGGGTGGCCGATGCGTACTTTGGAATACGCGGCTTTGAGGCGGGTGACGATTTCGTCCTTGACCGATTCGTGGGCAATCAAGCGGCGCAGGGTGGTGCAGCGCTGACCGGCGGTGCCGACCGCGCTGAACAGAATCGCGCGCACGGCCATGTCGAGGTCGGCGCTCGGGGCGAGGATCATCGCGTTGTTGCCGCCCAGCTCGAGGATGCTGCGGGCGAAACGCGCGGCGATCTTCGGCGCCACTTCGCGGCCCATGCGGGTGCTGCCGGTGGCGCTGATCAGCGCGACACGCGGGTCATCGACCAAGGCTTCGCCGGCATCACGGCCGCCGATGATCACTTGGCTGAGGTAGGGCGGGGCGTCGCTGAAGTTTTTCAGCACGCGATCGAACAGCGCCTGGCACGCCAGGGCGGTCAGCGGGGTTTTCTCCGACGGCTTCCAGATCACCGGGTTGCCGCAGACCAGCGCCAGCGTAGTGTTCCAGGCCCAGACCGCAACCGGGAAGTTGAACGCACTGATCACCCCGACCACGCCCAGCGGATGCCAGGTCTCACGCATGTGGTGGCCAGGACGCTCGGAGGCGATGGTCAAACCATAGAGTTGGCGAGACAGACCGACGGCGAAATCGCAGATGTCGATCATTTCCTGAACTTCACCCAGGCCTTCCTGGGTGATCTTGCCCGCTTCCCAGGACACCAGCTCCCCGAGATCGGCCTTGTATTCACGCAGGATGTCGCCCAGTTGCCGCACCAGTTCGCCACGACGGGGTGCCGGGACTTTGCGCCACAGATCGAACGCATGCTCTGCGCGACTGACCTGTTGCTCGACTTCGGCGGCACCTTCCCAGTTCACGGCGGCAATCTGGCTGCCATCGATGGGCGAATGCACCGGCACTTTGCCGTTCTGGTACAGGGCCGGGTTCACACCAAGACGATCAAGCAATGCGGCAACCATGGGTTACTCCTCAAGCGAAAAAACGAATGTGCACAGCCGAACCATCACGACTGATCAGGTCTTTAGTTTTAGCTGGCCGAAGGCTTGCCAACAAACGACGATTAAGCGAGATATCATTCCGTTTATTCATGCAACGTGTTGATGACCCGTCGCAGCCTCTGAACAAAAGGGCCCGTCATGCTCAATAAACGCCATTTGCCGTCGATCACTGCCTTGCAGTGTTTCGAGGCGGTCACCCGCCACTTGAGCTTCACCCGCGCCGCCGAAGAGTTGAACCTGACCCAGAGCGCCGTGAGCAAACAAGTCGCGCAGTTGGAAGAATTGCTGCAACACCTGTTGTTCCGCCGGGTACGTCGGCGCCTGCAAATGACTCCAGCCGGGGATTTGTACCTGGTGGAAGTGCGAAAAATCCTTACGCAGGTGGAGATGTCGACCCATTACCTGCGTTCCTACGGCGGTGAAACCGAAGTCCTGCGGGTGTCGACGCCCTCAACCTTCGGCGCCCGCTGGCTGGTGCCACGGCTCAAGGGTTGGCGTTTACGGCATCCGTCGATTCACCTGGACCTGTGCAACGAGCAGGAGCCGGACGAATTGCTGCAAGGCCGCGCTGACCTGGCGTTCTATTTCGGCCAGGCCGCCCGTCCCGGCACCGAATCCCTGAAATTGTTCGGCGAGGAACTGGTGCCGGTGTGCGCGCCGGGCAGCCTGCCGGATCAACCGTTCACCGATCCCACGCAACTCACCGACCTGGTCCTGCTGCAAAACGCCTCGCGTCCGCAAGCCTGGCACGAATGGTTCGACAGCCAGGGTTATCAGACCGAGCACAGCTACCACGGCCCGCGCTTCGAAACCTTTTATATGTGCATCCGCGCGGCGCAAGTCGGTTGCGGCGTGGCGCTGCTGCCGCGATTCCTCGTGGAAGAAGAACTCGCCGACGGCAAGCTGATCATTCCCTGGGCGCATGCCATGCCCAGCAACGACGCCTATTACCTGGCCTACCCCGAACACTCCGCCGAGGTGCCGAAGGTGCGGGATTTCGTGAAGTGGATGCTGGAGCAGATCGATAGTCCGGATGAGTTGCAGATTTAAGGACGCCCTCAGGACCTGCGGGATCTGCTGCAATCGAAAAATTGCTGGCAATACCGGGCACTGATATGCGCCACTATCGTTATTCAAAGTGGAGAACCCCGTTATGAGCGAGAGTGTGTTTGCCGATCGCATCGTGCAGAACCTGCTCGACACCGACTTCTACAAATTGACGATGATGCAGGCGGTGCTGCACAACTACCCGAACGTTGAAGTCGAATGGGAGTTTCGTTGCCGTAACAGTGAGGACCTGCGCCCGTACCTGGCGGAGATCCGTTTCCAGGTCGAGCGCCTGGCCGAATTGAGCCTGAGCGCCGACCAACTGAGCTTCCTCGAACGCATCAGCTTCATGAAGCCGGACTTCCTGCGCTTCCTCGGCCTGTTCCGCTTCAACATGCGCTACATCCACACCGGCATCGAGAACGGCGAGCTGTTTATCCGCCTGCGCGGGCCGTGGCTGCACGTGATCCTGTTCGAAGTGCCGCTGCTGTCGATCGTCAGCGAAGTGCGCAACCGCTATCGCTACCGGGAAATCGTCCTGGAGCAGGCCCGCGAGCAGTTGTACCGCAAGTTCGACTGGCTGACCGACAACGCCAGCGCCGACGAGCTTGCCGAGCTGCAAGTGGCGGATTTCGGTACCCGCCGGCGTTTCTCGTACCGGGTACAGGAAGAAGTGGTGAATGTGCTCAAGCATGATTTCCCCGGGCGCTTCGTCGGCACCAGTAACGTGCACCTGTCCCGGGAACTGGACATGAAACCCCTGGGCACCATGGCCCACGAGTGGATCATGGCGCACCAGCAACTCGGGCCTCGGCTGATCGACAGCCAGATCGCCGCGCTCGACTGCTGGGTTCGCGAGTACCGTGGCCTGCTGGGGATCGCCCTGACCGACTGCATCACCACCGACGCGTTCCTCGGTGACTTCGACCTGTATTTCGCCAAGCTTTTCGACGGGTTGCGCCACGATTCCGGCGACCCGGTGGTCTGGGCCGAGAAAGCCATCGCCCACTACCACAAGCTCGGCATCGACCCGATGAGCAAGACCCTGGTCTTCTCCGACAGCCTGACGCTGCCCAAGTCGCTGGAGATATTCCGCGCGCTGCGGGGTCGGATCAATGTCAGCTTCGGCATCGGCACCAACCTCACCTGTGATATTCCGGGTGTCGAGCCGATGAGCATCGTGCTTAAAATGGCCGCCTGCAACGGCCAGCCCGTGGCAAAAATATCCGATGAGCCTGGCAAGACTCACTGCAAAGACCCGAATTTCGTCGCCTATTTGCGACATGTGTTCAAAGTACCTGCCGCCCCTACTGGCACTTCAAGCAAGGAGTGAATTCATGCAAGCCGTACAGCGTGAGATTGCTGAACAGCTCAACGTTCAACCACCGTTCGCCGACCACGCCGCCCTCGTCGCGGAAGTGGCCCGGCGGGTGGCGTTTATTCAGGACTGCCTGGTCAATTCCGGGCTCAAGACCCTGGTGCTCGGCATTAGCGGCGGCGTCGACTCGCTGACCGCCGGCCTGCTGGCACAACGGGCGATGCGCGAACTGCGTGAGCGCAGCGGCGACGACGCCTATAAATTCATCGCCGTGCGCCTGCCCTACGAGACGCAATTCGACGAACACGACGCGCAAGCCTCGGTGGATTTCATTGCTCCGGACGAACGCCACACGGTGAACATCGGCCCGGCGGTGAAGTCGCTGGCCAACGAAGTGGCGGCGTTTGAAGGCCAACACGCGGTGTCGGTGGACTTCGTGCTGGGTAACACCAAGGCGCGGATGCGCATGGTCGCCCAGTACACCATCGCCGGCGCGGCCCATGGCCTGGTGATCGGCACCGACCACGCGGCGGAAGCGGTGATGGGCTTCTTCACCAAGTTCGGCGACGGCGCGTGCGACCTCGCGCCGCTGAGCGGCCTGGTGAAAAACCAGGTCCGGGCGATTGCCCGCAGCTTCGGCGCACCGGAGTCGCTGGTGGAAAAAATCCCCACCGCCGACCTCGAAGACCTGTCGCCGGGCAAGCCCGACGAAGCATCCCACGGCGTGACCTATGCCGAGATCGACGCGTTCCTGCACGGCGAGCCCGTGCGTGAGGAAGCGTTCAAGATCATTTGTGATACCTACAAAAAGACCCATCACAAGCGCGTGATGCCGTTCGCGCCTTGATCTCCACGCACTAAAAAGCCCGCTGGGGAGTGATCCTCAGCGGGCTTTTCGTTGGGCGCCGTTATTGTGGGAGCGCGGTTTACTTCAGGGTCACGGTGCCTTTCATCATCGAGATGTGGCCCGGGAACGAGCAGAAGAAACCGTATTTCTCGGCGGCATCGAGTTTCGACACATCGAAGGTCACCGAGTCGGACTCTTTAGCGCCGATGATTTTGGTGTGGGCAATGATCCGCGCATCACCGTCTTTCAGGTAGTTCTTGTCGATGCCGGCGCCCAGGCCATCGGTGGCGATCGGCTGCATGTCGGCTTCTTTACTGATGACCAGGTTATGGCCCATGACGTTCTTCGGCAGGCTACCAGAGTGGGTCAGTTTGACGGTGAAGGTCTTGCAGCTTTTATCGATGGTGATGTCCTTGGTGTTGAAGGACATCTGGTCAGTGGAGTCGACAGTGGTCTCGCATTCCGCAGCCATCAGTTGGCTACTGGCCAGCGTCAGCAGGGATACCGCAACGAGTTTGGCAAACATGGTGATTCTCCAAGGCAGGGTGTTGTTATTGATGCGTCTGGGGCAGAAGACTGCCTGAAATCCAGGCAAGTTCCTATGATCTGGATCAAAAAGTTGTATACAACTTTCGGCTATGAGCCTCATCGAGACAATCAAACAGCCAGCTTCACAGGGTACTCCTATGATCGGCCCATCAACCGAACGGAGGGTCCGTCATGTTCATCAATAGCCTGCTCTACAGTTTGCTCGCCGCCTACGCTTGTGGCGCCAGTGGCACCTACGAAAAACCGCAACGGGAGGTTTAACCCTTCGACGCGGCAAAAAGTCAGCCATTATTCGGGGGGCCTCAATGCCTCCGTGTGAGCTGGGCGACTGGAAGTGAAGGGTTTCTGGCGCATTCTTACGATTTTTCTCGATCATATCGTCGGCGAAGGCTTCGTTCGCGGGCAGCACCGTGACATGCTGCAAACGAGCGAATCGCCGCAACACCGGCTCGATGCGCTGGACGCCTGGCAACCGCCGGGACCGCCCAAATGGGTCGAGCAAAAAACCCAGCTAACGGCTCGACACCGATACAGGGCAGAATACGCGCCGCTCAACCTCACCTTCGACCCAAGAGGATCGCCCATGGCTAAACCTAATTATTCCTTCGCCAAACGTCAGAGAGACTTGGCCAAGGAGCAGAAGAAAGAGGAAAAGCTTCAGCGCAAGAAAGCGACAGCTGAAGAAGAAGCCGCTGCACTGAACCCGGAAACCGAGGGCGACGTGGCTGCAGAAGATGATGTTGAAGCACCGAAAGATCAGGCGCCCGACGCCTGAGTGTCACCCTCCCGGATCTGTGACAACCCTGTGGGAGCTTGCTCCCACAGGGGATCTCGGTCAGTCGATCGGCATCACGGTCACCCGCACCTCGGGATCATGATTACCCCCACCCAGAATCACTCCACGTAACGGCGACACATCGGAAAAATCCCGGCCCCAGGCCAGGGTGATGTGCTCCAGCGCCGGCTGCACGTTGTTGGTCGGGTCGAAATCCACCCAGCCCAACACCGGACAAAACACTGAAATCCAGGCGTGGGACGCATCGGCGCCAATCAACCGGGGCTGGCCCGGCGGTGGCTGAGTCAAGAGGTAGCCGCTGACGTAACGCGCCGACAACCCCCGCGACCGCACACACGCCAGCATCAGGTGCGCGAAGTCCTGGCAGACCCCGCGCTTGCGCTCCAGCACTTCCACCAGCGGCGTGGCCACCTGAGTCGCTTCGGCATCGAAGGTGAACTCGGTAAAAATTTTCTCCATCAACGCCTGAACCCCGAGCATCAGGGGCCGACCTGCGGGAAAGCAGCTCTCGGAAAACTCGACGAAATTACGCTTCAGATGCACGTAGGGCGATTCGAAGCGATAACGGCAGGCTTCCAGAATCAGCGGCGCCAGCGGTTGGCTGCTGTAGGTCAGGGCCTGGCGGGTCTGTTCCCAGGGCGGTGACTGATTGAAGTCCAGGGGCGGACGGGCCAGCACTTCGACGCTCAGGCGGGCGTTGACCAGCAACTCATCATGGGGACGTTCGAAGGCCAGCCGCGTCAGCGGATTGCCGAACACGTCCAGCTCGTCGCGCCGGGCCGTCGGGTCCGGACTGATCTGCAATTGCCGGGCGCTGCAGCGTTGCCAGGCACAGTCCCGCGGCCACAGGTGCGCCAACTGCTGGGCCAGGGACACCGGGTTGTCGTAGTGATAATGGGTGTCGTGAAGAATCTGGTAATGAGCACTCATCAGACGGACACCGTGCGCTGGCTGACGTCATCGACGTGGGCAAAATGGCGCAAGGCCAGGCGATCCGAGACCTGGCCGCTGGCATCGGCGATGTCTTGCAGCAAGTCGGCCAGACCTTCGATGGCGGCCCGGACGCTGGCCTCGCCAAACAGCGAGTTCTCCAGGCACCCCAGGTCGAATTGGGCCAGACGTTCTACCAACAGCGGCAAACCCGCTTCCCGGGGCGCGCCGAAGTCATCGTTCAAGCGTTTGAGCGTACGCGTCACCAGTTTCAGCTGGAACAGCACGGCGTGGGGGTTTTGCTCATCGAGCAGCAACAGGTCGAGCACCGGGATCAATTGCGCCACCGCCAGATAACGGGAACGGTAGGTGATGCTGCTGTTGCCCAATTCCAGCAACCACTCCAGCCCGGCCTGATCGAAGGTCCCGGCACCGCGCAGGAACGCCGCGAGGCTGCTGCTGAGGAACTGCAAACGCTCGATCCGCCGGCCAATCATCAGGAAACGCCAGCCTTCGTCCCGGGTCATGTCATCCAGAGCGAAACCCGACAGCGCCGCCAGGGACATGACCAAACGGTTGAGGAAATCGAGCAACTCGCCAAAGTCCGGCTCCTCGGTTTCCAGCTCCATGGCTTCACGCTGCAACTCCACCAGGGCCTGCCAGTTTTCCCGGGACAGCTTGCCGCGCACCTGGGACGCCGCCCACTGCAAGCGCTGCAAGTTGGAACGCAGGCTGAAGGACCAATCATCGCCCAGCAGCGCCGCGAGCAGACGCTCCGGCAACTCGCCCTCCTCCGGCAGCAGCATCAGCCGCTCGCCCAGGTCGACAGCCGCCTGCAAGGCTTGCGGGTCATCACCATCGACATACCGGGCGAGCATGATCCGCAGCAGCCGGGCGCTGTCATCGCAACGCTCGCAATAGCGACCGAACCAGAACAGGTTTTCCACCACCCGCGACGGCAGGTACGGATCGCGCCGCACGAGGTCGTGGACGCCGATTTCCCGCTCGGCCTTCCATTTTTCGCCGGTGGGCGCACGCTCGCCCAGCACCCAGGTGTCCTTGCTCGCGCCGCCGCGTTGCATCGACACCACTTCGGCGTCCGCCTCGGCGGCCACCCGCGTCAGGGCGCCAGGCAATACCCGATAGCCATTACGACTGGCCACCGCGTACACCCGCATGCCAATGGCCCGAGGCTGCAACTGGCCGTCTTCGGCCTGCCAGATCGGCGCCTGGGACAACTGCGCCAGCTCTTGCGCCACGTAGGCGTAGGGCCGCGCCTGCATGCGCGCAGCCAAGGCCTGGCGCTGTTCCTCTGTAAGATCGCGGCCAAACACCGGGGCGAAGCTTTGCGACGGGAACGCCGGTTTGATCAGCAATTCCGGCAGTTTTTCCAGCGCCTGCGCCAGCACCGGCGCTTCACCGCACCACCACGTGGCGATGGATGGCAGGATCAGATCTTCACCGAACAGGAATTGATTGATTCGCGGCAGGAATCCCAACAAGCCCGGGGATTCCAGCACGCCGCTGCCCAAGGCATTAGCCACCAGCACCCGGCCCTGGCGCACGGCTTCAAGCAGGCCGGGAACGCCGAGTGCCGAGTCGGTGCGCAATTCCAGCGGGTCGCAGAAGTCATCGTCGAGCCGGCGCATGATGGCGTGGACCCGACGCAGGCCGCTCAAGGTTTTCAGGTACACCGTGGCATCGCGCACGGTCAGGTCGCCACCCTCGACCAGGGGATAACCGAGTTGCCGCGCCAGGTACAAATGTTCGAAATAGCTCTCGTTGAAACGTCCCGGGGTCAGCAGCACCACCAGCGGCGTATCGCCGTCGCTCGGCGCCTGGCGGGCCAGGGTTTCCTGCAAGGTGCGGAAGAACCCCGCCAGGTGCTGCACTTTCAAGTCGCGGTACAACTCGGGAAAGGCCCGGGACACGATGGTGCGGTTTTCCAGTGCGTACCCGGCCCCCGAGGGCGCCTGGGTCCGATCCGCCGTGACCCACCAACGACCGTCCGGGGTGCGCGCCAGGTCCACGGCATAGAGGTGCAGAAAGATCCCGTCCGGCGGCTGGATGCCTTGGCACGGCCAAAGGAAATTGTTGTGGCCGAACACCAGCTCCGCGGGCAGCAAGCCTTCGCTGATCAAGCGCTGCGGGCCGTACAAATCCGCTAGCACCGCATTCAGCAACCGCCCACGCTGGGCAATGCCCGCCGACAACTGCTGCCATTCATCGGCGGCAATCACATGGGGCAACAGGTCCAGTTCCCAGGGGCGATCGGCGCCCTTGGGGTCGGCATAAACGTTGTAGGTGACGCCGTTTTCCTGAATCTGCCGGGCCAGCAAGGCTTGGCGTTGCACCAATTGCGCAGGCGTGTTGCGTTGCAACTGATCGAGCAGCCGCTGCCAATGCGGGCGCACCAACCCGGTGTCGTCGAGCAGTTCATGATAAGTGCCCGTGGTGCGCGGGTAGCGGTCAAGCAGGTCAGGCATGGAAAGCTCGGCAGACGGCAAGGAAAGTCAGGTTAACGCAGGCACATGACGCCCGGATATACGAAATATCCGAGCGTCGTGTCTGATTTAGAAACGTCGCAAATCGAGTGTCATCGGCAGCTCGTCGCTGATCTGAAGTTCTGGTACCGGAAGTTTCCCGGGGGTATGGCCGATCCGGAAAAACCGCGCCATGCGCCGGCTCTCCGCTTCGTTGGCGTTGACCGGCAGGCTGTCGTAGTTGCGCCCGCCGGGATGGGCGACGTGGTATTGGCAACCGCCGAGGGAGCGCTGCATCCAGGTGTCGAGCACATCGAACACCAAGGGCGCGTGCACCGGGATGGTCGGTTGCAGGCAGTTGGCCGGCTGCCAGGCGCGAAAACGCACACCGGCGACAAACTCACCGACCCGCCCGGTGGGCTGCAGCGGCACCGGCACGCCATTGCAGGTCAGCAAGTAGCGCTGCGGTGCCAACCCCGTGAGCTTGACCTGCAAGCGCTCCAACGACGAATCCACGTAACGCACCGTACCGCCCGCCGTGCCTTCTTCGCCCAGCACATGCCAGGGCTCCAGCGCCTGGCGAACTTCCAGTTCGATGCCGCTGACGGCGTAGTCGCCGACTTTGGGAAAGCGGAACTCCAGATGCGCCGCGAACCACTCGGCACGCAACGGATAACCGGCGGTATTGAGATCGACGATCACGTCGGCGAAGTCTTGCTCGATAAAGTGCGGCAGCAGGAAGCGGTCGTGCAGTTCGGTGCCCCAGCGCGCCAGTTTCGCCGGCGCGTAGGGTTCACGCCAGAAACGCGCCACCAGCGCCCGCAGCAACAACTGCTGGGCCAGGCTCATCCGTGCGTGAGGGGGCATTTCAAAGGCGCGCAACTCCAGCAAACCGAGACGCCCGGTGGCGCCGTCCGGCGAATAAAGCTTGTCGATGCAGAATTCGGCGCGATGGGTGTTGCCGGTCACGTCGATCAGCAGGTTGCGCAGCAGCCGATCCACCAGCCACGGCGCGCACTCTTCACCGGGCTTGGGCATTTGCGCAAAAGCGATTTCCAGTTCGTACAAGGCATCGTTACGCGCTTCGTCGACACGCGGTGCCTGGGAGGTCGGGCCGATAAACAGGCCCGAGAACAGGTAGGACAACGACGGGTGGTTATGCCAGTAGCTGATCAAGCTGCGCAGCAAATCCGGACGGCGCAGAAACGGCGAGTCCGCCGGGGTCGCGCCACCGAGGACAAAATGGTTACCCCCGCCGGTGCCGGTGTGGCGGCCGTCGATCATGAATTTCTCGGTGGTCAGCCGGGTCTGGCGCGCTTCTTCGTAGAGAAACTCGGTGCGCTCGACCAACTCATCCCAACTGGCGGAGGGCTGCACATTGACTTCGATCACGCCCGGGTCCGGGGTGATGCGGAAGTTGCTCAGGCGCGGATCGCTCGGCGGCTCATAGCCTTCGAGCAACACCGGGCAATGCAATTCCTGGGCGGTGGCCTCGATCGCGGTCACCAGTTCCAGATAATCCTCAACTCGTTCCAGGGGCGGCATAAACAGATACAGCCGCCCTTCCCGGGCCTCGGCACAGAACGCGGTGCGGGTTAGCCAATCGGCGGACTCGTCGATCTTGGGCTCGCGCTCGACCGCCTCGGCGGCGGCGCCGGGGCTGTTCAACTGCGGGGTGTCCGGCAGAATCGGGAAATCCTGATTCGGGTCGTTGGGGTGAATAAACGGGTATTCCGCCGCCGTCACCCAAGGCTGTGAACCCAGCGGCAGGCGATAGCCCAAGGGCGAATCCCCCGGCACCAGTCGACAGTGGTTATCGCGCAGGTACCAGCGCCCGCTTTGCCATTGATCGCCCTTGGCGGTGCGTGCCAGCGGCAGGACTTGGCCGATGACTTTATCCAGGCCTTGGCTGAACACCTTGCGCAGGCGTTCGCGCTCCAGCGGTTCCTCCAGGCGTGAGTCTTCGGCGCTGACGTTCGACGGCAACGCGCCTTCGCGCCACAGGTAATAGAAATTGTCTTCGTAGGCCGGAAACACAAAGCGTGTCGGAATTTTCAGGCGCTCGGCCACACTGGCCAGAAAACGCCCGGCCAGCTCGCCGTCGGCGCCGTAGTCCTGTTGTTCATCGGCGATCAACGCGCTGTTGTGCCAGATCGGCACACCGTCGCGGCGCCAGTAGCAGTTCAGCGACCAGCGCGGCAGTTGCTCGCCGGGGTACCACTTGCCCTGGCCGAAATGCACCAAACCCTTGGGCGCATAGTGCTTGCGCATGCGCTGGAACAGTTCGGCGGACAGCTTGCGCTTGTCCGGGCCGAGGGCGGCGGTGTTCCATTCGGCGCCGTCCGGGTCATCGATGGAAACGAACGTCGGCTCGCCGCCCATGGTCAGGCGCACGTCACCTTCCAGCAGGTCGGCATCGATCTGCCGCCCGAGGGCCTGGATCGCCAGCCACTGCTCTTCGGTGTAAGGCTTGGTGACCCGTGGCGCCTCCCAAATCCGCTCGACCGACATCTCGTGGGTGAAAACGGTTTCGCAAGGTTCCACCAAGCCACTGATCGGCGCCGCAGAGCCCGGATCGGGACTACAGGCCAACGGAATATGTCCTTCACCGGCAAACAGCCCGGAGGTGGCGTCCAGGCCGATCCAGCCGGCGCCGGGCAGATAGACTTCGCACCAGGCGTGCAGGTCGGTGAAATCGACTTCAGTGCCAGACGGGCCGTCGAGGCTTTTGACGTCCGCGGTCAGTTGAATCAGGTAGCCGGAGACGAAACGCGCCGCCAAGCCGAGGTTGCGCAGCAATTGCACCAGCAGCCAGGCGGAGTCGCGGCAGGAACCGGAGGCATGCTCCAGCGTGTGTTCCGGGGTTTGCACGCCCGGCTCCATGCGAATCAGGTAGCCGATGTCTTCGCTCAGGCGCTGATTGAGCGCCACCAGGAAATCCACTGCGGGTAACGGCGTGCGGTCGATGCCGTCGAGGTACGCCTTGAACTTCGGCGTCAGGGGCAGGGTTTCCAGGTACGGAGCCAACTCCTTGGCCTCGTCGGTCGCGTAGGCAAACGGGATTTTCTCGGCATAGGGCTCGAGGAAAAAGTCGAACGGGTTGAACACCGCCATTTCCGCCAGCAGGTCGACTTCGATGCGCAGTTCATCGGTTTTCTCCGGGAACACCAACCGCGCCAGGTAATTGCCCTGGGGGTCTTGTTGCCAGTTGATGAAATGCTGCTCGGGCGAGACTTTCAGGGCATAGGAGAGGATCCGCGTGCGGCTGTGGGCAGCCGGGCGCAGGCGAACGATCTGCGGGCCGAGTTCGACAGCGCGGTCATAGCGGTAATGCGTGACATGGTGCAATGCGACATGTATCGACACGGCGTGCCTCCTGCGAGCCTAAAGCGTATGGGAAAGCGCGCAAGACTTATGCCACACGGCAGGCCCAGCGCTTTCATGAAGTGCTCAAGGCAGTACAGCACCAAAATCGGGCGATGCGGGAAATTGGTTTGGGGGGATTGCACGTAAATGTGGCGCCACCCTGATCGTTCCCACACTCCGGCGTGGGAACGATCAAAAAAAAACGCCAACCCGAAGGTTGGCGTTCTGTTCAGCCCAGGCGCGGTTTAGCGCGGCACAACCGGCTTGCGCGCAGGCTTAGGCCCCTTGCCCTTGGCCGCGTCCTTACGTTCCTTGGCAGCCTGCTGGTTGCGGGCAAACGCGGCGGCTTTGGCCTGTTCGCGCTTGTCCCACGGATTGCCGCCGTCACTGGCGCGCGGAGGCAGGCCGGTGTGCTGGGTGAGGATCTTGGTGGTCTTCTCCGTCGCCGCCACTTTGTGGCTGCCCGCCGGCGTCGAGTTCTTGCGTCGGGCGCTCTGGTAGCTGTCGGTGCTCGGCTGATGCAACGGGATCAACTGGTTCTTGCCTGGCCCGATCAAGTCGGCACGGCCCATGCGGGTCAGTGCTTCACGCAGCATCGGCCAGCCTTTCGGATCGTGGTAACGCAAGAAGGCCTTGTGCAGGCGACGCTGCTCTTCGCTCTTGACGATGGTCACGGCGTCGCTCTTATAAGTGACCTTGCGCAGCGGGTTCTTGCCCGAGTGGTACATCGCGGTAGCGGTGGCCATCGGCGACGGGTAGAACGCCTGCACCTGGTCGGCACGGAAGCCGTTGCCCTTGAGCCACAGGGCGAGGTTCATCATGTCCTCATCGGTCGTGCCG
>Ga0247742_10001106_pt1 | contig 19532 bp, 16 predicted proteins | sample UWRJL208509C2_FD_180944 | JGI IMG/M metagenome (GOLD analysis project Ga0247742, IMG submission 180944) | Plant litter microbial communities from Arlington Agricultural Research Station in Wisconsin, United States - UWRJ-L208-509C-2 | ecosystem: Environmental > Terrestrial > Plant litter >... | reverse complement strand
CACGGCCTGCATCACATGTTGACCGAGGTCGATATTCCGTCGGTCGGCGGCATCGACGGCGTGGAATGGGACGCGGTGGAATTGCCCAGCCAGTTCATGGAGAACTTCGCCTGGGATCGCGAGGCGCTTCGCCTGTTCGCCAAGCACTACGAGACGGGCGAACCGTTGCCCGACGACCTGTACCAGCGAATGCTGGACGCGCGGCATTTCCACGCCGGGTTGTTCCTCGTCCGCCAGCTGGAGTTCGCCCTTTTCGACTTCCGCCTGCACCTGGAGTACGACCCGGCCCAGGGTGCCCGCCCGCTCGATGTGCTCGAGCAGGTGCGGCACGACGTGGCCGTCATGCACCCGCCGGCCTGGCAGCGGTTCCCGCACGCGTTCACCCACATTTTCGCCGGTGGCTATTCGGCGGGCTACTACAGCTATCTGTGGGCCGAGGTCCTGTCGGCCGACGCGTTCGAGCCCTTCGAGCAGGCCGGTGTGCTGGACCGCGCCACCGGCCAGCGCTTCCGCGAGGAGATTCTCGCCGTGGGCGCGACGCGCCCGGCATTGGCTTCCTTCAAGGCCTTCCGCGGCCGCGAGCCGCAGCCGGACGCCCTGCTGAAGAGCTACGGCCTGATCGTCTGACGTACCGGCCGCGCGGGTCGTCGCGCGGCCGTTCCTTTACAATGGCGCCATGAAGATCGCGTCGTGGAATGTCAATTCGCTGAAGGTCCGTCTGCCCCATCTCCAGCAGTGGCTGGGTGAGGCGCAGCCGGACATCATCGCGCTACAGGAAACCAAGCTCACCGACGACAAGTTCCCCGTGGACGAGATCGCGGCCATGGGCTACAAAGCCGTGTTTTCCGGCCAGAAAACCTACAACGGCGTAGCGATCCTCGCTCGCAGCGAACTGACCGACGTCGTCACCGATATCGAAGGACTGGACGACCCCCAGCGCCGCATCCTCGCCGCCACCGTTGGCGATATCCGCGTGGTCAATCTCTACGTGGTGAACGGCAAGGCCTTGGGCGACGAGAAGTACACCTACAAACTGCACTGGCTGGCGAAAGTTCGCGACTTCGTTCAGAAACAGGCCGCGACATATCCCAGGCTGGTCGTGCTCGGCGACTTCAACATCTGCCGCGACGACCGCGACGTCTACGATCCCGTGGCCTGGGGCGAAGACATCTTCTGCTCGCCGCCGGAGCGCGCGGCGCTGCAGGCACTGCTCGATATCGGCCTTCATGACAGTTTCCGCCTGTTCAACGAGGAAGCCGGTCTCTTCAGCTGGTGGGACTACCGCCAGGCTGGCTTCCGCCGCAACATGGGCCTGCGGATCGACCTCATCTTGATCAGCGATGCGCTCAAATCGTCGGCCACCTCGTCGATCATCGACAAGGCCCCGCGCAAGTGGGAGCAACCGTCCGACCACGCGCCCGTCGCGCTGGAGTTGATGCTTTGAACACACCCAAGTCCGAATGGCCCAGCTCGCTGGATGACGCCGAACTCGAAGTCCTCGATACCTACCTGCGTGCGCACGGTGGTGACGGCGACCTGATGCTCGACGGCTTGCATGGCCTCCTTTCGGCCATTGCCATCGGGCCGCTCGAAGTGAAGCCGGAAGAGTGGCTGCACGAAATCCTGCACGACGCGTTCGAAGACGAAGACGAAGGCAACCGGCTGCTTGCCTTGCTGGCCAAGCTCAACGACTCGATCAGCGCCGAACTCGACGTGGACGCTTATGAGCCCATCCTGGGCGAGATCGACACCGAGGACGGTCCGATGCTGTCCGCCGCCGGCTGGTGTGAAGGCTTCAGTCGCGGCATCGACATGCGCGCGCAGCTGTGGGAAAACCGGCTTGCCGAAGATCCGACGCTGATGCAGCTGCTCGGTCCGATCATGGCCCTGGCCGTCGATGAAGGCGTGCTCCAGGCCGATGCGGAGTTTGAAAAGCTCACCGACGAGGAATACGACGAGTGCCTTGGGCAGCTGCCCGACGTGCTCAACGCGGTCGGTGAGTACTGGCGCCAGAATGCGCCGACCGAGGAAGAGCTGGCGGCGATGACCCGCCCGCGCGTCGACGGCGAAGAAGGTCCCCCCCGCCAGCGCTCCGGCCACTGGGTGCACTAAGCCCGCCCTTTGTGGGAGCCGATTCATGTGGGAGCCGATTCATCGGCGATGCTTCAGAGACTGAGGCAAGCAACCTGGGAGGAGCGCTGCTGCGCAGCGGGTTTATTTACCATTCGCCGATGAATCGGCTCCCACAGGTTTCGATTCGCCGCTGAAGCGGCTCCCACAGGAACGCATCGTTCACCCTGTGCGTCTTGGCCCGGCTCGCGATTGGCGTCATCTTGGGTGGCATCTGCTACCGGAGAACCGTCATGACCCAACGAAGCATCATCCGCCGCGTCCGCGGCATGGATACCGCCGACGGTGCCGGCGTCAAGCTCAAGCGTGTGATCGGCCAGCCTGCCCTCGACATGCTCGATCCCTTCCTGCTGCTGGACGAATTCCGTTCCGACCAGGCCGATGACTACATCGAAGGCTTTCCCGAGCATCCGCATCGCGGCTTCGAAACCGTGACCTACATGCTCGCCGGCCGTATGCAGCACGGCGACAACCATGGCAATCGGGGCGATCTGGGGCCTGGCAGCGTGCAGTGGATGACCGCGGGCCGGGGCATCCTGCACTCGGAAATGCCGCAGCAGGAAGCAGGCCTGATGTGGGGCTTCCAGCTGTGGGTGAACCTGCCGGCGTCGGACAAAATGGTCGAGCCCCGCTACCAGGACATCCCGCCGTCCGATATTCCGCTGGTGCATCCGGCCGACGGCGTGAGCGTTCGCGTCATCGCCGGCGAACTGGCCGGGGCGAAGGGACCGGTGTCGGCCGTAGCAACTGAACCGGTCTACCTCGATATCGCGCTCGATGCGGGTGCGCGCTTCGAACTCGACCTGCCTGAAGGGCACAGCGCCTTTGCCTATGTATTCGACGGGACAAGCGCCACGGTGGCGGGCGAGTCGTTGGCCCGCAGCGAGCTGGCCGTGTTGTCGAAGGGCGGCACGGTGAGCTTCGCGGCCGACGCCGCTACACGCGTGCTGCTCGTCGCCGGGCGGCCGCTCGCCGAGCCGGTGGCCCGGTATGGTCCGTTCGTGATGAACACCCCGGCGCAGATTCATGAGGCCATTGCGGATTTCCGCGCCGGCAAGTTCTGAATGCTGGCGTGGCATGGCGTGGCGCTGCGGCCAGCGCCCATCGCCGATGAATCGGCTCCTACCAGACAAGGTACACCCCGCCCGGTAGGAGCCGATTCATCGGCGAACCCCGCGGCAGCGGGCCCGGTTACCTGAACCGTCACGAGAAGTTCCCCGCCCCATTTAAGTCCCGGACGGGGAAGGTTCCTTAGCATCGGCGCATCGGCTTCGCGAGGAATTCATTGCCCATGCGCTTTCTGCTCACGGTCATACCCATTACGGCGGCTCTCATCATCGCGGCCTGTTCGCCGTCGGGGGCGCCTGCCCCAACGAGTGCGCCAACGGCCGAGGCATCCAGCGCCGCCGCACCGGCACCCGGCAAGACGGCGCCTGCCAATCCTGCGCTCGGCTCGGCGGAGTGGCTCGCCTGGGTCGATAAGACCCTCGCCATCAGCGACGACGGCCATGGGCCGAATCCGGGTACACCGGCCTGGGACCAGGCGGTGAACACCAAGCTGGGCGAGGAAGCGCCGCAGGCGAAGCCGGGCTCGGCCGAGTGGCAGCAGGCGGTGGATGCGCTGCTGCGGACGCGGGTAGCGACGCACTGACGGGCAGCGTTCGGGCCCCGTACCAGGGCTATAGCTTTCCGCTGACCACCTTGGCGTCCCTGGGAATTTTTACATCGCCCGACGGCAGCGAGAGGATCAGGCCGCCGGGTGGGTGGATCGGCTGGGTCAGGATCAGCGTGACGTTCCCGCCCTTCGCCGTCAGCGTGTACCCGAGACGGCCGTACGGCGTGCGCAGGTCGTGGACGGCGATGCCCGTGCCCTCGAGCCACGCGGGTTGCACGCCGGCCGCCAGGACCATGCTGCCGTCCGACGCGCGGTCATACGCGAACATATCCAGCGCCGAGCGAACGAAGTCCGAGGCGATCCACGCGTGGGGCATGTCGCCGACGAAGCGTGGCTTGCGCGCGTCGTGGCCGACCACCTCCGCCCACTGGTTCCACGCCGCCGGTCGGCGGTCGGCGAAGAAGAAGGCGATCAGGTCGTTGACGCGATCCCGCCAGCCCAGCCGCACGAAGCTCGCGATCGTGCGCACCTCATAGGGCGTGTAGTCCTCCCAGGCCAGCTTGCCATCGCGTCGCGCGACGAAACTCTCCCAGTACTTCTCGAACGTCCGCTCGACAAGCGCCTTCGGCAGGCGTGCCTGTTCTCCGCCCGGAGACAACGCGATGGTGGTGGACGTGGCGTCGAAATCGCCGAGCTCGGCGGACCCGGGAAGGTAGTCGATGCCATGAGCCTTCACCGCAGCGTCGATGGACGCGTGAAGATCGTTGCGGAACTGATTGCGTGACGCGGTGTATAGGGGCACGTCGTCCGTGTGACCCAGCGCCGCCGCGAGCTCGATCGCATCGTCGTAACCCTTGAGCGCCCAGAAATCGTCCCAGTACGAATGCATCGGCTTGGTCGAATAGCCTTCGTGACTGATCGAGGCCGGCATCAATCCGTACAACGCACGATCCGCACCCTGAAGTCGCGATGGCTGGCGCTCGCTGGTCCGAAGCACCTCCATGTACGCCACGGCTTTCATAACGTGCGGCCAGAGCGCGTCGACCGTCGCGCGATCGTGCGTGTAGCGCCAGACTTCAGCCACGCTGAAGATCAGCTCGCCGTGGCTGTCGTTCTCCGGCACCGGGTCGGAACCGCGTGCATCGACGCAGCAAGGCACCTTGCCACTGGAGAACTGGTGCGGCGCGTACCAACGGATGAAATCCGCCGCGACGTCTTCGTGACCGGTGCGGAGCAGACCCTCGAGCATCATCGCGCCGTCGCGTACCCAGGTACGCGAGTACGAACGCGTGCCGGGCTGCAGGGCCGGCCCATCGCGCGAGATGAGGATCTGCGCGATGCCGCTCTTCATCGTATCGATGATCGGCTGTGCGGCATCGGGCACGGTGATGCCTACGCGATCGAGTTTGTCGCGCCAGATCGCCGCGACGCTATCGGCATGGGCGGTGAGCCACGCGCCCGCATCCGCAGGCATGGCCACGATGTCGTCCTGCTTCACCGGCACGACCACACCGAGATCCACATGACCGTGCGCCGGCACATGCAGATCGTAAAGCAAGGCGCCTTGCGCGAAGCCGGTGTCGTCGTGAAGCGCCTTCACGGCCGGGCGCTCGCCCGCCTCCAGTCGCTCGCTCAGCGCCTTCGACTGGTTGGCACTGGCCACGAAGACCGTGGTCGCCTGCAACGGTACGACCGAACGTTCTCCGTTGACGGTCAACGCGCGGCCATCCCACGCCAGGTCGCGAATCGGGCTCGTGCCACCCGGCGCGTTGAGGAACTGGGTCGGCGGATTGACCTGGAACGGCCGCGCCGCGAGAGCTAGCGTGACATCGCGCGCGGTGTCACTGTCGTTCGCAACGCGGTAACTCACCACCAGTTGCGAGGCGCCTGCCGTCCCTTGGGCGAAGGCGGTGGTCGCGAGCGAAAGACCATCGGCCGCCCAGTGCACCGAAGGCATCGGCAGGTAGCGATCGCGCAGCGACTGCGTCGTCGTGACATCCGCCCAGGTGATCAGCTTGCGGTTCTCGATCAGGAACGGCTCGAGGGAGAAACCGCCACGCACGATCTCCACGGCACCGTCTTCGGACATCAAGGCCGAATCACGACTGCCGCCGTCGACGCCGACGATCGTCCAGTACGACTGCTCACCCGAGAAACCACGCGGGTACAACCCGCGGCGCTCCTGCTTGGCGCGCGCCTCGAATACCGCATTCGGCGTTGGCGGCGAGGCCGGTACCGCGGCCGGACGCCGGGGTGTGAGGCGCAGGTTGTCGAAACACACCTCGCCACGGTTCGCGGTCTTCCCGGGCTGCGCCTCCGCATACACCACGAACTCGACATCGCGTGTGTGGCGAAGCGTACGGTCCTTCACCGGACCCCAAGCGAACTCGACCTGGCGGCTCGTCGCTTCGACAGGCTTCCACGCGGTATCCGGGACAAAGTGCGTCTGTTGGAACCACCAGACGTTGTCGCCGGTGTCGTCGATCAGTTTCAGCTGAAGCGTATTTGGCGGCATGCTGCCGCGCACGTCGAAGCTGAGGGCGAAGCCATCCGGATAGTCGATCGGCAGCGTCTTGCGGATCGAAGCGGCGCCTGAGACACCGTTGAAATCGTAGGCAAGGCAGATCGCCTGGCCCGTGCGTCCCGGCGCGGTGCGCAGCGTGGCCGATACATCGTCGGTGTGGATGGCCGACCAGCCCGTTGTCGCATCGAAGTCGTCGAGCGTACGCGCCTTGTCCGCCGCGAATGCGGGCAGCGCGAGCGACAGGCACGCGACGGCGAGCGTGAGTACAGCGAAACGCGACATACGGCTTATCCCTTGACGCTGCCCATCAACAGGCCTTCGAGGTAGTAACGCTGCAGGGCAAGGAAGAGCACCAGCACTGGAAGGATGGTGACCACTGAGCCGGCCATCATCAGTTCGCTGTCCTGCACGTGTTCACGCGAGAGCGATGCCAGCGCGATCGGCAGCGTGTAATGCTCCTGCCCGGTCAGCGCGATCAACGGCCACATGAAGTCGTTCCACGCCGCCAGGAAGGTAAAGATCGCCAGGGTCACCATGATCGGCTTCAGCAACGGCATCACGATGGTGGCGAAGATACGGAACTCGCCGGCACCGTCGATCCGCGCGGCTTCCATGAGGTCGTCAGGAATGCCGCTGGCGTACTGGCGCACGAGGAAGATGCCGAAGATCGTCGCCAGCGCCGGCACGATGACCGCGCCATAGGTGTTGACCAGTCCCATGTATTTCAGCAGCAGGAACAGCGGCAGCATCGCCACCTGTGCCGGAATCACCAGCGCGCCGAGCAGTACCTGGAAGAGTCGCTGGCGCCCCTTGAACTCCAGCTTGGCGAAGGCATAGCCGGCCATCAGGTTGAAAGCGAGCGAGACCACCGTGATCGCCGTGGAGATCAGCAGGCTGTTGACCAGGTAGCGACCCATGCCGGCGTTGAGGAACAGCTGGCGGTAGTTGGCGAGCGTCGGATGAGTCGGCAGGATGGGCGGCGGCAACGCACTCGCCTCGCCCTGTGGCATGAACGATACGGTCAGCATGTACAGCAGCGGCGCGATGGCGATCGCCGCGACGCCGATCAGCAAGCCGTTGATGAGGGCCTTGGCCAGACGCGGACTCATGCCTTCTCTCCCTGGCGCGACAGCCGCAACATCGTTGCGGTCACCGCAAACATGATGACGAAAAGGATGAACGCCACGGCGGATGCCGAACCGAGGTTCCACCACTTGAAGCCTTCTTCGTACATCAGGTACAGCACGGAAGTGGTGCTCTGCAGCGGGCCACCTTCGGTCATCACATAGGGCTCGGCGAACAACTGGAAGTAACCGGACACCGTGAGGATGCTCACCATCAGCATGGTCGGCTTCAGCATCGGCAACGTGATGTGCCGGAACTGGGCGAAGGCCGAGGCGCCATCGATGCGCGCGGCTTCGTAGAGATCGCCTGGAATCGCCTGGAGGCCGGCCATGAAGATGATCATGTTGTAGCCGAAGTTCTTCCACACCGCGAACAGGATGATCGTCGGCATGGCCCAGTGCGGATCGCCCAGCCAGTCCACGGTCGGCATTCCGATCGAGTCCAGGGCGTAATTGACCAGGCCGTACTTGGTGTTGAACAGGTAACGCCAGATCACCGCGACCGCGACGACCGTCGTCACCACCGGGGCAAATAGCGCCGTGCGGAAGAACGGCTTGAAGCGCGCAAGCGGTGAGTTGAGAAGCATCGCCGCACCCAGCGACGCGAACAGGGACAACGGCACGCCGACGACCACGAAATACACGGTGTGCCCCAGCGCCGACCAGAACAACGGACGCTGGAGCAGCTGCCAGTAGTTCTGCAGCGCGACGAACCGCAGGTTGCGGATATCGGCCAGTGCGTAGAGATCGTAGTCGGTGACCGAAAGGATCAGCGCCGCGATCACCGGCAGCAGGAAGAACAGGCCGAGGATGATCAGCGCGGGCGTGATGAACAGCCAGGCGGCGCGGGAGGTAGTCATGGCGATGCCTTGTGGCCGTGGTCGAGCATCCAGCGACGCTTTTCTAGAAGACGGTCGGCGCGGCGATCGATCTCGGCCGCGGCATCGTCGATGCTGATGTCGCCGTGGGCGGCCTGTGCGGCGACGAGTTGCATCTCGGTGACGATGCGTTCCCATTCGGCGACCGGTGGCGTGGGCTTCACGCGCTCGAGCTGCTCGCGGAAGGCGGTGGCCTTGTCGTCGTCACGCAAGGCCGGGGCCTCCCACGACGAGCGGCGCGGCGGCATGTCGCCGAGGATCTGGTAGAAGCGCTCCTGGATCGCCGGGCGGGAGAGGAACTCGATCAGTGCCCAGGCGTCGTCCTTGTGCTTCGACGCACGGAAGATCACCAGGCTGGAGCCACCCGCATTCGATGCCCCGGGACCGTTCGGTCCTGGCAACGGCGTCGTCGCCCAGTCGCCCTGTTGTTCGGGCGGAAGCCGTTTGCGGAACTCGCCGATGTTCCAGGGGCCCGACAGGTAGAACGTGTAAAAGCCCTGGCCGAAGGCGGCCCACGGGTTGCCGACGCCGACGTTCGTCATCATCGGCGCCTGCTGGTTCTTGAACAGTGATACGTAGAAGGCGAGGGCTTTCTTGAAACCTGCGCTGCGGAAATTGCCGTAGCGCCCGTCGTCACGCAGCAGGGGTTCGTCCTGCTGCAGCGAGAGCGCGAGCAGCTGCTCGAACTCGTTGGTCGGCAACAGCACGCCGTACGTCTTGCCCGGCGGTTGCGACAGCTTCGCCATCATTGCCTGCCACTCGGGCCAGTCGCGCGGCGGATGGTCGTAGCCCACTTTCGCCAGGAGGTCCTTGCGATAGAACAGCAACCGCGTATCGACATACCAGGGCACACCGTACAGCTTGCCGTCGATGACGTTGGTCGACCAGATCGCGGGGAAGTAATCGTTCTTGTCGACCACCTTCGACGAAGCGACGCGTGCGTCGAGCGGTTCGATGGCGTCCAGCGCGACCAACTCCGGCACCCAGGTATTGCCGAGCTGGGTGATGTCGGGCGTCGAATCGCCGGCATACGCCGTCAACAGCTTCTGGTGCGCGGCCGTGAGTGGCAACTGCTGCACGGATACGTGCAGGCCCGGGTGTTCGCGCTCGAACTCCGGGAGCAGCTTCTCCACCGCCTCGCCTTCGCGGCCGATGGTCCAGAACTGCAGGGTCCGCGTGCCCTCTTCCTGCTTCGCACAACCGGCCATCGCCGCGCCGGCCAGTGCCAGCACCGCGATGGCGCGGAGAACGCCGGTGACGCGACTCACCACAGGTTGGCGGCCGTATCGGCGTCGAGCCAGCCGCCGGTGAAGCCGGCACGCTGCAGACCCTTGCGGATGTACGGGTTCTTCTTCATCACCGACCAGACGAAATCGCTGCGGTAGTTCTCGATCATCAGCACGATCGGGCCCTGGTCGATGCCCAGATGCACGGTATCGGCCCAGCCGAAGCCCGGCACCAGCTTGCCCGTGCGCACTTCGGTCTTGGTGTCGAAGGTGAGGTTGAAGGCGTCGACGAAGCCGTACTTGGTATAGATGTACTGGCCGTACTTCTTCTTCATTTCCTCGAGCGCGGGGATCGCGATTTCGGGTGCGAAGGCGATCGAACCACCGGCGGCCGTGGGCACGATGGTGCCGTCGTCGGAGATGTAATCCAGGCCGGCGCCACGCGCGGTGTAGCCGGCGTACGTGCGCTCTTTGTCGCCCTGCTTGACGATCAGGCCGCCGGGACCGTTGCTCGCGGTGAGGCCCCAGATGTTCTTGCCATAGCCGTTCCAGCCGCCGGGATTGGCCACCGCATAGGCCTGCTGGGAATACGCGGCGCGGCGGCTGTTCTCGAAGTAGTCCATGTTGTGATCGCGGCCCCAGGCATCGCGGATACCGCGGAAGTCGACCCAGGTATGGCTGTACTGGTGACCGAACAGCGGTGCGAAGTTGAGGAAGGTCTGGCCGTGGAACTCGCCCCAGGTCTTGTCGTACGTCGCGGTCCAGGCCTGCCAGGCATCGTCGCCGACGGGATGGGTGGGCGAGCCCAGGGCAAGGATGTAGACCAGCATGCCTTCGTTGTAGCCGGCCCAGTCGTGCGGAATCATCTTGCCGCCCGGCGTCCAGCCCATGCTGATCAGCGCACCGTGGTTCTGTGCCCACGTCCATTCCACGCGACGGTAGATGTCGTCGGCAAGCTGGCGGATCTGCGCTTCCTTCGGATCGTCGTGGTCGTAGTAGCTCTGCGCGAACAGGATGCCGCCCAACAGCAGGGTCGTGTCCACCGTGGACACTTCCGTCCAGCGCGCCTCGCGCTCGCCGGTCTGCATGTTCAGGAAGTGATAGAAGAAGCCCTTGTAGCCGGTGGCGCCGTCCTCGGCATCGTTCTGCGGGGCGTCGTGGAAGAACTTCAGGGTGGCCAGCGTGCGCTCCACCGCCTGGTCGCGCGTGATGTAGCCCCGCTCCACGCCCACGCCGTACGCCGTCAGGCCGAAGCCGACCGAGGCGATCGAAGCGAAGGAGGGACTCGGGTAATGATCCGGAATGAGGCCATTGGTCGGGTTGCCGCTATCCCAGAACCACTGGAAAGTGCGTTTCTCCAGCTCGACCACCATCGGCGGGACGGCGTGGAGATCCTTGAGCGTCGCGGCCGACGTGTGTTTGGCCCTCGCGGGTTCTTTCTGCGCGAGGGCAAGGGGAGCAGTCGTGGCGAGCATGACACCGAGGGTCAGGGCGAGGCGCTTGATCGTAGTGGCTTTCATCGAACGAATCCTTTGGTACTTCCCGCAGTGGCGCAATGTAAACGTTTACGCCATCAAGACAAATAAAAGTCCCGGAGGACTTTGCTTGTCGTACAAAAGCAGCGCCCGCGGGGAGACTCGCGGGCGCCGAAAGTATGGCGCATCCGGCAGGCCGGATGCGCCAGTCGATCAGAACTTCATGCCGATGGTGAAGCGGGCGGTACGCGGCAAGTAGGTGATGTTGCCCTGCTTGTTGTACGTCACGCCGTTTGGATTGAACACGCCGCCCGAACCCCACGCGGTGGTGTAGTCGGCGAAGTTCTGCCAGTTGAACAGGTTGAGGATGTCGAAGCGGGCGTAGATCTTGGTGTCGCCGGTGATGATGAAGTCCTTGGTGAACTGGATATCGATATCGCGGTAACCCCAGATATCGCCACCCACCAGGAACTTCGAGCCGTTCGGCGTGCCGGACACCGGGTTGCAGCCGCTGCCGGTCGGCAGGATGGCGCCGTAGCAGGCGATATCGTTCTTCGGCAACGGGGTTGCAAGAGTCAGCTTGATCGAGGCGTTGATGCCCCACGGCAGGTCGACCGCACCCGTGCCGACGAAGCGATGCTTGGCCACGGCGTTCGAGGTGATGAAGGGGTAGTCGTTGATCGAGGCTTCGTCGAACGAGTAGTGCTCGTTGATATCGCGGTTCTGCTTGGCGTGCGAGAACGTGTACGCCAGGCTCGTGCTCCAGCCGGACTCCACGGTGTACGGCTTGTTGGCCGACAGCAGGACTTGAGTAGTGCGCGTCGAGATCCCGTTGTTACCGATGATCAGGCCGCCCATGTTCGGCACGCCATTGCCCCAAGGCTGTGAACCGCCCTGGAAGAACTGGCCGTTCGGGAAACGGTTGCCAAGCGTGAAGACGAAGCCATCGCGCGAAAGCACGCGGGTCACCGTGGCATCGGTCTGCCAGTCGCCGACGGTGTTGGACATGCCGAGGCTGAACTGGTCGGAGTACGGCGCCTTCAGGTGATTGTTGAGCATGTCCACTTCCTGGCCGGAATTACCGCCGGAAAGCAGGCTGTTCAACACGCCCTGGCCACCCGTCAGGTAAGCCGGATTGAACGGAAGGCAGTTCGATGCGCCCGTGTCGCACGGGTGGGTCGGCAGGTTGAAGTTGAGCGTGGTCTGGGGCAGCGTCAGCTTGGTCTGCTCGACCTGCAGGTAATCGAACAGGTTGCGGTCATAGGCGCGGCCCGCACCACCGTGGATCACGTGCTCTTCGTCGCCGAAGAGGTCGTACGAGAAGCCGAGGCGCGGCTGCCACTCTCCCTTGTAGGCTTTGCGGTTGTTACCCGTGCTGATGTAATCGTTGACGTTGACACCGCCCTTCGCGAGCGACTCCGCGTAGGTCTGGCCGACCGGCGCGCCAGCGTACGGATCCTGCGAATTGAGCGCATCGAGTACACGCTGCGGCGTCACGTAATTCGTGTACTGCGGCGTGACCTCGTAGTCCCAGCGCACGCCGAGGTTGAGGGTCAGGTGGTCGTTAACCGTCCAGTCGTCCTGCGCGAACATGCCGTACTGACGCGACGTGGTGTTGGCAACGCCATCCACACCCGGGAGCTGTGTGGCGTAGAACACCTTCCACGGCTGTGCCGAGGTGCCGGTCGGATTGACGTCGTAGAAGAACTGCGGATTGGACGCAGCGGCATCAGCGGCCTTCAACTCGATCGACTTGTACTTGTAACCGAACTTGACGACGTGATCGCCGTGCCATTCCAGGTCGTTGAAGGTAAAGGTGTCGGCGATGCTGGGGCCTTCCTGGCTCTTGTCCGAGATGCCGCGCGGATCGGCCGAACCCGTCGTCAGGATCGTGGCGTCCTGCTGCGGCTGGTACGTGTAGGTCGCACCATTGCCGATCGTCGTCGGAACGGCGCGCAGGTACGCGTTCTCATAGGTGAAGATCAGCTCGTTGTACCAGCTGTCGGCACTGTGGGCCCACTTGAAGGTACCGCGCGTATCGTGGTTGTTGTTGTCGAGTCCGGCAGACGCCGTCACGCCGCTGCCGACGTTCGAGACCTGGGTCTCACGACGCACCTGGGTGCTGATCTCGATACGGTCACGATCGGTCAGTTCCCAGTCGATCTTGCCGAAGTAGAGCTTTTCGTTGAACGGAATATTAGCCGGGCCGAGCTCCGCCTGTGCGGAGGCCGGCAACAGTGCGCCAGCGTTCGGATTGTTGACGCTGTTCGGCACGACGGAAATCGGCGTGTCGAATTTCTTCTCTTCGTAGGCCACGAAGAAATGCATCTTGTCCTTGATGATCGGGCCGCCGAGCGCGAAGCCGTATTCCTTCGACTCGGACTCGACCTTCTTGCCGGAGGACTTCTCGATCGGCGTGCGGTTGCGGAACGCGTCGTTGGTGTACGTACCGAACACTTCGCCGTGGAATTCGTTGGTACCCGATTTGGTGTCGGCCGTGATCGCCGCGCTCGAGACCTGGTCGTACTCGGCCTTGTAGTTCGAGGTGATGACCTTGTATTCGCCGATCGCCAGCTGCGGGAATGGGTTGCCCTGGCTACCACTCTGACCGGAGACGCCGCCTTCCTTCACGTAGCTCTTCTGGCTCACACCGTCGATATAGACGTTGGTCGAGCTGGTGTTCTGTGCACCGCCGCGAAGCGACGTGTTGCCCTTGGCATCGACGCTGAAGACCATGCCCGGCACGGTATCGGCGAATTCGAGGAAGTTACGCGAGGCCTGCGGAATGGTCGCGATCTGATGCAGCGAGATCGTCTGGCCGACTTCCGGCGTCTTCACTTCCTGAATCGTCGTGGCGGCAACGGTGACGCCTTCCATCGCGGTCGCATTGGCCGCGTTGGCGGTGGTGCCCTGGGAGGTCGGGGCTGTCAGGTTCACGGTGGCCGTCGAGGCGACCGTCAAGGTGATGTTCTGTTCGGTGGCCGGACCTGCGTCCACGCGATACGTCGCCGGCGGCAGGCCATTGATGACGTAGGAGCCATCGGCGCCAGCGGTCGCGTGACGGGTCAGGCCGGTCTGCGGGTTGAACACGGTGACGTTGGCGCCCGGCGTGGCCTTGCCACGCAGCGTGGCGTTGGCGGTCTGCGCAAATACGACGCCAGGTGCGATCGCGGTGGCGACCGCGGCAGCGATGACGCTGACCAGCAGTTTTTTCTTCAGTTGCGACGAAACCTTCATGAATCCCCTCTCCCAAATGGTTCTAGCGTTGCTGTCCGGCCCGGCGGGGCGTGAAGCACGGTGGTCGACTATTTTTTTGAGAGCGTTACGCCCCCGTGCTGTCCCGCCCGTTCCGCGGATGCGGACCGGAAGTTCGTTCGGATGTCCTGTGTATGACGCCGTCCCTGAGGCTCCAGCCACGGCTCGGCAAGCCGTGTATTCCGACGGGCGTCAGGCCCGTCGTCTTACCGTGTCGCTCCCGCCGCATGAGGCGCGAACGACGATTTCGGTGCCGACGACATGCGGCTCGGGAGCGGCGTCATCGGGTGCTTCGATCATGGCGGCGAGGCGCTCGAGAGCGGCTTCACCCAATTCGGCGATGCGGATGCGCACCGTCGTCAACGGCGGCGAAACGTAACGCGCCATCGGGATATCGTCGAATCCGACCACGGCGATGTCGTCCGGCGTGCGCACCTTCGCTTCGGCGAGGGCGGACAGGCAGCCGATGGCCATCATGTCGTTCGCGGCGAAGATCGCATCGGGGCGCGGCACCATCGCGAGCGCCTGCTTGCCGGCGTGGTAACCGGATTCCTCGGTGAAGTCGCCATGCAGCACGGCGGCGCGACCACCCAGGCCGGCGGTGGACAGCGCATCGCGATAACCGCGGATGCGCTCCTGCACATCGTGGTTCACTTCCGGGCCGGCGATGAAAACGATGCGCTTGCGACCCAGGCCGAGCAGATGTTCGGTCATGGCGCGAGCGCCACCGAAGTCGTCCACGTCCAGCGAGGCATGCCGCTCCGAGCGCACGTGGCTGTTGATCAGCACGGTCGGCAGGACGATCGGCAGGTTCTCGTCGAGGAAGGCTTCATCGGCATGCGGCGACATCACCAGCAGGCCATCCACGCGGCCCTGCATCGCGCGAAGGGCGATTGCCGCCTCCGTGGCATCGCCATGGGAGCTGGAGACCAGCAGGTAGAGGCCACGAGCGCGTGCGGCCAGATCGATACCGCGAATGAGTTCGGAGAAGAACGAGCCGTGCAAATCGGGCAGGAGGGCGCCGATGGTCTGGGTCCGGCGGGTGATCAGGCTCCGCGCAGCATTGTGCGGAACGTAGCGAAGGCGGGTCGCAACTTCACGAATCCGCTTCTGGGTTTCCGCGGTGACACCGCCATGGCCGTTCAGGGCACGGGAGACAGAGGCCACGGAAACGTTGGCCATTCTCGCGACGTCTTTGATGGTCACACTCACGCGTTTCTACCCTTTCCCCTGACCCCGGAGGGCTGACGGCGCGGAACGTAAACGTTTTCATGTCAGCTTGTAAAGCGTTCGAAAACAAGGGCTTGTTGCAGTGCAGTAGTAATCCCGACGTTACGTGATACCACTTGCCCGCACCTGTTAAAAATCCGTGCGGTGTCAGCGGTTTGAGTGGTACGTAAACGTTTGCGGCGACGCAGCAGGCAAAGGTGACGAGCCCGTCACGGAATTGAATGATTGCCTTGTTTAGTAACGCGCGTTACATGCCGGATCGTGAGTTCCTGCGAGCTGACCCTCAGGCTTGCTGCGCGGCGGTCGAGGTGGCCGACGTGACGAGGGCCCGCTTCGACGACCAGACGCTGCAAGGATCGCCCTCGACCGCACGCCTGCGTGTAGCCATGCCGAGCCAGGCGAAGCCGACCCCCATGGCGATGGCGACGAGGTCGACGCCGAGGACGGCGAAGCGGCCTTCAGCCAGAGTGCGCATGAGGCGGTCGCTGTGGATCGTCATGTCGAGGACGCTTACAGCGACGCTGACCAGGGCGGTCGCCCAGAGCAAGTCCACGGCGGCCTTGGCCGGGCGACGCCAGAAGGTCCAGATCACGGCAGCGGCAAACGCCGTGAAGCACACGGGCTGGACGATCGCCTCGGGAGTGGCGCCGAACAGCGGGCCGATGAGATTACCGAGGAAGGTCACCGAGATGGCGAAGCAGGAGCCGATGCACACGCCCACGGTCGCCGTGGCCATGGCGCGTACCTTCATCGGCTGCTCGGCCTGACGCCGCTTGCGGCGCGTCTCGATGTAGAGGAGGTTGCCGGAATAGAACAGAAAGGCACCGGCCAGCCCAAGCAGGAAATACAGCCAGCGCAGCGACACGTTGCCGAACGAGCCGAAATGCAGGCCGAAGATCGCGGAGTAGGTCGCATGGTTGGCATCGCGCGCGCCACTCACCTGCACCTTCAGCACATGCCCGTCGATCGCATCGAGCGAGACCATGCCGTATTCGCCGAGCGTCTTGGTCGAGGTACCGCGTACTTCCGCGGCGGCGCCCTGCTGGCCATAGTGCGCGTAGCGCATGTAGTCGGGTTCGAAGTTCGCCGCGCCGGAGGCGAGTGCGGCCTGACGCGCCCGCGCGCCGAGCTCGGCCGGCGTGAGCATGACGGCACTGCCGCCCTTCGCCGCGGTCTCCGGCAAGGCGCTGGTCATGCGCTCGAACGCCGGCAGCAGCTTGCCGTCGAAAGCCACGGTGTTGAACGCCATCAGCATGACCATGGTCAGGCAGAGCAGCGCGCCGGTGATGGCGAAAATGATGTGGAAGGGCAGGCTGAGGATGCCGATGACGTTATGCGCGTCCTGCCAGAGCCGCTTGAGGTTATGGCCCGGACGCAGCGCGAAGAGCTCGCGAACGAGGTTGGGCAGGTGGATCAACAGGCCGGTGAGCAAGGCCAGTCCGTAGATCACGCTGACGATCCCCATCAGGTAGATGCCGATCGCCGGGATGCCCAGGTCGTAGTGCAACTCGTAGATGAAGTCCGCCAGCGCGTGCTCATGGTCTTCGGCATCGCGGGCGCTGCTTTCGTCCAGCGTCTGCGTCTTCCAGGTGCCGTCCTTGTCCATCCAGTAGGCGGCGACCTCGTGCGAGGGATGATCGGCGGGGAAGGTCACACCGACCTGGTCGCGCGCGCCGGGATGCGTGGCGACGATGCCTTCCAGCATTTTCTCCACGCGATCCATCGTATCCGCGCGCGCCATCTCGGCCCGCGGCGAAGCCCAGGTGTCGATCTCGTCGTGGAACATGGTCAACGCGCCGGCATAGAACGCGATGAACAGCGCGAAGCCGGCCAGCAGGCCGGTCCAGGTGTGCACGACGGTGAAGGTACGGAGGGTCGAGGCTTTCATCGGATCAGAGCCCCGGCATCGTGTGCTTGGCAAGGATCAGCGCGCCGAACGCGGCGAGATTCGCCACGGCCAGCCAGGCCCAGGCACGGGCGCCGCTGCGGAACAGATAGGTGGCACCCATGATCCCGGTCCAGGCCGGGAAGAAGGCGATCAGGAAAGGCAGCGTCACGGATTCGCTGGAGCCCGGCCAGATCCAGATCGCCAGGGCGACAAGCGCCAGCGCCAGCGGCAGGCCGAGCAGGATGCCGGCGAAGGTCTTGGCGAGCATCAGCGGGGCTTCCGTTCGGAGGCCGGACGCAGGAGCCAGGTCACATAAGGAAAAGCGACCGCGCCGAGCATCAGCGCGGTCAGGGCGGCGAAGATACCTGGGAGTGACGTTTCACCGGCGATCCAGGCGGCAAAGGCGAGCACGGCGAAGACCCATGCAGTCGTGCGGGCCTTGCGCCCCAGAGGACGGGCCAGCAGACGCTGGTTAGGCGCTGCGAGATAAGCGAGGGCCATGGCGACGAGGGCCGCCACGCAGCCGAGGACATTCATGCGCGTGACCGGGCAAGGGACTGATTGATAATTATTATCATTTAGACGAGGGGCGTCAATTTCGTACGGACTCGCCGATCGGCCCGGCACGGTCGAATGGATCGCGTCTACGTCCTCGTACTGGTCAACAAATCACCACCTGCTCAAGTTTTGACCAAACCGACCGTTAACTGAATACGGGGGTTTGGTAAAACTAGCGTTAACCCCCGCGTTAAATTAGAATTAACACCTCACGAATCACCGCGTTGGCGCGTCTCGCCACGCAGTGCGACAGGAAACTACGGTAACTCGTTGAAATAGCAGCCATGTTGACCACCATCCTCATTGCCACCACCTTCGTCGCCTTCGCACTTGCGGCGGCTTCGGTGCGACGCATCCCGGAAGGCCAGGTCTACAGCGTGCGCCGCCTCGGCCGCTCGCCTGCGCTGCTTACCGCCGGTACCCACGTGGTCCTGCCGGTGATCGACCGTGTTTTCCACAAGATCGATCTTGGCGGCCAGGTGCTGCGTTTCGAAGGCGGCACGGTTTACTGGCAGGTGCTCGAGCCTGAAGTGGCTGACGAAGTCATCGACGAAGCGCCCGAAATGATTCGAAGCAACGTCGTCGCCGCCCTGCGCGACGCGAGCACGGCCCACCAGGCCGACCGCCGCGCCGTCGGCACCCAGCTCAAGCACACGATGAACGGCTCGCTGCGTTCGCGCGGCATGCTGGTCACCCGCGTCGAGCTCGACGCCGCCTGATCCCGCGCTGGCGCCTTCGCGCCCGCGCTTTCATACTCTTCCGCCCCCTCACCATGACCGGTGCTGCATGACTGCGCGCGAAGCCCTGCAAACCCAGCTCGAACGCGGTATCGCCACGCTCGGCACCGCCTTGCCCGAGGACGCCGTCGCCCGGCTGCTCGATTACCGCGAACTGCTCGAGCGCTGGAACTCGGCTTACAACCTCACCGCGGTGCGCAACGCGGACGAGATGGTGGCGCGCCATCTGCTCGATTCACTGGCCATCGTTCCCTTCGTCGAGGGCACTACCCTCGCCGACCTGGGCACCGGTCCGGGGCTTCCCGGCATTCCGCTGGCGATCGCCGAGCCGGCGCGCGAGGTGCTGATGGTCGACTCGAACGGCAAGAAGGTCCGCTTCCTCCGTGAGGCGATCCGTTCACTGAAGCTGACCAACGGTCGCGCGCTGCAGAGCCGGGTCGAGGATGTCGAGGGCACCTTCGACTGCATCACCGCCCGTGCCTTCGCCAGCCTCGCCGACATGCTGGGCTGGGGCGGTCATCTGCTGGCACCGGGCGGCGTGTGGCTGGCGATGAAGGGCAAGCATCCGGCTGAGGAGCTGGATGGGGTGCCGGCCGGGTTTACCGTCGAGGGGATTCATGTGCTGACGGTGCCGGGTGTGGAGGGTGAACGGCATCTGGTGGTGATCAGGCGGGCGTGAGCCGCTGAAGGCCCGTCGCGAGCACCCATCGCCGATGAATCGGCTCCTACCGAGCACACGGCGCTTGCCGCGTCTAGGGCGCAGCCTCCCGGCAATGCTACGCTAGCGCCCCTTCCGCGCACGGTAGATAACGACCCTCCATGGCCCGCATCCTCGCAGTCGCCAACCAGAAAGGCGGCGTCGGCAAGACCACCACCTCCGTCAATCTCGCCG
>Ga0247742_10001105_pt1 | contig 19538 bp, 21 predicted proteins | sample UWRJL208509C2_FD_180944 | JGI IMG/M metagenome (GOLD analysis project Ga0247742, IMG submission 180944) | Plant litter microbial communities from Arlington Agricultural Research Station in Wisconsin, United States - UWRJ-L208-509C-2 | ecosystem: Environmental > Terrestrial > Plant litter >... | reverse complement strand
TGTTAACGGTACTAATGTTTTGTTCCAGCATGATGAAGCTCCTGTTATGGTTGTGATGTGAAAACTGTACTGCAATTATGCAAGCAGATCACGCATATCGTCCGCGTGCTCTTCTTCGACCGCCATGATCTTGATCAACAAATGGCGTGTCGTTGGATCGGTATCGCCGATTTTTTCAATCATTTGCCGGTACGACTCGATGGCGACCCGTTCGGCGATCAAATTGGCCTTAACCATCGATTGTACGTCTTCCGATGCATCATACTCGGCATGGCTGCGCGCTAGCAATGTTGCCGGATTAAAATCAGGTTGTCCATTCAATTGAACAATCCGTTCGGCCAGCCAGTCGGCGTGTTCCTGCTCCTGCTCGGCATGCTCGAGGAATTCGGCCTTGATCGGGCCGTTCTGCAGCCCGCTGACGGTGTAGTAGTGACGCTTGTAGCGCAGCACGCAGACCAGTTCGGTGGCCAGCGCGCCGTTCAGCATCTCGATGACCGCTTCGCGGTCGCCCTGGTAGCCGGCGGTGACCGGGCCGTCCTGCAGGTTGCGGGCGGCCTCGCGGATGGCTTCGGTATCGATGCCTGCCGGACGGGTGGGATTGGATTCAGCCATGATAGTGTTTTCCTTTAAAAATTAACGGCGGTTGGCGATCGGCGAGCCGTTTTGCGACAGCACGATTTCGACGCGGCGGTTCAGCTGGCGGCTGCCGGCGTCGCTGTTGCTGGCGACCGGGAAGGCTTCGCCGTAGCCACGGGTGGCGATCTTGTCGGCTTTCACGCCCAGGCCGATCAGCGCGTTGCGCACGGATTCGGCGCGGCGCTGCGACAGTTCCATATTGTGCGACGAGGTGCCGGTGCTGTCGGTGAAGCCTTCGATCAGCACCGCGCTTTGCGGTTCCTGCAGCAGCACGTCGGCCATTTTCTGCGCGGTGCGCATGCCCTCGGCGCTCAGCTCGGCGCGGTCGACGTTGAACAGCACGTCGCTCAGCGTGATCACCAGGCCGCGGTCGGTCTGCTTGGCTTGCAGGTCGGCCAGCTGCTGTTGCAGCGCGGCGTTCTTGGCTTGCTCGTCGCGCGCGGTGCCGGTGGCCGCTTCGGCCTGGGCGCGGGCGGCGTCGGCGTCGGCCTTGGCCTGCTCGGCGCTCATGCGGGCGCGGTCGGCGGCGCTGCGGGCCTGGTTGGCCTCGGCGGTGCGGGCTTCCAGGCGGATCTCATCGCGCTGGCGGCCGGCGTTGGCGATGTCGGCCTCGGCTTGTTTCTGCTTGGCGATTTCCTGCGCGGTGGCGATCTTCTGCTTGGCGATATAGGCCAGCTTGTCGATCTCGCTCAGGCTTTCCTTCTTCGCGGCGGCGGCGTTGGCGCGGTCGAGCGCGTCGGCGGCGGCCTTGAATTCCAGCGGCGCGCTGGCGGCGATCGTTGGGTTGCTCTGGGCCGCCATGAAGTCACCGCGCGCCTGGTCGAGCGTGCTGGTGGTGGTCGGCGTGGTGCTGCAAGCGGCGACGAAGACGGACATCGCGAACATGGTCGGGATCAGGTGCAGTTTTTTCATGATGGTATCTCCGGGATTATTGTTGGGTGGTGCTGTTGGCGCGGTTCAGCTCGTCGCGCAGCAGGCGGATGTTTTGCTGCAGCTCGTCGGCGGCGCTGGTGGCCTTGGCGGAATTGGCCTTGCTTTGCGCCAGCTGGGCGTCGGCCGAGGCCTGCGTCGCCAGATCCTGCGCGGTCTTGTAGTCCTTGGCGGCCAGCGCCTGGTTGGCGCGCATCAGCTTGTCGCGGGCCGACTGCATTTCGGCCGGGGCCAGGTCGGCGGCGCCGGCGCTGGTGGCGTTGGCCAGCGCGGCGCGCGATACCGCGACATCGGCGGTGGCCGGCGCTTTATCGCTGGCGCATGCGGCCAGGCCCAGCACCATCGCGGCGCAACATAACATTTGAACTCGTTTGGTCGTCGTCATTATTGTTCTCCTTAAAAAATGTGATCGGGACAGGTAACGTTATATGCCCTTGTGACGACGGACTCAGTACGCTGACGCACACTGAAGCGCTGCGCTGCGCGCGCGCGGGCTTGTGTAGAATGCTGCAACTACTATAAGAAAATGGTTCCCCATGCGCTTGCCTCGCCAGAAACGTATCGCCATCGCCGTCGCCGGCGCGCTGATCGCCCTCCTCGTCGTCGCCGCGATCGCGCTGGCCAGCTACGACTGGAACAAGGCGCGGCCCTGGCTCAACGAAAAGATCAGCGAAGCCATCGACCGCCCGTTCGAGATCCGCGGCGCGCTGTCGCTGACGTGGCAACAACAGGCGCGCGGCGACGCCGGCCGCACCTGGCGCGACTACCTGCCGCTGCCGCAGTTGGTCGCGCGGGACGTCCACATCGGCAATCCGCAAGGCATGAAGGTGCCGGCGGAAATGGCCAGCGTGAGCCAGTTCGCCTTCGCCATCGATCCGTTCGGCCTGCTGCACAACCGGATCACGGTGCCGGTGCTGCGCTTCGACCAGCCGGCCCTGCTGCTGCAGCGCGACGCCGACGGCCACAACAACTGGACCTTCAAGCGCGACGACCAGCCGTCGCGCTGGAAGCTCGATGTACGGCGCGTGGTATTCACCAAGGGCGCGGTGCATTACATCGACGCCATGACCCACGTCGACGCCAGCGCCAATGTCGACACCATCGCCGGCGACCAGACCTACGGCGTGGCCTGGACGCTGCGCGGCAAGTGGAACGCGCAGGACATCCGCGGCGGCGGCAAGGCCGGCGCGGTGCTGTCGCTGCAACAGGGCGCGCCGTTCCCGCTGACGGCCAGCCTCGACGTCGGCGGCACCAGCATCGCCGTCACCGGCACGCTGAGCAACCCGGCCACGCTGGCCGCGTTCGACATGCGGCTCAAGGTGTCGGCGCCCAGCATGGCGCGGCTGTACGGCCTGACCGGCGTGCTGCTGCCGGAAACCCCGCCCTTCTCCACCGAAGGCCACCTCACCGGGACGCAGGACGCCGACCACGGCCACTGGGTCTACGACCAGTTCACCGGCCGCGTCGGCAGCAGCGACATCGCCGGCAAGCTCGATTACAAATCGGGGCGGACGCGCCCGCTGCTGACCGGCGCGGTGACGTCGCAGCTGCTGCAGGTGGCCGACCTGGGCCCGCTGATCGGCGCCGACTCCAACGCCAGCAAGCAGGCGCGCGGCGCCGAGGAAGTCCAGCCGGGCAACAAGGTGCTGCCGGTGGAAACCTTCCGCACCGAGCGCTGGACCGCGCTCGACGCCGACGTCGGCTTCAGGGCCAAACAGATCAAGCGCGAGCACAACCTGCCGATCCACAACCTCGACACGGTGATCCGCATGAAGGATGGCGTGCTGTCGCTGACGCCGATGGATTTCGACATCGCCGGCGGGCGCTTCACCTCCAACGTCATGCTCGACGGCAGCGGCAAGATCAACGCCCACGCCATCCGGGCCGAGCTCAAGGCAGGCGCGCGCCACCTGCAGCTCAAGCAGCTGTTCCCCAAGCTCGACGGCATGCAGGGCACGGTGGGCGAGGTCAACGCCGACATCTCGCTGTCGGCCACCGGCAATTCCGTGGCCGGACTGCTGGGCGCGTCCAACGGCGAGCTCAAGGGCGTGATCAACGAAGGCAGCGTCAGCAAGCTGCTGCTGGAGGAGATGGGCTTGAACATCGGCAGCGTGGTGCTGACCAAGATGGTGGGCGACAAGCAGGTCAAGCTCAACTGCATGGTCACCGACTTCGCCGTCAAGGACGGCTTGATGCGTTCGCGGCTGTTCGTGGTCGACACCTCGGAGGCCAGGATCGACATCGCCGGCACGGTCAACCTCGGCAACGAAAAGCTGGACCTGACGCTCAAGCCGGACGCCAAGAGCATGCGGGTGATTTCGTTGCGGGCGCCGATCTATGTGCGCGGCAGCTTCAAGGATCCCGACGTCAGCGTCGACAAGGGCGTGCTGGCGCTGCGGGCCGGCGGGGCGCTGGCGCTGGCCGTGGTGGCCCCGGTGGCGGCGATCCTGCCGCTGATCAACACGGCGGGCGATGAAGGCAGCGGTTGCAAGGCGCTGCTGGCCCAGATGGGCGGCAAGCCGGTGGCGCCGGCGCCGAAGTAATTTCCTCAAGGTGCGCTGCCGAACAGAAAGCCGGTGGCGTCTGCCGTAATCTGCCCCCATTGGTGAAGGCGCAATACCGCGCCCCGACCTGCCAGTGAGGAGAACTCAAATGAACATCAAGCAAATCGCATCGACGGCCGCCATCCTGGCCGCCACCCTCGGCCTGAGCGCATGCGCGGGCATGTCGAACCAGGATCGCAACACGGCAGTGGGCGCCGGCGTCGGCGCGGTCGCCGGCTCGGTGCTGACCGGCGGTAGCGCAGTCGGCGCGGTCGGCGGCGCGGCCGTCGGCGGCGTGATCGGCAACCAGGTGCAAAAGCCACCGCGTTAATCGCGCCGGATGAAAAAGGGCGCTACCGCAGCAATGCGGTAGCGCCCTTTTTCATTGGCGCCGCGCCACGGCGCGGCGGCCGTGTCAGATGTCCTTGACCAGCTCGTAGCAACGGCACGAGACCGCTTCCAGGCCGGCCGAATCGAGGATCTCGATATTGCCGCGGCTGTAGCTGATCAGCTTTTGATTCTGCAGCGCGGTGGCGGCCTTGGTGACGCCGACCCGGCGCACGCCCAGCGCATGCGCCAGGAACTCGTGGGTCAGGTGGAATTTTTCCGATTGCAGCCGGTCGCGCGTGATCAGCAGCGAGCGTGCCAGCCGCGCCTCCAGCACGTGGAAGCGGCTGCAGACGGCGATCTGGATCGCCTGCGACAGCAGATTGTCGGTGTAGCGGTGCAGCATCCGGTGCAGCGATTCCATGCGGCGGAACTCGGCGATGAAATCAGCCGTCTCGATGCGGTTGATGCGCCCCGCCCGCTGCACCACCGCCCGCACCTGCGCCAGCTCGTGGCCCAGCACGGCGGACGCGCCGAGCATGCCTTCGCGCCCGATCGAGCCGATCTCCAGCGTCATGCGGCCTTCGGCCACCGCCAGCAGCGAGATCAGGCAGTCCAGCGGGAAGTAAATGTAGCGCATCGCCTGGCCCGGTTCGTACAACACCTCGCCGGCCTCGACGCGCACCAGCTCGCATAGCGAGGCGAGCTGGCTTTGATCGTCGTCCGGCAGGCTGGCCAGCAGGCGGTTGTGGGCCTGCCGCGATTGCGCCCGGTCGTCGTCGGAAAAATGTGAGGGATGGGTATGCATGGGATCAGCGTAAGGACTATGAATTGCCCTGTATGTACGGTGACGCACGGAAGATATACATGTCCCATAGGAAAATACGGAGCGTAATGTACCGCACTTTCAACACAAAAAAGGACACACCATGAATACGCCCAACACCACCCGTTCCATCCATCCGATCATGGTCATCGCCGCCGTCGCGGTGGTGCTGTTTTGCGGCGTCGGCAGCGTCGCCATGCTGGGCTGGCTGCCGACCTCGAACGCCAGCGGCACCGTGCCCGGCGCCGCGCCAATGCCGGGCCAGCTGTCGTCGGTGCCCGAACAGCAGGTCGCCTACAACAACGCCGCGCCAGTGCCGGCAACGCAGCAAGGCCAGGGCCAGTTGCCTGAGCAGGAAGCCAAGCATGCGCCGGCCGCTTGCGCCAATTGCGGCGTGATCGAATCGATCCGCTCGGTCGAACATCGTCCGAACGGCAGCGGCGTCGGCGCGGCCGGCGGCGCCATCCTGGGCGGCTTGCTGGGCAACCAGGTCGGCAGCGGCCACGGCCGTCAAATCGCGACGGTGGCCGGCGCGGTCGGCGGCGCGGTGGCCGGCAACCAGATCGAAGGCAATATGAAAACCACGCACAGCTGGAACATCGTGGTGCGTATGGACAACGGCAAAACCCGCACCCTCAGCCAGTCGTCGCAGCCGCAATGGCGCTCGGGCGACGCGGTGCGCGTGGTCAACGGCCAGCTGCGTTCGATCGATTAAATCATTAACGTACGGCACCGTACAGAGCGATCTGCCAGCGTCGGACATAATGAACTCAAGATACGAACAAGACAACAAGTTCGACATCGTGAACGATGCCCACAGTGGACGTCGCTATACAACCTTAGGAGAGAATCATGCTCTATACCATCGCTGTCGTTTTGCTTATCCTGTGGCTGCTGGGCTTGGTCACGTCGTACACCATCGGCGGCTTCATCCACATCCTGCTGGTGGTCGCCATCATCATGGTGCTGCTGCGCCTGATTAGCGGTCGCGGCGTCTAGCCACCGAGCCGCACTGAATAACGGCGCCCCACCCTCCGGTGGCGCGCCGTTTTTTCATGGGCGCGGCGGTTTGGTTTATGCTGTATTTTTTGGAGGGACGTTATGAAACGACTAGCGATCGCGCTGGCCCTGCTGGCCGCCGTCCAGGCGCACGCGCAGACCAGCATCAAACCCGGCCTGTGGGAAATGAATAACAAGGTCCGCACCGGCAACGCGCAGACCGACCAGGCGCTGTCGATGGCGATGCAGCAGTTGGCCAATATGCCGCCGGCGCAGCGCGCGCAGATGGAAGCGATGATGGCGCAGCACGGCGTCTCGATGCCCAAGCAGGGCAGCGACGGCGGCATGACGCTGACCGCCTGCGTGACGCCGGAAATGGCGGCCAGGAAGGAAATCCCGATCCACCAGAAAGGCCATTGCACCTCGAAGCAGGACCAGGTGCCGGGCGGGCTGGACATCGCATTCAGCTGCACCGATCCGGCCTCCAGCGGCCACGGCAAGCTGCGCTTCAATGGCGACAGCGCCTACACGATGACGATGCAAGTGAGTAACGGCAGCGGCGCCGGCCCGCAAAGCGCCACCGTCGAATCGACCGGACGCTGGCTGTCCGCCACCTGCCCGGCCAAGCCCGGATAAACTTACTGCGTGTCGGAGAAGGCCATGTAGCGGTCGCGCGCCAGCGTGGCGATCGGCCCCGCCGGCAGGGTGCGCGATTCATAGCGCACGCACGGCGTGACCTTGCCGTAGTTGCCGGTGTTGAAGATCTCCACGGCCGTCAGCAATTCTTCAGGGCGCACCGGGCGCTGCTCGACCACGATCCCTTCCTTGGCCAGCAGCTCGATCACGCGGGCGCGCGTGATGCCCGACAAGAAGGTGCCGTTCGGCACCGGCGTCACCACCTTGCCGTCCGGCGTGACGAAGAACAGATTGGCCGTGGCGAATTCCGCCACGTTGCCCTCGCCGTCGCACACCACCGCGTTGTCGAAGCCGCGCTGCTGGGCTTCGCGCAGCGCCTTGGTGCTGTTGACGTACAGCGCCGATGCCTTGGCGTCGGTCGGCGCCATCAGCGCGCCCGGACGGCGCAATTCGGACAGGCAGGCCGAGAAGCCGGTGAAGGCCGGCATCGGCGCGTCGAACAGGGTCAGCGCGAAGCCGCTCTTTTCCGGCACCGGGATCAGCAGGCCGTCGGTGCCGAACACCAGCGGACGCACGTACAGCTCGGCATCGGCGGGGAACCGGGCGACGCCTTCGCGCACCAGGTTTTCCATCTCGTCGACATTCAAGGGGCACACCAGGCCGACGCGCTCGGCCGAGGTGATCACGCGCTGCAGGTGCAGGCGCAGGTCGGGCATATGGCCGCGTATCGAGCGGGCGCCGTCGAAGACGGACGATCCCAGCCAGACGCTGTGGTCCATCGCGCCAAACAGCGGCGTGTTGCCTTCGCTCCAGCTGCCGTTGAAGTAAGTCAGATACATGCTCGTTCCTGGTCATCAGTAAAACGAGCAATGTAGCACGATTGCGGGGAGGATCAGAAGGCGTGGCGCAGGCCGACGTTGACGGCGCGGTCGCCGCGCCCGTTGTTGCTGGCGTTGCCGACGGTGTAGCCGGCGCCGTTGCGGTTCTGGATCTTGGCGATGGCGGCGTACCAGTCGGTGCGCTTGGACATGGCGTACGAAAAGCCGAGCGCGATCTGGTTGGCGTCGCGGTCGGCCAGGCCGCGGTCGTCCTTCTTGATGTAGGAAGCGAGGAAGGTGGTCGCGCCCATCGGCACGGCCAGCCCGACCAAGACGTCGCGGCTGTTATCGGTCGGCATGCTTTGCGCCACCGCGCCATAGGGATTGTCCATATTCCACTGCGAGCCGGCGTCGCCCCGGCTGTGGCCGTAGGCGGCGTAGCCGGTGAAGCGGCCGAAATCGACGTTGGCGGCCACCAGCGTGTTGCGCGCGGACTGGTCGACCGGCGGCGTGGTGCCGGTGGCGTCGAGCATGTTCTCCTTGCGCTGGTGCGTGACGCTGAGGTTGACCGCGCCCTTGGTGTAGCCCAGCGTGCCGCCGTACGCGCGGTTGACCTTGCTGTTGTACGGCGATTCGCCGAAGGCGTAGATCAGCGAACCGATCAGGCCGCTGCGCGAGCGCGGCGACTTGTACTTGATGGTGTTGTCGTAGCGCCTGGTGGTGTAGCCGACCAGGTTGGCCGCGCTGCCCGCCATGCCGCCGTGGAAAGGATCGGCCACGTCGGTCAGGGTTTCGTAGACCAGGTTGTACTGCCGTCCCAGGGTCACCAGCCCCAGCGGACCGTCGAGGCCGACATAGGCCTGGCGCCCGAACAACTTGCCGCCCTGGTCGGATGCGCCGGTGTCGTTGAGAATGCCCGCCTCCAGCGTATAGACCGCCGAAGTCCCCCCGCCCAAATCCTCACGCCCGCGCACGCCGAGCCGCGAACCGGAGGCGATGCCGCTGTCGACCTTGGTCTTGGCGCAATCGGCGCCGCAGCCGCGCTCCGCCACCACGCCCGCGTCCAGCACGCCGTACACCTCGACCGGCGACGGCGTTTGCGCCAGCGCGGTGAGCGGCGCCGTCAGCGCCAGCGTGATAAGAAAGGGGGTCATGGTCTTGGCTCAAGTGATTGTTGAGACCAGTGTAGTGCGGCCGATGCGGCGCCTCTGTGCGGAGCATCACGTTGCGGCTTTCTTTCGCACGGGAAATCTATGTTCGTCACCGTACATACTTGCGGGACGCCCGCGGCTATACTGCATTTTTGTCCAACCTGGCCTCCCGCATGCTAGCTATCCTCGAACGCATCGACCCGGACAGCACCGACATCGGCCTGATGGTCGCGCTGTTCGACGCCCTGCGTCCAAAGCGTCCCGGCGACGGCGTCCGCGCCACCGCCAATGTGCGCACCTTGTGTCAATTGCTCAAGGGCGATCCGGCGCATGCGCTCGCCCTGCGCGGCTATGCGCGTACGCTGATCGCCGCGCGCCGCCACTCCAGCCTGTACACCGAGATCGGCGTGCTGTCGAACGACGGCTTCTTCACCGAGCTCAAGACCCGCATCGCCTACCGCATGCTGCCGCCGGCGCTGGGCAACGATTACCTGAGCGAAGCGCTGGACCAGATCGTCTACAAGCGCAGCGACTACCTGTGGATCGCCGCCGTGCCCGCCGCCGACTGGCTGGCATTGTTCGATGTGGTGAGCCACCCGGCCGGCGCCGCGCCGGACGACGACAAGCTGATGCTGCCCGGCCTGCTGGAAGCGATCCGCACCCTGTCCTACCGCGTCTGCGCGATCGGGCTCGAGCCGCGCCTGACCAATTTCCACACCGAGATGGAGACCTACGAATCGCCGTTCATGGTGCAGAACTTCGAGGTCAACGCCTACCTCGACAGCTACCAGCGCATGCTGGCCGGCGACGACGTCGTGCTGGAAGACGCGCGCCATCTGCTGGTGATGCTGGACCAGTGCGACGTGGTGGTCGGCAAGATCCGCAAGAAGGCTTTAATCCAAGGCACCAGCATCGCGCTGACCTACCTGCTGGTGACGCTGTCGCAAAGCCTGGACCGCATGCGCAAGCTGCTGTTCCTGGTCGACGTCAGCGGCGAGCTGCAGCACCGGCCGGCGCCCGAGGTCAACCCGCTGGCAGCGGCCGCGTCGCCGCTCGACCAGCAGCAAGGCCCGCCGAGCCCGCGCCGCAGCGCCGCCGTCGGCCTGGCGCTGGAACTGGTCAAGGCGCACAACCACAAGTACCGGGTCAGCGACCTGCTGCGCGACAATATCGACCTGCTGGCGCGCAACGTCACCGAGAACGCCAGCCACACCGGCGAGCACTACGTGGCCGACCGCCGCCGCGAACTGGGCGGCATGTTCGTCTCGTCGGCCGGCGCCGGGCTGGTGATCGGCTTCATGGCCCTGTTCAAGATCCTGATGTCCTACCTGCGCGCGGCGCCGCTGGTCGAGGCTTTCCTGTTCAGCATGAATTATTCGCTGGGCTTCATGTTCATCCACCTGCTGCACTTCACGGTCGCCACCAAGCAGCCGGCGATGACCGCCTCGCGCATCGCCGCCGGGCTGCACAGCAAGGACGGCCGCAACATCGACCTCGACAGCATGGCCGAGCTGTGCAACAAGGTGCTGCGCACCCAGAACATGGCGGTGCTGGGCAACCTGGCCACGGCGATCCCGACCGCGTGGCTGATCGCGATGGCGTGGCCGCTGATCACCGGCCATCACCTGGTGTCGCCGGACAAGGCCATGCACCTGCTGCACGATATCGATCCCATCCACGGCCCGGCGCTGGTGTACGCGGCCATCGCCGGCGTCTGCCTGTTCGTCGCCGGGCTCATTTCCGGCTACTACGACAACAAGGCGCTGTACACGCGCTGGGCGCAGCGGGTGGCGCAGTTGCGCGGCCTGCGCTGGCTGCTGGGCCAGCAACGGCTGGACCGCCTCGGCGTCTACCTGGAAAACAACCTGGGCGGCCTGATGGGGAACTTCTTCTTCGGCGTCCTGCTGGGGGCGATGCCGTTCATCGGCTTCGTGACCGGCATTCCGTTGGATATCCGGCACGTGACGTTCTCGTCCGCCAACTTTGCGACAGCCATGGTCGGACTCGATCACAATGTCAGCTGGGAACTTGTGTTGACGTCGGTGGTCGGTTTCCTCGCCATCGGCACGGTCAATCTGCTGGTCAGTTTCGGCCTGGCGCTGTGGGTGGCGCTGCGCTCGCGCCAGGTGCGGTTCAAGCACGGCTGGCAGTTGTTGAAGGCGCTGGGACGCAGGTTCCGGCAGGGGCCGATCTCCTTCTTTTTCGGCTCCCGTGAAGAAGACGCGGCGCCGCTGGCGCTGTCCGATGAAAACCAATCTCTCGACAAGGCTCACAAATGAATTCCGCCCGCATGCGTTTCTGGCTACCCGCCGCACTGATGAGCTGGGGCTTGCTGGGCGCTTGCGCGTCGCTGCCCAATGTGACCGCGATCAGCGACAAGCTCGAGCCGTCGGCGGTGCCGAGCGTGAACGGCGCCAACGGCGCCCTGAGCGACAGCCGCGCCAAGGCGCTGCTGAGCAAGCGCTGGAAGAAGGCCTCGCTGGACCAGCAGGCGCAGGCCGCGCTAGAGGAGGCGGCCACCGGCGTGCCGCTGATCGCGGGCAACAAGACCACGCTGCTGTTCGACGGCCCGCAGACGATGGCGGAAATGCTCAAGGCCATCAACGGCGCGCGCAACAACATCAACCTGGAGAGCTACATCTTCGACCAGGACGAGCTGGGACTGAAGTTCGCCGACGCGCTGATCGCCAAGCGGCTCGAAGGCGTCACCGTCAACATCATGTACGACAGCGTCGGCACGCTCGGCGTGCCGGCCGAGTTCTTCGGGCGCATGCGCAAGGCCGGCATCAACCTGATGGAGTTCAACCCGGTCAATCCGGCCAAGGTCAGCGGCGACAGCTGGAAGGTCAACAACCGCGACCACCGCAAGGTGTTGATCGTCGACGGCAAGATCGCCTTCACCGGCGGCATCAACATCAGCGCCACCTACGCCAAGAGTTCGCTGTTCCGCTCCAAGTCCAAGCCCACCGACAAATCGCAGGTGGGCTGGCGCGACACCCACATCAAGGTCGAGGGGCCGGCGGTGCAGGCGTTCCAGTGGCTGTTCATCCGCAACTGGGCGACGCAGGACAAGGACGACCTGCCGGAGGCGGACTACTTCCCGCAGCCGGTGATCGCCGGCGACAAGGTGGTGCGCGTGCTCGGCAGCGAGCCGGGCGGCAAGTTCGAGATCTATAAAGCGTACAGCCTGGCGATCCAGGAGGCGAAGACCTCGATCCACATCACCTCGGCCTATTTCGTGCCGGACCGGCAGACGGTGGACGCCCTGAAGGCGGCGGCGCGGCGCGGGGTGGACGTCAAGATCGTGCTGCCGGGCGTGTCCGACAGCGGGCTGGTATTCCACGCCGGCCACGCCCTGTACGACGAGCTGCTGGAGGCGGGCGTAAAGATCTACCAGCTCAAGCTGGCGGTGCTGCACGCCAAGACCGCCGTCATCGACAGCAACTGGTCGACGGTGGGCTCGACCAACATGGACACGCGCAGCTTCCTGCACAACAGCGAGCTCAACGTGGTGGTGCTGGGCGACGCCTTCGGCACCGAGATGGAGCGCGCCTTTCAGGAAGACTTGCGCGACTCTGTGCCCATCACGCTGGAAGACTGGCGCCACCGGCCATGGGCGGCCCGCATGAAGGAATGGGCCGCCCGGTTCATGAACTATTGGCTGTAGCCAACGGCGGGGTCAAGTAGCCAACGGCGGGGTCAAGTCTGACATTCGTACACGAGCCCGGCCGTAGCTCCTGCTACGGCCGGGCTCGTGTACGAATGTCAGACTTGACCCCGTTTTTATGCTTGACCCCGTTTTTATCAGGCCAGCGCCTTGACGATTTCCTTCGCCAGCGGACCGCCCGACGCCGGGTTCTGGCCGGTCATCAGGCGGCCGTCGACGACGATGTTTTCCTGCCACACGGCGGCCGACGCATACTCGGCGCCTTCGGCGCGCAGCGCGTCTTCCAGATTGAACGGCACGTCGGCCTGCGCATAGCCGGCCTCCTCATCGTTGGAGAACGAAGTCAGCTTGCGGCCGCTCACCAAAGGAGTGCCGTCTGCCAGCTTCGCGCCCAGAAACGCCGCCGGGCCGTGGCAGACCGCCGCCACGATCTTGCCGCCGTTCCAGGCGCGCTCGACGGCGTGCTTGACGTCCGGATCCTTGGCGATATCGACCATTGGCCCCAGGCCGCCCGGGAAGAAGATCGCGTCGTAGTCCAGCACATCGACTTCCGACAGCTTGCGGCTGCGGTTGAGGCGGCGGATCGCGGCGCTGTTGCGGAAAGCCAGTTGCGACGGATCGTTCGCGTCGTAGCCGTCTTCCGGGATCGCGCCGCCCAGCGGCGAGGCGTATTCGACCGCGACGCCGGCCTCGGCAAAGACTTCATACGGGTGCGCGACTTCGGGGAAGAAATATCCGGTACGGCGCTTGTTCGGGCCGATTTCGGCTGCGTTTGTCAAAATAAACAGGACGTGTTTGATACTCATGGCTAACTCCTTTAAGATGAAGGGACCCGCCGTATCGCGGTTGAATACACTATATGACTCAGCAGAGCCTTGCGGTAGATGGCGGCAACATGACTCACTGTCAAATCATTTGATACAATTGTCTGCATGAGAGATCCATCCCCCGTCCTTGATGAGTTGCGCGCCATGGCCATCTTCGCCACGGTGGTGCGCAGCGGCAGCTTCGCCGCCGGCGCCCGCGCGCTGGGTCTGACCCGCGCCGTGGTCAGCCATCACGTACGCGCGCTGGAGACCAAGCTGGGCGTGCCGCTGGCGCAGCGCAGCACGCGCAGCTTCAGCCTGACGCCGGCCGGGGAAGCGTTCCGCGTGCATTGCGAGCGCCTGCTCGACGAAGCGCACGACGGCCTGCGCGGCATGGAACTGCTGCGCGCCGAGCCGCGCGGAGAGGTGCGCATCACCTGCTCCCACCATTTCGGCAACAAGCGCATCCTGCCAGCGCTGCTGGAGTTCCGGCGGCGCTATCCGGCGATCCGGCTGCATGTGGCGATGAACGACGCCAATGTGGACCTGGTGCAGCAGGGTTTCGAGCTGGCGGTGCGCGCCGGACCGCTGGCCGACTCGGCGCTGGTGGCGCGCCGGCTGGTGCGCGAGCCGACCATGCTGTGCGCGGCGCCGGCGTATCTGCGGCGCTACCGCGCGCCCGCCTCGGCGGCGGAACTGGAACAGCATCGCTGGGTGGTCTACCCGCCGGGGCAGCGCACGCTGACCGTGCGCGCCGGCGGGGCCGAGGTGCAGGTACCGGTGCGGGGCGACGTGGTGACGGACAGCGCCGCGTCGCGGCTGGCGTTCGTGCTGGCGGGCGAAGGCATCGCGCGGCTGCCGGCCTACGACGCGGCCGCGCTGCTCGCCTCGGGCGAGCTGGTGCACATACTGCCGGAAGTGGAGACAGCGCCGCTGGACATCTACCTGGTGCACTCGCAACGCATCGGCCCGAGCGCGCTGCTGCTGCGTGACTTCCTGCTCCGGTAAATCCGGGGTCAGTTCCAAAAACTGGACACGAGCTCTGCCGTAACGGCCGTTACGGCAGAGCTCGTGTCCAGTTTTTGGAACTGACCCCGGATTTTTTAGGACATGCCGGCGGAGCTCCAGGTGTCGCCGCTGCGCTGGAAGCGCTCAGTCTGCACCGGCTCGAAGCTGGCCGTGCCTTCGATCCAGCTGTAACGTTCGACCTGCACCATGCCGTGCTCGATCCGCAGCACGTTGAACGAGTTCGATTCCCCCCTGCCCCGCGTCGACGTGGCCGTGCCCGCCTGCACCACCAGCGCCGCGTAGCCGCTGATCTTGTAACGCTGCGCGCTGTTGCCGGCGTGGCTGGCATGCAGGTGCCCCGCCAGCAGCAAGTCGACGCCGCATTCTGCGAACGCCTGCATCGCCATCGGCGCGCGGTCGACCAGATCGTCCTCGTCGAACGTGTCCGGCAAGTCGAACGGGTGGTGCGTGACGATGATGCGCGTCAGGTGCGGATCGACGGCGGCCATGCGGCGCCGGATCTGCGCGATCTGTTCGTGGTTGATGCGGCCGTCCTTGAAGGTCAGCGAGCGTGCGGTGTTGATGCCGAGTACGGCGATTTCTTCGTCGACGTATTCCGGCGCCAGGTCCAGCGTGACGTGCCGCGTGTATTTGCGCAGCGGCGTCAGGAAGCGGCTGGCGACGTTGTACAGCGGGATGTCGTGGTTGCCCGGCACCACGATCTGCGGCCCCGGCAAGGTGTCCAGCCAGGCCCGCGCCGCCTTGAATTCCTCCGACTTGGCGCGCTGCGTCAGGTCGCCCGACACCACCACCACATCGGGCGCCAGCTTGACGGTGAGTTCCTGCAGCGGCTTGAGCAACGCCTGGTCGACGCGGCCGAAATGCAGGTCGGATAAATGGACGATGGTGCGCATACGCTTCTCCTAGCCGGCCGGGACGATGACGCTCAGCGCCGACGCCCGCGAGCGATAACACAGCGGCGGCGTCATCATCGTGACCTCGCCGTCGGTGGCCACGCGCAGCTTGCGGTGGCGCGTTTCGATCACCAGCTCCGGCGCCGACAGCACGTCGAAGTCGCGCGCCTGCGCCAGCTTGCCCAGCAGCGCGCGCGCGGCGTAGCGCAGCAGCGCGAGCCGGGTCGGCTTCTGCGCCACGTACAGGCACAGCTTGCCGCTGTCGAGCCGGTCGCGCCCGCCCATCGTCAGCCCTTGCAGGTATTCATTGTTGCCGATGAAGACGAAGGGGGTGCGCCGCAGATGCTCGTCGCCGTTGATGATGAGCCGCACATTCATGAACGGGAAGCGCCGCAACGCGGCGAACATGGCGCGCCCGAACGCGTGCCACTTGCCGCGGCCGAAATGGCGCTGCTGCTGCTCGCGGTCGCGCACGATGTCCGGGTAGATGCCGAGGCTGGAGTTGTTGAGGAAGATCCGGCCGTTGACCTCGCCCACGTCCACCAGCTGCGGCTCGCCGCGCACGGCGTTGGCCACGGCGGCGTCCAGGTCGAGCGGAATCTTCAAGTCCTTGGCGAAATGGTTCAACGTGCCCAGCGGCAGAACGCCCAAGTGCGTCCCGCTGCCGGCCAGCGCCGACGCCACCGCGTTGATGGTGCCGTCGCCGCCGCCCGCCACTACCAGCCGCGCGCCCTCGTCGCGTGCCCGCTCGGCGCGCGCGATCATTTCCTCGCCGCTCTTGGCCAGCGTGATGTCGGCCTCGGCGCCATGCTGGCGAAACTTTTCCGCCAGCGCGGCGGTCCAGCCGCCGCAGTAGCCGAGGCCGGCGCTGGCGTTGACGATGACGACGATCTTGTCCAGCATATTCCCCTTGAAATGGTTTATATCGTTTTACCTTCGCGCCGGCGCCGCAGCGTGGAGATCGCCGTGATGCACACCGCCAGCCAGGCGATGCTCCCGGCCATCGCCGCCAGCACGTCGCTGACGTAGTGCGCGCCCAGATAGACGCGACAGAAGGCCACCAACAATACCATCATCGTGCATGCCGCCACCGTACCCAAGCGCACATTCCACGCCGGACGGGCGATCACCAGATAGCTGGCCAGCAGGCCGTAGAAACAAGTCGCCGCCGTGGTGTGCCCGCTAGGGAAGCTGTACGTCGCCAACGTCACCAGCGGATCCTCGAACGCCGGCCGGGCGCGCCGGAACATATATTTGAGCAGGACATTGAGCAGCATCCCGCCGGGCACCGAGAACATCAGCGCCAGCAGCCAGTAGCGCGCCCGCACCCGCCAGAAGTACGCCGCCAGCAGGGCGACCATGACCGCCATGCCCGCCACCGAATGCCATGCCGCCACACCCAGCATCAGGCTGGTGTACGGCTCGGCGGCGTGGCGGTTGAACCAGTGCGCCACCTGCACGTCCAGCACGGTGATGGCCTCCTGCCCCATCACCGCCTCGGCCAGTTCGTGGAAGACATAGCCGGCCGCCAGCAGCACCGCCATGCCGGCGGTCAGGTGCAGGCCGAACTCGCCGCCCGGCGACAGTCTTGCTTCGATGAAACTGATGAATTTTCTGAAAATTTGGCGCTCCTGCACTGACGACCGATTAAGTTGGTGGAAAAATCACAAAACAACGAATTTACTGTTTATTTACACAGTACCTGTTTATTCATACAGTGGTTATGCTATTCTGAACTCCTCGTTAAACGCTTCTCCTTAAAGGAAATGTCATGACAACAGTTCATAGCAGCTTCGGTTCCCGCTTCGGCATGGAATACATGCCTACCTCGTTCCTGGTGCGCATGGGTAAACGCGAAATGCTGGTTTGCCGTGACTTCCGCAAGCGTTTCTACGCGGTGAACCCGATCATGGAGTGCGACACCGGCGTGCAGGCTGGCCATCTGGAAATCCTGCTGATGCGCCGCTGGCTGCTGATCCTGTCGAAGGCGCACTAATGGTTGCCGGTGCCAGTTGCCCGATCCAGTCGCAAGACAGGCCGGCAGATGCCGCGACCTCGCTCGCGCTCCTCACCTGGGTTTGGCAACTGGCGAGCCGTCATCAACCGGATGCGCCTCGTACCACAGCGTCACAAACAGAACCATCACGACCGGACCGATAAACAGTCCGACCAGGCCCAGGGTTTCCACCCCGCCGAGTATGCCGAACAGTACGGCCAGGAAAGGCAAGCGCGTCGCGTTGCCGATCATCTGCGGCCGTACGAAGTGATCCGCGACAAACAGCACGACGCCGCCCCAGACCGCCACGCCGATCGCTGCCGGGATGGCGCCGTTGAACACCAGCACGCCGGCCGCCGCCATAAAGGCCAATGGCGCGCCGAAGGGAATGATGGCCAGGATGCCCGTTGCGGCAGCCCACAAGGCGGCGGACTTCAAGCCCGCCAGCGCATAAGCGATACCGATCAACACGCCCTCCGCGAGGCCGACCAGCACCAGGCCGTTGACTGTGGCGCGGATCGCGGTCGGGATTTTTTCCGCGTAGCGCGCCCAGCGCAGCTCGCCGAGGCAGCGGCTGCCGATGGCGGTGATCTGCCGCCGCAGCGCTTCGCCATCCTTGTAGAAGAAGAACAGGCACAGGAAGGCCAGGCCGAAATCGACCAGCCGGTGCATCAGGCCCACGCCGGCGACCTTGACCATGTCGCTGGCGGAGTGGAAGCCGTTGATGTCACGGTCCGACAGCAGGTGCGCCAGGCCGTGCGGCTGGCTCAGTGTGGCCTGCCACCATTCGGCGATGGTGTCGCCGACGGCGGGAATGTGCTGCACGAAATCCGGCACCGGAATGCCGTCGAGGTTGGCGCTGACGATGTAGTTGGCCAGCTCCGGCGCCTGCCTTGCCGCTTGCGTCACCGCCACCAGCACCGGCACGATGAACACCGCCGCGCACAGCAAGGTCAGCACGGCGGCAGCCAGCACGTCGCGGCGGCCGCAGCGCGCCCGCATGCGCTGGTACAGCGGCCAGGTGGCCACGCACAGGATCCCGGCCCAGATCAGCGGCAGGAAGAAGCGCTGCATCACGAACGCCGCAAGCGCGATCAGCGCCAGGGAAAAGCCTGCGCTGAGCAGGTCGCGCTGGGTTTCGGTCATGGTGTTCTCTCGTCGTTATTGTGAGCGCTATGGTAAGCGCATTTGCTTGCGGCGCAAGCCGTCGCCGCTCCCGTTTCAGCGGCCCTTAAGCTTTCTCGCACTGCGCGCGCAGGAAGTCCCGCAGCGCCAGCACCGTCGGCGTGATCTGCGAGCGGTGCATGCACAGCATGGTCAGCGGCGTCGGCTCGCCCAGCAGGTCCGGCAGCAGGATACTCAGCCGTCCGCTGCGGATATCGTCGCTCAGGTCCAGCCGCGATTTGTAGGCGATGCCCATGCCCGCCACCGCCCAGCGCCGCACCACGTCGGCGTCGTCGACGCTGCGGTTGCCGTTGACTTCCACCAGCACCGGCACGGCGTCGGCGGCATGATAGAAACTCCAGCGGTCGTGGATCACGTCGTCGAGCATGAAACGCAGGCAGTTGTGGCGCGACAGCTCGTCCAGCGAGGCCGGCTTGCCGTGCTGCCGGATGTAGTCCGGCGAGGCGACCAGCACGCGGCGGTTGTCCGGCGCCAGCGGCAGCGCGATCAGGTTGGAGTCCTCCTGGACGCCGTAGCGGATGGCGATGTCGACCGGCTGCCGGTACATGTCCGACACCCGGTCGCTGATGCTGAGCTGGACGCTGACCTTGGGATACTGCGCCTGGAACTGATCCAGCCAGCCGACCAGCATGTTGCGGCCGAGGTCGGACGGCATCGATATCTTCAGCGTGCCGCCCAGGGTTTCCTGGCCCTCGATCAGCGCGTCATGCCCCTCCTTCAGCAAGCGCAGCGCCTCGCGCGCGTGGCGCAGGTAGTGTTCGCCCTGCTCCGTCAGCCGCAGCGAGCGCGTGGTGCGGGCGAACAGGCGCAGCCCCAGCTCCCCTTCCAGCCGCTTGACGGCGGCGCTGGCCAGCGCCGGCGAAATCTCCAGATCGCGCGCGGCGGCCGACAGGCTGCCCCGATCGGCGGTACGGACAAATACGGTCAGGTCGTCTAGTCTCAGCATTATCGGTATTTCTTTGAAAGTGTTTCGCTGCGGCGCATCTTTTTCATCGCCACGAAATAAATGATGATACCTCCATATCAACTCACCCGGAGCATTCCATGAAAGCCGTCGCCTACCGCAAGTCCCTGCCCATCGACCAAGCCGACGCTC
>Ga0247742_10001104_pt1 | contig 19556 bp, 22 predicted proteins | sample UWRJL208509C2_FD_180944 | JGI IMG/M metagenome (GOLD analysis project Ga0247742, IMG submission 180944) | Plant litter microbial communities from Arlington Agricultural Research Station in Wisconsin, United States - UWRJ-L208-509C-2 | ecosystem: Environmental > Terrestrial > Plant litter >... | reverse complement strand
AACCGGCGTTGTCTACGGTTTGTCCTATTTTATAGTTAGCATCTACGTAGTCGGAGATGGAACCTTGAATGATGCCATCTCTGGCGCTTTTGCCAACATAAAGCATTCTTTCATTGTTATCCCCCGCTTTGACTATAGCGGAGTCAAGAAGGGCAACTACTTTGCGATGGTCTTCTTTCGTTGGGTTCTTGTATGCATCAAAGGGGTGGTTGAGAGCGTCTTTTATATTTAATTTCTTGTCTGATGAGCTCGGGAGTTCAATGTTTTTGTAGAGGGCATCATTAATCCATTTGAAGTTATTGGATGTGTAAAATTTGGTGGCTTCAGTTTCTTCTTCAGTTAGCTCTGGGGTTTTATCTTTCAAATAGGTTACCCATGATTCACTGTAGCGAGTTTCTCCTGGTTTCTGGAAACCTAAGGTTTCCCAGTTGGGGATTCTTTCTTTGCTTTCCTTTTCGAGGAGGGCTTGTTTTTCAACTGCCCTGGCTAGTAAGTCTCTTTGAATTCTTTCGGAGATAGTTAGCTCTTTTTGAGGCGGCGAAGACAAGGCTAGCTCAGGGTGATGGTAGGAGCATGTTTCAGGATTTTTTGCTTGGCAGGCACGAGCTTTAGACATGCCTTATCTCTAACTGTTTAATCTTATTCTTGAACTACCGCTAGGATTTCGGTTTTGATTACGTTCAGGAGGTATGCAAGGTCAGAGCTAAGCGAAGCATCACCATTTTCTTCCAGCAGAAGAATAACTTGACTGAGGGCGGGAAGGGGAAAGTCCTCAGGAAATGAATTTCGTTCGGTTTCGTTGAAGATGTTAACACTTTGGTTCATCCCTAAAACGCCAGGAGCAAACACAGCTTTAATAACATCAGGGAGATTAACTCCAGGTTCGATTTCGAGGTCATCTAGGTAGGGGGTTAGTTTTTCATAGTAGGCGGCGACACCTTTTTGGTAGCCGGGGGAGCTAATGGTTTCCCGTAGAATGGCGGCGATCTTATCTGCCGCTGCTGTCTGCCCTGAGAGGGTTTCCCAGCCAACATAATCAGAAACTAGGATTGCCCAGGAAGGAAGGATTTCGTTGAACTCCAGCTTGCTTCGGAGGTAACTTCCCTCTTCTGTGGCGCGGTAAATAGCTAGTGCTTCACGCGCTTCTTCCAAGCGAATACGAATTGCAGATAGTTCTTCTTCTCTGAGAAAAGGAATATGTCCAAGATCAGCTATCTCCAGCAGACCATCTTTGATTTCTGGCAGAAAACGCTCTCCGCCTGTGGTGCTGCTGACTAACTCGCTTACTTCTTTGATTTCAGATGCGATTTTTTTTGAAAACATAGTCCCAACTCCTTGAGTCCTTCACATACGCTTTGCGTGATCCTTTAATGATACCTTATTTGCAATAAGAAAACAAGTACTTAGATGGAGGGAATGTTTAATTTAGGGAATTACTTCAGTTACTTATTCAGGTAGAACTTATCTTCTTTTTCGTCAACGGAACCATCAGCAACTAAAGTCGTTCTCTTGCCATGTCTGTTCAAGAAAGTAAAAGAGTTAGCGTAAAATCCTGCGGGGCTTACTAAGCTATACATTAAACTTCCATCGCTACGTTTAATGTAATCTACAGCTTTCTTCTGGAGTTCAATCCTCTGGGCTTCTTTGCTCTCGTTAAGCGAATTAGAATCCCAACTGTATAATGAAATATCAAGTAGTCTATAGCCTTTGGCGTTCATCTTGGCAGCTAGACTCGCTATAGTCGGAGTTCCCGTCAGGCGAAATGGAATTGAAACTACTCCAGTGTTCTTCTCAGATTCTTCAATTATCTTTGGTATAACAACTTCATCGAGACTGATTGTATCGTCACCCCAGGGTAGCGTTACACCATCCTTTAATCGGACTTCTGCTGCGCGATTTAATCTGTAGGTTAACCTAGCTTGCACTTCAAGATTTGAACCTTTGAGAGCTTTTGTTAGTTCTTTGGAAAGTTTAGCAAACCCTTTAGCTGAAGCATCTCTTTTGATTTCTGAATCTTTAATGCCCTCATAGAGGGCTTCAATTTCCTCAAACTTAGTAGCAGTTGCAAGTTTGCCTCGGTAAAAATTGATTTGGTCTTGGGCATCTTGGTACACCTTAGGACCATGAAAACGACAATAATAAGGGTTTTTAGCTTTGCAGTTCTGTTTACTCATAAACTATATATAACTGCGGCAGAAAAAAGGGATGGATGCCTACAATCAAACTGTAGGCATCCATCCCTTTTCTAGTTATCTGGAATACTTCTCATATTCGGCGGGAGTCTCAAATCGATCATGAAGCTTAATCAACCCGTAGAAGTGCTCGATTTCAGGGTACTCAGGGTAGAGGTACGCTCCTAGCGCATCGATGGCGATGGCTGACCCGCCGGCCATCGGACCTACTGCCCCTGCAGGTTTATGAATTGGCTCAGCATGAAATAGAACACGACCACCAAGCACACGGCGAACAATGCGAACGGCATTTGGGGAGTCGCTTTCCTCTCCATTGGCAACAACTTCGACCTCATCGTAGAACTGACTGATCCCCTTGTTGCTTGCCGTGGAAAAGAGAGGGTTCTTGTAGATGTATGCGATACGAGACATAGTGTTTGTTTCCTTCGAAAAGTGAATTATTTCGTTTGATACCTCAATTGTAATTCATGGAAGCGCAAAATGCAAGCGCAAAAATCCAGTTGCGGAAAATTATTTATCTTTAGCCAAATCGCTTATCTGTTTGGGAGAACGCCAACCTTCTTTGATGATGCCCTCCAGCAAGGCAAGTTCTTGCTCTGTCGGCTCAGCATATCTGTCTAGTTGTGGGTTCAAGTTATCGCGGATAACCGCTAGCATTCCATAACGGTCGGACAATGGAACAGATTTAATAGCTTCTGCTTCAATGTTCGCCACTCTGATTTCCATAAGAGCAATCATTGTATGAATTGATCCAAAAGCTCCGTTAATCTCATGGAGTAGATGACCGAACTTTGCTCCGAGCGGGGTACTATACCCACCTGCTTCTTTGATATAAGAAGTTAACAGTGCCGAAATATCGGTAATTTTTGTCTCGTAAAAATTGATTTTTGGGACAACAATTGAAGTTGGCTCGTTGGTATCAGTCATTAATCTTCCGATTCTAATTTTTAGTACGATTGGAGGCAAACCACGGGCAGATTGTGCGAGTTACCAGGTTATGAATCCGACCATGCTCAGCTTTGAAATGGTAGAGTTCCTCCTCCATTTCAAGCTCCGCAGTCTTTTTCGCTTCCTCAATTTCGAGTTCAGCAGTCTTTGCCGCTTGCTCCTCTTCATACTTCTTTTCCCAAAGGGCAAGTTTAGCTTTGCTCTCTTGTTCTTCTTTTAGGAAAGCTTCATGCTGTTCTTCTGTGCGGTAGAAAGTGAAGAAGACTTTGTTGACTACTCGTTCAACGGTCTCTAGGAGGCTACCATTTTCAGGGTAATCTGGGTCACCATCTTCAGTTACAATTTTAGTTTTAGTTACTTGTAGTAACTTATAGGAACCAACAGCTTCACCAGACTCAGGACCATAATATTTGTCAGCCCAATCTAGTACAGCTTGGCGGACATCCGCACCCGCGTATTCTGCTGCCTCGGTCACCCAACGGGGAACTGTTTGGAATGCAGAATAAGAGTAATAGCTAAAACCTACTACCTCATGTCCCGGCGGGTACCATCCGTTTGGGGTCCACGCTTGCCTGCTAATTGAATATAGGTATTCAACTTTCGTTTCCGTTTTAGTGGTAGCCATGAAATCTCCTTGTTACATTTAAGTGAATGTATGTTTCTGGACTAATTTAAGTCAGTTTTATTTAAGTAGAGCTTACCATAGACAATTAGAGAAAACAAGCCTTTACCCTTAACCCTTAGTTAAAGATAAAATACATTTACAGTGGAGTAGGAATTTTTGGTTTCTAAAAGGCCTTTTATGTAGAGCTGTAAGTTTGAAGTATCTTTTTCTTTTTTATACTTTGAAAAAGGGTTTGCATTTTTGTAAAAATGGTGATACTCTTTCTGTAGAAAGAGAAACAACCGAAAACTTAGCTTGAAATTTTTTCTGAAAAAGTTTATTTTTGACTTGACATTGAAAAATATTTCAGATAAACTAAAGTTAAGAGTTCAAAACCGAACTAGCTTAAAGGCTACAACTTTGAGAAAGGCACTACATATGTCAACTTTTATTGGTAAGTCCGAAACCACTCGTCGCACTCTGGAGCTTCTGCGTTCCGCACGACTGGCTAGCCAGAACGTACTCCTCTGGGGTGCGCCTGGTATTGGTAAGACCGCCCTGATTCGCACGCTTGCCGAGCAGGAGGATGCTGAGCTTCGCATCCTCATTGGTAGCGTCCTCGACCCGACTGACGTTGCGGGTCTGCCGATTCTCTCCACGGACGAGAATGGCACTCCGATCACCCGTTCCACTCTCCCCGACTGGGCTGCTGCGCTGAACGCTGCTGCTGAGGCTGGTCGCGGAGCAATCCTGTTCCTTGACGAGCTTTCCACCACTACTCCGTCCGTTCAGGCTGCTCTCCTGTCGCTTGTTCAGGGTCGCCTTGTGGGACAGCACAAGCTGCATGATGATGTTTGGATTGTTGCTGCTGCGAACGATTCTTCTGTTGCCGCTGATGGTTGGACGCTCGCCCCGCCTATGGCTAACCGTTTCAGCCACGCTGACTATGCTTTCGACCAGGAGGACTGGTTCGATGGTATGCGTGTCGGTTTCGGTAAGGAGAACATTTCCGATTCCGAAAAGGAAGCACGCGGTCTTATCATTGCGTTCCTCCGTCAGAACATCAAGCTCATTTCGTCAATGCCCGATGACCCCGACGAGGCTGGTAAGGCATGGCCTTCCCCCCGTTCGTGGGACAACGCTGCTACGCACCTTGGCTACATCAAGGACAAGGCTGTTCGTCGCGTAGCTCTGCGTGGTTATGTCGGTGATACCGCTGAGTCGGCTTACGACCTCTGGCACAAGGCTCTAAAGCTTCCCCCGTATGCTGAGGTTATCGCTAACCCTGACAAGTTCGCGTGGGACAAGTTCAAGACTGATGAAGTCTACATGATTCTTCAGACTGTTCTCGATAACGTGAACAAGGACAACATCAAGGAGTCCGCTAACGTGTTCGAGGTTGCGAACACTAAGGGTTCGCGCACGGACGTTTGTGCCGCTCTTGCTCTGCCGCTCATTGAGACTGTAACGGGAATCCTGAACTCTCAGGGCATCAAGGACCGCACGATTCTCCTCAACCTGTTCAAGTCCTACTCGAAGGAGCTAAAGGAAGCTGACATTTAAGCCAACGTAAGTTAGCTTAGGTCGCTGACCTTAGAATGACTTGCCCTCTCCCCAGTTAGTTGTAGCCTTCCTGGGGAGAGGGCATCTTTATTATTCAGAGGGGGTGCCACACAAATTGTGTGGCACTCCCTCTTTTTTTGTGTGATTTTCCGACATTTAAATCCTTTTTTCGTCGCGTCCCCTGATTTTATTGGTATGTTCTTATTTGTATAAAGACTTATGTCCTCTATTTTTGTATAGAAGATTGCTTTTTGAGAAAAAGTAGGTTAGTATAAAGTAACTATTAACCGCTATATGAAAGAGAACCATTATGAACTGTCCTATCTGTGACCAGCCGAACGGTTTCCATGGCGGACGCTGCTATGAGTATTCTCCGACTCCAGAGCTAGTTGGTCCAAAAGAATCAAAAGCATTCATGGAGTTTCTCAGAGAGCGAATTCTCGCAGAATCTAACCCTGAGGACTAGTGGTCAACTGAAATGTCCTTCAGCCCGATGTATGTCAGTAACAATATTCTGAATAGAGCTTTCGAAAAGAAAATCGAAGTCAGCCCCATGAAGCTTCAGAGACTTATGTATTTTGTTGCCAGTGAGTATGCCAAGCAAACCCATAAGCCTCTTTTAACGGAGACTTTCAGACCTTGGCAGTATGGACCAGCACTGACAAGTATCTACCATAAGTTCAGGGTTGTCGGCGGAGAACCTATCGAGGTTTTCAATAGGGATGCAAAGGGTCGGGGGCGGATGGTCAATGAACGAAAAAACCCCGCTTTGAAGGCTGCCATTGAAAGCGTGCTTGAGAGTACTAAGGAAATGTCTGCGGTTGATCTTTCTCGAATTACTCATCTATCTGATTCTGCTTGGTCGAAAGCCTATGGGATTAAATCGGATTTAGATAATAATGAGATTGAGGCGGACCTTACTTACAAGTCGGCTTTGGGTCTTTAGCCGTAAACCAGTTACAAGAAATGCCCCACTGATAGTCGATTCAGTGGGGCATTTCTTTACAATTTGAAGGATTGCAATCAATCTTAAAACTTAGGTAGAAGAGCTAGGTTGCGTTCTAACAAGCTGGATACTTGCTATCATCTATCTCTAACAGTTGCCATCCCTAGGTCCTTCTGGAGCCATATAGCGGTGAAGGGAGGGTTGTTAGTCGAAGGACAGAAAGTCTAAAGCTGGGTTCAGCTTTGATGGGTTCATTTTACCTAAACTGAGGAGGTAAGAGGCGCTGACATCTTTGTATTCAAGTATTTCATATAAGGTAAAGTTCAGAGCCAATAGTTCAGCTATCCTCTTAGGATGAATCTTATTCTCTATGAATAGATCGATGTTATCGAAGTCATCTTTGAATACAAAGAACATCGGAGCTAGAGTTTTCAGGGCAACACCTAAGTTATGATCAGTATCATAGTCGATAGCATATTGCTTTAAAACACTTAGTTGCGCTGTTATTTCATGGACTGAAATATCAGATGTTGGCGGGTGAATAAAACTCGGCGTATTCAATCCATACACATCTCTATTTCGGTTATCTATAGTTGTATACCCAACAGGCGCAACCAGAGGGGCATCGACAAAGTAATCATGGATAGTTCGGTTGGCATAGTCGGCTATGGTATAAAGTGTCTGACCTTCATTGTTAAAAGCTATAGCTAACCCGAGCTCATCAAGAGATACATTCACCATTGACCGGGTGGAAATGGCAACGCTTTTTAGGGCATCAGTCACAGCAGTAACTAAGTCCTGTTTAGCGTACACAATCTTCCTCATTTCCGCTTTAGATGATTATCGGATGATTGCTGTTTTTGTTAGGTGGATAAACAAATGGGCAACCAATTCTTAACCTAAGTTAATCCATTGGTTGCCCATTTTTAAAGATGCTTAGCCGAGCATTTTATCCATCCATGAACTCGGAACGTTTCCGTAGTATTCTACGATTTCCTCGATGGTCGTAAAACCAATCTCGTACATCTTGACAGCTTCCTCCAAATCAAGACCACGAAACAGGAGGTCAAGGACTTCCTTATCTCCCCATCGAGTAGCACAGATGAATAAATCTTTTGAGGGGAGAATAATTCCCTCTTCCCTCAAAGTCTCGCTGAGCTTTAGAAAATGGTCAACTGTAGCCAACGGAATTAGCCCCCTGTCATCAGCAGCGTCCTCCCACTGAGGGAAGCTGTAAATCTGTCGCAGGGTGGGAGCCATTGAGACCATTTCGCCCTTGTAATAGGCAGCAAAGTTAAGAAGATAAAAGAACTTCTCATCTGAGGTTAAATCTAGGATTTCCTGTAGAGTGTAAAAAGTCGAAGCTGCATCCTTGATGCCAAATCGAGTTGCATTGGCCACGAAAAGGGAAAACAGATTCTTTTTCATATCCCCAACAGCAACTTTGTTGTGTGCTAGCTCAGCGACAGTAGCACCTGTTGAAGCGATTGTATCAACGAATAGCTGGGCAAGGTCACTGTTTGTATTCTTACCAGAGTAGTTCGCTGGGATGACTAGATCAGGGTTCAAGGAAAGTAGCTGGTCAGCAGTTGGGTTGTCTGTTGCCTCAAAATGAGCAACCTGCTTAACAATTCGCATAATATTCCTTTCAACAGAAGTTTCTTATTCATATTCTATACTACTTTTACGCAAATAACAAGGTTTCAAGCTAATTTTCTATGGTTGACAGTTGACCTTGACTCTGGTACAATTAAGTTACGCTTATTTTAAGGACGCACATGAAGACAACACGAATTGGGGACCTTGCTCCCGAAGTTGAAAGTGAACATAAAACTGTTGCGATGACCATTGATAACAATGGCGTTGAACATCTGATGTCAACTTTGACCAATTTGTACGCAGATGCACCTAAGGCAGTTCTACGTGAGTACTCAGCTAACGCTCTTGATTCTCATGTTAAGTCAGGACAAACAAAGCCTGTGGAAATTACAATCAGCGAAAAATTCTTGCAGATTCGCGACTTTGGGGTTGGGCTTACATCTGATGAACTTGAACATGTTTATTCCAAATATGGTTCTTCGACCAAACGAGATAACAACAAGGAAATCGGCGGATTTGGGCTTGGCGCTAAGTCGGCTTTGGCTATCGCTGATGAATTTAATGTAACCGCAGTCCATGGTGGAATTAAAACTAAGGTCCTTATCAAGAAAAATGCCCGAGGGGTCGGGATATTCCACTTCCTGTCGGAGGAACCCACTCAAGAAGCTAATGGAGTTACTGTTCACATCCCTTTGAATGGGAATGGCTGGTACTTAGAAAAAATTTCTAAGTATTTCTTCACCACATGGCCGGCGGGCTCAGTTTCTGTCAATGGAGTAATTCCAGCTAGCATCCATGATGGAAGCTTTTTGCATGTATTTTCATTTAACAAACCCATCGGATGGGTGAAGATTGAAACCAAAAATGATCGACAAGAGAAGAACATGCGGCATGACAAACTTGCTGATTTTAACATTGGTGGTGTCTTGTATCCCATTGCTTCACTCTATTCTATTTTTTCACTTTATTCACTTGATATTAGCAAGAAGACCAAGGAAAAAGAGCTTGCTGAACAACTAGAAACAATAACTGACCTTGCTAGCCATAGCATGGGCTTAATTATAGATATTCCAATTGGGTCAATCGACTTGACTCCATCCCGCGAGCAATTTATCGCTTCTGATAAAACCCTTAATACGTTGAATACTACTCTAAAGGTATTCCTTGAAAACCTACCTGATGCGGTGAAAGTGTATGCCAATCACCTGGGGAGACATGACGTAATGAGTTTCTTAGGATGCAACTGGTATTGTTTGAATGAAAACGACAGCACACAAATTGTTAACGGACCTACTGGTTATGGTTATGGTAATGCTAAAAGGATTGAGCCTGTTCCTGGTTCTTACAGCAAGGACATTCGATGGAGGTCGGAAACCATTCCCGCTCAATTTGATTTTAAAGCAAAATTTCCCAAAGATAAACTTTGGTTTACTGCAGCATTCACGGGAAGCAGTGTTGGTCCTGCTGAAGAGGTTACAACGCTTAATCCAATCAGCGCAGCCGCAGGGCATAGCCGCCGAGAATCCTGGTCATCAAACTTTCCTTTTGCTAATTTCCTGATTACTCTAACTCCTGAAGAATCCCATAAAGAGAATATTGAGGCAACATTAAAGCGGGTAGAGAGAAATATCAAAGACTACACTTCCCTTAAATGCGAGCATGAGGCTACTTATTACATTTCAACTGTGAGGATAGACGATCCTTGGGTTCAAATTGGTTATACGTATATTACTCTGGATGAACTTATCGAAGGTGCTAAACAAGCACGTAAGGCAAAGAGAACTAAGCCGGTTGCAGCAAGAGCGCCCATAACATACATTAGCTATGATGCGCAGAACAGTAAGATGGTTAAGGCAGTAGCAGGAAATCTTCCGTTGGCTAAGGACATAATTTATGTGCCAGAAGAGGAAATCCCAAATTTGATTAGCTCAATTGGCACATATGATATCTGGAGAGCGGTAAAAAACCCTGATGAAACTCTAGCTCCTGATGCTGTTAACTTCTTAAGTTATTTCAGTAATGAAACACACTTGGAAGCCAAGACTCTTGTTTTTGTACCAAAATCCAGAAGTCTTCAGAAATTCCTAAAAGATTTCCCTGGGGCGAGTAATTTGAAAGATGTTATCGCTAAGGAAACAAATATTTTGTTAGCTGAGGTAGAGGAAGATAAACTGGCAAGTATCTACTTTGCTGCTCTTAGTCATAAAGTTCAGCGCATTGCGAAGGACCTCTTAGGGGCAACTGATTATCTCGATCAGATCAAGTCAGGTTACAGCAGAAGTGTCTTTGAGGGAATTCAAGCCAACAGCCGTATCCACTCTTTCTTTGCTACTACTAGGGTAACTACAACAATGACTGAGCTAGAGGAAATAAAGGTTCTAGAAAAATATCGTGGAGATAATCGAGTTGATTTTGACTCTAGATACTCTATGTTAGATACCCGTTTCCACCTCGATTCAAATGAAGATTATAGTAGGCAACAGGCAGTATTTTTTATTAATGCAATTGACTCTTTTCACGCAAAAAGTTAATAAAATGCTGATCAAACTTGACTTTTGAGATTTTTTTAGGTAGAATTAAACTATACAAACACAGTACGGAGAAGCTCTATGAAAACAACTACTTTCGGCACAAAGCCTGAAGAAAAAGTTACCCACAAGACCGTCAAGATGACCATTGATGACGATGGGGTAGAGCACCTCATGTCCAACCTCACTAACCTTTACTCGAACCCGAGCCTTGCTATCTTGCGAGAGTATTCTGCAAACGCTCTTGATTCTCACATCAAGGCTGGGCAAACGAAACCAATTCAGATTACGCTGCCTGAAAACTCTAACGACTACACTTTCCAGGTTAAGGACTTCGGCGTCGGGCTATCCGAAGATGAACTTGAAAACATTTATTCCAAATATGGTTCTTCGACTAAGCGGGATAGCAACAAGCAGATTGGTGCTTTTGGGTTGGGGGCAAAGTCCGCTTTGGCTATCACCAATCGGTTTGATATTGTTTCCGTCAAAGATGGAATCAAGAATGTTGTTTACATTGAGAAGAATAACAACGGAGTTGGCGTTCTTCACTTCGTTGGGCAGAGTCCGACTAAGGAATCCAACGGTGTTACTATCAGCATTGCTGTCCCTGCTCACGCATCCGATTTTAAGGTAGCAGCAGCAACGTTTTTTGACACCTGGAAGCCTGGGACTGTTCTAATTGATGGTTTTGCCCCAGCGCGATCAATCTATGGAAAAGATTTCATCCGAGTCAATTCGGCTGGACATGACACCGCTTGGATTAAAGTTTATTCTGATCAAGCCGCTGCGCGAACCTGGAGTCGTTATAACGGTATGGAGGAACTGACTTTCCTGGTCGGAGGAATTGCATACCCGATGCCCTCTGATCTTCTGCTGAAAGCACCTGATCTGAAGTCTCTCGGAGAACTTGGAGTTCAGATTGGCGAAGTTCTAAAGTCTAACAACAAGATTTATTTGGACCTCCCAATTGGTTCCGTTTCGCTGACCCCCTCCCGCGAAGCTCTCATGATCAACGAAAAGACCATCAACGCAATTCGAGTTGCAACAAAAGAGTTCCTCGCCAACATTGCTACTTATGCGGAATCTCACATTCAATCGCTAGAGCGAAAAGAAGCTTACAAGTTTGTTGTAAACAACTACGCACTTTTCCGCCCTGACCTAAATGGAAAAGGTAAAGTAATTCCCGTTTATGGAGCTAGGAATACCAGGACTGTTACCCCCAACACTCACATCAAATGGCGGGGTGAAGTTGTCCCGATGTTCATTGAACTTCCCATAAATAAGACATACCTATTGGCAACCCAGGCTAAAGGTCGGGGACTTTCAAGTGCTTCTAAGGTTTCAGAGCTTCATGTTTTCAAGGCCGCTGGAAAGCAAACTCCTGTTCCTTATGGTAACAATGGAAATGTTTGGGCTTTCGGCGGCTCTGGGGTTCAATCTTTCCTAATCAAAACTACGGGGGAGCTTGCTGATAAAAGCGACAACATGAACCTGGTAACAAAGAACATTCGAGATTACGCTCTAGCTACTTTCAACAGCACCAACAATGCTTTCATCGTCACAAATGATGAAAGCATTGACGATAAATGGATTGATGGGGCTTTCCATATTGTCGAATTGGAAGAACTCGTCAAGGTTGCACGCCTTTATAGAACCACTAAGCGTTCTGAAGCACAGACGGGGACCAACCGTTCCAAAGCATCCTACATTGTATTCAAGGCTGATCGAGCAAACAAAAGTTTGGATAAAGTTCTAACTTCTGATCTAGTAGGCGAAGATATTGTCTACATTAGGCAGGAAGATACCTACTCACCTTTTGCAAGTTACAGTCGATACTCTGTTTGGAACTTCGCGAAAGATGGAATCACGTCTGACCTACCTGGCAACGAAGTGGAGAAGCTGAATAACCTTTTCCCAGGAGCCAGCTTTATTTTCCTCACAAAAGGAAAGAGCGAGGATGCTCTCGTCAAAAAGTACCCTGATGCGATCAACGTTAAGGATTTACTTAGCCAAAAGCTAACTGAATACAATTCCAATGATGCAGACAGAAAGTTTTTTGCAGGAGTTTTCTCTGGGGTTGAGGACCGCATTGAACACGTTGTATTTGCCTCTGAGCTTATTGCTAGAGACAAGCGTTTCAATGAAATCACAGACCCCTACAGCCGCTCAGTGTTGGAAGAAATTTCCGCCAAGGGAGAAGCTTACAGTATTTCCAGCTTGATTGATGACTTTGGCGGAATGATGATTGAGGATGCACAGTTCATCAAGGTGCGAAAGACAAAAGCAAAGAATGTCTATTTTGATTTTGCTCGAAAGCTAAAGATTATTGACAACAATTTCCGCTTTCCCCAGAATCGCAGGAGTCTCGCTGCATATGATTCAGCATTTGTCAGCCAACTGATTCTGTTCATCAATACAATGGATAGTGCATCTAAATAATCAATAGACAATGGGGGTCTAGGAGCAATTGGCTTTCCTAGACCCCCATTGTCTTAAATGGCAATTTCTGCTATGATTAGATCATGAGTAATTATTCTTATCTTCGCAACCGGACAATCCCATCTTTCGATAGCTCTGAGTCTGATGACCCTATGGCTATGGTGATTGTAGTAAACGACACGAAAAATCACACAGTTTACGAAGATGACATCTTTAAAGCTTCCGCTAAGGCAGTAATTAACCTTCTAGGCTCTGACGATCTATCTGTCCAGGAATCCATTAACTCTTGGTTAACGGGACGTATCCGAAAAATTGTAAAGCGAGCGAGAAATAAAGCCTGGGATGATACTCATTCTACTGAACAAAAATTCTCAGAAGCAACTCATGCTAGTGCTACAGTTCGAGTCTTTGCTCCGATGCATTTTTCAGACATGCCCCAGCCTTTGAAGAAACTTCAAGTTGCAGGTTTGGAAGCTGAGAAAACAGAATCCAATGAAACTCTCCAAAATGGACTAAACATTTTTATTGAAAAGAGCTTACAGATGAGTACTGGTAAGACAGTAGCTCAGGTAAATCATGTGGTCCAACTGTTCCTGATGAATGGGGAAGAAGAAAAAGTTAATGAATGGATTTCAAATGAATTCCCTGTTAGGTTTGCTTTTTCGGAGACCCTTGACTCTTATGAAAGCGATATCATCGTAAGAGATGCTGGGTTTACTGAAATTCCTTCAGGCAGTAGAACTGCTATTGGGGTTTACCTCTAGCTAATTCGCTTTGCATGTATCAGTGTCGCTGGAATTAGTAGTTTACTCTGCCAGCATAGCAGTCAGATAAGATTCTGGGACTGAATGAATATTCTCAACGATTTCTTCCACATCTGAGACACCCATTTTGGTTTTCAGACCAACAGCATTTTTAAACCCTTCATATCCCAGTTTTTCCTGGAGAAGTCTTTGACATTCTGCCTTACTAAAATTCAGGCATAGGCTTGGAATAAGAAAATCGTTAGTCTGGTTAATAACCGTAGGAGCTAGGTACTCGTTGAACATGTCATTTATTTCATAGACGGTAGAGATTCTTTCGCCACTGTAGAGGGGGAAAGCACTTCCTGTCTTAGAAAACCGCAAGAAGTTCAAGAACGTAGGAAATTTTCTTGTATCGGGCTTATCTGCAACAATCATGTTGATAACTGCAGCGTAGTACATCCGATCTTCTGGATTGAGATTAGGAAAATAGGCACGCATCCGCGATGAATAAGAAATGATAGTTTGAGCATCAATTGAGAACCGCGCAGCTATAGCTTCCGCTTTGCGCTCTCCATAGCTTTTTGCACTGCTCAATTCAACTTTGATAGTTGAAAAAGCTTCTAGACGGTTCGAACGAACTGCCTGGTTAAAAACTTCGGTGATAAAAGGGTTCTTAGAGGAACCAGTGTAATTAGAATCCAAATCGATACCAATTGCATCCAAAGCAGGCTGGATAAAGATGGCCAGAGGGAAATCATCATCGGTCATAGTGGCAAGAGGTTTGCGACCAGTAGCATAGTTAGCTTCTTGGATTAGCATAGCTTCCTCAATTCATAGTGGATTTCTCATTACACTTAATTCTACTGTGAAGAGTGTCCCCTTGTCAACTATTCTCGCTATTGCATTTGCTCAATAAGTTTGATATTATTTTCCTATGAGTAACGATGACTACTGGGATTACAGGCGAGCAGCGCTCAACGCTGATTCATTGTTGACCCATGAAGAAGTCAAATGGTGGCTTAACAGTCTTTCCAAAGCAGAGGCTGAAAGTGTCGTCAAAACTTCCCAAAGGCTTTACCAGTTGGGACTTGTAGTTCGAGCGGTGAGAAACTCCTCTGACAACAGAATTTTCCTAACCGTAAATGTAGAACATGAAGATTCTTTGATTAGAATTGCAAGTTTCCAGGATGGTGTCCAGAAGAAAGAATTTGGAGGCGGTTTTTCTAAGCATTTAGATGAGTCTAAAAGCCTATTGCCACTTCGAACTTTTAACTCAAAGGCTTATGCTAAAGCAAATAAATTCATTCGATCCAATGAGTTGGACCTAAATCGATTCCGGGAAATTGCCCCTTTGATTCTTTGGTTCTCAGAAAAAGATGCTTTAGTACTATGGAATGATGAAGTCAATCTTGTCGATGCTTGGCGCTTGAGAAAGCTTAACGTACCAGTGGAACTTATGAAGGAGTATAAGGATTTCCCTGATGATTGGGTGGCAAAGCTCACCCAGGGAACTTAAGACAAGACTGGTATAGCTGAAGAAGAGAACATCGCTTGAACAAATCCAATTAATTCGTTAAAGGGTAGGTCAATTTCTCTGATGATTAAGCGGGGAGCATACCCTTCATACTCAATAAGTTTTGCAGTGCCTGATGTTTCGTTATGGAAGAAACTAAAGCGACCATCATTGCTGTGAAAAACCTTCATTGGGAATGCACTTTCTATTGTTGAAACTCTTTTATCGGAGCTAATTATTGTAACATTCCTAACATGTCCAACCGGCATCATGTAACATACCGATCTATCAATATGTTACAATCATGTAAACTCAACCTGGGAAAGGAACTTGTGGATAATTTTTTAAAAACTGATGTAATGAAAGCTGCCATTATCAGTGAACTCAAGCTAGCAAGAGAAGCTACAGCTAAATCTGACCTTATTGCAGCTAAACCGCATCTCTTCTTCCTCATGGGGGTCATGGTAACGGATTTGAAAAACCCTGAATACAGTTCACGGGTCAATAAAGCACTACGCGATTACGATTTGCTTAGGGTTTCGGAAGTAGAGAATCTTCTTGAATCTATTAAGGAAAGAGTCTACGGTTTTTAAGCTAGCTAGCCGATTTTTAAAATGTACAACTAACTTATTAACCAGGAATATAAATGCTAGAGACAGCTCCGACTTTCAGGCTCGCCACCTTAAATTTACTTCATAACAGAGAATCATTGGAGGAAAGAGTTGATCTTGTCATTGAAGAGCTCAAGGCTATCCAACCTGATGCATTATGCTTACAGGAAGTTTTAGAGCTTCCTGATTTTAATATCCTAAAAAGAATCAACTCCGCCTTAGGGTGGAAGGGAGGCTACAGAGGCAGAGTCAAAGTATCCGCAGATGAAAGCCATGGCAATGCCATTTTAGCCAAGCAACCTTTAACTAAAATACATGATCTTGATAGCAATCCTCAGGCTAATGAAGTTGAGAATATCGCTGCAAGCTTAATTCACGGAGGTAAGCTTATACACCTTCTTTCCGTTCACTTCCCATGGGGTTCCCAAAAGGAATTCATTAGAGCACAGCATGCTTATCAAATAAGTGACCATGTTCAGTTACTTCATCAAGTTAATCCGGAGAGCTTAAGTTTGCTCGCTGGTGATTTTAATAGTGGAGAGGAATCAGATACATTAAGATTCATGAATGGTTTAAGTTTCTATCAAGAAAAATCAACCTTCTGGACTGATGCCTGGGATGTCGCTGGCCAAGAAAATAATTGGGCTACAACCCGAATAGATACTGAATTTGCAATCTCAACTGCTAAAAGTGTGGGAATTCGTTATCCTCATCTTATGCCAACCAGACGTATTGATTACATCAAATCATTCGGCTGGAATTACGGGCAGCCTGGGCATCCAACGAAAATGGAGAGATGGGCTGACAGTGAGGGTCATAACGGTCTTACCATTTCAGACCATTATGGCTTGTACGCTGATTTCCTTCTCTAGTAGAAAACCATAGAAGCCCTTCTAAGGGCTTTTGGTACCTGCCACGGGTTAGCGGACCTAAATGGGCCTAAATGCTCCCGGCGGGGCTTATAGCCCTTATTTAGGCTATTGTTAACCTTTTCTATGAGTTTGCAATTCAGATATTGCAAATCTAAGAACTCTATGATAACCTTTATTTATGCGTATATGGATTGATGACATTAGAACTCCTCCAGAGGAGGACTGGACTTGGGTTAAAACCTCACAAGAGGCTTTGGACCTTCTAGCCCAGGTTGTTATCAGCGATGTCGAAGAAATAAGTTTTGATCATGACCTTGGGTTAAATGTTGACGGAGGAGATGATACCTCCCGGCGTGTAGCCTACTATCTGTGTGAAGTGGATTCGTTTCCCAAGCAAGTCTGGGTACATTCTTCTAATCCAGTCGGTCGGGATTACCTTATTGGAATGTTTGACAGATACGGAAACGGCGCACAATACCGTGCTTATGTAAATCCAAACCCATCAGGGAAATAACCTTAATAATCAGAGAAAATCATTACCTAGGGAAAAATACTATGACTGACACAACGATTAACACAACTACTGCCGAAGCATACCGCTACGAGGTTGAGACTGAGTTCAAAACCGGCGTGCTAACAAATGTTTACAGAGGTAATGATCGCGAGCGTGCAGTGTCTGTCACCAACTTTTGGGATGAGCGACAGTCCACCTATCTCATTGACAAGGCCACGCTTTCACTTACTGACAAGGCAAATCGTGCGTTTGATGCCGCCATTGAGAAGTTGAAAGCCTGATAGTTGGTCAACTACAAAGTAGGAGACCGTATCCTGGTCAAGATTGGCGGTCGTGAATTCATGGGTTTCATTGACAATCGAGGGGTGCAGCGTTTTGAAGCTAATCGTATTGTCAGCGACCTCGTAGATCATTCAACAGACACTTTAAATCTCTTTGAGATTGAAATGAGCTATCAGAATGGAGCATACTCTGTTGATGAATACATTGAGTTCTCAGTGCTTCATGGATGCTCAGTGTCTGAGTTGTGTGATTTGTCATTCATGGAGGGTGTTACGGTCGAGAATCCTGTGTGGGAGGACACACAATTTAAATTGGTTCTAAGCTAGCCAAAGATTAAACCCGATAACCATAGATAGAAAACAACTTTAGGAGGGGCTATGAGAAAAGCAATTTACGTAATTGGGATTTTTGTTGTCATAGCTGCCAGTTCCTTCGAAACTACTGCAATCACCTGGTTGATAATTCGCTCTTTACATTAAAAATAGATTCAATTTGACTTGCTTTTTGTTTCTTCTTCGTTTACAATTGAAGTAATCATTAAATTGGGTTAAGGAGATTACAATGGACTTTTATGAACTTCAGCTACAGCAGGACGAAACGGTGGAGCTTTCTCTGCTTGAAGAGGTTGCTGGCAAGCTCAACGAAATCATCAAAGACAACCTCGACGTAACCCCAGAGGGTGAGTTCGCTCGGGATTTCTACCCGTCAAGCGGTTCTCTCATTCTCAGTGATCGTTATTGGGGAGTGGAGCGTCATATTCAGGATGACATGATTGCCCTGAGTGAAGCGTACCCCGACATTATTTTCAAGTTGGTAAAGACTTGGGCGGTGGATTCTTTCAATCACCTGGAAGACCTTGAGAATTATTGGCGTGGAGATTTCGGTGGCGGTCGGCTGATTGACACCTATAAGCCGCGTGCAATCGAATGGAAGTCCGATTCCGAGCGTAACTGGTATGTGGAAGGTTACGAGGAGTAAACCCTCGCCAAATGGCATTTCTTCCTTTTTACAGCCCGAAGAAAAAGAGGGCTTTAATCGAAGCCATCGAACGGTTCATCGATGTCGGAGGTCACCTCTATGTCTCTAAAGGCAATGAGCCGAGGAACCAAATTCAGCTATGGGTCGGCTCACCTCAAACGCTTTACCGTGTAGAGAAAGCCATAGGTGAGCCAACCGTGGATTACAAGGCGGGAAGTGGACTTGGCATAAAATACGAGGAAGATATATCAGTCGGGGAGGCTTTCCTGGCGACCGGGCTAAAAATTGAACCATTCTTTTCCACCAGGGCAAAAAGAATTTTGTTCATTCTTGATACTTCAAACCATTTCCTTTGGAAGACTCATTTGTATAAGGATACCCCTAAGAATCCAGGAGAGTTCTTATGTAACATGTTGAGTGCTTATCTAACAGGTAAACAGATTGCGCAAGTTACTGAGGACCTAAGTAAACTGACCTTCCTTTTTGAAACAGCGAAAACCCTCGTAGGGAAACAGCGTAGTATAGATACGCTTAGTTCGGATACCCTTTTGACCCTTCTTGGCGACATAAAATTTGGGGCCCTTATTGACTCCTTAACTTCAACTTTCCATGCAACTTGGATGGAATCAGGTGACTCAGATTTTTCTAGTTTAATAGACTGCTGGTTACTACTTCCAGAGTTCAAAGACAACCCGCAAGCTTTCCTTGATTTCTGTGCAAAGGTAAAACAATCCAAGTTACCTGAGAACGTAGTCTTCGAAATGCTCCGAAGAGGAGCGTCTTTGGAGCAGATTGATGGGTATTTAAGTATTCCACTTAAATACCTCAGAGAGACACTTAACTTCCCCGCAACTTGGATTGATCCTGATTATGAGCAAGGCTCTAATTCCTCCAATAAAGAGTTAGTTGCTCATGAATTTCAACTAACTGAAGGCAGGATGCCACTGAGCGTTCAATACTACTATAAATTGATAGCTGAGAACGCTCAAAGAAAGTAAGCTTTCTATTTGTAGAGCTTAGCGATCCAGTCAGCAGGAAGAGTCGTAACTGCTTCGAAGGCTTCATCTATGGATAGGTTGTTTTTGATGCACATCGAATACAGAAGTTGATCTGATATTTTTCCAGTGGCCAAGATAGTTGAAAGTTCTTTTGTGGAAAATTTAAACATAAGAGCAGCAGCTTGATTAGCCTTGACGATGGTGAAATTATACCCGAAGCCAA
>Ga0247742_10001102_pt1 | contig 19561 bp, 18 predicted proteins | sample UWRJL208509C2_FD_180944 | JGI IMG/M metagenome (GOLD analysis project Ga0247742, IMG submission 180944) | Plant litter microbial communities from Arlington Agricultural Research Station in Wisconsin, United States - UWRJ-L208-509C-2 | ecosystem: Environmental > Terrestrial > Plant litter >... | reverse complement strand
TAAACTATAACCGCTGTACAGACCATGGTCCCAATTCCAAGGCGCGACTACTTACGTACCATGAGGGCCAGTCCAGAAACGAATCTGTGTTCCTCTTCGGAGGGCCAATCAGATGCCGGGATGAATCATAATTTTTTCCATGTTGCTTTGTATATATAGATAGGGGCAGAAAACTGAGTCGGAAGCCGTTAAAACTTAGGAGAAGTGGGCGTGCTCGACAACTGCGTCTCGGACAGTATTCACAGCGCATCATTTGTGTTGCCGTCTGGTAAGGAACAGAAACAGAAACAGGAGGCAGCCTATACTGCCACTTGCATGCATCAAACTACTATAGCTACAGTAATGCAGTAATGTAAAAATGACAGTATTCGTAGCGCGCTTTATACTAATTTCTCCTCCTCTTCCAGACGACGAAATTGCTCTGCCTCCCGAAAGATGCCATGCCTCAAATAGAACTCGCGCAGTTTTCTGTACATGGCGTACCACATTTTTCAAACATGAGCGGGAGCGGCACACAACGAGCTCGCTCCATCAGCATCAGAGGTATCGGAAATGTAGACTGAAGCTCACAGGTGTGTTTTTAGTTGTTCGTCTCTGCATTATAACTCATTCTATTATATTCAGAGCGTTTAATATCCCGTCTTAATTGTTATGGCATCCTCTTGTGGCTGGATGATCCATCGTCGCGCTCACCTTCCTCTCGAGTGAGTGATGCGCCTCCATGCTCAGGCCGCACGTCCCAGTGGACCATGGGTACTCTATGTCTAACTTTTTTCTATTCACAATATTTTGTCGCGCTTCAAGACGGGCTATAAGCGTGTGTTTGTTGATGGCAATAGCAATATCATACGCGTCCAATCCAATGCGTGTACCAGAGCATTTATCATCTCAGCGACCGCTGTTACAAGTTCTACGTCCCAGGTCCTTGTCCCACTCGTCGAATCTGTCCGCGCTAGTGCCAAAAGTTTACAAAAGTGGCTTTATTACCCCATCTTGAGCTACGACAAATCTTTCGGAAAGGAGGGACCATTGAAAGGAGTTTGAAGAAGGAAAGGCTCTCCGAGTCGATACTGTAATTTATGATGAAAATATTTTACACTTAGTGGTTGAACTTGTCTCCTCCACCATTCTTAAACTTAAACTGACCACACAATACGTTGGATACTGATAAAGTTCAATAATTCAAGAGGCAAATCGTAGCGTCATTACAGCTTTCCAAGTCCATCTGAGTTGTAGTGTGCGTTGGCCGAGGTGCCGGCCAGCTCCAATCATGTAGTGCCGTGGAGCCTACTCCCGGAATTTACCGATCAACCATGGCACCTCTTGGCGGCTCGCGCACGTGGCCAAGTCTACCCACAAGGGGATACGCTCGCTGAAGCACAGCCAAAACCGCTGACTTCCTGAGATGCCGAAGGATGCCGACCACCGACCTACCCTTTCTTCCTTACCAGACCACGACATAATACGCGATGAATTCTTTCCTAGACGATATTATCAAGTATAAAGAGTACGTCAGTGTCTTTCAGAACTCATTCATTACAAATAATTGGGCATGGATACCTAGCTCAATCGGTCAGCTAGTCCAACACTTGTGTAATCGAGCACAAGCCGTCGTGAGTATTGGGAGTGTCTAATACTTCAATAGGCGCTTTCAGTACAATGAACCTGAACGTTCAAATTTGGGCCCGGTTGCGGTCGCTCCATCAGTTGTACTGGCCCAAGCCACACGTCCACAGTGGAGGAGGACTCTCCAGGCGCTAGGGAAAGTTTGGAATGCCGTTATTGGGGCGTCTCTCCTTCTAATACCGTGCGCACATCTTATAACTATACTCAGTTAACCATGCACCAGTGGTGACATATACCACACAGACTATCTATCGCACTTCTCCAGATTGAATCTGTTGGGACTCAGCAATTAGGACAGATCTTAGCCATCGCGACTTTTTTGCTTGCCGCTGTGGGGCTTCTGTCGAGCTTGATATTCAAAATGGAGGGGATCAATCTGAGCAGTGAGCGAGTACGATTATACTGGCTTGAAGTGGGTACGCTTCCTCTGTTATTTTTGTTAGTGCGCTCAGAACACGTACACCGCCCGTTTATTATAGGCATCTAGACGCGCAGACGAAGCGCAATCGGTTAGATTTTGGTCGCTCTTCGCGCTACCTGTGGTCTGCGTTCTATGGTAATACGTAAGCTATAACTCTCCTCTGAATTTACTGACAAAATGTAGGTCTATTTTCTTCGCCACTGCAACCATACTGTACATCCCATGGGCGACTGCAAACCCTGACGCCAGGACCTCAAAGCTTTATACAGCTACATATTTTATTATTGTGGCTGGGGCGGCTTCCTTGAATTTCTACCTTTACTTCCAAGTCTATCGCGTCAAGAGCTTCATCAACCATGCGTAGGGTTATATTTAACTGGGTTTCATAATGTTTCCTAAAGCCTTGAATGTTTTGATTAGTTTGAATTCTGCAGTACTTGTCTATATACCGTGCTATTACTACTTGATTGACCACTTGCTTATTCGGACCGCTCGTCCGCATCGTATTATTTCACCTTTTGGAGACTTTTGATCTCTGCTCTCAACAGAGTAAATTCCTCCTGATACTGTGAGGTCCGCTCCTGTCTTCTCTGCCCACGATGAGCGCTAATCTCAATGATCGGCAGCATATGACGTAAATAGACCCACGGTATATGCACGTGATTTAGATTGCAAACAGATTCATATCGAATTAATTTTCTTTACTCACGACTATGGAATCCTCAGGAGCACCAACACCAGCGCCTTCGTCGGTTCTATTTGCCCGCGGTGTCATTGCAAGACTCGCCATATGGGCGACTCTACGCATCGCAGTGCAAGAGAGCTGGGGTGGTCCAAATGCCTCTTCTAAACGTACATGGCTGGCCTCTGAAATAGTCGACTCATTTGAAGAACAAATACCAGCACCAGATGATCAATACGTAGAAGAGATGCTGCTTCAGGTCATGTCGGACGAATTCGAGACTGTCATCGAGGATGGAAGTGCGGAGAGCGTGGCGAAAGATATCGTGAAGCTATGGGATGATACACGGATTGGAAAGCAGGATTTGGTGTTGAAGTTCGAAGATCTGGCGGAGAAGGTGAAAGGAAAGCGACCGAATGCCCAAGAGAAAGTAGTCAGTGATGATGAAGACGACTGGCACGATGATGATGAGGGCGAAGATGATGAGATGGATGAAGATGAAGCGCCCCAGCTATTGGAGAACTCTTCACAACAACAGCAGCCCAGAGAGCCGGAGGTCGATGAAGATGGTTTCACCATGGTGAAAGGGAAAGGTAGAAGATAGTGGCATTTAATGTAAGTTTTTCGGTGGAGACATTACATTGCTCTGATATCACGTCTCCCTAAGGGGCATACATTAATGCATTCCCTGAATCTGCTGTTTGTCTATGTCCTGATGTACATTGGTTGTTTTCAATGCTACGAAGTTAAGCCTTTTGGTTGTGACTCGACCTCGATGCCGCGCTGTGTACAAAGATTTACCTGAGAACACTCTCTGTCCGCTGGAGATGGTTCCCCTAGGCCATTTCTTTAGGTGCGTGTCAATGCTTAGTGCGAAGATGGGGCCACATATTAAACATTGCACGATAGAATTTATATGGGGCCTTGCGAAATTCAGCATACTAGTGTCGTTTGCGGCTTGGTACTGGATTTAGGATCGTAGAACGTGTTGGAGCAGGATAAGTTACTTAATACGCAGCTTAGTGAAACACCTTCCAGCAGTTCTGGCTCCTTCATCAAGAAATCTATCTTCCATTCATCTATCTGTCCAAATACCGCTCAGAGGGCTGGTATCGAGCTTCAGATGAGACTGGGTGAGACGAGCAGATGACACGGTGAAGTGGCCAGATGATTTCCAGGTGATCATGAAGCGTACTTGATGCATATATATGTCAGTCGTAAATCTGGGCTGAGAACACGCTGGGTGTTTCTATCCACGGAGAGAAAAGCGGAGAAAGGAATAGGCACAGTAAATGTTCTAGGAATTTATCGAGTGGTCAAGCTTCGCAAGCAGCTTGGAACAAGCACGGTGCAGAGCTACACAAAGTATATTTCGGCGTCGCGTATGGAATACCCGGCGAGTAAAACTTTGAATGACCAATAATCCTCGAAGGAGACTTTGAGAATTGCCTGCATTCTATATTACACCAAACTCAATTCAAGGCACATCAGGCAACCGGTACTGGACGTGCTACATATGGGTAATAGCTGATTTACCTTAGCAGTTGGAATTGGAGGATCCATCTTTCAGAGGCCTGCAAGCTTATAGAGCGTCTCCTTTTCTCCGCTTCCTTCGACCATCGAAAGCAAAACACTGTTTTCCCTCTTGAGAAGATCGGCAGGTTTGTCAAACTCAACCTGAAACACCGTCAGAAGTTGGTGCGTAACACGCATAAGTTGCTCACAATGCGACCGTTATCAAGGACCATCTACAGTGGGCGAGAATAATTAGGTCTTTTCTATTGATTTGAAATTTTTAGAGGAAGAACATACAATCTTGTCGGCATCCATGATTGTTTGAAGGCGATGAGCAATCGTGATAACGCTGACGTTTTTATCAAATTGACTGCGAAGGGTGCTCTGAATGATTGCGTCCGTCTTGTAATCTAGAGAGATTGAGTTTATGTCAGATGAGAGGGCCAGGAATGTCGTACCGATGGCAGAAGTAGCTAAGCGTGAGGGTCAGAAATTTTCGAATTTTGACAGTTGTGGGGCTGCTGCATACCTTCGTCAAGGATGATAATCTTGCTCTCTCTAATCATTGCCCTAGCCAATGCAAGAATTTGGCGCTGACCAGTTGAAAGATTGCTCCCACCACCAGAAATCTTGGTGTCTAGAGTAATGCGCGATGCGCCCGCTTCATCTTGGAGAGCGAATAGCCCAGCAGCGCGGAGAGCATCGTTCAAAGCGGCATCTTCAGTTTGTTCGAAGGGATCGAGGTTCTGCCGCAAGGTACCACTGATCAATTCAGGCTGCAAATTTCCGTTTTGTAAGCGGGGATGTGTAGATAAAATAAGCCGAACCGTTTGTGGGATGATAGTGATATTCGACCGCAAGGCATCGAGATTGATTTTGTCAGTAGGAATTCCATCGTAATAGACGGTGCCTTCCGTAAGGATGCAACGCAGTAGAGCGAGGGTTAACGAGCTCTTCAGACGAGAGATTAGATTAGATAACATATTGGCATGCTGGATCGTACCTTCCCACTACCGGTCCTACCCACTGTAAAGGATGTCGTTGGCGATTGTTTGAGAATAGGGAAGTATTACTCACCAACACCAATGCGCTCTCCAGATTTGATGTCGAAAGAAATGTCGTGGAGTACCTTTGGACCAGACTGAGAGTAACGAGCCGACAACTTATCCACACGAAGGTCTCCGCTTGTTGGCCATGCTGCAGGAGGTTTTCCTGCATCTGTTGGCTGAGGCTCATGGTCGATGTCGATGTACGCCTTGATGCGCTCCAAGCTACAACTCAAATCAACATGATGTTCGTTTAGAAGATAATAGTCTATCGTACCTGTTCGATTCAACCTCAAACACATTGAACCTTCGTACCATCCACAAGATGGAGGCTGTAAATTCCACGGCCATGTTCAAAGAGAAGCCAGTGTTGGCCGAGCCCACATGAGGGCCATATACCAGATAAAGGGCCAGGCAGGTTGTAAAAGTCGCGCCTAACGTCTCCATACGAACTGACATCCAGCTGTTCAGATTGTTGGAAGTACGTGAGATGCGCGTATAGTGGTTTATTCTTCTTATGGATTCTGTTTTAAAGGCATCTTCCGAATTGTATGCACGGATAGAAACTAAATTTATACGATCAGGACCAGAGATAAGCTGATGAAAGAATAACGTACTGAGACCGTGCATAGCGGCACTGAAGTGCGACAGAACGGGAGCGCGAGCGTTGCTGTACTCAAAAAAGGTCAACAACGACCGGGTGTGATTCATTTCTTTCTTACCTGGTTTCGCGTTTAATGGATAGTTGAGCCTTCAGGCACAAGTTTCCAACATACACTCCAAGCAATGCGACAACCAAACCAGGGAAGAAAAAGAGGGGAGTGAACAGAATAACGGCGCCAAGTTTGGTGAACACATGAAGCACACAGTTGAAGAGGATGAGGAGTAATTGCGGAAGTATTCCGTCTACCGCCCGCAAGTCTTGCGTGCAACGAGCAATTATACGACCAGTTGGTGTTTCATCGAGCCATCTAGAAATAAGTAAGCGACATTTTCAAATTCAGAAACAATGCACCGCACCTTAATGTGCTCCCAAATATCGATTTCATGAGTGCCTTATTGATGGTTCGGGCTGAGCGAATTGAACCGCGGACAAAGTAGAAATATGTAGCCGAAAACAGGGTGGTCGAGACAATCAGAAGACCAGAATAGATTGAGAGATAACTGTAGATTGAAGAATTAGAGTTTATACATCAGATGAAGATTGGAATGGAAATTTACAACGGGACATTGACTTGAGAGGGGTCGCGTCCTTCATACTGGGTACCCCAATATCCAAGGAACCACGTTTGGGAGATCATAGAGAACTGCGTCAATGTAAATCCACCCATGAAAATCGCCATAAACATAATTGGATGATTGCCACCAAGACTGGAGATAAGTAGCTTGAGTGACCCCGCAGTTATATGTCCTTGAGGAATCTCCTCTGTCAAGACAAGCTTCCCCTGACCAGAAGGTTTTGTGGTGTCAGTTTGGATATCTTGTACCTCGATATCAGTTTCTTGATCCACTTTCTCCATTTCTGCAGCAAGCGCGGAGTCACGCGAAAGAGCAACAGAGACCTCTGCCCCTTGCGTCCGAATTTTTCCATCGAGTCCAACAGAGACAAAAAATTCTGCGATTGGACTGGCAAGGGCGATATTATGCGTCTAGTGGTTTTTAGCCTCAGATATAGATAAGGTCCATGGCATGACTCACAACAAGCAACACAGTCCTCCCCTTAACTAAATCACCTCTCAAGCATTGGTCAATAATCCATGCGGAACTAGTGACGAGATTAGAGTTGAATTAACGGCAAATTTTCGAACTCACGTATGGACATCAAGAGCAGCAAGAGTGTCGTCCAAAAGTAGGATTTCTGCTGGCGAATATATGGCGCGAGCGAGGGTGACACGGGCCTTTTGTCCACCACTAATGGGAATCAGTTAGGCAGAGCACATATTAGGGTTTATTAACGCCGTACCTGAGTGTCAGCCCTCTTTCCCCAACCTCGGTATTATCACCAGCCTCAAACAACTCTAGATCACGCTCTAAGGCACACTGCCTGATAACTGAAAAGAAGTGCGGTATGTCAACATCGTCTTGGAACCTTGGACAAAGGTGCTCACCTTGTTGATAACGTTCTTCATCATAGGGGTTACCAAATAAGATGTTATTTCGGATAGTTTCGTTCTGAACCCAGGATTCTTGGGCAGCGTAAGCTATGCCACCATTACGCGGTAGATTATACCAAGAATCGAGATCAGTGGGGATAAAATGCATCTCTCCTACGCCATATTTAGCTCAAAGCATTCTCGACTACTCCGCAAGTGAGATTCACCTAAAAGTGCCATCAAGATGGAGGTCTTCCCGGCACCACTTGGATTATATCAGCCTGTAGCATCGAAGAACGTTGTGAGGGGTTGCTGACGTACGTTGGACCGATGATCAAGTTCACAGCTCCCCTCTTGAATAGAAGTTCCCCATCGATGCGCAGTTTAAAGGATCGTTCAACTTCTGCGGTATGTTCTGCAGCCTCCTTCGACCACGTGAAGGTAGCATTCCGGAAACCAATCTCAGCATCGACAACGTTGGGCACAGCTTCGACGGTCTCTTGGGAATTGTCGCCGAAAGCCTCTAGCAGTTCCGTGGCTACAAGGAAATCTCCGAGCCGATCCAGCGAAATTTTGCCTGCACGCATCAAACTAAGTCAACGACTAGATGTACTCAAAAGGCTTGCTTACTTTGTATAATGTAAGTATACTCCCAATTGATGCTGACAAGTTGATCCCTCAGCACCTTGAACACCGCCAGACTCGAAAAGATTTTTGAAGCTTTGGCATACATCCCATTTAGTGTCTTCCAGATGGTAGGTCAGCGATTAGGACATACCAGGTAAAGTTTGTTTGAAGAAGAGAGTATACGTCGCGTAGGTGACTATCATCGTCGCTGTAGGAATAAACACACTAGAGTGGGACTATGATTAGCATCGAATAATAATCCAGGCCGTCCATCCACACCTCAGCAGCGCATTGATTACTTCGAGCGACTTAGATTTCCATATCATCTTGAGCTCTTCCTCTCGCTTTGCGTCTATCCGTGTGAACATCTTCTGCTCCCATCCAAAAAGCTTGATCATGCGAAGGACATTGAATGCCTCCGTGATCGTTTGGACTCGAGCGTCCGTCTAACAGCATTGAATTAGTATATTGTGCCAGGTAGTTTGTGAACATTGACTCACAGCTTTCATTCTGGCTGCTTCTACTTTCTGCTGCTGGGCGGCAACATAACCAGGTAGAGGCATTAGCATGATGATCGTGACGAAACCGAAAAAGGCGCTGTGAAAGAATGATTAATGTATATCTACGTCAAGGGTGTCATGGACATACCTCCACCCTAAGACTTGGAAGAGGAATATCATGCAAAATGTAACAGTAATCGGGATGTAAAGAACTGTTTATTTCTTCAGTAAACATTCCGATGGACAAGAATGAGGGTGCTCACACAGATTCAAGAAGTCTTTCCCTTGAACTATGTTCTGCAAGTCCGTTGTAACGAGGTTGTTCAACTTTCCAATGAAATTGGAATCTTTGGCCGACTTCCTCTCGCCATTGGGAGGGTTCGGATTTGCCTTCGTTTTCCCCTTCTGATCGGCCTTCGAAGTAGTCGCGTCGGATTCAACAGGAGAAGGGACCCTAGAAGCAACAGCCGTCGAAGCTGAGACCTCGCTGGCGGAATCGGCCTTCAGAGTCTGCGTACCGTCAGTCTCAGGTGTAGTAGCTGCGGCAGCGTCCTTTGCAGGGGCATCTTTATATGTTGGTGGAGCAACAGAAGCAGAGTCATTGGATGTTTCAGCCTTCAAACGGATGCGCAAACTATGTTCAAAGACGAGTTCGGTCACCAAAGCTTCCGCCCGAGCCAGGGTCCTGGTCACGACGAACATGTAGTACTGGTGACAGAGGCAACCCATCATAGGCCCTACGAAGAGCCAGCTAATCCAAAACCAAGGCTTAATATTCGAGTTGTAGCCTCCGGTTTCCAGATAGCTAATAGGAAATGACGAGTCAGATAATGATGCTTGAAAAAATTTAGAGTCAAGACATACAAGAGAATCCGATTGACCCCTATAGGCGAAGCGAAATTTACCAGTGCTTCAATGATGATCGTCAACGCCAAGATGGTGTAGTCCTTGCCTATAAAGACATTTAAGAAATGTGAACGGGGACATGCGGCACATCACACGTACGAAAGACTATCATCAAATTGAAAAACAAGTGTCTGCGTTTGGCACCACCAAAAATATCGAGATGCTGTTGAGGAAGTCGACTTTAGTACATCATTCAACTAGAGTTTTATGATTGATGCCCATACCGGAAGTCCATGTCTAGCTAGATATGTTCCTTCGTCATAATCCGCCAAAGGAGGAAGTTCTTCAGCAGGCAAATGCTTAACTTTGGAACCTTTGGCGATTGTTTCGTCCAAGAATATGAAAGTGAGCAGGGAGAAGAGCGAGGCAGTCTGTTCGGGATTCACGATAGCTGAAGGATTCTAGTTATATGTACATCTCATCAGTGATCGCCTATCAGAGTAGAAAACCGCCATACCTTTGGATCGACTGGGACGTATTGGCGAGGTATAAAGAGTGGGATGATGATCGCTGTGAAGGCAAGCACAGATACCTTCGCCCAAACAAGACCACCATCCGCAAGATCTTTTGGCTGCTGGGTATATGTAGCCAAAGGCCAGAGATCGCGGTAGGCGTAAACGCCGAAAGCAGATAGCAAGAAAAGAATATTGTAACGTGTCGCGGACACTTTCCATTGAGAAGAGATCAGGGGTATGAGCGCAAGTATGATCGAATAGGACTTTCACCAGGCGCGGGTTAGAAGCGATACTTTAGAGATTATGTAGGGCTCACGTATGCCACCAACAGGCACAACTCGGGGTTCCCTAGAAATTCATCCCAGCAGATTGATGCGCCAGGAGTTGGCTCGACTTGGTGTTGCTTCAAAGTGATAACAGAGAGTGTGAAAAGTGCAACACAGCCGGCGAGGCGAGCTACGATAAACGCTAAAATGGTGTTTCCGCCGAACTTGCGTGCATAGTGGGGAAGGCCACTGGTGCCGGTAGATGTCGCGACAGCGACATCTGGGCTTCCCCTGTTATTCGTCGCTGATTCTGAACGATTTTTGAGGTACGACTTGGTATAGAAGACGATGGCTTGAAGCAATTGCAGTACAATTGCGACAGCAGCAAATGCAAGAGGGATGAGGCGCGTGTCTCTCGAGGTTCGAGAATGGTTACTTGAATCGTATCAGCCAACAGAGCCCACAGAGTTCAAACGAACATACATTTCGTGATAGCGATTTGGGTGATACTCTGTCTCACTCTGCAGCGTGAACTTATTCACCAACTCCATGGCCGCGGGTGACTAGTGAATCAGTGTGGATGCAGGATGATGAATGTGAGGAGCAGGCCAATACTTGACCGCATGTGAACAGGGTTACTCATGTTTCTCCAGAGCCAGATACGAGAGGCTATAAATAGAGCTATGCTCTAACTCGAACCCGCAATTCCCGCACATCCATTGAGGTCTCTTTCTGAATTGTGAAATAACGACCGTTCAACGGCCAACCTGTGATATATATGTACTGTTGACAACATTTACGCACTGAGATTCTCTGGCTTAGGTCGATTTGATAAACCGACAGCGCCAGCGCTCAAGGACAAGATAATGGAGTAAAGGTAGCATGTGTTCGAATCAAGGACGGCATGTTCGAAGTCGACCTGAAGGCCCTGAAGGCCGGTTGGTACAAATACCATATATGGCAAATGAACACGTGGCTGACTGATCCCTTTCAAGTTCATGTCCGGACTGGAGTCTGGAGGATCAAACCCCAGCCATACCACCTGGTGGATAGCCCGGGTTATGGATTAAAAGGGTTTATGAGTTCTGAGAGGTCAATCTGGAGGTAAAATTCAGCTTGGCAGCTACTGGGGGGTATGGGTTTTGAGAGGCTCGACTGTACACGTGTTTCGGGACAAAAAAGGACTTTACCCTGCGTGCGGTGTGTAATTTTGAAACTTGGTCCCGGTCAAAACACAAAGTTGTACCAAAGTTATCCTATATGAGAAAAAGCGGTGATAACATGTTTGAAACATTTTTGGAAACATTTTGGACCCCTACAATAGTTTGGTATCAGCCCCGTGGCGGGCGTTCTCGACAAAAATTATTGGATAAGCCTGGCACTGGATTATTGTCTGTACCGAAAAACGTTACCATAAATGAATCATTTTCGACAGCATTTTCTCACTTTGGTACGACTTTGCATTTGACTGTGTAAAAGGGGACCAAAATGTGAACATGTTTAAAAGATTTTCTTTTAAGTACCCTTTACAAGTCATTCCATAGTCGCTTGTAGCAAAGACACGCGCCGAGTGAGACAGCGGCCCGTAAAAGTAAGAAGCGGAATGGACACCACACGGACGATCACCCTCCCAATGCTTCTGCATGAATCATGCTCGTTACCTCCGCAATGAGTCTATCCTCTAGACGATCATGAGATCCACCGGTGCGAGAAATCCGGCAGATATTTGCACAGTGAATCTCAAGTAGTTGAAGATCACCACCTTCAGAGTCCTCAATAACCAAGGACTTTATCTCATGTCCGATCTTCGCCCGATGTTGCAATAAAAGTGCGATGGGGAGGACATCCACCAATTCCGAATCCGAACTTGAATGTATCACAAGCGAATTTAGGAAAGGAGCAACGACGGATGTCGAAGCTGCGGCGACTTCACCTCCGTCGTTGACAAGACCCAATGGCGAAGCCACTCCACGGTGGAATGCAAATGAGGAATACCCAAGCAAGGTATAGGTTTCGAGTGAAGGAAGACCTGCAAGGATTCCGGACATGACATTACCCCCTGGGAGGGAATGGGAATCCTTCTGACCGCGCCAGAGAATGAGCTCGGTGGCGTCCGGGAAGGTTCGTTCGACAAAGAGACTGAGGTACTGATCGGATGAGACTGGACCTGATATATATAACGTCCCATTCTTGAGGGCCATCACTTGCGCAAGGGCGTTGTCAATGAGGAAGATGATGCGAGAGACAGACGTATATGGACCGTCGGTGCTGGCGTTGAGGAGAAGAGAAAGTTGGCCATTAAGAGCATTACCCCAAAAGATACGCGATGCAGATTGGGGTATGTCGAGATGAGACAAAAAGAACGCAGCACACACCAATGCTCGCCATTTCCCAAGCTCAAGAGTGTGAAGGTGAGGAAGGCGGACACGATGGCTGGGTGGGGACGAGAACGAATTGGGGTGCGATGGCATTACTGGGCCTTCTCCAATAAAGACAAGCTCCTCTAGCCCGGGTGAGTCCGCCAAAATATCCAAGAATTGGTGCAGAGTGTAATGAATGTGATGAAACTGTGTAAACAGACGGAGATGGGTAAGACCGCTGAACCTATTGTGTGGCCAGTTTGACACTCCCGAAAACGTAATCTTTTTGAGACGAGGTGCACGGTCCGAGAACAGACAAGGAAGGGGAAATGGGGAGCGATCCAATGGTCCAATGATGCTCAGCGCTTCGAGTTTCGGACAAGGATCCTGCAGCTCGTTCCATCCTGCAGCTATGGGTGGGTCGTGGTGACTAATATGAAGCTCCTGCAAACGACCTGCCTCGCTGTCGATCGCTCGGAACGCCTCTTGCCTCCTCGCGCAATTCCTCACCGTCGCACCTCGCGGTGCTGAGAAATAGACCTTCAGCGGCATTCCTGCAGAACATTGAATGCTCGTTCTAGCGACCCAGTCGAGAGAATCTTGGGCGCGTATGCGATCCCAAAGCGCCGGAGTTGCCAGCGCCACATCCCTCCAATAATGGCAGACTTTGGTGACCACCGTCCACGAATTGAAGATAGCGGGCGACGGCAGTCGGTAAGGCGAGAGGTGATGGTTTATCGGATATTGAAGGTAGGTGAATATTTCGGAGAGAACCTCAGGAGGTAATGTGCTTGCAGCAGAGATTATGTTTTGCAACCGCCTAGTCTCCGATAGAGCAAATTGGAGCTTGTCTTCTAGATCGTGCAGCTGCATACGAAATACAGTTGAGTACCGTTAAAAATGCGACAGTATTAATATGACCGTACCTCTTGAGACGTAGAACTGGGATATCGCCAGGTACGATTCGCGTTTGACTCTTGTTCGCCCAGAGTCAGGAAGAGGCTCTGTGCGAGATCACTGACGTCGAAGGGGGTGTGATCCATGAAGTCTTTGATCGTTGTTTTGAATAGAGGTCTATTATAACCGGCAGATAAAGCAGGGAGATGCTGCGTTGTCGAGCCTGAATATACCCTGCGAGGGATCCGCAGGGCACCTCAATGGTCTAGCTGCGGTGCGCAAATCTGACTTCGAAGAGAATGAGTCAGGTTTTTAGAAGTGGTATTGCCACATTCCTTTCTTGAAAGTTGCTCTCCTGAAGAATAATAGGTTGGGGATGACATCGTCTTGAGTTCGTGGTTGTCTTTGACAGAGAGAGGGTCCCGACAGGGAAGTTGAGATTTGAAGTTCCGACTTTCTATTCCTCCCCACCATCGTTCGGCTACAAATATGCAGAGCGCCTCTAGTCGTCGCATGTTTTGAAATCTCCGCAGTCAATTGGGCGCAATGGTCAGTGAAAATCCAACAGTTGACTGCGAATTAGGTTGCTTGATTCATCAACTGCGACGGTTCTGCCAATCCCAGACTACGGCTCTGCTACGCAGCTTGTATATAGTACAAGCGAATCGTATTGCCTTACGACTGACCAAATCCTCTCCGTCCAGTTTGCCATTCTCTCTCTAAATCTTGTTCACTACTCAGCGATTAAATCTCGTCATGAGAACGCCACTTGACTTGAGCTCAGAACTTCTTCGAGATTTGCAAGTAAGGACCTCGCTCAACTCTACTCAGTATGTTCTTTTTCATTGTGAATTTGATTATTCCCAACTCATGACCAATGTTCCAGAGTTTCCGAACGTGAAGTGCGTCGCAGAACAAGCCCATTATTACATTGAACTCAAGTTCTGTCTATGCAGCTCATCCTCCTGGAAGAAACGCTTCAAGCAAGCATTAAAACTGTCTCCTCATTGAAGAATCTGCGTGTACAGGTCAATCGGCTGCCTGCTTCTGTCCTGGTGGAAATCTTCCAGAACGTGAAGCCGGATGATGCTACGGCTTTCCGCTACACCGTCCCTCCGAACAAATGGATTGTGCTGGGCCATGTCTGTACGCACTGGAGAAGCTTAGCTTACAGCACCCCGTCGCTCTGGCGCTCAATCCACATCAGGGGAAACTCCAAGCATGTGTCGACGTTCCTGGAAAACTCTGCCTCTGAACCACTTCGAATCTTTTTCGGCGCTCGCGGCAAGACAACGACTGACCTAAGCTTCCTTTCCAACGACTTCAGTTCCCTTCGAAGAGCTGCAAAGTCAATCGTCGACAACATGGACCGAATGGAAGCAGTTACATTCGCTCATTCATTTCCCCTCGAAACGGTCATTCAGAAGGACACGTTTTCTACCGCGCTCACCCACTTGTCTGCACAACGCTCAAGGCGTGCACATGCGACTAGGGATGAGACGCTGAGCTACGACCAGTCGTCCTTCTGTCGATTGGTAACTACTGTGGCACCCCAGATGCGCGAGTTGTCCCTACATGGACTCCTCGTGCTTCAACTCTCGGCCTCTCAAGTCAAATATACCACCCTAACTCATCTCGAGCTCCATAACCAACCCTGGCAAGATCCCGATGATCCAAAATCCATGGATCTCGATAGCTTTCTCGACATTCTCGAAGCATCGTCTCGATCCCTACAAGTCCTCACCCTCGTCGACGCTGGCCCTCAGCATCAAGAGACTTCATCGAACCCGAGAGACGTGACGAATCAACGGCGAATAATACCTCTCCCTTCCCTAACTTCAATCGAACTTGGACGATGGCCTTCGAGTGGTCAAACTGCATATTTTCTCGCCCACCTTCGCATCCCAGGAGCAGCAAATCGATGCATATGGGGTGAAAACCTCAAATATCTTTCTTCAATCCTCTTTTCTCTGGACACAGATAGCACTCTGACTCATGAGCGAGGCTGGGACAGTAATATCAACCGTGTCGTCATTACTTGCGCTGCGGGTGGTGATATGGTTGGCATTCATGAACGGACTGTCCATATCCAAGGCACTGGTCTCGATTTCCAGAGCATCTACCCTCTCTTCAGAGACCAACCGCAGATTTTCCACAAAGTAGAGGAGCTTTGCTTAACGCCCACATCGAAGGAGATGATCCCGACACATGATGAATATCGCGCGCTTTTTGAAACCATGCCTGGTATCCGGCGGTTGATCATTCGTGACATCGATATGGCAGTAATTTTCAACGCACTTGGTCTCTTTTCTCGGATCGACGATGGCTCTAACAAGGACATCCCACTTCCGCTTCCAGCGATGAAGGAACTCGACATCCAGTACGCCGATTCCTTTCAACTTCTTAAGCAGGATGCGTTTGGAAGACGGTACATCACAAGCGGACTGTCCACTTTGCTTGGGTTGACGAAGCTTATCCAACAACGATCAATCCTGGGGCGCTCAATAGAAAAAGTAAGGTTAAATCTAGGCGGAAGAAGAGATGCGGGAGACATGAACACCACGGAGTCCAGGTTACTCGAAAGGCAGCTTGGGCAGAACCTCCAACATTTCGCGTTGATCAGATCAGGCCAGTTGCTAGCGCCAAGGGAAGGAGAGTTCGTTGCTGGTTTACTGAAAGGGGTGTGGCCGAGCAGCGGGGCGCTTGCCGTATCATGAACATGAGCGACGAGTTGTATTATACAAATGATATAGGGACGACCCAAAGATACTATAATAGCCGTAGGTTAAAGCACTAGTAATGTCAAGGATAAGTGAGATAGGTATTGAGTCGGGGGGATAATGGAACGTCAGAGCAAAAAAAACAAAGCAAAATAAGTCAGCTATTTTGAAACATCTCTGCCTGCGCGACCGCCACCATGTCAGTGACGGTCACCCATGCATCAGCCTTGACCACGTCTGTACCCGCATATGCAGCCCGAGCGAGAACTCGACTCAGAGGTATCGGCTCATAAACAAAATCCAGAGGTTCGGGTGGGAAAAAACTCTCCATCATCTCCATCGTCGGAAGGACAAATTGTCGCTTAACCGTTCGAATTTTGCTTGGTTTGTGCAGGTACAACGGAGCTGCAACATCGAAGTCGAGCCGGCTCACGTGGTCGAGCATCTGATGCACCAAATGTTCATCAAGTTTGATACGTTGTATAATCCCTACACCCAGGAATCGGTCGGCCCAGTGAACCTCCCCTCGCCGTCGCCTCCTCAAGATGTCCGCCCAAACACGGCGAATAAGGGGCTTGAAGACAGCATAATAAGTCCTGTTGTCGAGGGGAACGCCACGTTGGACGAAGGTCTTGATGACAACAAGGGCTCCGACATAATCACGCTGTCGCATGAAAGCGCGTAATGCAGCATTCAGGAGGGGAGTGTGTAGCTCGATGGGATCGCGGGTACGGTTGGTGCTGGCCATAAGATCGCGATATAAGCTTCGGATGGTGACTGGGTCCACAATGCCTCTGTTCCTACGAGCCTTCAAGTTACGAGATGGGACCCGTCGAAATATGGCAAACAGACTGCCGAAGGTGTAATCGTCGGGATGGAGGTTGGGTGTCGCCATCATGTGAGCGTACATCTTCAAGGCAGTTATTCTCCTGCCAATCTTCACATCTCGAGAAATGAGAATATTGATCATCTCCGAGTCAGTGGGCATATTGGCCTCCTTCATGAGATTGAGGACTTTCCAGATTGAGTCGTCATCTCCTGGATGGGTGTCCCGGATTGCGGCGAGAAAGGCGACATGTGCACCACGATATTTGGGACGTTCGTGGCGGACAAGGTCGAGAACTTTGAATGCTCTGTCGACTTGCCCTGCCCAGATAAAAATCTCGACAAGTGCTCTGACGAGCAGGGGCTTGTCGGGGACGTAGTGAGGGCCTCGATTCGCAAGGTAGCTCTCGGCCATGGATGCTATAGCTGCAGGGTCCATCTTGAGCTCAGCTACCGTCTGCAGGAGGCTGAGAATGTCCCCGTCCGTATATTCGGATTTGGAGATTACTTGGTTGATGATAATCCTCATGTTATCGAAGGAGTCGGGTTTCCAGTGCTGCTTTCCTTGCAAGCACATCAAAACAATACCCATCTGATCCGTCTCGTTGGCCTTGTCGAGCGATTCGCAGAGCTGGTGAATGTTCCCTGTCTCGAGAGCCGCTGTCATTTGTGCGGACAGAATCTCCGGATGTGGTTGGTATTCTGGGCCTTTGCTCGCTAAGAAACTCTGCATGATGGCTAGAGCAGGAGCGTTCCCTATTTTGTACTTGTTTATGGTGTCGAGGAGTGACAGTAGGAGGTGGTCGGTGAATGTGATGTCGGAAACAATCTCTTGGATTCGACCGAGGAGGGATGGTTCCGGGGTCGGCATTGCAAGTAAAACAGTGAGTACTTGTGCTTCTGTGGAATTGGAAGGGTAAAAGCCCTCCTCCAACATTCGAAAATATACCGTTGCAGCCGCATGGCTGTACGACTGTCCAATTAGAACCTGGATGACGGATTCGTAAAGGTCCTTTTGAGATGAGGTTTTGAGAAGCCTTGTGTTCAGTTGTTCATGGACAAAACGGTCGATTTTCTGGTCATTGTTGTGGGTGCTGCGGGATTGAATATGGGAAATGAGTTTGGTGATCCAAACCAGTTGACGGTCCGAGGCTGCTGCGTCCCAGGCATGATGAGGAGTAGTAGTACAAGGCGCATTGACTGATTGTGGTTTCTTCACTAAAACCTGGCCGTGTATTGCGAGAGTACGCTTCGCGCGTGTGCCTGGATGCAGAATGAGCCTCCGAGCTGCATGGGCGAGTCTCAGGACCATAGGTATGCAATAGTCCAGATAATAAGGTGCTTCCAACCATTAACCTCGAAGAGTTGAAAGCCTAGCAGTTGAGCATGATGGAAGTGTGAAGAAACTCTCGAGTCATGACTTTTTTCGCGTTCATAGGTGTCACGTGAGAAATCTCAGCTACCTCTGACAGGGGCTTTCGTTTCTGCTGAGAGTCGAGATAAATTTTCATTCCTTCTTAGTGAGCCACGACTACGTATAAGGTACTTATGTCATATGATGCATATTTATGTAGGGCATAAGGAATGCGTAGAAATACAGAATTGCAGGGTTGGCGGGTAAATAGAAGGAGATGATGCAGGAATCCAAAAAAGGGGAAGAGAACAGAGGAAGTTGACGATGCTATAAAGACAGATGAAATGTGCAGGAATTAGGGTATGTGACAGAGTGAAATTGAGAGTATTCTAGAAGCCCAGTTCGAGAGAGAAAGAAAATGTCGTTAAGTACAAGGAAGTCAGATGTCATACTCGTTACAAATTGAGTCGCCTGCGCAGCTCAAAGATTTCAGCAGGATGAAGACGCGAAACGTCGGCGCAAGCATCGGGATGAGCCCGGACACAGTGATCACGGAGGTCATCCCAAGATGCAGAGGTTGGGAATGATCTCGGTTCAAAGCGCTGCTGAGATGTTTTGGATTTCTCCAATCTAGAGACATGTCGGTAAATGATTTGCTCGAATGTAGATGATGGAAATATCACTTACAGGCATGCTCGGCACACGAGCGACCCTTTCATGGGCACGTACATCAGGTCGACGTGTGTAAACTCTCCAGGAAGAGAGCGAACTCCCAGCGCTTTCCCGGGAGGAGGTACGAACGCTGGAGGCTTGGTGGGGAAGCTTAGAGGGCTCGGCGTCCTTGATTGTTGCTTGACGTGAACACCATTCGAATTTTGCAGCGTTCTTCGGTCAACTTGGGCGGTGGGATCGACCAGCGTTCGCTCCGAGGACACCGACCTATCCGACTCGACTGACTTGCGCCTCTTGACAGGAGGCCCATCCGAAGACCCGGCTGCAGAGTTTTCGCCGTCGACGATGTCTGCGGAGCTGGGAGGTGAAGGTGATATCGAGTGGGAGAAAGGTGGAGGAGGACTTGCAGACAAACGAGCAGAGCTGCATGCAGGGGAATGGACAGGTGAGAGTCTGATGCCTCGCATTGGACGGACATCAACGGGACTCGAGGAAGCGTTTCTAACCGTATCATCCATCGGAGCAGGGTCAACATCTTCTATGCCTCGCTTTAGTGCAGTAGCGGAGCTCCCTTCGTTCGTCATAACTGGCGATGT
>Ga0247742_10001100_pt1 | contig 19587 bp, 18 predicted proteins | sample UWRJL208509C2_FD_180944 | JGI IMG/M metagenome (GOLD analysis project Ga0247742, IMG submission 180944) | Plant litter microbial communities from Arlington Agricultural Research Station in Wisconsin, United States - UWRJ-L208-509C-2 | ecosystem: Environmental > Terrestrial > Plant litter >... | reverse complement strand
AAAGAATCAGTTAGCTGCGCCTCTCGCCGTCTTGTTTTTATTGTGCGTGAGTCGATTCGTCTTATTTTTATTGTCTTGTGCATTGCTTGTTATTGTTCTTGTACCAAACATATAGCAGGTGCCATGCCAACTTTGGTGAAGTCCAGCAAAACCAAGGCTTTGACGGCAGGGGCAGTGATTCGCGGGCGAAAAAAAGCCGGGGTTTCGTTACCGTAAACCCCGGCTTTGTTACGCGAAAATTACTGAGGTAACAGTTTTTTCACAAGTGAGGGTGTTACCCCTCAGGTTTCGCTGGCCACACCGGTCTTGCGCCGCGGAATGCCCAGGCGTTGGCGACGTTCCCACAGGCACTTGCGGCTGACGCCCAATTTGCGCGCCAGCTCGGTTTCGGTCATGTGGTCCTGGTGCTCGAGGACGAAATGCTGGAAGTAATCTTCCAGGGACAGGTCTTCGGTCGGCTCATGGCTGGTGTTGTTGGCGCCGCCTTGCTGCGGCGCCAGGCCGATGAAGTCGTCGTCTTCCAGGTCGCTGAGCTCAATATCGATGCCCAGCAATTCGGCGGAGATTTCCGGGCTCTCGCTAAGGATCACTGCGCGCTCGACGGCGTTCTCCAGCTCGCGCACGTTACCCGGCCAGGAGTAGTGACGAATGGCCTGCTCGGCATCGGCGGCGAACTTCAGGTCGGTGCGGTTGATGCGCGCGCTCTGACGAGCAAGGAACGCGGTGGCGATCTCATTGACGTCCGCTCCACGCTCACGCAGGGCCGGGAGTTTCAGGGCGATCACGTGCAGCCGGTAATACAAGTCTTCTCGGAACTGGCCGATCTTGGCCAGGCTCTTGAGGTCGCGGTGAGTCGCGGCGATCAAGCGCACGTCGACCTTCTGCGACTGTACCGAGCCGACCCGGCGAATTTCGCCTTCCTGCAGAACGCGCAGCAGGCGGGCCTGGGCTTCGAGGGGCAGTTCGCCGATTTCGTCGAGGAACAGGGTGCCGCCGTCCGCCGCTTCCACCAGGCCGGCGCGACCAGCGCTGGCGCCAGTGAACGCGCCTTTCTCGTGGCCGAACAGTTCGGACTCGATCAGGCTTTCCGGGATGGCCGCGCAGTTCACCGAGATCATCGGCGCCTTGGCACGTTTCGACAGGTTGTGCAGGGCACGGGCCACCAGTTCTTTACCGGTCCCGGATTCGCCCTGGATCAGGACGTTGGAATCGGTCGGCGCGACTTTGCGGATCTTGCTGTAGAGATCCTGCATCGGCGGACATGAGCCGATGATGCCGATCTCGCCATTGCTGTTGTCGACCCCAGGTTTGCCGGCGCCATTGGCGGCCTTGGCCACGCTTGGCTCGGCAGGATTGTTCTGCGCCGATTGCCGGTCACGCAGGATGCGCGCCACGGCCTGGAGCATTTCGTCGTGATCGAAAGGCTTGGCGATGTAATCCACCGCGCCCATTTTCATCGAGTCCACGGCGGAGCGCAGGCTGGCGTAGCTGGTCATGATCAGCACCGGCGTACCCTGGCCAAGCTTGATCAGCTCAGTACCCGGCGCGCCGGGCAGGCGCAGGTCACTGACGATCAGGTCGAACGTGGGAATGCTGAAACGTTCTTGTGCTTCCTGCACGGATCCGGCTTCGCTGACCTGGTACTGGTTGCGTTCCAGCAGGCGGCGCAAGGCGGAGCGGATAATGGTTTCGTCTTCGACGATCAAAATGTGCGGCATTGATTCGATTCTCTCGACGGTCTCAGTTCACAGCGGACGTCGCTTCGACATTGCGCGGTAATGTCACCCGGATACGGGTACCGCGTTGGCTTTGGATATCAGCCGGGCTGTCGATGGTGATTTGTCCATAATGCTCTTCAACGATGGAATAGACCAGTGCAAGGCCCAGACCGGTGCCTTCACCCGGGTCCTTGGTGGTGAAGAAAGGTTCGAACAATCGGTCCATGATGTTCTTCGGAATACCGCTGCCTTCGTCTTCCACGATCAGGTCGACCGTGTGTTCGAACGCTTCGCTTTTGACTCGCACCGCGCTACCCGCCGGCGAGGCGTCGCGGGCGTTGGAGAGCAGATTGATCAGCACCTGGGCCAACCGTTGCGGGTCGCCGTCGACCCAGTGATCGGGGTCGCACAGGTTGAAGAATTGCACATCGAAATTGCGTCGGTTCAGGGCCAGCAGGCCAATCGCATCCTGGGCCACTTCGGCCAGACAGACGGGCTCGTCGTTGTGCTGATGGCTGCCGGCGTGGGCGAAACTCATCAGCGACTGGACGATCCGTGACACGCGCTTGGTCTGTTCGAGAATCTGCCCGCTGATTTCTGTCAGCTCGGCGTCTTCTTCCCGTTCCTCGCGCAGGTTCTGCGCCAGGCAGGCGATGCCGGTGATCGGGTTGCCGATTTCATGGGCCACCCCGGCCGCCAGGCGACCGATACTCGCCAGGCGTTCGGAGTGCACCAGTTTGTCTTCGAGCATCTGCGTTTCGGTGAGGTCTTCCACCAGCAGCACCAGGCCGCTGTTACCCGGCGCGAGCGGTTCGTCGATCGCCGCTTTGTGCAGGTTCAGCCAACGGGTCTGGCCGTCGAGGGCCAGGTGTTGTTTGTGCAAATGCTCGTCGGGGAGGTTGATGAAACCTTGCAACAATTCTTTCCAAGGATCGCCGATGGTGCTCAGGCGCGAACCGACCACCCGCTGCGCGGCAATCCCGGTCAACTCTTCCATGGCTTTGTTCCACATCAGGATCTCTTGATCCTTGGCCAGGGAGCAGACGCCCATCGGCAGTTCCTGCAAAGTCTGGCGGTGGTAACGGCGCAGGGCATCGAGTTCTGCGGCGAGACCGGTAAGGCGCGAGTGGTAATCCTCGAGACGGCTCTCGATGAAGTGAATGTCTTCAGTGACGTAGTTTTCGCCGCCGGCCTTATAAGGCAGGAAGGTTTCCACCATGTCCTGGGCAACGCTCGGGCCCATCAGGCCGGAGAGGTTGGCTTCGATGCGGTCACGCAACCGACGCAAGGCGTACGGGCGACGCTCGTCGAAGGGCAGATAGAGGTCGCGCAAGGCTTGCTCGACTTCCTTCTGCGCGGCTTTGGCGCCCAGGGGCTTGGCCAGTTGTGTGGCGAATTCCTGGGGCGAGGCGGCATGCAGTTCGCGGCGTTGCGGCCGGCGCACGTTGTCCACGGCACAGGCTTCGGCGGCGCTGGCTTCCTCGGTGCTGGCATTGGTGAACAGCGAGATCAGGGTGAACATCAGAACGTTGGCAGCCAGCGAAGCGATGGCCGCCATGTGCCAACTGGTGTCGTCGAGCACATAGATCATGTTCAGCAGCGGGATATAGAAGCCCTGGATGTTACCGACCAACGGCAGCAGCATGGTCACCAGCCACACCAGGATTCCCGCGAGCAGACCGGCGATGAAACCGCGACGGTTGGCGGTCGGCCAGTACAACACCGACAACACCCCCGGCAGGAACTGCAAGGTGGCGACGAACGCGACGATGCCGAGGTTGGCCAGGTCCTGCTCGGCGCCGAGCAACAGGTAAAAACCGTAGCCGGCCATGATGATCGCGACGATCAGCGCACGGCGGGTCCATTTCAGCCAGCGGTAGATATTGCCTTCCGCAGGTGGTTGGTAAAGCGGCAGCACCAGGTGGTTCAACGCCATCCCGGACAAAGCCAGGGTCGTCACGATGATCAAGCCGCTGGCCGCCGAGAGCCCGCCGACATACGCCAGCAGCGCTAGGGCCTTGTTGTTGGCGGCGATGCCGATGCCGAGGGTGAAGTATTCCGGGTTGGTGGTGGCGCCGAGTTTCAGCCCTGCCCAGAGAATCAGGGGCACCGCCAGGCTCATCAGCAGCAAGAACAGCGGCAAGCCCCAACTGGCGCTGACCAGCGAGCGCGGATTGAGGTTTTCGGTGAAGGTCATGTGGTACATGTGCGGCATCACGATCGCCGAGGCGAAAAACACCAGCAGCAGCGTGCGCCATGGACCTTCTTGCAGCGGCGTGTGCAGCGCGGCGAGCGCAGTCTGGTTTTGCAGCAGCCACAGCTCCAGCTGTTGCGGACCGTCGAACACGCCGTACAAGGCGTACAGGCCGACGCCGCCGAGGGCGATCAACTTGATCACCGACTCGAAGGCAATGGCGAACACCAGGCCTTCGTGTTTCTCCCGGGTGGCGATGTGGCGCGAACCGAAGAAAATCGTGAACAGGGTGATCAGCGCGCAAAAGCTCAGGGCCACTCGATGCTGCACCGGCTCACGGGTGAGGATGCTGATCGAGTCGGCGACCGCTTGGATTTGCAACGCCAGCAGTGGCAATACGCCGATCAGCATGAAAATAGTGGTCAGCGCCCCGGCCCAGGTGCTGCGAAAACGGAAGGCGAACAGGTCGGCCAGGGACGACAGTTGATACGTGCGGGTGATTTTCAGGATCGGATACAGCAACACCGGCGCCAGCAGAAATGCGCCGGACACCCCGAGGTAGCTGGAGAGAAAGCCATAACCATACTGATACGCCAGACCCACCGTGCCGTAAAACGCCCAGGCGCTGGCATACACCCCTAGCGACAAGGTGTAGGTCAACGGGTGGCGAATGATCGCCCGGGGGATCATGCCCCGTTCGCTGATCCACGCGACCCCGAACAGCACCGCCAGGTAGGCGGCGCTGATCAGGATCATTTGGGTCAGGCTAAAGCTCATCGGCATCTTTTTGGCTCTGCAGGATGAAGGTCACGACGATCAGAATCAGCCAGAGCAGATAAGGTCGATACCAGGCACCCGTGGCGTCGATCCACCAATCCATGATGGCCGGGGAGAACAGATAAATCCCCACTACTAAAAGCAGGACCAAGCGATAGATATACATCCCGGCCTCTCTCTTTTATGCCCGTGCCCGAAAACGTGCGGCGATGGTAACGGATGGGCGCGCCACTGCAAGCAGCATCACCGCAGTTGCGCTTCCGGCAGGGTCAGGGTGCGCGGAATCAGCGTCGCGTCCCAGTGGCCGATGCCCCAGTTCAATACCTCTTGAGGCGTGCAGCCGTCCAGTTCAGCGCCCGGTTGTTGGCCCAAGGCGCGCAAGGCCCGCAGCAACAGCGGCGTTGCTTGATCGACCGCCAGCGGCGGCGAGCGATAGGATTTGCCGAGCTTGTTGCCATCCGGTTGGGTGATCAACGGCAGGTGCAGGTAACGCGGCTGCCGTAGGCCCAAGAGTTCTTGGAGGTATAGCTGACGGGGCGTGGAGTCGAGCAAATCGGCGCCGCGGACGATATCCGTAATGCCTTGCCAGGCGTCGTCGAGCACCACCGCCAGTTGATAGGCGTAGAGTCCGTCGCGACGACGGATGACAAAATCGCCCACCTCGCGGCCCAGGTGCTGGCGATATTCGCCCTGTACGCGGTCGACGAAGTGGTAGGCCAGCTCCGGCACTCGCAAACGGATCGCCGCGTCGTCGATGCCATGCCCGGCGTTGCGGCACAGCCCCGGATAGATGCCGTCGTAGGCTTCAAGCTGTTTGCGCGAGCAGGTGCAGGCGTAGGCCAGGCCATGGTTGAACAGGCTGTCGAGGACCTCGGCGTAGGCCGGGTGACGATCGCTCTGGCGCACCATCTCGCCGTCCCATTCGAAGCCATAACTTTCCAGGGCGTTAAGAATCGCGGCCTGGGCACCGGGTTCCTCCCGGGGCGGATCAAGGTCTTCCATGCGCACCAGCCAGCGACCGCCGACCGAACGGGCATCGAGGTACGAGGCGAGGGCAGCGACCAGCGAGCCGAAATGCAGGTGGCCACTGGGGGTCGGGGCGAAGCGCCCAACGTAGGGAGAAGTCTTGGCAGTCATGGTGGCGATGTTACTTGTCTGGGTGTGCAGTCACCAACTGTGGGAGCGAGCCTGCTCGCGCCCGCAGATGTGTGCGGCGATAAATGTCAGAAACGAAAACGGAGCGTCTAAACGCTCCGTTTTTCGTTCAAGTCGTTATTACTTGCCGACTTGCTTTTCCTTGATTTCTGCCAGGGTCTTGCAGTCGACGCACATGTCGGCTGTCGGACGGGCTTCGAGACGGCGGATGCCGATTTCGACGCCGCAGGACTCGCACCAGCCATATTCTTCGTCTTCGATCAGCTGCAAGGTCTTGTCGATTTTCTTGATCAGCTTGCGCTCGCGGTCGCGGGCACGCAGTTCGAGGCTGAATTCTTCTTCCTGGCTGGCACGGTCGGCCGGGTCAGGGAAGTTAGCCGCTTCGTCCTTCATGTGATCCACGGTACGGTCGACTTCCTGCATCAAGTCCTGTTTCCACTTGTTCAGGATCTTGGTGAAGTGAGCGCGCATGGGCTTGCCCATGTATTCCTCACCCTTGGATTCCACATAGGGTTCGAAACCGCTGATCGACTGGTTCTGCTGTTGCTTTGCTTGGGTGGGCATGAATGGACCGCCTCTACTCTTGTAATCCATTGCGCAGGATTGCTCCATCACCGACACCTGCCGGCCCTGCGGCTGCAAGCGGGCGAACTTACCAGATCAAATCGGACCGCGCTACTCCCGGATGTCGAGCCCTCGGTCTACGGGGCTTGCAAACGGATGCGCCGTTTAGTCTGGTGGTGCTGGAGACCTGTTCAAATATTGATTTTAGTCAATGCTGGGGCATCCGCTCCGGCTGTTTTTGCTGTGCTCTGAGGGTTCTGACCGCTTTAGATTCTCGCTCGTTCCTGCGCTTGGGTAGAATCGGTTCTTTTTTCCCGTTGAAGGAAGGCTAATGGCTCAGCCCTACAGTGCGCGCAGCCGCGCTATCGAACCTTTCCACGTCATGGCGCTGCTGGCGCGGGCGAACGAATTGCAAGCGGCTGGCCACGATGTCATCCACCTGGAAATCGGCGAGCCGGACTTCACCACCGCCGAACCGATCATCAAGGCCGGGCAAGCCGCGTTGACTGCGGGCAAGACCCGTTACACTGCCGCCCGGGGCATCCCCGAGCTGCGTGAAGCGATCGCGAGTTTTTACCAGCAACGTTACGGATTGATGATCGATCCCCGGCGAATCCTGATCACGCCCGGCGGTTCCGGCGCCCTGCTGCTGGCCAGTGCCTTGCTGGTCGACCCCGGCAAACACTGGCTGCTGGCCGACCCCGGATACCCGTGCAACCGGCATTTCCTGCGGTTGGTGGAAGGCGCGGCGCAACTGGTGCCGGTTGGGCCAGACGTGCGTTATCAACTGACCCCGGACCTGGTGGCGCGGCATTGGGACCACGACAGCGTCGGCGCGCTGGTGGCCTCGCCAGCCAATCCCACCGGGACGCTCCTGACCCGAGATGAACTGGCCGGGTTGTCGGCGGCGATCAAAGAACGCCACGGCCACTTGGTGGTGGACGAGATTTATCACGGCCTGACCTACGGCATCGATGCGGCGAGTGTGCTGGAAGTCGACAACGATGCGTTCGTCTTAAATAGTTTTTCCAAGTATTTCGGCATGACCGGTTGGCGCCTCGGTTGGCTGGTGGCGCCGGACGCAGCGGTCAATGAACTGGAAAAGCTCGCGCAAAACCTCTATATCAGCGCGCCGAGCATGGCCCAGCACGCTGCCCTGGCCTGTTTTGAACCCGCGACCATTGCGATCTTCGAAGAACGCCGCGCCGAATTCGGCCGGCGTCGCGACTTCCTGTTGCCGGCCTTGCGCGAACTGGGCTTCGGCATCGCCGTCGAGCCGGAAGGCGCGTTCTATTTGTATGCCGATATCAGCGCGTTCGGCGGCGATGCCTTCGCGTTCTGCCAGCACTTCCTTGAAACCGAGCACGTGGCGTTCACCCCGGGCCTGGATTTCGGTCGCTATCAGGCCGGCCATCACGTGCGCTTCGCCTACACCCAAAGCCTGCCGCGCTTGCAGGAGGCGGTGGAGCGAATCGGTCGTGGCTTGCGGAGTTGGCAAGGCTGATGCGCTTTTATCCTCCCCTCGAACAAGGCCGGTTGATTCGCCGCTACAAGCGGTTTCTCGCCGACATCGAAACCGTGAATGGCGAATTCCTGACCATTCACTGTGCCAACACCGGCTCCATGCTTAATTGTCTGGTGGAAGGCGGACAAGTCTGGTTCAGCCGCTCCAACGATCCCAAGCGCAAGCTGCCGGGCACCTGGGAAATTGGTGAAACCCCGCAAGGCCGGTTGTTCTGCGTCAATACCGGGCGCGCCAATGCGCTGATTGAAGAAGCGTTGCGCGCCGGGGTCATCACCGAGTTGAACGGCTTCACCGAACTCAAGCGCGAAGTGGCGTACGGCCAGGAAAGCAGCCGCATTGATTTTCGCCTGGACTATCCGACCGGCCCGGCTTACGTCGAAGTCAAAAGTGTCACCTTGGGTTTCGACGGTTCATCGATTGCCGCGTTTCCCGATGCGGTGACCCAACGCGGCGCCAAGCACCTGCGGGAACTGGCGCACTTGGCGCGGGACGGCATTCGTGCGGTGCAGTTGTATTGCGTGAACCTGACGGGCATCGATGGCGTGCGTCCTGCCGAGGAAATCGATTCGGCGTACGCCGAGGCGCTGCGCGAGGCGGTGGCCAGCGGTGTTGAAGTATTGGCCTATGGCGTGCGCATGACGAATGAAGAAGTGCTGGTGGATCGGCGGCTTGAGGTGCTGCTCGGCGCTTAAAGGCTGATCCAGATGCCTTGCGCGTCCTCGCGGCAGGGGATGCCAGTCAAGGATTGCCCGGCGCACGGGCCGGCGACGCATTCGCCGTCTTCGATCAGAAACAGCGCGCCGTGGGTGGCGCACTGGATCAGGCTGTTGCTGGGGTCGAGAAATTGGTCGGGCCGCCATTCCAGGCCGACGCCGCGATGCGGGCAGCGATTCAGGTACACGTAAACCTGACCGGCCCGGCGCACCGCAAACAGCTTTTGCCCGTCAATGTCGAAACCGCGACTGCTGGCGTCGGCCAATTCCGCGCCCGCGCAAAGAAACTTCATGTCTATCCTCTGGGTTTCCCAAAGTGTTGTGGGAAATGTCAGTGCTTGACGTTCAAATGCAAACAATTATCAAATGGCCGCCTTCTCCCCTGCGGGTGGGCGGTGCGTCGAGGATACTTGGCTTGCCACGCCTGCGCCCGATCCGATGGGAAAAACCTTTAAGGAAGCTTGTTATGCGCCTGAGTACCCGCGTTGCCGCGCTTTGTGTCGCCTTGTTGGCCAGTCATCAGGCGTCGGCGGTCGAATTGCCGCAACGTTGGGTCAGCGCCGGCGGCGCGTTGTCGGAGTGGGTCAGTGCGCTGGGGGGCGAGGCGAAACTGGTGGGGGTCGACACCACCAGCCAGCATCCGGAATCGCTCAAGGCCTTGCCCAGTATCGGTTATCAGCGGGCGTTGTCCGCCGAAGGCATCTTGAGCTTGCGACCGCAAATCCTGATCGGCACCGAAGAGATGGGCCCGCCACCGGTATTGGCGCAGATTCGCAGCGCGGGTGTGCAAGTCGAGCTGTTTTCGGCGCAGCCGGAATTGTCGGCGTTGCAGACGAATTTGCAGCACCTCGGCCAATTGTTGGGCAGCGAAACCCAAGCGACGGCGTTGTACTCGACTTATCAACAGCAGATCGAGCAGCAAAAAGCCTGGGTCACCCAGGCGCAGAGCGGGCAGAAAGCGCCCGGGGTGTTGTTGATTCTGGGCCACGCGGGCGGCAAGCCGCTGATTGCGGGTAAGGACACGGCGGCGGATTGGCTGATTCAACAAGCGGGCGGGCGTAATCTGGCGAGTCAGAACGGCTACAAGCCTTTTTCGACGGAATCCTTGGCGGGGCTGAGCCCGGACGTGTTGGTGTTTGCCGATCGGGCCTTGACCGGTGAGACGGCGAAAGCGGCCCTGTTCAAGGAGAACCCGATTCTGGCCAATACCCCGGCGGCCAAGGCGGGGCGCGTCTATGAACTTGATCCGACCTTGCTGGTGGGCGGCCTCGGGCCGCGTCTTCCCGAGAGCCTGAAAAAACTCTCGTCCGGTTTCTACCCCGGCGCCCCCGCGCAATGAGGCCATTGCTTAAACCGCGAGTTCTGTTCATAGGCCTGAGCCTGCTGTGCCTGTTGGCGATCTGGTTATCCCTGGCCCTGGGGCCGGTCAGTTTGCCGTTGCTCGACACCTTGCGCGCAGCGTTGCGCATGCTCGGTGTACCGATTGCGGCGCAAGGTCTGGAACAGGCGGAACTCATCCTTGGACAAATCCGCTTGCCGCGCACCTTGCTGGGGCTGGCGGTGGGCGGCGTATTGGCGTTGTCCGGCGTAGCGATGCAAGGCTTGTTTCGTAATCCGCTGGCCGATCCGGGGTTGGTCGGCGTGTCCAGCGGCGCTGCACTGGGTGCGGCCATCGCCATTGTCGGTGGTTCGGCGTTCGGTGGTTTGCCGGAATCGTTTGGGCCGTATCTGTTGTCGCTCTTTGCGTTTATCGGCGGGTTGGGAGTGACCGCGCTGGTCTATCGCCTCGGTCGGCGCAACGGCCAGACCAACGTCGCCACCATGCTCCTGGCCGGGATCGCGCTGACCGCATTGGCCGGCTCGGCGGTCGGGTTGTTTACCTACCTGGCGGATGACGCCACCTTGCGCACGCTGACGTTCTGGAACCTGGGGAGTCTCAACGGCGCCAGTTATGCACGGCTGTGGCCATTGCTGTTGGTCAGCGTCGCGGTCGCACTGTGGCTGCCGCGGCGGGCGAAAGCGCTGAATGCCTTGCTGCTAGGTGAGTCGGAAGCCAGTCACCTGGGCATCGATGTGGAACGGCTGAAACGCGAGCTGGTGTTTTGCACCGCGCTGGGGGTGGGCGCGGCCGTGGCTGCGGCGGGCATGATCGGTTTCGTCGGTTTGGTGGTGCCGCATCTGGTGCGCCTGCTGGCCGGTCCCGACCACAAGGTTTTGTTACCAGCCTCGATATTGGCCGGTGCAAGCCTGTTGCTGTTTGCCGATCTGGTGGCGCGCCTGGCGCTGGCGCCGGCGGAGTTGCCAATCGGCATCGTTACCGCGTTTATCGGCGCGCCGTTCTTTTTGTTTTTGCTGTTGCGAGGGCGCGCCTGATGTTGCGAACAGAGGCGCTGCACATCCTGCGTGGCAAAAAGGCAGTACTGTCCGGCGTCAGCCTCAGTTTGCAGCCCGGCGAAGTACTCGGTGTGCTGGGGCCGAACGGCGCCGGCAAAAGCACTTTGCTCAGTGCCTTGAGTGGCGAGCTGCGTGCCAACCAAGGGCAGGTTTGGCTCGATCAGCGTGAGCTTCATGACTGGCCGGGCACTGAACGCGCGCAGCGCCTGGCGGTGTTGCCGCAGGCGTCGACGCTGGATTTCGCCTTTCGCGTGGAAGAAGTGGTCGGTCTTGGTCGCTTGCCGCACCACAGCGGTCGGGTCCGCGATGAAGAGATTGTCGGCGCGGCCCTCGAAGCCGCCGATGCCGGTCATCTACACGGTCGCAGCTATCTGGCGCTATCGGGCGGCGAGCGCCAGCGGGTGCATCTGGCGCGGGTGTTGGCGCAACTGTGGCCGGGCGAAGTGGGCCAGACCTTGTTGCTCGATGAGCCGACTTCCATGCTCGATCCGCTTCACCAGCACACGATTCTGCAAGCGGTGCGCGACTTTGCCGATCGCGGTGCGGCGGTGCTGGTGATCCTGCATGATCTGAACCTGGCGGCGCGTTATTGTGATCGCCTGTTGTTGCTTGAAGGCGGGCGGCCGTTTGTCCTGGGCACACCGCATGACGTGTTGCAGGCCGAGCCCCTTAAAGCGGTATTCGGCCTGGATGTGCTGGTCCAGTCCCATCCGGAGCGCGGGCATCCGCTGATCATCGCCCGCTGATCCAGTCATTGAGGTGTGCACATGCGTGGGATCTTGTGGGTGGCGATGCTGTTGCTGGGTGCATGTCAGCATGTGTCGGCGCCACCTCCGGTAACCGGTGAGATTCGCGACCTGCGCAACGGCCAGGTGCTAACCGCGCAACAACTGGTGGACCGCCTCGTCGATGCGCCGCGGGTGATCGTCGGCGAACAGCATGACAACCGTGACCATCATCACGTGCAACTGTGGCTATTGCAGGCGCTGGGTGAACGTCGACCACAAGGCAGCTTGCTGCTGGAGATGCTGACGCCGGATCAACAATCGCGCGTCGATGCCGTCCGCCAGTCTTCGAAGCGACCGGCGGATTTGCCCGCTGCCTTGGCCTGGCAGTCTGGTTGGGACTGGGATCTGTACGGACCCATCGTCCGTTTTGCCTTGAGTCAGCCTTATCCATTGCTCGCCGCTAATCTTGACGCGTCTCAGGTGCGAAGCTTCTATACCGCGCCGCCGCCCTTGAGCGGCACGCATTCCAACGCGCCGTCGGTGAAGAATGAGTTGCTCAAGCAAATCAGCGATTCCCATTGCGGGCTGCTGCCCGCCGCGCAGATGCCGGCGATGCTCGTGGTCCAGCAACAGCGTGACCGGCGCATGGCTGACCGGTTACTCGCGGCCCCCGCACCCTCGATGTTATTGGCTGGCGCCTACCACGCGCGCAAGGATGTAGGCGTGCCGGTTCATGTGCAGGATCTAAACGGTGAATCTCCCCAGGTGTTGCTTTTGGCGGAGCAGGGCAGCGAAGTAACAGCGGTAATGGCCGATTACGTCTGGTACACGCCCGCGCAACCTGCCCAGGACTATTGCGCGCAGATGCGTGAGCAGATGAACAAGCCTTAACGTACTTTTTTGCGGGCAAAAAAAGACCCGGCAAGAGCCGGGTCAAATAACCGTGATTAGCCTGATGAGGAGATAATCTGAGAGTCCGAACCAAGGGCTTTCAGAAGATCGACTAGTCTCGCGACCAGTTGTGATAATCATAGCGATTCTCATTACCAAGTCAACCCCTGATTTTGCAGTGGTTCATTTTCTCTTCGAAGATGGCCGGATAGCACCGTCAGCCGGGCGTTGGAAAGTTGTATCTGCTTAATTCTTGTGACGAGACGAGATGGCGTCCAGTTGTTGATTCAGCGCTTCCTTGCGTTCGGCCGGAATGTCATTCCAGTGCACATCCATGAGCGCGCCCTCAATGGCATACAGCAACACCTTGGAGGCCCGGAACCCGCGCGTACGCACGGCCCGATAGGCATCCACCGCCCCCAATCGACGCAAGTCCGAGGCGCTGTGAATGCCCACGGCATGCAGCCACTGCGCCGACGTCTTGCCAAGATTCTTCAGGTGTTGCAGTTCATCATTCATCAAGCCTCCTTGCGACGGCCGAATGGTGCGTGGGCAAGCTTCTCAGGAGTGTAGTCATCAGTAGGAAAAGCGTGATTCTTTGGTCGGATTCCGCGCAAAAGCTTCTAAGGCACTTGGCCAGAGCTGCTTTTCAGTGCGGTCAATGTCAGGCGGGCGACTAGCGATGGGATGGCGAGAGCAGTCCAGCGCAGCAGGGCGCCGGACTCAGGTGAGCGCGGGGATCAGCGGGTGCGGTAACGCAGGCGGGTACCGAAATTCATCGACATCAGAATTTCGTCGGCACTCAGTTCTGGCGGAAAGTAAGCGCCGGAAATTTGCGCGTGGGCCAGGCTGGCGCCTTCTAGTGATGCTTTGGAGAAGTCGATGCCGCGCAAGTCGGCGGAGCGGAAGTAGGCGTTGGTGAAGTCGATGCCGTCGGCATTCAGTTCACGCAGGTCGAGACCGCGGAAGTCGCCGTCGCGCAGATCGATAGGGCCGTCGGTTGGACGTTCCTTGTTAAAGCCGGAAATATCGTCCTTGTGCAACAAGGCATAAAGCGGACTGTCGAGAAGCTTGGGCTGGCTCATGGCGCATCACCTGATGGTTTTATGACGCCAGTATAGTGCCACTATCTTGCAGTCGTGAAGCCGAAGCCGGCTTCACGACTGAAATAGTTTTTACAGGCCAGGCAAACGCTGGCGAATTTGCGCGACAACCGTGTCGAGGGTCCCGCTTTCATTGGTTTGCACACGCTTGCTGCACAAAATCTCCGCCGGATTCAGCGCTTCGCGGCTGGCCTGTTGGGCTTCGATCACGGACAGGGTCGCGTCGGACGGATCCTTGTTGTCGGCCTGACGTGCCGCCAGCCAGCTTTCGATCACGGCTTGCGGTGCGTTGCAGTCGAGAATCAGGAAAGGCGCGCCCGTGGCCTCGGCGATTTTCGCCGCGCCATCCCGTTGATCACGCTTGAGGTAGGTGGCGTCAATCACCACCGGGAACCCGGCGCGCAGGATGGTGCTGGCGATCTCATGCAGGCGGTTGTAGGTGGTCACGCTGGCATCGCTGCTATAGATGCCGGCTTGCGGATCGTTCGGCACTTGCTGCTCGCCGAACAGGCGTTTGCGTTCAACATCGGAGCGCAAGCGAATGGCGCCCAGCGCTTCCACCAGGCGCATGGCCACGTGGCTCTTGCCGACAGCGGAAACGCCGTGGGTGATCGCCAGGAAACGCGATGGAATGGTGCTATAGCTCTCGGCCAGGTTGGCGTAGTTGCGGTACTGGCGCAGGGTGGTGGCGCGCTGCACCGGATCGGCCTCGGCGGGCATGCTGAACAGGGCGATCTTGGCGCGAACCAGAGCGCGATAGGCTTTGTAGAAGTTCAGGACTTCTAGCCCCTGGTAGTCACCGGTCAATTCCAGGTATTGGCTGATGAAACGGCGGGCCAGGCATTTCAGGCCGCGGTCTTCCAAGTCCATCGCCAGGAAACCGGTGTCGGCGTACACGTCGGTGAAACGGAACGGCTCGTTGAACTCGATGCAATCGAAGATCACGACCTTGCCATCGATGACCGTCACGTTGCCCAAATGAATGTCGCCGTGGCACTCACGGATGAAGCCTTCGGCTTTGCGTTGAGCGAACAGCGGCTTGAGGCGTTCGAAGCTGCTTTCCGCCCAAGCTTGTAGGGCATCGAGTTGCAGCAAGTCGGATTTTTCGCTAAGGAACGGGCGAATTTGCTCAAAGTTCTGACGGACAGGTGCCATGACGCTGTCAGGCGTGCCGGCTTCATGCTCGGCGGGTACTTTCGGCGCGGTCAGGTGGAACTGCGCGATTTGTGCCGCCATCTCGTCGATGTGCGCGGTGGTCAGCTCGCCGTTCGCTTGCAAGGTGCTCAGCAGTTGGCTTTGCGGGAACTGGCGCATTTTCAGGGCGTAGTCGAGTACCGGGCCGCTGCCGCCGAACTCAGGGGATTCGAGGCTGCCGGTGATCGGCAACACTTCAAGATACAAATCATCAGTCAAACGCTGGTTGAGGCGCAGTTCTTCGCCGCAAAAGTGCTCGCGGGCCTCGGGCGTCGTGAAATCGAGGAAGCCGAAATTCACCGGCTTCTTCACTTTATAAGCATAGGGACCGGTGAGCAGCACCCAGGAGATGTGAGTCTCGATGAGTTGGAACCCGTCTACCGGATGCGGGTAGAGGGCCGGGTTTTGCAGGGCGGCGATCAGGGACTGGCTCACAGGCGATCCTTCAGAGTCTGGGGAAAATCGAGGTCGCCATTATGGCCGTAAGTCCGCTGGACGCAAACCTCGGAGCGCTCCTGTTGAGTCTGAATAAAGTGCGTATAATCCGCCGCCATGACACGTACCCGATCCCCCCGTACTCCCAAAAAACCACCTTCCAGCGGCCTGCGCCCCTGGCTGGGCTGGGCCCTTAAACTCAGCCTGGTCGGCCTTGTGGTGCTCGCCGGGTTTGCGGTTTACCTCGACGCCATCGTCCAGGAGAAATTCTCCGGCAAGCGCTGGACGATTCCGGCCAAGGTTTATGCGCGTCCGCTGGAACTGTTCACCGGGCAGAAACTAAGCAAGGAAGACTTTCTCACCGAACTCGATGCCTTGGGCTACCGCCGTGAAAGCGTAAGCAATGGCCCCGGCGCGGCGGCGGTCAACGGCAATACCGTGGACCTGAACACCCGTGGCTTCCAGTTTTATGAAGGCCTGGAAAAGGCTCAGCCGGTGCGCGTGCGGTTTTCTGGCGATTACGTGGCCGAGTTGTCAGCCACCGACGGTTCGAAGCTGTCCGTAGTGCGACTGGAGCCTCTGCTGATCGGCGGGATTTACCCGAAGAATCTCGAAGACCGGATTCTGATCAAGATCGATCAAGTCCCGCCTTATCTTCTGGAAACCCTGGTTGCCGTGGAAGACCGGGATTTCTACAGCCATTGGGGCGTGTCACCGAAATCGATCGCACGGGCGGTCTGGGTCAATACCTCGGGCGGCAAGATGACCCAGGGCGGCAGTACGCTGACGCAACAATTGGTCAAGAACTTCTACCTGACCAGCGAGCGCAGCCTGACGCGCAAACTCACCGAAGCCATGATGGCGATGTTGCTGGAGCTGCATTACAAAAAGCCGGAAATCCTTGAGGCGTACCTCAATGAAGTGTTCGTCGGCCAGGACGGCCAGCGTGCGGTCCACGGTTTTGGCTTGGCCAGTCAGTTCTTCTTTGGTCAGCCGTTGTCCGAACTGAAACTGCATCAAGTCGCGTTGCTGGTGGGCATGGTCAAGGGCCCGTCCTATTACAACCCGCGCCGCAACCCTGATCGGGCATTGGAGCGACGCAACTTGGTACTCGACGTGTTGGAGCAACAAGGCGTTGCCAGCGCCGAACAGGTCGCTGCTGCGAAGAAAATGCCACTGGGCGTGACCACGCGCGGCAAACTGGCCGACAGCTCATTTCCCGGCTTTATCGACTTGGTCAAACGTCAGTTGCGCGAAGACTACCGCGACGAAGACTTGACCGAAGAAGGCCTGCGAATCTTCACCAGTTTCGACCCGATCCTGCAGATGAAAGCCGAAGCGTCGGTCAATGACACCTTCAAACGCCTGGCTGGGCGCAAAGGCTCGGATGACGTGGAGGCGGCCATGGTCGTCACCAACCCGGAAACCGGGGAAGTGCAGGCAATGATCGGCAGCCGGCAGGCCAGTTTCGCCGGTTTCAACCGGGCGCTGGATGCCGTGCGCCCGATCGGCTCGCTGATCAAACCGGCGGTTTACCTGACGGCGCTTGAAAAGCCGAGCCAGTACACCCTGACTAGTTGGCTGTCGGACGAATCCTTCTCGGTGAAGGGCGCGGACGGCCAAGTCTGGAAGCCACAGAACTATGATCGCCGCTCTCACGGCACGGTGTTCCTCTACCAGGGGCTGGCGCATTCCTACAACTTGTCGACGGCGCGCCTCGGACTGGAAGTGGGGGTGCCGAACGTCCTCAAGACCCTCGGTCGTCTGGGCATTACCCGTGAGTTCCCGGCTTTCCCTTCGATGTTGCTGGGGGCGGGTGGCATGACGCCAATCGAAGTGGCGACCATGTACCAGACCTTGGCTAACGGGGGCTTCAACACGCCGATGCGCGGGATTCGCAGCGTGCTGACCGCCGAGGGCGAGCCCCTCAAGCGCTACCCGTTCCAGATTCAACAGCGTTTCGATCCGGCGTCTATCTACCTGATCCAGAGCGCCATGCAGCGGGTCATGCGTGAAGGCACCGGCAGTTCGGTTTATAACGTATTGCCCAAGACTCTGACCCTGGCGGGCAAGACCGGTACCAGTAACGATTCGCGGGACAGCTGGTTTGCCGGCTTCAGCCAGGACTTGCTGGCGGTGGTCTGGTTGGGCCGTGATGACAACGGCAAGACGCCGTTCACCGGCGCCACCGGCGCGTTGCAGGTCTGGACCAGTTTCATGCGCAAGGCCGATCCGCTGCCGCTGGACATGCCGCAACCGGATAACGTCGTGCAGGCCTGGGTTGATTCGCGTACCGGGCAGGGTTCCGACGCCAACTGCCCTGGCGCGGTGCAGATGCCGTATATTCGCGGCAGCGAACCGCCTCCCGGCGCCGCGTGTGGTGGCGAAAGCCCCGCGTCCGGCGAATCGGTGATGGATTGGGTCAAGGGCTGGATGAACTAAGCGAAGAGGGTTTCAAGTGAACAAGTGGTTGATTCCAGCGGTGACCGTCACCGCTCTGGCTTTGCTCAGCGGTTGCTCCAGCGTACAGCGCGGTTCGATTCCGGTGCAGGATTCCGGTACCGCCGTCTCCAACAGCGAACGTGTGTCGGCCAATGGCGGTTTCCGCCAGACCACCGTCAAGCGTCCGGTGCAGTCCCAGGCCCAGGAAATTCCGCAGGGCGATACCGGGGTCGTGGTCATGGTGCCAGGCGGTGGTGCGGCCACTTCGGCGCCGATCAGTTCGACGCCTATTAGCCCTGGCCCAGCGTCGTCGGGAGGGATTACCGCGGGCGCGTACGACGCCTCGCCGGTACAGGCAGCGCCGATCAACCAGGGCAGCTACAGCGTGCCGTCGTCGCCGAGCGGAATTCCTTCCGCCGCGCGCTCCGGCGGTTTGTCGGCTGATGAACAGTTGGATGGCCCGGTGTTGGCGCTGCTGACCACGGCTCAGCAGCAACAGGCCGGTGGCGATCTCAACGGCGCGTCCTCCAGTCTTGAGCGCGCGCAACGTGTAGCCCCGCGTGAGCCGCAAGTGCTGTATCGCCTGGCGCAAGTGCGCATGGCTCAGGGTGATGCCCCGCAAGCCGAGCAGTTTGCCCGTCGTGGCCTGACCATGGCTAGCGGCCGTCCGGACCTGCAAGCCAGCCTGTGGGAATTGATCGCCCAGGCCCGTGAGAAACAGGGCGATGCCGCCGGCGCTGCACAGGCTCGGCAAAAGGCCAAGGTTTCCCTCTGATGGATGCACGTTTTCCGAAGATCGCCGAGCAACTGTTGCTGATCGAGCGTGAGTTGCGGGTTCAAGGCTGGTGGGACGAGGTCTCGCCAAGTGCTGAAGCGCTGTCCAGTGTCGAGCCTTTTTCGGTCGACACGCTGGACTTCGAGCAATGGCTGCAATGGATTTTCCTGCCGCGCATGAAAGCGATCCTTGAGCAGGACCTGCCGTTGCCCAATGCCTCGGGTATCCAGGAAATGGCGGAAATGGTCTTCGCTGCGCGTAACGTCCAAGGCAAGGATCGCCAGCTTCAGGTACTGCTCAAAGAGTTTGACCTGCTCATCACCGCCGCTCGCTGAGCAGCGCGCCGCTTGCCGTTCACTGGCAATTATCGGTGATCTGTTTCCGCGTTTCGGCCAAACGCGCCTGACGGTCTTCCTCCGTCAGGCGCCTGATTTCTCCTTCTGTTTCCTCACGCAAACGCGGGTTGCTTTGCAACTGGGCGAGGTTGGTGCGTGCCTGTTGGCAAAACACCTTGAGCTGTTCCTGCTGCTTGGCGACTTGTTGCTTGACGTCTTTGTCGATGGCCTGTTGATCGCCGATGACCTTGCCGCTGGCGGGTGCGGCCGGTTTGCCGACGGGCGGAGGGGCTGGTGTCATCAAGGTCGACTCCTGGCCTTGGGGAGGTTGCGCATCGAAGTGAGTAACCCCTTGGGCATCGACCCATTTATAGATCTGACCGGCCATGCAGGCGGGGCTCAGGCTAATCAGCAGGCTGGCGATACAGGCGATCGTTCGCATGGCGTTTCCTTGGCTTAAGTGCGCAATTGAAGCTAACACACTCGTGGTTTATGGGTTTTTTCTTGCGTTCTCATGCGCTTACTTCGAATAAAGCACATAGACGACTTGACTTGCAGAGGGCGAAACAGAAGAATCCAAAGTCCGCTGTAGAGGGACTGCCAGAAGCAGGCCCACTCGGCAGATCATGAGGCGCATATCCGCG
>Ga0247742_10001099_pt1 | contig 19617 bp, 12 predicted proteins | sample UWRJL208509C2_FD_180944 | JGI IMG/M metagenome (GOLD analysis project Ga0247742, IMG submission 180944) | Plant litter microbial communities from Arlington Agricultural Research Station in Wisconsin, United States - UWRJ-L208-509C-2 | ecosystem: Environmental > Terrestrial > Plant litter >... | reverse complement strand
CTGTTCGTCCGGCGCCGGTCAGCACGACCCGCGCCAGTATCGCTGGTGGGAGCGTTCCGGCACCGTCTCGCAGCCCAGCTACACCGGCGTCGGCACCGGCATGACCGAAATGCTGGCCACCGCGTTGACGCAAACCGGCTGCTTCGACGTGCAGGAGCGCGCCCAGCTTGACGAGATCAACAAGGAACTGGCGCTGATCGGCAAGTCGGTGGAGGCGGAAGCGGCCGATTACATGATCACCGGGTCGATCACCTCGCTCGGCTTCGAGCAGAGCTCCACCGGCCTGGGCGGGCTCGGCTTCCTGCCGGGGCCGCTGCGCCTGCTGGCCGGCTCGGTCGACTTCAAAAAATCCAAGGTGCATATGAACATCGACATCCGCGTCGTCGACGTCAGGCGCGCGCGCATCATCGCCTCCAGGACCTTCCAGGCCAACAACGAGAAGAACGGCTTCGGCCTCTCGGCGCTGGGCTGGGGCGGCGGCGTCGGCCTGGGCGGCAGTCACGCCAGCATCAGCGGCTCGCCGCTGGAGGAGGTCGCGCGCGACCTGCTGGTCAAGTCGACCTCCTTCCTCACCGAGACCATCGCCAAGAAAAATATCACCGAGCACGTCGCCATCAAGGCGACCGACGTCAGCCCGCCGAAATAGACGGCGCGGCTTAGAAGTTGTAGCGCATGCCGACCCGGTATTCACGGCCGATCAAGTCATACAGCGCGGGATTGGCGCCAAGGGGAATGCCGGGCGCCGCCGCCGGCGAGCGGTTCGCCACGTTGTTCACCTTGAAGTAGGCGGTCAGCTGCTTCGACAGCTTGTAGCTGCCGCCCAGGTCGACGTAGAACGCGCCTGCCATATGGTTGTTGTCGATGGTCTGGTGGATATTGGTCGACACCGGGCAATTGGTCTGGCATTCGATGTACTCGTTGCTGACCACGCCGCTGCTGATCCAGCGTTCGCTCAGCGTCAGGCTGCCTTGCTCGCCGTCCCACGATTGCGACGCGAGCACCTTCCAGTCGGGCGTGCTGCCGCGGTTGGCGCCGGCGCTTTCCGTTGGAATGGTGCCGACCACGCCGGAGTCGGTCAGGAAGCTGATGGTATGGGTGGCCAGCGCACGGAAAGTGACCTTGCCGGGCAGCTTGAAAGCGGCCAGGTTGCTGCGGTAAGCCATCTCCAGATCGTATCCCTTGACGTATTGCGACGCCAGGTTGAACGCCTGCAGGGTGACGTAGTTGGTGTTGGGCACAGGACTGTTCAGCAACATCGTCGAGCAGATTTCCTGGTTGCCGGCGACGCACAAATCCACCAGCTGCTGCGACGACAAGGTCGAAATCACGCCCTTGATGCGGATGTCGAAGTAGTCCAGCGAAGCGCTGAAACCCGGCGCCCAGCTCGGCTGGTTGAGCACCACGCCGAAGATCGAGTTGCGCGCCAGTTCAGGACGCAGCTTGGTGTTGCCGACGGTGCGCTGCTGTACCGTGAGGGTATTGCCCTGGTACAGATTGGTGCCATTGATGACCACCGGCGCGGCGTACAATTCGCTCAGATTCGGCGCGCGCACATCCTTCGAGGTCACGGCGCGCAGGCGCCAGCCATCGCCGCCGGTCCAGGTCGCGCCCAGCTTCCAGCTGCTGACCATGCCCGAGGTGCTGTACCTGGTGCGGCGGTCGGCCAGGTTGATATTGGCCTCGCCAAACGTCGCCGACTTCAGCACCGGCACGTTCAACTCCATGTACGCTTCCTTGACGTTGTAGGTGCCGTTCGCGTTATGGTAATTCCCGGAAAACCAGTTGTTGCCGATCTGCGTATTGAGCAAGGGGTCGGCGGGATAGGTGGCGTTATTGGGCGTTTCGCTGGTGACGCCTGCGCCGTAGGGATCGCCGTTGACGTGGTAGCTCTCGCGCCGGTATTCGGCGCCGGTGGCGAGCGACAACGGCCCGGCCCAGGTCTCATATATTTCACCGCTCATGTTGGCGCTGGCGACGTTTTGCGTCTGCACCGAGTGCTGGAAGGCGCCGGCGGGCGGCAGCACGTAGTTGAGCGCTTCGGCACTCGGGGCAATGTTGCCGAAGATGTTCATCGGCTTGCATCCCGACGCCACCGCGACCGGATTGCGGCAAATGATCGTGCCGTCCGGGCCGCGGATGGCGTCGATGGCGGCGTTGTAGTGCGCATTGAGCGACAGGTCGCGCACGGCGATGTCGGTCTGATTGCGGCCGTGCTGGGCATACGCATCGTAAGCCCAGTCGACGCCGAACAGGGAGAATTTACCGTTGGCGCCGATCACCAGGCGTTGCTGCTTGCGTTCAGGATGGACGTTGATACTGCGCGGGAATTGTCCGTTGCCGGTGCCGTACTGGAAATTCGTGATCTTGTTGCTCGCGCACCCTGCGACGATGGACGCCGGCAGGTAAGGGTTGTCGCACTGGATGGTCAGGTTGGCGTTCTTGATCGCGCCGGGCACCGGCGAAAACGCCGACGTCACCTCGGCCAGATTGGCCGTGACATACAGCTCGTGGTCGCTATTGATGTTGAGCCCGGCGCGCATATAGGCCACTTTGCGCGTCAGATCCATCGCCAGGTTGGAGCCGCCCTGGATGGTGCCGCTGCGGTCGCCGCCCACGCAGGCGGGATTGATGCAGTTGGTGACGCCGCCGGTGCCGGTCGGCTTGCCGTTGGAACCGTACAGATACGGGTACGGCACGCCATCGGCGCCGAAAGCGGTGCCCTGCAGCGGGCCGTTGGTGATCAGGCCGTAGCGCGCATATTGATACGGTTGCGAGCGGTGGACGAAGCGGATTTGCGGCTTGCCATCGGCGCTCTCGGCGAGCGAGCGCGTCTGCAGGTCGGGATTGGTGAACCAGTCGCGTCCGCCGACGCCGATCTCGCCGAAACCGGGCGAATCGATGCCGCGTTCGCGGCCGTATTCGCCGCTGACGACGACATGCAGCCGCTCATCGAGGAAAGCCCCGCCCCAGGCGGCCTGCAGGGTCGCATTCTTGTCGTCGCCATAGGTGGTTGCCCCGCCTTCGAGATTGCTCTTGAAGCCGACGAATTTCTTGTCGGTGATGAAGTTGACCACGCCGCCGATGGCGTCCGAACCGTAGGAGGCCGAGGCGCCGCCGGTGACGACGTCGACGCGCTTGATGAGCAGTTGCGGGAACTGGCTGATGTCGGTCACGCCGGTGACGTTGGCGCCGATCACGCGCTGGCCGTCGAGCAAAGTCAGGGTGCGGATCGCGCCCAATCCGCGCAGGCTCAGCGAGCTCAGGCCCTGCACGCCGCTGCTGGTGCTGTAGGTAAAGGTGGTGCGGCCCGTGCTGCCTTGCAGGGCGGGCAGTTCGATCATGGTGTTGAAGACGTTCGGCTCGGCGCTTTTGGCCAGGTCGTCGGCGCTCAGGGTGGTCGTCGGCGTCGGCTGGGTAAAGCCGCGCGAGGAAATGCGCGAGCCCGATACCGTCACCACCTTCAGATCGCTGGCAGCTGCGCTGGCGCCATCGCCGGCGGCGGGTGCGGCATCCGGCGCGGCCTGCTGGGCGTGGACGGGTGTGGTCAGTGCGCAGAACGTGCTGGCGACTGCGATGCTGATCAGTTTTCTTTGAATCGGTTTCATGTGTCTGTTGTCCCCTGTTATTTTTGAAATAGGTGAGTACGCTGCTGTGGTCGCAGGCATCTATGGATGCGGTCTGAGAATAGCCGGTGTCTTGCCTGCTTACTAATGACATATTCCAGCGCTCCGATACCTGTATGGATATCGGGAGAGCCTCGCGGTCTGACCGGCGTCAACAGGTGCCGTGGCCGGCCGGGTTTAGTATCGGCGTGTTGCTGATGCGTGGGAGGCGGCCGATGAGAGCGGGATTGATAGGCTTCGCCGCGGGCGCCGCCTGCTTGCAGCAGCAGCCGTCGCTGCCGTCGCCGGCGCTGATGCTCGCGGCGCTCAGTTTGCTGGCGGCGGGCCTCGCCTGGCGCCGCATCGCGCGGCGCGTGCCGCCGGTGGTGCGGGGCGTGGGCGATTTGCTGCTGGGCTGCGTGGCGGGATTCCTGTGGGCCGCCTGGCTGGCCCATCGCGCACTGGCGCCGCAGCTTGCCATCGCGGACGAAGGGCGCGACTTCACCATCATCGGCACCATCGACAACTTGCCCTATCGCTTTGCGCAAGGCGTGCGGTTCAACGTTGCGGTGGAGCAGGTGATGGGGGCGCCAGGCGCCGTGCCGCCGAGGATCGCGGTGTCGTGGTACTCCGGCTACCGCGATCAGGTGACCGCGGTGGGCGATGTGCAGCCCGGCGAGCGCTGGCAGCTCACCGTGCGCCTGCAACGGCCGCACGGCAACGCCAATCCCTACGGCTTCGATTACGAGGCGTGGCTGCTGGAGCAGGGCGTGCGCGCCACCGGCTACGTGCGCGTGGCGCGCGGCAATCAGCGCCTGGACAGCTTTGTCTTCAGCGCCGGCAATGTCGTCGAGCACAGTCGCGCCGCGCTGCGCGCGCGCATCCTCGCGGCGCTGCCGGACAAGCCGTATGCGGGCGTGATCGTGGCGCTCGTCGTCGGCGACCAGCGCGGCATCGATCAATCGGACTGGCAGGTCTTCAACCGCACCGGGATCGGCCACCTTGTCAGCATCAGCGGTTTGCATATCACGATGGTGGCGGGGCTGTTTGCGCTGGCCGCTTTCACCTTGTGGCGCCACTCGTTCTGGACGCGTGCGCAATTGCCCTTGCTGCTGCCGGCGCAAAAGGTCGCGGCGCTGGTCGGCGCGGCGACGGCGCTGTTCTACGTGCTGCTGGCCGGCTTCGGCGTGCCCGCTCAGCGCACCTTGTACATGCTGATGGTGGTGGCCATCGCGCTATGGCTGAACCGGATCGCCAGCGTCTCGCACGTGCTGTGCGCCGCGCTGGGCGTCGTGGTGCTGCTCGATCCGTGGGCGGTGCTGTGGCCCGGGTTTTGGCTGTCGTTCGGCGCCGTCGCCATCATTCTCTACGCGACGGTGGGCCGTGTCACGTCGCGCGCGCCGCGCGGCGCAAGCCTTGCCGCTGCGCCGCAGGCCCCCACGCGCCGCGCGCAGCTCTGGCTCGCGCTGCGCGCCGGCGCGCACACGCAGTACGCGGTCACGTTCGGACTGGTGCCGCTGACGATGCTGCTGTTCGGCCAGGTATCGGTGGTCAGCCCGCTGGCCAACGCAGTGGCGATTCCATTGATTAGCCTTGTCGTCACGCCGCTGGCACTGATCGGCAGCATGCTGCCGGCACCATTGGCCGCGCTGCTGCTCGGCCTCGCGCATCTGCTGGTGGAATGGCTGGCGGCCTGTCTGCAATGGTTCAGCGCCATGCGCTACGCCGTCTGGAGCGCGCCGATGCCGCCGTTCTGGATGTTCTGCTGGGCGATGTTCGGCACCATCTGGCTGCTGGCGCCGCGCGGCTGGCCGGTGCGCTGGCTCGGCCTGGCGACCTGGCTGCCGTTGCTGGCCGCCGAGCCGTCGCACCCGGAACCGGGCGGCATGAGCGTCACCGCCTTCGACGTCGGCCAAGGCATGGCGCTGCTGATCGAAACCAGCGGCCACCGCCTGCTCTACGACAGCGGCCCGTCCTACGGACCGGAGACCAACGCCGGCAACCGCGTCATCCTGCCGTACCTGCGCGGTCGCGGCATCGCGGCGCTGGACGGCATGGTGATCTCGCACAGCGACGCGGATCATGCCGGCGGCGCCTTGTCGCTGCTGGACGGCGCGCGCATCGGCTGGGTGCTGTCATCGCTGCCGCAGGGGCACGCGATCGCGCAGGCCGCGCGTCAGCACGTGCATTGCGCGGCGGGGCAGGGCTGGACGTGGGACGGCGTGCGCTTCGAGATGCTGCACCCGCTGCCCGCCAGCTACGCCGACGCCGCGCTCAAACCGAACGCCCGCACCTGCGCGCTGAAGATCACGGCCAACGGCAAGTCCATCCTGCTGGCGGGCGACATCGAAGCCGCGCAAGAAGCGCAACTGCTGGAGCGCGACGCCGGTCGCCTGCAGGCGGACGTACTGCTGGCGCCGCACCACGGCAGCGGCACCAGTTCCACGCAAGCCTTTCTGCTGGCCGTGCGTCCGCAAGCGGCGGTATTCCAGGTGGGATACCGCAACCGATACCAGCACCCGAAAAAAGAAGTCTACGACCGCTACGGCAGGCTGCGGATCGAACGCCTGCGCACCGACCGAACCGGCGCGATCACCATCGATTTCGGCCAGGCGCTGCAAATCGGCGCCTACCGCGAAACCCGCGCCCGCTACTGGCAGGCGCGTTAAGCCCGCGCCGCCGACACGCGGTTGAAGCCGAAGCCCGCGATAACGAGGGCGATGATCAGGGCCTGCGCGGCGAGCGTCTCGGCGGTCGGCAGCACGCCGAGCAAGTCCACCCGCAGGAAATCGACCGGCGTCACGCCGATCCAGCCGGCTTCCTGAAGCGCGGCCACGCCTTTGCCGATCAGTATCACGGCCAGCACGGCGACGAACCCCGAGGTGATGGAGAAGAAGCGTCCGATCGGCATGCGCGCGCTGCCGCGCAGCAGAAGCCACGCGATCAGCGCCAGCAGCGCGATCGCCGCGACGAAGCCGCCCAGCAGCGCGCCGCCGTTTCCGTCGGCGGCCAGGGCCGAGTAGAACAGCACCGTCTCGAACACCTCCCGGTACACCGCGACGAACGACAGCGCGAACAAGCCCCAGGCCGAGCGCCGCGTCAGCGCCGCCGACAATTTCTCGCTCAGGTATTCCTGCCAGCGTCCGGCGCTGCTCTTCTGGTGCATCCACAAGCCGACGCTCAACAGGACCAGCGCCGCGAACACCGAGCCGACGCCTTCGCTCACTTCCCGGCTCGCGCCGCTGATGGTGACCAGATACGTCGCCACCACCCAGGTCAGGGCGCCCGCGACCAAGGCGCCGATCCAGCCGCCGTGTACGTAGGCCAGTACATCCTTGCGCTGCGCCTTGCGCAGGAACGCGATGATTCCGATCACGATCAGCAGCGCCTCGACGCCCTCGCGCAACAGGATCGTCAGCGCGCCGATGAAGGTCGTCATCGGATCGGCCTTGGCGTCGTTGATCTCCGCATCCACCAGCGTGAAGAGCCGGCCCAATTCGGCGGCCACGGTTTCGGCCTCTTGGACGCTGCCCTTGGCGACGGCCGAGCGGTAGCCGAGCATCGCGTTTTCCACCGCGAGCAGCAGCGACTTGTTGCGCGCCCCGACCACCGGTTCGATCGGCTCAAAGCCGTCCAGATAGGCCGACAGGCCCAGCGTCGTCGCCGCCGCGCGGTCGCCGGCGCGCATCGCGGCCAGGCTCTCCGCCAGACGCGATCGCGACAGCGCCAGGCCGGACGGCTGTTGCGCGTCGGCGTCGCCCGGCTTGCTGCGGATATGGGCGGCCAGATCGTGCGCCACCGCCGCACTTGTTTTCGCGGCGAGCGCTTCCTCGGTCAGGGTGGTGACGGCCGACAGGTCGGGGAACTGGCTTTTGAGTTTCGGATCGTCCTTCCACAGCTGTTCGCCGCGCGCGCGGGCCGCATCGTCATACGACAAGCCGCCGATGAAAAAGGCCAGGTCCCAGCGATCCGCTTCCGGCATCGACGCGAAGCTCGGCATCGAGGTGCCCGAGACGCCTTGCGAAACGACCTGGAACAAGGCCATCAGGCTGCGCGAACGGGCGCGCTCCGGGTCCGAGAAGGCGATCGGCTTGGGATCGAGCGTCGCGGCCAGCGCGCCATCGCCGCCGCCGGTCGCGCCGTGGCAGGACGCGCACTGCGCCTTGTAAAGCGCCGCGCCGTGCGCCAGGTTGGGCAAGCTCTTCGGCGCGACCGGGATCGGATACGCGGAGATCAACAGCGCATTGGCGCGGTGCGCCAGGCGCTTGACCTCGGCCGCGTCCGCCTTGCGAACGACACCGGCGCGCAGTTCCGCGACGGCGGCCGCCACGCCGGCCTTGGCGGCATGCGCGGGCAGGGCGGCGACCTGCTTGCCGGCATTGTCGGTAAAGTCGAGCATTTCGGCGTACTCGCCTTCGTTGAGCACGGCGCCGTGTTCGACCGCGCCGCCGTAGTCGACGGCGACGTAGTCGATCAACTGCCACAACTGTCTGGCGCCGACCTGTTGATCGGCCGGCTGCGCGGAGGCCGCGCCGGCGGAGCCCAGGCAGGCCAGCAGCAACAGCAGATATAGTCTTATCTTATTGAACATGATTCTCATTCACAATTTCTATCAACCTCGCGACTATAGCCGGATTAGAGCTTTTCCACCAGCCAAGCAAAGTAAGAGCCATTACAATTGGCCCCAAATAACCATTCTGGAGACCGTTTGTGAGCAAGCCCAAGCTGCATTTCGCCCACGCCAACAGCTATCCGGCGGGCGTGTACCGCCAATATTTCGCGCTGCTGGCCGAGGATTTCGACATCCAGGCGCTCGACATGCACGCCCACAATCCGCGCTATCCGGTCACCGACTGCTGGCCGCATCTGGTCGACGAATACATCGCCGAGCTGACCGCCCGCTACAGCGAGCCGGTGATCCTGGTCGGCCACTCGCTGGGCGGCATGCTGAGCCTGATGGTGGCGCGCGCACGGCCGGACCTGGTGCGCTGCGTGGTGATGCTCGACGCGCCGGTGGTCGCCGGCTGGCGCGCGCTGGCGTGGCGGCTGATCAAGCTGAGCGGCCGCGCCAACAGCGTGCCGCCGGCCAAGTTCTCCATCCGCCGCCGCAACGTGTGGCCGGACGCGGCCGCCGCCTTCCAGCACTTCGCCGGCAAGGACTTGTTTGCCGCCTGGGCGCCGGGCGTGCTGGCCGATTACATGGAGAGCGGCCTCACGCCGCATCCGGACGGCGTGCAGCTGCGCTTCACCCGCGAGCAGGAAACCAAGGTCTACGCCAGCCTGCCGCATCATCTGCCCAAGCTGGTGCGCAAGCCGTTCCCGGCGCCGATCGGCTTCATCGGCGGCGTCGATTCGTGGGAGACCAGCCAGTCGGGCCTGGAGCACACGCGGGCGCTGGTGGGCGAGCATTTCCGCATCATCCCCGGCGGCCACCTGTTCCCGATGGAGAACCCGGCCGCAGCCGCCGAGGCGACCCGGGGAATGATCGCCGGCCTGCTTGGGGTGTCTGTCAAAACAGTTCTGAAAAGCCAGGCTTTAGCGTAAAATCCCGTGCATTCGGCGCGGCCGCGCCCCCTCTGTGACTTTAGGAATGCCTTGCGATGACGATTAAAAGCGATAAATGGATACGCCGCATGGCGGAAGAGCACGGGATGATCGAGCCGTTCTACCCGGACCAGGTGCGCATGGAAGGCGACCGTAAGGTGATCTCCTACGGCACCTCCTCGTATGGCTACGACATCCGCTGCGCCGACGAATTCAAGATCTTCACCAACATCAACAGCACCATCGTCGATCCGAAGAACTTCGATTCGAATTCCTTCGTCGACGTCAAGAGCGACGTCTGCATCATCCCGCCGAACTCGTTCGCGCTGGCGCGCACCATGGAATACTTCCGCATCCCGCGCAGCGTGCTGACGGTCTGCCTGGGCAAGTCGACCTATGCGCGCTGCGGCATCATCGTCAACGTCACGCCGTTCGAGCCGGAATGGGAAGGCTATGTGACGCTGGAGTTCTCCAACACCACGCCGCTGCCGGCCAAGATCTATGCCGGCGAAGGCTGCGCGCAGGTGCTGTTCTTCGAGAGCGATGAAGTGTGCGACGTGTCGTACAAGGACCGCAACGGCAAGTACCAGGGCCAGCACGGCGTGACGCTGCCGAAGGCCTGATCGGCCCTGATCGATACTACCGTTTGAGCGGCAGTATCATCTCCACACACAAGCCACCACCCGCACGGTTGGTGGCTTTTATACTTCCGCCGTGCGCTTCGACGACGTGCTGGGCGATCGCCAGGCCCAGGCCGTGGCCTTCAGTGCTGGCGTTGCTGGCGCGGAAGAAGGGCTGGAAGATGGTCTCCAGCTCGGCCGGCGAGACGCCCGGCCCGCGATCCATGACCCGGATGCAGAGCTGGCGCGCGTCCGGCCGGGCGCGCAGTTGCAGCTGGACTTCGCCGCCCTCGGGGCTGTGCTTGATGGAGTTGCGCACCACGTTCTCGATGGCGCGGCCCAGCAGGTCGGCCTGGCCGGTGACGAGCACGTCGGCGTCGCCTTCCTGCACCACGCTGCGGCCCTGGCTGCCCGCCTCGTAGCGGGCGTCGGCGGCGATCTGGTCGAGCAGTTCGGCCATGCTGATTTCTTCCGTGCTGGCGCGGATGGCGCCGGCTTCCAGCCGGGCCAGGGTCAGCAGCTCGCCGACCAGCTTATCCATGCGCACGCTTTCGCGCTCGATGCGTTCCATCGACGCGCTCCATTTTTCCGGCTGCTGGTAGGCCAGGCCGATGGCCGCCTGCAGCCGCGCCAGCGGCGAGCGCAGTTCGTGCGAGACGTCGTGCAGCAGCCGGGTCTGGCCGTCGATCAGGTTGCGCAGGCGCGCGGTCATGCGGTCGAAGTCGCGGCCCAGGTCGTTGAGTTCGGTGCCGCTCTTGCCGGAGGCGGTGGCGAAGCGCGGCGCCAGGTCGCCGCCGGCGGCAGCGTCGAAGGCTTGCCGCAGCGCGCGGATCGGGCGCGAGAAGTACCACGCCAGCAGCACGGCGACCAGCAGGCTGGCCACCGTGGCGGCGGCGACCGGCGCCCATGGCCCGAGCGGCTGGAAGCGCGGCCCCCACGGACCGCGCGGCTCCGCGCCCATGTCGCGCCGCTCGCCCTGCATGCCGGCGCCGGCGGGCGGACTGCGGCCGTCGGGCGTTCCGGCGTCGCCGGGACCGGGGCTGCTTGGGCCGCGCACCTGATCCGGTCCCATGCCGGCGCCGCCGCGCGCGACGTTGGCGATGCCCGCCAGCAGCGGCCGCGCTTCCGCTTCGAGTACGCGCAGGCGCTCGCCGGACGGCAGGAACAGCAGGTAGTGCTTGCCGTCCTGCGCCGGTACGCGGCGCACGACGCGGCGTTTGCCGTCCTCCTTCAGGCGCACCCGCGCTTCCTCCAGCATCGGCGTTGTGACGGCGCGGCCGAGCAGCTCGACACCTTGCTCGTCGACTGCGTAGACGCGATGACGCTCCATGTTCTCCAGCATGCGGCGCAGCGCGTGGGCGCCGCCGTATTCCAGCGTGGCGGCGGCCGCGTTGATGGCCATCTCGGCCGGCGGGCTGCCGTCCAGCGCGGGCAGGGCGCTGAGTTGATTGCGGTTCTTGAACCAGATCGCGCCGCCGAAGCCGGCGGTCGCGGCCAGCTGCGCCAGCAGGATGGCGAGGAAGAACTTCCAGAACAAACGACCCACAGGCTTACTCCTTGATCAGCTGATAGCCCAGGCGGTACACGGTCTGCAGGCACGAGCGGCCGTCGGCGATGGTGCCGAGCTTGTGGCGCAGGCTGCTCAGGTGGACGTCGATGTTGCGGTCGAAGCGCGCCAGCCGGCGGCCCAGGCCTTGCTCGGACAAGGTGTTCTTGCTGACCGGGCGGCCGGCGTTGCGCGCCAGCACTTCGAGCAGGTTGAATTCGGTGCTGGTCAGTTCCAGCTTGGCGCCGGCCCAGGCGGCGCGGCGCTGCTCCGGCCACATGGTCAGCTGGCCGACGGTCAGCGTGGCTTGCACGCCGCTGTCGACCGGTGCGCTCTGGGCGCGGCGCAGGATGGCGCGGATGCGGGCGGTCAGCTCGCGCGGCGTGCATGGCTTGGTGACGTAGTCGTCGGCGCCCAGCTCCAGCCCGACGATGCGGTCGGTGTCGTCGCCGCGGCCGGTCAGCATCAGGATCGGCAGCTGGCTGTTGGTGCGGATGCGGCGCAGCGTCTCCAGGCCGTTCATGCGCGGCATCATCACATCGAGGATGGCGATCGAATACAGGCCGGTGAAGGCTTCGGCGGTGCCGGCTTCGCCGTCGTGCACGGCTTTGACATCGAAGCCTTCCTGCTCAAGATATTCCTTGAACATGCCCACCAGTTCGATGTCATCGTCTATCAGCAGTACTTTGCTCTTCATGTGCCGCGCGTTTTCTCCATAAGTCGATCGAACATGATAGCAGCCTCGTTGCGCAGCCCGGCCGTCATTTACCCGGTTTTACAAGGCGTCTTTACGCTGTTTTACGTTGCACTTACTGCACTTTACACGGCTGAAACAGAGAATGATAGCTCTCTACCAACCAAGGATTCCTTGCATGAAAATACCAAGTTTCTTGTTGGCCGCCGCACTGGCGCTGCCGCTATTGGCCGCCCGCGCCGACGACATGGGCCCGGGCCGCCCGCCGATGATGCAGGGCGACGATCACGACGGCCCGGAGCGGGGCGGGCCCGGCCGCGGCCCGGGTTTCGACCACGGCCGTCCGCCATTCTTCCGCGGCATCGAACTGAGCGACGCGCAGGAGGACAAGGTCTTCGCCATCCTGCACACCGACGCGCTGTACCTGCGTGAGCAGTCCCGTGCCGCCGCCAAGGCGCACGAGGCGCTGCGCGAGCTGGCCAAGTCCGATAAATACGACGATGCCAGGGCCGCCGCCCTGGCCCATGCCGAAGCCACGGCCGAGGCCGCCATTGCCCTGCAACATGCGCGCACCCAGCAAAAGCTGCTGGCCGTGCTGACTCCGGAGCAGCGCAAGCAGCAGGCCGAGGGCAGGCCGGGCCGTCCACCGCGTCCGTGATTCATTTTTCAGCCAACGAGAGGAGAAAAGTATGTCGATCAGCGCCATCGGTTCCCCCAGCGCCGCCAGCCAGCTCAGCTTCCTGAGCCGCCTGAGCAGCACCAATTCCGCCAGCAGCGCGCAAGGCGTGCGTCCGCCGCCGCCACCGGACGGCGGTGGCTTTGCCGACGCCATCGCCGAAGCGCTCAAGTCCATCGGCATCAGCGACAGCGGCAGCGATGCCACCGCCGCGACCGCCAGCACCGACACATCGGACACCACCGACGTCACCGCCGCGCAGGGCAGCTTCCTGCAAAGTTTGATGGGGGCGCTGCACGCGCAACGCAGCGAGAGCGCCGAAGCGCCGCCGCCCTATGGCGAGCAGCAGGGCGGCGCTTCGGACGGTCCGGGCGAGCTGCAATCGGATCTGCAAAGCCTGCTGTCCAAGCTGAGCTCCGGCACGAGCGACGCGGTCAGCGAACTGGAAAGCAGCTTCGCCAACCTGCTGGACAAGCTGGGCGGCATAGCCGCTGCTGACAGCACAGACAGCACCGCCGGCACCGACGCCGACTCCAAGCTAGCGGCCTTCCTGCAAGCGCTGTCGACCAAGGTCGGCGGCAACGGCAGCAGCGGCAACCTGGTCCACACCGCCGTTTGAGCGCAACAAGCCGCGCCGCCCGGCGCGACGCGGCGGCTTTTCCATCCAAGCAGGAGCAGCTATGAATTCCCACGACGATATGCATGAACACAGCCTGGCGGCCGATCTGAGCGCCATGCTCAAGCTCGCCAGCGACCGTCGCCAGACGCTTCGCTGGCTACTGGCCGGCGCTTCCGCGCTGCCGGTGCTCGGTTGCGGCGGCGGTTCTGCCAGCGATGACACCAGCACCACCACCTCGGTCGCCGCCGCCACGCCGGTGGTCACGACCACGACCACGCCCACTACGCCGGTTGCCACCACTCCGACCGGCTCGTGTTCGGTGATGCCGGAAGAGACCGGCGGCCCGTATCCAGGCGACGGCACCAACAGCAACAACGGCGCCGTGGTCAATGTGCTGACGCAATCGGGCGTGGTGCGCAGCGACATCCGCAGCAGCTTCAACGGCGCGACCGGCATCGCTCCAGGCGTGCCGCTGACCATTAAGCTGCAGATCGTCAACACCGACGGCAACTGCGCCACGCTGGAAGGCTATGCCGTGTACCTGTGGCACTGCACGCAGGACGGGCTGTACTCACTGTACTCCAGCGGCGTGACCAACCAGAATTTCCTGCGCGGCGTGCAGGCGGCCGACAGCAACGGCAGCGTCACGTTTCAATCGATCTTCCCGGGCTGCTACGCGGGCCGCGTGCCGCACGTGCACTTCGAGATTTATCCGACGCTGGCCAAGAGCAGCAGCGCCGCCAGCCGTATCAAGACCTCGCAGTTCACCTTCCCGGTGGCGACGTGCAACGAGGTCTACGCCACCAGCGGCTACAGCGCCAGCGTGCGCAATATGGCGCAGATTAGCCTGTCGACCGACATGGTCTTCAGCGACGGCTACGCGCTGCAGATGGGTACTGTCACCGGTAACGCTACCGACGGCTATGTCGTCACACTGACCGTCGGCCTGGCCGCTTGATCAGGCCATGAAGCCCAGGTTGCGGGTGCTGAAGTTGGCGATGTTGGGGAAAACGTCGGCGATCTGTGTCGCCGACAAGCCGAACCAGCTGGCCAGCGTCGCGCCATATTGATCCACTGAGAGGGTGGGCAGCAGCGCGCCGGAGCCGATGTCGAGATCATGGCCTAGCCCGGTGACAGGCATGGTGCCATAGATGTCGCGGCCTTTTACCGCACCGCCCATGACGAAGTGATGCGAACCCCAGCCGTGGTCAGTGCCGTCGCCGTTGCTGGTGAAGGTGCGGCCGAAATCCGAGGCGGTGAATAGCGTTACCTGTTGGCGCATGTCGCCCCCCTGCAGGCTGCTCATGATGTTGTCGAAATACGCCATGGCGTGGGCCACTTTGGCCAGCAGAATGCATTGGGCGGCGCGCTGATTGTCATGCGTGTCGAAACCGTTGAGCGATACGTAAAACACTTGACGCTTAGCGCCCAGTGCGGAGCGGCCACCGATCAACCGCGCCACGGTTTGCAACTGTATCGCCAATGGATTGACTTCAGCCATGCCGGTCATCGGGTTGACGTAATTGCCGGGATTCGGCACGCCATTCGCGCCGGCCGGCAGTATCGCGGTGCTCAGCACAGCCTGATTATCGATGGCGCTGCGCACCACCTTCGAGTGTTCCTTTTGAAACAGGTCGCTGTAATCGCCGGCGATGATATTACGGAATGAGTTGTTGCCAGGAGTCGAGCCGAACAGATTTGTATTCAGGTTGCGAATCGCTGGCACCGCGGTCCCATTGACTTGAATCGGCTGCAATGTGCGGCCGCTCAGGAATAAGGCGTTGCCTGCGGTAGAGATGCAGCTGAATGTGGAGCTACTGCTGGCGCTGGCCATGATGTCGGCCAGCCTGCCGCCCCAGCCTACGCCATGGGAATTCTCGGCTTGCAGCGACTGCCAGACGGCTTGCTGGTCGTTGTGAGAAAACAATTTCGGCGGCACCGGAGCGCTACCGGCCAGATATTGGGCCTTGGTTATTGGCCGGACCAGGGTGCCTACGTTAGCGATCACCGCGGCCCGGTTGGCATCGAACAGGCTCTTGAGCGGCTGCAGGCTGGGATGCAGGGCGAAGGTCCGGCCCTGCGAATTGATCGGCGCAATGGGCAGTAGCGGACGATATCCAGCGCTGATGGACGGCAAGGCGATCGAATCCGCGCCAGCGGTAGTGCGGATGCGCACGTACTCGTTCCAGGAAGTCGGATCGGTTGGCAGCACGGTGTTGAAATGGTCGTTGCCGCCACCGAGGTAAAGGCAAACTAGTGCCTTGTAGTCGGTGGCGCCTTCGGCTGCCGCCGTGCCCATGGCCGCCAGATTCAGCGTGAAGGGGACGGCGCTGCCGCTGGCGATGGCGAGCAGGTTGCCCAGAAAACGGCGGCGGGATGGGTTAGCTTGGTTCATGTGAATCCTTTATCGTTGCACGAGATATTCTGGCGAAGCCATGGCCAGATAGATGGCCAGGTAGACGCGGTTCTTCTTTGCCGTGTCGACGTTCCACGAATTCCATGAGTTGGGTACAGGCTGCTCGACGGAATTCACGGCCGCGATGATCGCGTTGCGCAGTGTGCTGGACATCGAACCGTTCAGCAACAGCAGGTTAATGCGGTCGACCAACTGGGCCGGTTGCAGTATCAGCGCCAGTTCGGTGGTGTAGTCCGGCTTGACGTCGAAGTCCTTGCCGACGCCGAGAGGAATCGCGTCCTGCATGAAGTTCAGATAGCCGACGGTCGACGGTCCACTGGTGATCTGCATTTCCGGCGCCACTTTACCTGCTGCCTCCAGACTCGAGTTCGGCGGCGTGTAATTCGGCCGGTAGAAGTTGAACACCGACGGTGAGCGCAGCGCACTCTGGCCCAGGCCGGTAGATGGATCATCCGTTGGCCAGGCCGGGAAGAATCCCGAATTGGACTTGCCCTTGAACGCACGCATCCAGTTGGCCAGGCGCAGCACCGGCTCGCGCAACTTCTTCTGTGTGCTGGCATCGAGGGCTTCAGGATCGAGCAGCACCGCACGGATCACCGCTTTCATATCGCCGCGCACACCGCTGCCGTTGTCGGCGAAGGCCGCCGCGACACGGCTGATGTAGGCCGGGCTTGGATTGCTCATGACCAAGCGCTGTATCAGTTCGCGGCCGATGAACGGACCGACGTTCGGATGTTTGAACAAAGTGTCTAACGCAAGCTTGAGCTCGTTCGTGGCGTTGCTGCCGCTGACGCTCACGCCGAGAAAACTCTTGGTCGAGCTGGAGTGATAGTCGGGGTAGATTTGCATCGGCGTATAGTCGCGCGCCGGATCGATTGTGACGCCAAAGAAACGATTGATGCTTTGGTCCGGCCCGGCCCAGCTCCAACCAGTGAACACTTTTGCCAGGCCGGCGATATCGTCGTGAGTGTAAGTCTCGATGGGTTTGCCGCCGGACAATTTTTGTGATCCATCCTGGTTGAGCTGATACAGACCGATCGACATCAACTGCATGATTTCACGGGCGAAATTCTCGTCTGGAACCCGATAAACGCCTTCTTTCTGGTTGCGTAAATGGCTCAGGTACGTCCCCATCATTGGATGCAGCGCAACCATTTGCAGCAGGTCGCGGTAGTTGCCGAAAGCGAACTGGCCCAGCTTGTCATAGTAGTCGGCGACGCCAAGGGGATGATGATAGAGATTACTATCAACGGTCGAGATCACGAAGATCTGGGACAGCGCGTAGGTCATCCGCTGGCGTAGCTGATCGTTGCCAGTGACGGCTTGTTTCCAGAACGATCCCTGGAAATCCATGGCGCTGATCACTTCACCATTCTTCAACGTGGCGTTGTATTGCACCATGTAATCGCGATGCAGGGTCTGCGGCGCTGCGAACTGGGCTTCTATCCAAGAAGCCTGGCCGCTTGCCGCTACGGCGGCGATACTCTGATCCGTGGCACCGAAGCTGGCATGAGACAGGAAGCGCGAGGCATCTTGGGTGCTGATTGGCGCGCTCAGGACAGTGCCGCCCATCAGCATGCGCTTGACTGTTGACGTCAGCGAACCCGTGCTGGTGGCATCGGCGCTGGCGTTGGTGCCGTCGGCATTGTCACTGACCTCCACCGAGGACAACATGGTGTCCTTCCTCGCGCTCTCGGCTGCTGTATCTGAGCCGCCGCAAGCACCAAGGCTTACCAACATAACGATGCCCGCCGCTTGCTTGAATTTGCTTAATTTCATTTTCTTGCTCCGCGAAAACTAATTAAGCAAATTGTAGAAGAGTTTGGCTCAACCAGAAGATTTGTTTCTTTTTCGATTTGGAAATGTTAACATTTATAAATTTTTTAAACCGATTTTAGAAGAAGATAGAGTATTTTTATGAGAAATTGTCAATAATAATATGAATATTACTTTTTTATAACGTCGTATTGAGGCAACGTTTTATTTGAGAAAAGCGATCTGCGTCAGAACTTTATTCGTTTGCATTATTAACCTTTGGCACTAATCGTGACTCTTATTTAAATATTTAAGCTATTTCTCACGTGTGAATGCGAAAAAGGCAGCCGAAGCTGCCCGTAATTGTTGCTTTCTATAACTACTTACTGCTTGACGCAATCGACAAAGTAGCCGCGCTTGCCATCCACCTCGCGCTTGACCAGGCCGTGCACATCGGTCTCGAATCCGGGGAAGCGCTCGTTGAAGTCGCGCGCGAAACGCAGGTAGTCGACGATGGTCTTGTTGAAGCGCTCGCCCGGGATCAGCAGCGGAATGCCTGGTGGGTAAGGCGTCAGCAGGATCGAGGTGATACGGCCCTCCAGCTCGTCGATGGCGACGCGTTCGATTTCGCGGTGCGCCATCTTAGCGAACGCGTCCGACGGCTTCATCGCCGGGATCATGTCCGACAGGTACATCTCGGTGGTCAGGCGCGCCACGTCGTAGGCCTTGTAGAAGTCGTGGATCTGCTGGCACAGGTCGCGGAGGCCCATTTTTTCGTAGGTCGGGTTGGCAGCCGCGAATTCCGGCAGGATGCGCCACATCGGCTGGTTCTTGTCGTAGTCGTCCTTGAACTGTTGCAGCGCCGTCAGCAGCGTGTTCCAGCGGCCCTTGGTGATGCCGATGGTGAACATGATGAAGAACGAGTACAGCCCGCACTTCTCGATGATCACGCCATGCTCGGCCAGATACTTGGTGACGATCGACGCCGGAATGCCGCTCTCGGCGAACTGGCCGTCCAGCGACAGGCCCGGGTTGACGATGGTGGCCTTGATCGGGTCGAGCATGTTGAAGTTCGGCGCCAGGTTGCCGAAGCCGTGCCAGTCGTCCTCGGCCTTGATGATCCAGTCTTCGCGCGAGCCGATGCCTTCGTCGGAGAACTTGTCCGGTCCCCACACCTGGAACCACCAGTCCTTGCCCCATTCCTGGTCGATCTTCTTCATCGCGCGGCGGAAGTCCAGCGCTTCGAGGATCGATTCCTCCACCAGCGCGGTGCCGCCCGGTGCCTCCATCATCGCCGCCGCGACGTCGCACGAGGCGATGATCGAGTATTGCGGCGAGGTCGAGGTGTGCATCAGGTAGGCTTCATTGAAGGCGTCGCGGTCCAGCTTGACGGTCTCCGATTCGCGCACCAGCACCTGCGAGGCCTGCGACAGGCCGGCGAGCAGCTTGTGCGTCGACTGGGTCGAGAAGATCATCGACTCCTTGGCGCGCGGACGGTCCTTGCCGATCGCGTGCATGTCCTTGTAGAAGTCGTGGAAGGTGGCGTGCGGCAGCCATGCTTCGTCGAAGTGCAGCGTGTCGATCTGGCCGTCGAGCATTTCGCGCAGCGTTTCCACGTTGTAGACCACGCCGTCGTAGGTCGACTGGGTGATGGTCAGGATGCGCGGCTTCTTGTTCTTGGCTTCGCGCGCGAACGGGTTGGCCTCGATCTTGCGCATGATGCTTTCCATCGTGAACTCTTCCAGCGGAATCGGTCCGATGATGCCCAGGTGATTGCGAGTCGGCATCAGGAACACCGGGATCGCGCCGCACATGATGATCGAGTGCAGGATCGACTTGTGGCAGTTGCGGTCGACGACGACGATGTCGCCCGGCGCCACCGTCGAGTGCCAGACCATCTTGTTCGAGGTCGAGGTGCCGTTGGTGACGAAGTAGCAGTGGTCGGCGTTGAAGATGCGCGCGGCGTTGCGTTCCGACGCGGCGACCGGGCCGGTGTGGTCCAGCAGCTGGCCCAGTTCCTCGACCGCGTTGCAGACGTCGGCGCGCAGCATGTTCTCGCCGAAGAACTGGTGGAACATCTGGCCGATCGGCGACTTCAGGAAGGCCACGCCGCCCGAGTGGCCGGGGCAGTGCCACGAGTAGGAA
>Ga0247742_10001098_pt1 | contig 19620 bp, 21 predicted proteins | sample UWRJL208509C2_FD_180944 | JGI IMG/M metagenome (GOLD analysis project Ga0247742, IMG submission 180944) | Plant litter microbial communities from Arlington Agricultural Research Station in Wisconsin, United States - UWRJ-L208-509C-2 | ecosystem: Environmental > Terrestrial > Plant litter >... | reverse complement strand
AAGTCATGGTGCCGCTCACCAGCATGTTGATTGCAGCTTCTGCTATGTTTCTGTTGAGATAATCATTTCCTTGAACCCCCTCAACACCACCAGCGCTTGCGCCCGTATTCTCCACTCCACCCATATCCACAATCCCGTTGAATGTGACGCCACAGGCGTATCTGTCAGAATTCTGCCATACAGAAGGGAACGTGCCCGGGATGACGCGATGGCTGCCTGTACAGAGCTACCGGTATACCCGTCGGGGCTGGGGAACAGTGACACAACGGACTGACGAAGCACCATTTGCGTCTGTTTGGGTATGCTTGAGAAACCGAGAGCGGTGAAGCATTGATGGACTCTTCGACGGAGAAGTGATTCTCTCTCTCGGAGATTGGGACCTTTCCTAACGATGACGGGTAACTGGGCATCAACTGGGTCCCTGGCATTAGCAGAGATGAAGTTGTTTGCGAAGGAAAGGGTGTTGCTCAGAAGCGACGCAACCCATCTCGCAACATCAAGTGTGACCAAGGAACCACTTTGTTCTCCAGGAAGCATAAAATAGCATCCAGTGCGCTCTCGCAGGCGTGGAGGAGGAAAATCTACTAGGAATAGAACGGCCCGTGTTCGTCACAGCATCTTTTGTGGTAGGTTTCGGTAGTGCATTCCTCCAGAGGACGGGTAACTGCGGTAGGTGTGGGTGAACAAAATTGGGCCCCAACGACATCAGGGAAGCAATGAGCGTCAAAGCAGCCTCCACCTCCACTCCAGCGATCTTGATACGGTGTTCTCCTGCCCTCTTGAGCAGCTGGGTGGCAATATCCGAAACTTTGGCACTGACACTATACGACACGTAGAGAGGCCTCTGAGGGATGACAAAAACAAGAGCCGCGAGACCGTATGCATGTCCCAAGGTGCGTGAAGGAACCTCCGCCGAGCCGCTCAGTGCGCATTGTGGCCAAGTCCCATTGGAGTTTATCCATCACAAGCATGATCGCCTTTGGGAGTCGTAGAGGCGTTGAATAGCAGAAGCATCACAGAGCCCATGACGCCGTCACACGGACTGTATGATTAGTATGAGATAGCACTACGGCGGGCAGCTCAGCCAATGCGGACTACTGGATATATGAGTGTTGCTTTCAGAACAGAAGACAGATGTCGACTTGCCTGAACAGGAGGGGGTGCATTCGCCAATTGCTACAGCACAGTGACTAGAACTGAAGAAGACGGCGCCACTTGTCCGGGCATCATGGCAGGCCATCGTTTCAGATATGATCTGCCCTTGCTTGCTGGGCATTCGGATACCAACCAGATCCCGCGGCAGGATTCCAACCAACGACCGGACGAGTAATGTCCCGTAACGAGAACTCCCACTCCGCGAGTATGACACGATCTCTGTGGGGAGATGTGCAGCTATGGGCAAAAAGTTGCTTTCCACAAATGATCCGCTGAGTTTGGTGAGAAGGGCTACGTAAAAGTCGAAGACGCCGATCCCGGTCCTTCAAGAAGCGCTGGCTTTGTTGAAGTGTGAAGAGATGGGCGGCCATTTCTTGTGGGGTCAACAGGGCATTCTTAACTTCAGCTGCTGCGTTACTGGAGATAAGTTCGTCTCGCTGATCGGGTATGGAATCCTTTTTCTTGGGCGCTGACTCTTGAGTCGATACAGCTCTTTCAATTTGAAGGGCAGCCAAGATAGGACCGACAGGCTGGGCATGTGGGCGACACGTTGCCTAACCGACACTTTCGAGGGTCTTGACACTTTGAGTTATGATAGAGTTGATTTCGTACGGCGTAAGAGGAGAGGCATCATTTGAGGAGTAGACAACGGTAAGAACCTGACGAGTAGGTCAGGCTAGCTCAAAGTCCAGATCACAAGAACTCACCTGACTAGCAACCCGCTGAATCGGAAATGACCTGTCGACCAGAGCTGACTTCATCTGTTTGATTATATCCCTACACGTAGCATCCTGTACAGCTCACTTAGCGGTGGTAAGCGACTGGATAGCGCGAGGAGAGAGTGATAACGGAGAAGTTGACTTGCTGAGGTATGTGAGCTGGGAACAATTTCAGGCAAATGCAGAACTCACACCTGACGATTGATATGTCTTGATGGCCACCATACTGATCTCAGCCATGAATGACATGACTTGCGGTCCAAAATGCCCATAATGTCCCCAATGCACCAAGACACGGCACTGCAGAAGGTCAGTCTAAATCCTGCAACCAAGCTGTAGTAACGCGCACATCTTCACAGTGCCCTTTTCTAGCGCCTTGAAGTCCCCGACCAATCCCAGAAAAACCTGCGGCGTGTCAAACATCGATCCCGTCTCTCCTCGGGTGTAAATTTGAACAAGACACCGTCCAACTAAGTTTCGTATAGCCCAGCCGGGTTGTGGATGTGGGTCCGTTCCCGAGATGATCTTGATGAATGTTTTCTCCAGGTCTGCCTGCAGTGGCTTCAAATCATTCTAAGTGGTCTTTCAGTATAGTTCTCGAGGTATGTCTACAGTCGCGCTCACAATCGGACCTGTCTCTGACAGCCGTTCCAGGCGGCAGACGCCATTGTCTCCAGTAAGTTGATTATGGGATCTGTGTCAAATCGACAATATTTGGAAGCACGAACTCACCTCATTGATATCCAGCTCACTCCAGCTGCGACACTGCGTTCGAGTTGTACGCATCTTGAGACTGGAGCTCGCTTGATACCACCACGTGAACGCGCCATCTATGCTTTGAAGGTGTCTCCGCATCACTCTGCACGAGGTGAAATGCCGGGTGGTGTTGGAGCCTGAGTTGGTCCAGTACAATCCGAGATGCTTAGCGCGTCAAATGTCCAGATGCAAAGCCGTTCACCCAACCGATAAGGACGAAAGTGATAAGCGTAGAGGGACTGTCGATGTTGACGCTAGAAAATGGACGGAGAGGCCAACCACGACAACCTATGACTCTGAGATAGTATCAGAGGGTGAAACGGTGGCAGGAGAAGGCGGAGCCATACCTAGGCCATCCTCGCAGGTCGAACTGTCACCCGAGCCCAAACTACGCATACCAACTCTACGCAGTTTGTTGCACTGCCCGTTACAGTTGCTCGTGTCGGAGTACGTGTCTTGATAGTGAGACACGGCTCGCATTGACGTCGACGAGTCCGAGATTTGGTACAAGGCAGAAGCGCCTAAGCGGTCCTGATATCGCAACTGTTGTGAGACGCGTCAGAGAACGCAGGAGTACATGGCCGTTTGCTGAGGTGGAATCGGCGTGTCAGCTTGGGTAGCGTATCAGGGTGAGAGGTCCAGAACCATTATGATCCGCGTCCTCAAAAGACTTGGTGCGTCGATGTGAAGAGCAAGCTGAGTGTTGACTTGTTTGCCGACATTTTCCACCTTCCCGATCCATTGACGATCAGGTTCGGTCCGCGTGGCAGATAAGATAAAAAAATCCAGCGACCACTGACGGGAACCTGCTCAGAGTCAGTCGCTTTTGTGTGCGTCAGAGTGGATATTACCTGCGATGGTGGGAAAGTAGGGATACAATTTGCATTGATCAAGGTCAGTCCGAGTCGCAAGACTTCCCTGTCTTCCCTCATCCATTGAGTTCAATCCCAACAACTCCCTTGTTTCTGCTCATACGTGGGGCTAACGACTAAAAACATGGACTGAGGGCGTAAATTTTGATCGCTTTTCGCAGCTAACCATTCATGATCATCTTGACAGAAATTACAGTCGTTTACGGCATTCAATAGTCAATCACGACTTGCCGCATTAATACCCGACTTCACGATGCCGTGATGTCGCCATTTCCGGACCGCAGACTCTTGCCTCTAAGAAGTCTCTGGTCCTCATCCTGTTGAACTATCTGAGCCGCCAAAAAACTATGATCACTGCCGACTCGCCGCGGGATGCTTGATTCCGTAGAACTCTTGTTGGCTGAAGCCTTCATGGCTCGATATCAGGTATGTCCCTGCTTACCTGTAAATGCGGCTTCAGGTTAAAGACATTGTTCTATCAGATTCTCTTGACATTACGCCCCTCCATTTGCACCAAGCCAAACGCCTCCTCACCGGTCCACTCCAAAACAAGTTCTTTGAAACTCAGCGAGCCAACTCTCGCGATTATCCCAGATTCCAACGTTTACTTGCATTCCCTCAACAACCTTTGGCTCGCCTACTCCGCCATCTTACTTCCATCCACTTCGCTTATCGTGTCCTTCGCCTGGCCTCTCTTTCGTATTTTCAACACCGGATATCCACAACCTCGATATATGTGCACCGCCCATCCTCCATGGAGCTTATAGACCAGCTCGTTAATGGTTGCTGTTAGTTCCAGCCAAAATCAGCCACCGTCACCTTGGTAAGTGTTTTATTCTACTATCAAATTTCCTGTACCTGAGGACCTTATCATAGACAATTGATACCAAGGGCAGCCTGAACCTTGACTCAGCATATACGAACGCGTTTGTGCGACCAACCTCGTTCACGACTTCGCATACCGCTACATATTTTCAGAGCAGAAGTTCGATTTACGGTCCTGCGACTTCAAGGAAAGCGCGAAAAGAAACTATCGCGTTCGACATTCGGCGAACGATGCCCAGTGGTATGAGCAATGCAGGACGTTATGTCTACCAGAGTGCGTCATTTTTCTTCGCTTCGTCCACAACACCCTCACACAACGTCCACAACCGGCGGCCTGAACATTCCTCAGCCCTCTAGAACCAATGCATACCAAGTCAACCACCCGCATCTACCCGATGGAAACAACTTGCCCAATATGGCCCCAGTTGCAGCGTTGGTCCACGATCCAACCTAGCTCGATGCCTCTCCTCAGCCTGCCCTCCTCTCTTCAGTATACGCCAGAAGCCTTGACGTTATAGAGCCTCCTTTGCTGTCCAGCCGAATTGTGCTCCCCTCTGCGAAATGGTACTTCCCACTCCGTCTCCTCGCTTCTTTCCTTGATCTCCTGTTCACAGATTCCAGCTAGCACTAACTGCATCCAAAGCCGTCATCGCGAAGGGTTCTTGTCCGTTGCAAGCCAACGCATTCAGTCAAACCTCCAACTCGCTTGCAGCATGGTATAACTTGCTCGAACATCAAACTCGCCAACATCTGGTCGAATAGCAGCAGTCCAGACGGCCACCCTCCACGACGACTCTCTTCTGCAACCCTCAACGTTCAAAGTCAACCTCTTTCAATGCATCAGCGCTTAATATCTTCCTCAAATCACGCAACGGCTCTTTTTATCTCGTGAAACCTCCCGTCAACTCCGATTCAAGCCTCCTTTGCACCATCGTAAGTCTCATCCTTGAATGAAATTCAATCCCTTCCTTGATAATCTTACCACTACTTTCATCCGTAGATTTCAAAAGCTTAACAGAACTCAAGATTCTTCCTGCGTCAATCCCTCCTTCCCTCCTCAAGTCACCTTGGACCATTCGGCTCGTCATGGAATCGGACCCAAATTAATATCGATCATATTCGCCTCTCGCTCGGTGTATCCTATGAGTCCCACTTTCCCTCGATCTGCTCACAAATTTAGTGCCAAGCTCACCGTCTATCCCTGCCCGCATCCCATCGAACACCTTACGCCCCTCGAGTGACTTTGTCCCATATCCGGCGCAGGTGAATGTTACTACTTTCTCAAGGCATCCCGTTGGCTGGAAAAACTTGAAGCGTAAGTCGTGTTGGATTCATATGCTTCCAACATCCAGTCTCACGAGCTTGTGAAGACCTGTCCTCTTCCTACCCTGCTTCCCAAGAGAAAGGAACATCGAGGCCATCAAGTTAGTGCGACCCATGGTATGTTCTGCCTTTTCCTTATCATCAAATCACCAATCTAATATCTCTTCTGCTTCGCTAGACTAGGCGCCAAACATTACAACCACCATAACACCGATCGTCTTCACCCGCCCTCAACGTCGAACATTAACACTGTGCGCATCTCCGCCTTCAAGTCTGCATTGAGCTGGACTTTATGGACACTCTAGGGCGGCAGGCTGAGGACTGGGTTCGAAAGAGGGGATGGCCGAGGGTATTTGGATTTGGAACTCGGTACAGGTATGTATCCAATAATCTCTTCTCTGGCTTATCCTTTTAACTGACTCGTCTCTGCGTGACCAGAAAGAGTGCCGAGCCACTGAATATCAGATGTGCAGTCTCCCTACGCTGACACCGTCAAAGGTCTCGTGTCAAGGTCACCATGCCCCCGAGCCAGCTTTCGCGTCAGATCGTTTATGATGGAGGATGTGTACATCACCAGAGAAGAGATAGTCAAGAGACAGTGGTCAAAAGGTGTCTTCATCGGATACGATAATTTGCTTCACCGTGTGTTTTCATTTGTCAGAATTATCGCCGTCTTTTGGAGGGTCGAATCAGTTGCAAGGACTCCGCATTGGGCGCTCCCAGATTATCTGCTTTTTTTATCTATGCTTTGGGTGCATATATCCTCTTGCTTATACTGACGTTCAAGTCGACAGGTTTGGGACATTGTTGCTGTTCATCCAACTGTTGCGAATGAAGTTGCGAAAAGTTCAACTCCATCTCATCGCTGGACGCTTAAGAGGCGACGATTTCATTGAGAGGTTGGAACGCATAAAGCCGTTAATCTGTTCCTAGAATGACAGCACTTAGTGATGCACTGTACCACTGGGATATGTTATCTTGAAGGCTCAGGGATACCTCAAAATTCTTGACACTGACTCACACCGCCAAAAAAGATCTATCCTCAAGAATGGGATAATGCCACCCCGAATACGACCTCGAGTATTGCGGGAGCGTCTGCGGAACAACGGGAGGATTTGAAGAACGCTCGTTTTAAGCGCCGGATAGATCAGCTGGACAATGATTCAGAAGACGGCAATGATGATACGAACGTAGAAGCCAGTTAGACATACATAGCCTCAGGTGGATTGTCACAATTACATGTATCCTTTGAAATGCATTCGATTTCATCTTATTCCATGTGCAATGACTGGACGGAAGAATGATTAGTAAAGCCTTGGAATATGCTGCTGAAATATATATCTGATACGACACCTTAAGTGGCTTCAGTACTCGTTCAATGTATACAACTGATCCGAGCTGAGGTCACTGATATGATGAATTCCCTCTCAAATGTCTGATAAGAGTTCTGCCGCTGATACATCCAAAATGATGGATGGGGCACTTTCGCACCAATATAGGACCGAAAATGCGAAGGTCATGATACACGCATATGAGCCCATATTAGATTATATATGCTTTTTCCGATTTTTCCGACAATCTTCCGATCGGTGCACGTTTCGCCGAGTTCATGTGAGGTGGCCCATCCGCCATCCGCAAAAAAGTGGCATAACGGCATGAAAACAGTGCGAGTTGTTCTTAACCCGGCGTATGAGGGCGGAGGCAATGTCAAAATGACCTTGGTGAGGATAAAGATATTACCATTTTTTCCCGTAAAGATATCCGTTGCCCATATCCCTAGGTTGTCCTGTCACCGGAATTCAGATGAATTGCTTTCTTTGCGAGAGTACGACAATTAATTGTTAGCTACGAATAAAATTTGGTCCTCAAGTGTCGTGAGGAGCGAGCCGCAGGCTCGGCGACAAACGACGCACCCAGTGTGGATGGGGCGGTTGATGATATTTTTAAATCTACATGGCTTACCAAATCAGAAACTTTCGCTCTCCTCAAAAAATACTAGATTTAAGCAGCAATATTGTTGTTGCGAGATCCGATTTGGGGACAAAAAGTGAGGATCCCAACGGTTTAGTCTACACCACATGATAAGGTTCTGATAAGTTTGTCAGAGAGAAAGCGTTGCTGAACTGATTCACTCAGGCTGTGGACATCGAGACTCAAAATCGGCGCCGAAGCGAGGCGAATATCTTGTTATTGTTATATCCATTTTCTATCGAGATATGATTTACAGTGTATCTAGAGTCGACAATGGTCAAGGGGATAAGTCTGCGTACTGCAGAGGTTTAACTCCTTCACGAAAACTCCCCATCCCTCAATATCGCCGGATCTTTCAACTTCCTCGCTTACCGCTAAAAAGCGTGAAAAGTACGCATAAATTAGCATGGAACCCCGTGAGCTAGACGCTGAGGTCATTGAAAGGAAGAATACCCGGGTAAAATCTAGAACTCCGGCATGAATTTAGGACTTATGATCAAAGAAGTGATTCAATGTGTATAGTATTAGGGTAACGACTGTCCATAGCACTTTTTGGTTGAAAGCCACCGAGAGAAAATATGAGTAGAGTATATAGCAAAAGGGACAGGAACGTACCTTTCGATCAGGCGAAGAAACCCCAGAAAGAATGGGAAGGAAAGGCCGGATGAGATTCAGAAACCGAACTGTGGAAATACGCGTTAGCTACGAGTGATGTTCATGAAGCCATATCCAATTTCGACGAGAAAGCTTTCCAAACAATGGAATCACGGATGTTGGTAGTCGAAATCGGTACAGGCCGATAGCAGCGCTGAAATTGTTGGAAATGCGAGGTGTGATGTTCAAGTTGAAACAAAGTCGATATCATAGAGCCTTAAGGGGCTCCTATTTCGACCAAAAGCCAACGGTGTATCTTTTCAGCATAAGTAAGCGGATGTATGGAAATAGGTGGTGAATTACCTACCTCGTTCGTAGCCCACACATTTTGGACGGCTTGGATGGATCCGACGATGTAGCCTAGCACTCAGAGCAGCGCAAGACGCTAACGGGAATCGACGCTCTGAGAGTAGCGTGTGCGGGGAGGTCCTAAGGAGTTAGTGGGAATCGCAAACTACATACGCAGGGGAGAACCCCGACATTGCGCAGTATCTAGGAATGTGCAAGGTGGTAGATTATACAGCTACGCGGATTCGAGTTGCAGTGAGTGTCGAACGAAAGTCGACGCTCCAAGGGCAGCGAGTGTACGGAAGTCTGGGCCGATCGAGTGTAGATTAAAGTGCATACACAGGGGAGAACCCCTGTGTCAGGGTTCAGATTAGACAAGACATCTGCCTCGCTTCGCTTCGGCGCTTCGAATAATGCCACTGCTTGTACCAGCATTTCACAAAGGGAAGATACGTCATCAGTAGTTCTAAAAAGATTCACGTGAATTGTGCCAGCATTGCCAGGTGCGTTGTTCGTCGCCGAGCCTGCGGCTCGCTCCTCACAACACCGACTTAAGCCAGTCTTTGCAATTCTGGCACTATAAGACCATAGTTTGCTGCATCCCACGAATAAATCTCAAAGGTAAGTTGCCGACGGAGCGGCGAAAAATGGTCAATATTAGTTTACTACTTGGTACAAATAAAATTAGACATGAAAGAGGTGGCCTCCGAGATAGAGTGAAATAGTATGTTAAATATCATGAATAGATAGATGATGTGGGAGGACGACGCACCGATCCCTGCTTAGCATTTCCTTCTTCCTCATTTTTTGGCCACTGCCAGAGGGAAGAGAGGAAGGGGTCAATTGACACAGCGTCTAACTTCTGCCATCGCTTGCTGATGTCGAATATGCAACCACGACTCAGAGCGCAAGTGGTGGGAAAAAACGAGAGATTAGAAGTCCACTAGCGGTGCACATTTAACAGCGAAGATGAGGGGCGCTGCGTTTGGGAACGACTGGGGGCACACAGTCATTGAGTCTAAGATCATCAAAAGGGTGTAAGTTGAGGAGCAGGATTGAGCTTCAGGGCGCCTGCGAGAACGGTGAGAGTCGAAAAGCCGCTGAGGGTGACCGTTTGAACGATGACACGAGGGAAAGAAAGGAAAGGTGTGTTGAGGACAAATCGCGATTTCGGGAGACTTTATGGGGTTTCAGGCGGGTGGAATAAAATGAAAAAAGAACAAAAAGAACAACAGAATGGTGGGTCATCACACCACGATTGAGGAGGGAATGCACAATTTGGAGAAGGCGGGAATGCAAAGAGTAGGCAAAACAAAGGTTCGATCGCTAAGGTGAATGAAAGACAAAAGCGAGAGTGTTAAAAAGGAAGTGGAACAAACATATGCAAGCGAAATGGGGGGATCTGCTTAATAGTAGAGGTATAATAGTAGAGGTATATATAGAGAGTCTTGCAGGCGAAACGGAAACCATCATACACGGCGGACATCTAACTGTCAAGTCGGCATACAAGCCGACCTGTCAAAGTCATGCAGATGTTACTGGCAAGTTAGGTGTCAAGTATTTGCCGGTCACATTCCACCTTGTCACCTACCTTTCTTTCAACGCAAACGCTACGTTCTTACTGCTATTTAACAATCATCGAGTGTGTGTGCTCTATTATTGGCCACATCATGTAAATGAATAACTCGCAGGGCCGTGGCACCTACGAGTGCTTCCTCTGTATACTCCGTGAGCCAAACTATAGCATTCTTGCTAAGTCCTCGTTGTCCCAGTCACAGAGCTCCCCCAGTTTATGCGTGGTCAGATCATGATTATATTCCAGCTTCGTCTATCACCGAACCAAGACCACTACGAGTTGACTTGGGCTGGACTGAGCTGCTTCCGCACAAGCCAACACATCTATATCAGATCGACTGTCATCTGTTATCATTTGGTCGGTGTGTGAGGAGACTACTTGGTTCTTGTTTACCGCTTGGCTGGACACTGGTGCCACTCCGCCTTCAGCTCGACTGGCACCTGGCTAAATATTATGTCACAAGCTGCCAAATTGGACACAATATACTGCCAAGTGATTTTGCCAACGCCATCATCTACGCACCGAAGCCCTCAACAGGAGCAAGCAATCTTTCGGGACATACAACATTTTCGTTATCGTAGTCGGCACCCCCAGGCTGTATATTTTTTGACGCATCCTGGAACCTCCTCATGTTTGGGAGTGATGCGTGGGCTAGTGGTGAGTTGGGGTTTTCTTTTTCTTTATATCCTCCACTTCCTTTCTCTTCACGTTTTTTCGGCTCGTGATGACTTTGCGCTGTCGTCGCGCCTGGACGTTCCATCGGAGGACTTTGTCGGGCCTTTGTGGCTTCGCGCGAGTCGGATGACCCAGACGTCGTCTCCGTTTGTCGCTCTGTACCCCATGCATGATGAACACCCTACTAACCCTCCCCTCTGGCAGGCCAATCAACGAATGTAACAACCACCAGCCGTCCACCATTAAGATGCCTGGGACAAGTTGTTATTTGAGCGAGGTTAGTAGGCTTTTCGCTGTTTCTTTGCCCTCGCTTCATTAGTTCTGCTTTCCTTTTATCCACGTTCTCCGTCGATAGTGGTTTCGTTGGATTTCTCTCTTTTCTTTCCGCTTGTCTCATACTCCGACAAGTCTCGAGCCGTTGATTGACATCCCCTCTCTCCCAGTTCTACGCCTCAACACAGCCTGCGCCAATCCCACGTCCGTCTAGATCTACGACGCAACTGAAAATCATGGAGTGTACAACCCACCCAGCCGGCCAAATTTGACTATACCAATATCGTTGCGATTTAGGATCATGAGACGAATGTGTTTTGTGCGTCTCTCGTCCTCTTTCCTTGACTGTGCATTGATACTCTGAACAGAGGCATACTCGAAATCGGAGCTCTCCTCGCTCGAAGTGTCTTCCCTCAAAGCCGGGACATCCACGCCTCTCCTATGGAATGATGTCCAGTCGCCCGATCTGTCCCCTTTCACCGCCGATGCGGCTGCTACGGCCATTCAAACACCTGGAGCCAACACGCAAGGATACCAGCCTGTTGTGGCACTAGCGCAGAACCATGTGCACTTTTTTGGGTGTACCAGGTGTGGCGGCAGGGAATGCAAAGATTTTTGTTATCCATTGTGAGTATATGCGCGTCAATCTCGGTCTGCTCACCTGGAAACTCAACACTGATGAGCTCAACAGTCTCGTTCATGCAACCCGCCCCTCAATCATACGGCTCCCCAACCTCCCCAGCCACACATAGCAAGACCGCATCCTTCTTCATCCCTGAAGGACAGGGTGTGCAACAAGAATTTACTTTTATCCCCAATGATGGGAGTGCAACATATGTGGTTAATGTGGAGAGGAATACACGTGTAGTACCAAGGTTTCGACGGGTCAGTGTCTACTTTTGTTCTTGCTTCTTCTTTATCCTTTCGCTCCCTCTGCTCCATATCCCTTTCGTCCCTCATCATGGCATTCGCAGAATTCGCTAATGCTCGTCCTTTCATAGGTCCCCCACAAAAAGACCCTTTCACGTCCTACACCGCCTCGCCCACCGCCCTCGTCATGCTCGCCTCCAACGGCCAGGTGGCATATCTCGGGTATGATCCTAAATCAGATGGCAGTGAGTTGCTATTTTTTCCGCGGGGGTTTCTTTCGAGTCGGGTTTCGGCATTGGCGTCTATACATGCGCGGTTGAGATGGGCAATGGAGATCATACATCGACCTCGATGGATTTTTTCTCGTTCTCGTTCTCTTTCTTTTCTCTCCCGTTGTTCCTTTTATCGTCTCTCGGCTCAGCTCTCGACGCGGGGCCTCAGCCTCAGACTTGGACTTGGGCTCGGACTTGGACTGGTGTTGATAGCATGGTACTGGTATTTGTACCTGTTTTGTGGTGCTGGTCCTAGTCATCTCACTTTAGAACTGGTCCAGGTCCAGGTAATGCAGTGCTTGTGAGACGCGGAGCGGTGGCCTCTGCGGGTGGCGGTGGCTCCATCTCGTCGTCTTTCCTTCTGTCATATTCCTCCATCTACTTTCTTTCACTTTCACTTTCGTTCCTCTTCCGTCTTCAGCCCGACTACAATCCAACTCTAACTAAGCCTCTCTTCTTCAGGTGGAATGTGGTTGACGATCTCCAAGATTCCTACCGCGTCGTTTGGCTCGCTGCTGTCTATATCATCAATATAGTAGGCAAAATTCGAATCAGATATCTTATTGCATTGGATGAAGCACTTATTAGTAATGGTGCGAAAATTATGAACTAAGTACTCTGCAGCTGAGCCTACTTACTCGAGTATATCCCCTGACAGCGATACACCGTACGAATCCTGATAGCCATGAATGAATCCTGGTTCTATTTGCCCATCTCTAGCAAAAAAATACGCCAGCTTCAAGCGGCTGCTACTGCCACTGTGAGCATCCAAATCAAGACTGTAACTGTTGACCCTCGAACAGTATCCTCGCCTCTATTCTTTTCTCCTCAGTTTTGTCGTGGTTCGTTCCATCTCGGTCACCACTATTCATTCCTGGATGGCTCTCGCCAAAAGGTGGATGAAATAAATAAATAAAATTTTGACAACGAGGGCGATAGACTCGGATACTGTATCGCCGGTTTTTAAGTGGCAGGGTATTGAGGTGGTACTGAGTAAGAGACTTCTGACTCGCAGGTAGTGTAAACTGACGATTTAAACGCAGCAGCTACTGAGGCGCTACGGTATACCATTTGAGCAATGTAAGTAAGCTCAACCCAATTCCCGGTTCTCCGAATTGCTTTCGAAGCGACTGCCTGTTAGGTTCTTGTCCTGTCATGGAAAGGCTGTGAACTCGTGTATGCGCCTGCGCAAACATAGGCTCGTACAGGTCAAGACAATCTCATAGTTACATATAACCATTCTACCTGGGCTTCACCTGACACAGAGCTAGAAGAGCCACCATGGTTCCTCCACAGTATATGGCAGTTCCTTTAAATCATCGCAACCTTCTTCAATAAATCGAGAATAACCGCCATATTCCCTGCTGTTGTAGTCGATTTTGGAAACCTCCTCGGTGCGATTGATCCAGTCCTGTATGTAGAAGAAAAAGCAATGAATTGATGTGTTGTTTGAACAATCGATGCAATTTTACGAACGTCTAAACCTTCTCTGAACCCACGGATGGTCCGGCTGTCCATGATCTTGAAAGCTGCTCGACATGAGGCGCTGGCTTCCATCTCCTTAAGTACGAGAAGGCAGTTCTTCGCGGACTCGACTCGCTGGTCCACGGGCATTTGTGCCAAAATGAATGAAAAGGCGGGAAGGAGCGGTTTTAAAAGCTCCAGAGTGCCCCAAAGGTGACTCATGTCATCTGTAACACTGCACAACATCTCAGACCGAAGAATCACAGATAATTAGAGGGCTCGTGGCACTCACAAATCAGGTATATTGAAGACCGTCAACCCCGTGATAACGAGACTCAGATCCTGTAGTCGAGCCACCATTGCTGACCATACATATGCGTAATGGTGTTCTGATATATATAAGTTTCCGGCTCGGGAAGGAGAGGCCAAAAATTGACAGCAGAGTTGCCAGAGTTCATATCCCCGGTGAGTCGCAGCCCAGTTGAAAGCCTCAGTAGTTATGCCCACCGCCAGAGGGTCAAGATTATCGAAGAGGAAGAGGTGGATGAACTTGGCGTACCGCTGCGGTTCCCAAGCCGGATTTTTGGCGAGATAGAAGTTGGGTAATGTAAAAAATAATAAAATCAATGGTTCAGGAGGGAAAGGCGCCAAATAGGCATGTATCCGGATATCAATAAGGTCGTCGAGGGAGAAAAGCTGTATATTCTGTCAGTGTGGGGCTTTACAACAGGGAAATTAACATACAGCCGAATGCCGAAGACAACGCATCATAGCAGGTATCTCCTTTTGGGTGTGGGTGTTTCGAAATGTCTGCATCCATACCAGATGATGGAAGAGGAAGTCATCCGTCAAGGCATCTGTAAGTGCATCGGTCTTCCGAAAGAGCGGCAGGACCTTGGTGAGGCGTCTGCGGAAGGTGGCCTGAGAGACTTCGTCTAAAAGGCTTCAGTCAGCTCATTGTCTGTCATGAGGACGAAATTGGGTACCCTCATCCAAGTTGATGCGGTCAATGTACATCACCGCGAGTTTCGCATATGCTTCAGACAGTTCGATGTAAAACGGTCCAGATCTCGAGCGGTCGAGAAGGTAATCGCGGAAAGATGCATGAAGAATCCGAATCTCGTCTGTGTCGCTTTCCGGCACTCGGATGATAGAGTGGAGGTTGACGAGGAGAATCTGGATTTCTCCCTGGTCGCAGGACAGGAGATCCTCCATATGGGAAGACGTAGCCATCCCGAGGACTGTCAACAGAAGACTAAGAACCTCCAGCACAAGATCGATATCTCCAACGGAAGAAAGAATGTGACTGAAGAGCGCATCAAGTTCGACAAATGGAAGATCGCGGTTCGGCGGCGAGAGTCCAAATATAATCTTGAGTCGTTCCATTGGTCGATGCCGATAGGACTCGACAAATCGAACAACTGTGGCTGCATAGATGAAATGGCCAGATGATTTTTGAACTATCCGCATAATCTCCTCGTCGGAGGGCCAAACCTGAGGTAGAAGTCTTGAGAGCGGGTGTCGGTGTCTGATATCATCGAATGATGAGCGCAAATAGCGTTCAATATCGCCGTCGGGGTTGTATTTATCGTCCAAGACGATTCGGTTCGTCACAGAGTTGAACTGATCCCGATTGAACGTGTCGCGAATATGATATTCTGGTCGACTAGCGACAAAGAAGAAAAGCGGAATAGACAGCTGCTGTGCGGCTTCGAGCAGCGCCTGCAGAATGTCCGTCTGGGATTTGGGGTTATCGCATTCGTCCAAGCCGTCAACGATGACAAAGCGCGGTCTTGAAAGTACTGATGATTGTCCAGAGCCTTCCGCCTTTGCAGCCTCGTTGAAGGGGTTGACGATCAGGGCCTGCATCTGGGCGCTGAGTGATCGAGAGAATATCAATGGGTCTCTGTCCACCGCCGCGCTGACCCATTCCTCCATTTCCGGAATAGCCATCGCCAGCTGGCATGCGAGTGAGCTGATGAAGTGAGTCGCATCTTTGCGACCATCCGCTCCTCGTGAAAAGAAGAAGGCTGCTGCCAATTTTCCCTCGTTGTGACAAATCTCCGCTATCGAGTCTGCTATTGCTGTCTTCCCTGCACCTGCTGGGCCATAGAGCCATGTGAAGAATGCCTTCTTCTCTTCGTCGCCAGCCGAGGTCATAATTTCGTTGATGACTGCTACGCGTGTGTGGGGATGACATTTTGGCTGATCACATCTCTCTGCAGAGTTATGGAAAGCACCAGGAGCGGTATTAGCTCTCAGTAGACTTAGGCCTGTAGCGACATTGTCAGTCATGACTTGGCAGGAACATTGTGCAGGTTAATTATTTCGCTTTACACACCTTGTAGACCTGTAATATTATTGGTGTTGTTCACTTGGGTGAATGTACCACCAGTAATATATGGGTTGACTATCATTCCCTCGGACATCGTGGTGAAGTTGGAGGAAAGGTCGAGAAGTAAATTGTGGGAAATCGTTTAGAATGAGCGCTAAAATACCCAGAAGGCGATGCCAAACCGCCATAGTACCACCGCCTCTGGAAGTATTCTTGTGGGAAGGTGTTCCCAGCTCATATACAGTAAGTGTGAACCGATAATCGTAGACGCTACTGTAACTTGCACCCGCGCTCCACTGCCGTCGGAGCAATATAAGTATATGCGCACTGATCTGTGTCTCCCCCTTCTTTAATGTGCGTTACTCCTTCCTTGTATTAACACGCTTCCCCTTTGCTGGCCTTGCTACCTATCCTTGCCCATTCCCTCTGTGCCCCCCTTTCTTTCATGACACCAGAACAATCTGGCCTCCATTCACTCACTAACACTCGCTCCCACAGGTCCCCCTCAAAAAGACCCCTTCGCGTCTTACACCACTTCCCCCACCGCTCCACTCCAACTGGCAGGCGTATCTCAGGTACGATCCTAAAGCTATGGATGGCAGTGGTGAGTTTTTCGCCTTCACGCATCCACATTGAAAGTCAGATGGAGCATCGACGTTGATATATCACTACCTATACTATAAGTATACATCAGAAACATTGCAAATAGGATTCCACGGGTTGTGCAACCCTGAAAGCCACCAAAAATCCATAAAAACCCCGAAACTTGGTGTCCTGGAGACTCATGTCCCTTTTCCCACACATTTTGAACACTTTTGGTTACAAATCTAGATTTCCAGGATTCCGGAAACTCGGAAACCGCCAAAAACGTGCCAAAAACGTGCGAATCCCGGAAACTCAGATGCAAAGTTACTGATGGCCTACTCTTCTCAGCGATGGATAAGAAGACGTGAACCATTGTGGATCACGGTCATATCCAGCTCGACCACTCTCCCAGAAATGGACTCGTTAGGGTGATGATTCAGAGTGAGTTTAGGCATGTGTAAGTATTAACACAGTCTGTGCCTTCTGACCAATACAGACTATCGTATTGACGATTCTATTTACCTGGGCAAGAACGAAATAGACGAAAGGGCGCCTCCCAACTTCGATTTGGCATGTCAGGCGAGCGCTAACGCGTACCTGCGCCACACTGCCTTTTTGAGCGATATAATTTAAGGCTTGGCCCAATTTCCGGTACTGAAGTACTGATGCTCGGAGTCAATTTAGAAGTGTTCGCTTTAGTGTCTCATCTTTCCTTGTCAAGGTTGTGAACTGATGTACACTTTGTGGACTTGGACACTTGATCCTCTCTCTCAGTTTATGGGCCAGAAAATGTAGGCTCATCAATGTAATGTCGATCTCCAAGGTGGTGCACGGTCATGGAATACCGTGACATGGATTGGGCCGTTTTTGTTCTTTCCTCTATGGTACCTAAATACTGTGATCTTTTAGAACCTCATGTACGGGGGAAAGAATTGGTAGCATTAAACATGGTGTATTACCATCATCATTATGGGACTCACAAGGACGATGTTCAGTTCAATTTCTTTGATTGAGTGGTCTGTGCATGTGAGCAATGACTATTGCCTTCAGCGATGATGGAATGAGAAATAAATATTTGAGGCACAGTTAAGCGTTCTCAAGGAAGTATACAGTTGCCTCACAGGTCCTTTTTCCGAAATCTATACCCTTAGACTCGGAAGTGCGACCTAGCGCTACAATATAATATATGGATTAGACGAATATTTGTGTGCCGGAATGTCATTGACGTCTTGTAAGCATCGGACAGTTTCTGAAATTGGGAGCTCAAAGACCCCTCCGCATCCTGATCAACTAATTCCTTCCAGACATTCTTGGGTGCCTTTGAGTCGTAATCAATCTTTAGCATACTATAAATACTACTCGGCAGATCAGAATCCAAATGGGCGCGGGCTCCAATATTAATGAGATCTTGGAGGGTAAAAAACTAAATAACTGTCAGTACTGAGCGTGAGCCGTCATGAAACTCCAATGAACATAGATTTGAATGAAAAAGTTGGCACATAAACGGAGGGATCTGTTTTTCAATACCTGTCTGCATCCAGCAAAGATGAGAAATAAGGAAGTCTGTCGTAAGTGCATCTGCGAGGTCCATGGTCCTTCGCGAGAGCAGCAGAGCTTTTGTGAGACGCCTTCGGAGGGTTAACTCGAGAATTTCATCTGTGAGAGATTTTTATCAACCCATTCCATATCAGAAATACGAGAGAAAACGTACCCCCATGCGAGTTGATGTGGTCGATATACCTCACTGAGAGTTTTGCATAAGCTTCAGGCAGGTCGATGAAGAATAACCCAGATCTCGAGCGATCCAGGAGATAATCCCGGAATGATGCATGCAAAATTCGAATCTCATCTGAATCGTTTTCGGGTACTCGAATGATAGAGTGTAGGTCAATGAGGATCAGCCGCACTTCTCCCTGATTGTACGACAAGAACTCCTCGATGTGAGAGCATGTAGCCACCCCAAGGACTGTCAATAAGCGACTCAGAACCTCCAACACAAGACCAACATCCTCAACGGATGAGAGGATATGGGTAAAGAGTGAATCGAGTTCAACGAACGGAAGATCGTGGTTCGGGGGAGAGAGCCCAAAGATGATCTTGAGTCGTTCCATTGGTCGATGTCGATAGGACTCGACGAATCGGACGACTGTGGTGGCATAGATGACATGGCCTGATGACTTCTGAACGATTCACATGATCTCCTCGTCGGAAGGCCAGGCTTCAGGAAAATGTCTTGAGAGTGGATGCCGACGTTTAATATCGTCAAATGCCGAGCGCAAATAGCGTTCGATATCGGCGTCGGGGTCGTATTTGTCGTCCAAGACGATTCGGTTCGTCAATGAGTTGAACTGATCTCGATTGAATATGTCGCGAATGTGATATTCGGGTCGACTGGCGACGAGGAAGAAAAGTGGAATCGACCGCTGTTGTACGGCTTTGAGCAGCGCCTGCAGGATATCCATCTGGGATTTAGGGTCATCGCATTCATCCAATCCATCGATGATGATGAAGCGCGGCCTTGAGAGTAGCGCCGATTGTGCAGAGCCTCCTGCCCCCGCGGCCTCGTTGAGGGCTTTGACGATCAAGGCCTGCATCTGCACGCTCAGTCATTGAGAGAATATCAAGGGATCGTTGTCCACTGCTGCGCCGACCCATTCCTCCATTTCCGGAATACATCAGTAAAGTCAGATGTTGCCATAGAGGTACTTGGTAGCGCTCGATAGCGTCATAGCGAGTTAGCAAGGGTCCCTATCTAGACAGCGCCCTGCCGAAACTGCATAGCACTTCATAGATGCTGCTGCCGAGCTAAGGATTGCTATGTAGCATGCTGGGCTTGCTATAGAGAACTCTGTAGCAACCTAGCATCTGCTATACAGCTCTTAGGATAGTGCACGAATTCAATACAAATTGAGAAACCCCTGCCATTGTTGGATACCCGGAACTCGACCAATGAATGTGAAAAAGAAATGTGATTTTGCCTAACTAGACATGGGGTTGGAAGAATGTA
>Ga0247742_10001097_pt1 | contig 19623 bp, 14 predicted proteins | sample UWRJL208509C2_FD_180944 | JGI IMG/M metagenome (GOLD analysis project Ga0247742, IMG submission 180944) | Plant litter microbial communities from Arlington Agricultural Research Station in Wisconsin, United States - UWRJ-L208-509C-2 | ecosystem: Environmental > Terrestrial > Plant litter >... | reverse complement strand
CATTTCGATGCCTGAGGCTTCGGGTTCTTTGTCTACGTTGTCCGCAGGGGCAGCACCGTGGGTTTTACCAAAACTGTGCCCACCGGCTATTAATGCCACGGTTTCCTCATCATTCATAGCCATACGCCCAAAGGTATCGCGAATGTCTTTGGCGGCAGCAGCAGGATCTGGATTACCATCCGGACCTTCCGGATTTACATAGATTAGCCCCATTTGTACTGCTCCAAGCGGCTTTTCAAGGTTACGGGAATGCATGTCGCCATTTGCATCATCATCTGATACTAATACGCCGTGGCTCTCTTCCACACCGTGCGAACCATGGGCATAGCGCAAGTCGCCGCCAAGCCAGGTGGTTTCGGCACCCCAATAAACAGACTCATCTGCTTCCCAGGCATCTTCCCGTCCACCAGCAAAACCAAAAGTTTTAAAACCCATAGATTCCAGCGCCACGTTACCAGTAAGGATCATCAGATCGGCCCATGAAATTTTGCGGCCATATTTTTGTTTGATTGGCCAAAGCAGCCTGCGGGCTTTATCGAGACTAACGTTATCGGGCCAGCTGTTAAGCGGTGCAAATCGTTGCAGCCCAGCGCCTGCCCCACCGCGGCCATCCCCTACGCGATATGTTCCAGCGCTGTGCCAGGCCATACGGATGAACAAACCGCCATAGTGACCAAAATCTGCCGGCCACCAATCCTGTGAGTCGGTCATCAGTATGTGAAGGTCTTTTTTTACTGCCGCCAGATCAAGACTTTTAAAAGCTTCGGCATAATTAAAATCTTCATTCATTGGGTTTGATAAAGAAGAGTGCTGACGCAGAATATTCAGCTTCAATTGCCTGGGCCACCAATCGTGGTTCCGGGTACCGCCGCCGCCAACATTCTGTTTCATACTGCCGTTATGAAACGGGCATTTACTGATGTCATTTGATTCTTTTTCCATATTTATACTTATAAGTTTATATATTGAATATTGACTCACATCCGTTCATTTCGCAGTGATATAATTAATAACACTGATTATTTTCCCGCTTTCAAATACGTTAACAACGATGAGCTGGAATAGTTGGCGAAAACCGACATTATTACCACGAAATATTTAATGAATTTATACAAATTTGCATTATGCAGATAGCAATTCTTGACGATTATCAAAATATAGCTTTAGCAATGGCAAACTGGTCTGCAATAGCAGAACAAGCAGAAATTTCTATTTTCAACGACCACATCAGCGATCCCGTTGCACTGGCAGAGCGTTTATTACCTTTTAAGGTGATATGTATTATGCGTGAACGAACACCTTTGAACCGGCAGCTATTGGCGCAACTACCCAATTTAAAGCTGATTATATCTACGGGCAAGCGAAACGCTTCACTGGATACCGTGGCTTGTGAGGCTCTGGGCATCCAGGTTGCCATGACTGGTTATGTAGAAAGTGGCGCACCTGAATTGACCTGGGCTTTATTGATGGCGCTGGCGCGAAAGGTAGTAGTTGAAAACAGCAACGTGCGTGCTGGTTTGTGGCAATCAACCATTGGTGTAGATCTACGCGGGAAAACAATGGGAATTATTGGACTCGGACGCGTTGGTTCAAGAATAGCGGCTTATGCGAAAGCATTTGAAATGAAAGTAATAGCCTGGAGCGAAAATCTTACTGATGATCGGGCGCACCGCGCAGGCTCTGAACTGGTGACTAAAGAAAGGCTTTTTAAAGAAGCTGACTTTGTTTCGGTTCACCTGGTTTTGAGTGAGCGATCGAGAGGTATTGTTGGTGCTGCTGAACTGGCGTTGATGAAACCTTCGGCATTTTTAATTAATACTTCCCGCGGGCCTTTAATAGATGAGGCGGCTTTGGTGGATACTTTAGTAGCTAAAAGGATTGCTGGCGCTGCCCTGGATGTATATGATATGGAGCCTTTGCCGGCTGATCATCCTTTGCGAACATTGGACAATGTACTGGCAACACCACATATTGGTTATGTAACAGAGGAAACATACCGGGTATTTTACACAGATACAGTTAAGGCGATTGAAGAGTGGATGGGGATTAAGTAAGCCTCTTTATCTTATTCCAAATTACACTCATTGTTATTAGTGTAACACCGTTCGCTATTAACCGGAAATGGCCAGTAAGTAGTCAAGGTTTTGAGAGGCGATGTAGGGCTTTCCGGCTAAGCGAATCTGCTGTTCCTGACTAATGCCATGCAGCTGCACAGTTTGATGCCTGGCTATAAGTTGATCATCGGCTAATAACTGGTAGGCATCCTCCGAAATAATCAGATCGTTATCCAATTCCCTGGTTTTTGCCTGCAATCTTGACGCAATGTTAACAGGCAGGCCCATGACTGACAATTGAGGCGCACTATTTAAACCAAACTCCCCAACGAAAACCTTTCCGGTATGTAAACCCACACCTATCTCCAGCGGACCGCCGTAATAAGGTTCGGTATAAGCCTCGTTGAAGAGATTGACAGTCTGGAACATCACCTTGGTTGCCTGGTAGGCATTATTAACGGATGCTTTTAATTCAGTTTGTAATCCAAAAACCACATACAAGCTATCGCCGGCGATTTCCACCACCCTACCCTCGAATTTTTTTACGATTTGGCCAAAGGCTGTAAATAAACGGCGAACCACTTGTATTACCGTTTGACCTGATTGCGATTCCATCAAACCGGTGAAATTCCTGATATCCAGGAACAGGATGGCCAGTTCCTGCTCCTTATCGGGAGCAACAGGTGCCTGGTTCAGTATAAAGTAATTGTTTTCCATAGTTGTAAAGACGATTAGCCGTTAAAAACATTTTAGCAAATGTATATCGATGACTAAACTATGGCAAAACTAAACAGGTAAACAGCACTGGCTTGTCGGTAAAGAGCGGAACAAAAGCGGTAAAGCCAATTCACTTCCGGAAAAAACAGGAAAATACCGTCTACAATAAAATTAATTGATAAGATGCCCGATAAAGTATCCTATGATGAGCGCGAGCAAAATCATTACCCACCAGATATATTGCCTTGTTTGCAAATTTTTAACTGTTTTTTGAAGATCACCTATCTGTGATTCGTTGGCTAATTTAACATTCTGCAAGCGCATATTCTGTTGCTGTAGTTTGGCCAATGTACCGCCTACCTCAGCCGGCTTCCGCTGCTCCAGTCTGTAACGCATGGTAAAACCGCCTTCTTTCAGAAATTTTTCACCCTTAGGCTTTAGAATAAGTTTTTCCGGCAACTCAAAATCGCCATGCTTGCCTGATTCTGCAACGAATCCTTCGCGGGTAAGTGCCTGAACCATGGCGAAGGCTGTAGCTTCATCCTGGTCAAAAAGTTCCAGCAACTGCAAACGCGTCAAACTGTCTGGAATACCAAAAGCCTCCAGCACAGCGTCAAGCATTTCGCATTCATATTCGTTAAGATCCGTCATTACTACAAAAATAATAATATCTTTTGCTTACATCTGACTTTTACATCAGGCAATCCTTATGGTGCCATCTTTATTTTAATGGCACTTATATTTTAAAAAGGCCGTGCAATTTGCAATGCACGGCCTAACAGTATTATTAACTGAAATTATTATAAAGAACGATACAAATCAATTGGGGTTTTTGATTGGTGCACTTCCGGCAGCAGGCGGATTTACAACATATTCATCTGCCGGCACATCCCAGTAATCAAGAAAATTATAATTAATAGTTGCGTGAGTGCTCAAAACACCATCAGCACCAAGCACTACAGCATTTGTACGTCCGCCACCTTTTGATATATCATCTATAACTCCCCATCTTCTGGCATCATAAAAGGCAATCCCCCTGAATACCAGCGCAACTCTCCGCTCTCTTCTTAATTCTTCTTTTGCATCTGCCAAACTTAAAGATCCGCTCAAAGCAGACAAACCGGCTCCCTGATAGTTTCTGACATTGTCAATGCTCGCAACACCTGCAGATATACTACCTGTATTTATAAGCGCCTCTGCTTTCATTAGTTCGTTTTCTTCATAACTCCCCCCTATAAATAACTCATAATTACCTGGCGTTTTATCACTAAGCACCGCTACGCCCCCTTTATCAACACCATTGGCATCTAACAACTGCCACCTTGTACTAAAGCTAAATCCTCCAACCTGGTTGATATATTGGTTTTTAGTAAAGTTAACCGCGAGCCTTTTATCACCAGTCTCATATTCCTGTATTAACCTTTCACTAACCTTAAAAGTAGCAGATTTAGGCAATCCGGTTGTCATAGCTGCCACCGAGCCTGCACCAGCGGAGAAAAAACCATTTGTACCAGTTGTTCTGCCTGTAAAAACCAAATCATCTGATTTGATGCCATTATTTACCAATGTCAATACCGCGTTCCAGTCTGCCGTGGTCATGGCACTGGTTCTTTTATTAACCAATAAATTACGGGCTTTCATTGTATTAATGTTGCGTATCCACATTGCGGTAGTAAGTACACCACCTTTGCCGGTTTGCACAAAGTTGGGCAGCAGTTTTCCTAACACAAGGCTATAATCAGAGGTACTGGTAATACCATTCAATAATGTACTTGCCTGGTCAAAGTTTTTGTTTGCCTCTGCAATCATAGCAGCGCTTGTAACATAAGTTGATACTGTGCTTGATATGTCGCCAACACCAACAGCATTGTTAATGATACCAGCATAGTAGGTTGACCCAATTTTTGAATAAGCAAATCCTTTCCACCAGTAGGCCCAGGCTTTTATAGTATTCTTCTTTGTTTCTGCATCACCTGAGAATTTGATATCATCAACCAATGACAATATCTGGTTACAGGCATTGTTTAAGGAATACATATAAGCCCATTCGTAAAAAAACATATTCGCAGGTTTTTTATCACGGGCATTGCTAATTCTTAATACACTTTTTGAGGGTGAGGTATTAGTGATCCTGGTACCATTATCAAAGATCACATAATCGGGCAGATTAACCACATTGATGTTCTGGTTAGATGCTTCTGCCGATATATTATCGCCCAATAGCTCGTGAAAACCAATACCTAACGAAAAATAACTATCGCCAAGCCAATTCTGATTGGCAATAATGGTAGGATTATTTCCATTAAATCCGTTCAAATATACGGCCGCGGTTGAAAGTGAAATTATGCCTGGCTCATCCTTTGCCTGGTCTTTTGTTGGCGAATTTGGATTTTTAACATCAAGCTGTTTTTTGCAGGATGAAACAGTGAATAAAGTAACTGCCACACAGCAAATTGATAAATATTTATATTTTTTCATGTTTTTAAATTTATGGTCAATTAAAACCCAAGACTTAATCCTAACTGGTATGATTTATTATTTGGTGTTGAGCTATTGTCAACCCCGCGATCAAATGAAGAATTTGAAGTACCTGAACTTACTTCGGGATCAAAGCCAGTATATTTAGTAAAGGTTAAAATATTGCGGGCCGCAAATGTTAATAGTACTCTTTTGAAAACCTTATTGGCTATCAATGAAGTAAAGTCATAACCCACTGTTAAGTTTCTTAAACGAAGAAATGAGGCGTCTTCGTAAAAATAATCTTTAGTTCCGTTCCTGGCCGGGCCGTTCCTTGCTCCAAAATAATCGGCATATACACTTCGGTAATATGCAGTATAGGCTGCTGTTTGCCCGTTTATGGTTACCGGATTATCATAATCACTGCTTATGCCATCACGATACATCCATTCTTTAGTCTGGTTATATAAATGGCTGCCATGAACCCAGTCAAACTGGAAACCAAATGAAAGATTTTTATAATTGAAACTATTGATAAATGACATGTTGAATTTAGGATTCGGATCACCTAACGAATACACTTCATTGGTAAATTGTACACCTTTGGTGGTTTTATTCACTACACGGCCATCAACTATTTCATATTTGCCGTAATCTGCAGGCTGGATATAGGGAACTCCTTCTTGATTTGTCTGGCTAAGACTTGTTAAAGCCTTGTAGCCATAAATTTGGCCTATTTTAGCGCCGGCAATTAAAACTTCCTGTGTGCTGCCCGCTGCTGACGTCAAAATGATAGGCGGCCCATTAATTTTGTCAATTTTTGAAGTTTGATGGCTGAAGTTTGTAGTTACATTCCAATTAAAATCCTTCGCTTTCAATACACTGATATTCAACGATGCCTGTATACCGTTTGATGAAAGGTCAATGGCGTTTGTTTTTAGGGTGAGTGGCCCGGTAGACGGGGCAACACTAACGTCAAAAATCACGTTCGACCCTTTCCTGTCCCAATAAGTAACACTTAAATTAATATCGCTTAACCAATTGCCATTAAAGCCCTTGATTCCGATATCGGTACCAATTTCAAGCTCTCTTGATACTTCTACATTCAGATTTGGATTTTTTTGCGCGTTTAACAAAGCAAAAGTTAAAGCGTTACCAACATTCTTGGGATCTAAAGTTGGATACCTGTCAAATGGTTTAGGTTGTATACCTGCCTTACCAAAGGCAGCCCTTAATTTAAACTCTGGTATCCTGTTTCCAAGGCTACCATTTTTCCAAAAATCAAATGATGAGGGCCTGATGTAAGCGTTAGCATTAGGAAAAGTAAATGGTTTTGAACCCTGGCCAAATGCCGATGAGTAATCGCTTCTGAAACCACCACCAATACCACCATATTCGCCAATGTCTATTTTTTGGTTAACCACGTATCCGTAGGTTACAAAAGGCTCGGTGTTATCTTGCAGTACCTGTTGTGTTTGCGTTTGAATGAAATTGTAAATTGGATAAGTAGGTAAGCTATATCCGTAAGTTAAAAACTGGTTAAGATTGTTTTTACGATAATCGTATTGTAATAAAGTACTGGTGGTTATAGGTACGTTGAGATGAAAATCTTTTTCAAAATCAGTTCTGATAGTTGCCGACCCGTTAAAGTTCTGGAAAGTGGTATTGTTACTTTGTTTATCAACCTCACCGGTATTGTCATTCCCGTTATTTAGTGAAACCCACGATTCCAGATCATTTGAGTTTGCATTTCCGGATTGATTTTGGTAAATGGAATTGATGTCCTGGTGTGTGTAGTTTATTCCATATTTGGCACTCAGTTCAATAAATTTATTGATTTTGTAATCGGCCTGGATATTTTCAAGTATGTCTACACGGTTGTCCCTTTTACTTGCGTATTGTAAATTATAAAATGGGTTATTTCCGTTAACGCTCACCGTACCCGAGTTTAAGGAGTAAGGATAATTACCATCTGGCAGTTTTTGGTTAAAGTCATAAAAAGGTGAGGCATTTAATGCATTAAATACAGCATTATTACCTGTTCCAAAAGATGGATTAAGCGTGTTCTTTGTATATACTAATTGTGTTATTGATCTTAACGTAAACCCTTTAAATAGTTCGGTACCAATATTGGTAGTTAAATTAGTTCTGTCATTATACCCGTTTCTAACAATATTACTTTCCTGATGATTGTTAGAGATATTTAAAGCATAATCAGTTTTTTCTGATCCTCCGGATACTGCTATACTATGGTTTCGTGTATAAGCTGTACGAAAAAGCTGTTGAAGATGATCATAATATTTCAGGTTTGTTCCATACTGCTGTTTGGCGATATTTAATGGGTTCGACATAGCAGTTGGGTTGTCTGCTCCTGCCGGGAAAGCCCAGGTTATGCCGGGGAATGTACCATCTTCATCCAGTTTAATGATATTGCCGCTGGCATCTACAAAATTACCCGTTTCATCTGTTTTAAAGCTGCTTAGTTTGGCCTGATGAACATTTCCATTATTAATAAAGCTACTTGCAGAAACACTGCTTGACACATCAATTTTAACCTTGCCCTGTTGCCCTTTTTTAGTAAATATCTGTATAACCCCATTAGCTCCCTGCGCACCGTATATGGTTGATGCCGCCGCTCCCTGCACAACCTCAATGTGGTCAATGCTTGACTGATCAAGCAAACTGATGTCTGTTGATCTGGATTCTACCCCGTCTACCAGAATCATAGGCGATGTACCACCCTGTACTGTATTTATACCTCGCAGTATAATATTAGTACGGGCTCCAGGTGTACCGTCTGTAGACGAAATCTGTGCTCCGGCAATTTTACCAACCAATGCCTGGTCAATGGAAGCTTGTGGAGAGGAGGCCAGATTTTTACCTGCTATAGATTCAACTGCGATGGCCAGCTTGGCCTTACTGGTGGCCACACCCGAACCTGTAACAACCACTTCATTTAGTTGCTTAAAATCGGTACCCATTGCCACATTGATAATACTCTTGCCATCAATGGGCACTTCTACCCTTGCGAAACCTATAAACGAAAAAATCAGAGTGCCACCGTTTGATGGCACACTGATAGCATACTTACCCAAACCTGAGGTTTGCGTGCCCATTTGTGAGCCTTTGACACTAATGGTTACCCCGGGGACAGGCAGACCATCATCTTTAGCGGTTACTGTACCAGTGACGGTACGGTTTTGGGCATAAGTATATTGGCAAAATAAGGCCAATAGAATCCCAGTCAAGTTTTTGAGGAAACTTTTTTTCATACTTAAAATCAGTTTTTAATAGTTAATTAAACAATTACAATATAAGTTGTAACAATTACCTTACAATAAGTGACTGATTTTTTAATATTATTTCAAAAAAGTTAATTTTTATTACTAAATTTTTTCTTATTTATAATTTTAATGCGATTAATTTATTCTATTATCAATATATTTAATCTAAAACAGTAGTTTTTTATTAATAAAATTAAATAAATTCAAAATTTTCGCACTTAAATCAAAAAATATTAAAAAAATTAAAATTATTTGCAATTAAAATGCAAATTTCAGTAAAACGTTTAAGTAATAAATTAATTATAAGAAAGAAAGCAGATTAAACAACACCACCTTAAGCATAAAGAGTCATTTTATAACTCCTATAAACAAGATAGCTCTATTTTAACTTTCAATTTTATATTTACATATTAAGAAACTCTCAAGAAACATTCAGACTGAGTTGGAAACATAAAATAAAGAGGTCGTTTTTTTAAACGACCTCTTTATTTTACATGTAATTTTTAATCTGAATTATTTTCACTGGCGCTTTTTGCTAACGCAAATGAAAGATTACAGAGATATATGCGTACTTACCTATGCTTGAAACACGCTATGATATTATTTCAGAAGGTTCTTTTAATTCGGGGACTGTATCCTTGTCATTAAATTTACGCTGTCGTTTATATTTAATGTACAGGTCGAGATAAAGTGATATGATGATAGCAATAAAACTTAGCCCAACTATATTATCCTGAAGAGGACTAAGTTCTAATTGCGGCTTGAAGTAACTTGCTATCTTATAAACAGGTAAAACAAAACACATGATAGTAATTAGCACATTTAGCTTGAACCGGTGCGTCTGTATCTTCTTTTGATCAAACGTTTTTAAAAGTTTATTTAATAAAAACGAATCGCATGTGCCTGTCATGATCAATCCAATGGCAAAAACAAACCCACCCAAAACAGCATATATCACCTGGCTTGAAGCAGAAACCGCATACCCAAAAGCCGCTATCTGAGAAGATGTATCAAAAATAAACCCGAAGATTATACCTGTTAGTATTACCGTAAAGGGGTTGAGATGTGTGTTAAAGTATTGGGGCAATAACCTTTTGCGAAAACTTGGCGTGATTTGTTTTTTATGTGTTAATGAAATAATATTTGAAATACCAATCATCAATAACATACTTAAAGGCAACCATTCCACAACAACATCAAGCCATACTGGCATTTTGAAGCTATTTTTTAAAATACTTAATGAAAGCGCAATAACAATAACCATTGCACCGTGACCGAGTGCAAACAATGAACCAACCCATCGCGACCAAATACTTTTCTTTTCGTGCAACCGATAGGTATAGCCATCAATTATTGTAATATGATCGGGATCAAGCCCATGCCGTAAGCCAAGTACCAATAAGATGATAAAACCGGATAAATTTTGTTGTAGTAAACCCATTTGCAATAATTATTTAAACTATTTAGTTAATAATAAAGCCAAATGAAACAGAAGTATACATCAAGATGAAACGGGTATAAATACAACCGCTGCGTCCTTAAGCCTTTCTCCCGAAAGCAATTTGGATATGTTTTTTGGCAGGTCTTCTGACTTGTTCTGCTTTAACGCCTTCCCATCCGTATAAAGCGGACAGTGGCAAAGAATTGTTAAAGTCTGTTTCTGAACTTACAGCAGCGGGAACTGTTCCGGATTTACACCGGATTCCCTTTTAATTTTAATTACACCTGATGTGTAGTAAAAACCAAATAACTGAACAAAGCTAATTAAATTAATTGATGGAGCATGTAAAAATAAACCCGAGAGTCTGGTGGTTGAAAATTTAATGCAGCTTTAACAATTACATTAAACACCAGGTGGAAAATTCAATATTATTACCTCGCCATAATGAACATTAATATCAAAAATGGACTGTAGTGGTATAGAATTAACCACAGCTAATATAAGACGAATTACCCCAGCATGCGTTACAACAGCTATCCGTTGATGAGGATACCGCAAAAGTTCGTTCCAAAAATTCATTACCCTTTCATTCATCTGAAATAGTGATTCACCCTGCGGTGGAGCAGTATTGATAAAATCATCCATCCATTGTTCACTTTCCAAACGATCAATAGTATCCCAGGTTTTACCCTCCCATTGGCCAAAATTAAGCTCCATCAACCGCTCATCCTCAATAAATGAATCCGTTATTTCACGGGCAAGCAAAGTACACCTTGAAGAAGGACTTGATACAATAAAATCAATATGCTCCGGTAGCATATTGATAACTAATTTTTTTTCTGCATCAAAACTTGCGGCAAGCGCAACATCCATATGCCCATAAATAAATCCTTTACAAACCTCAGGTGTAGTATGCCTGATCAAAAAAATCTCCATATTGCTATGATTGACATATAGGATATAAGTTCGGACACTTGCTGTACAGCTCCTAAACAATCACCTGTATAACCGCCAATTTTTCGGTTAAAGTACTTACCCATAACCAGTTTTTGAATATAAAGCGGAATGATCATCAATAACAGCCATGGTTTGTGAGTTAAAATAACCAATAAAATCAAGGGAATGATGGCGAATACTAAAGCTATCCAAAAATTGTAGATGCTTGGGGCTTCTGTAACGGGTTTTGCCTTGCTGCCTTCTGACTTACCAGCATAAGGATAAGAATATATTAAGCTAATGGCGGTAAATCTGCTTATGGAGTGAGGTACAATAAAAATCAGCAACAAAACGTAAAGATCGTTTCCAGCCATGCTTGATAATTGCTGAAGAACCAGAAATTTAAGTGAAATAACTAAAAATAAACCTATAGTGCCGTAAGTACCCAGACGACTGTCTTTCATGATCTCCAGGATCCGGTCTTTTGTCCATCCTCCACCAAAACCGTCACAAACATCGGCAAAGCCATCTTCGTGCAGTGCTCCCGTAAGCAATATAGATGCTGCTACAGATAAAACAAGAGCGATAGAAGCACCAAATGCATAACTTGTAAGATAAAATACGCAAAATGAAAAAGCGCCCACAAGCCAACCTATTAAAGTAATATAACGACTGGACGCATTTAAAAAACCGGGGGTATAAGGCAACAAAACAGGAACAGGTATACGGGTGTAATAAGAAACAGCGGTAAAAAATATTTGCAGTTCCTTCTTCATTATATATTATTACTTACTTCGGCACTTTCAAAACTGGCCATATCATTTAAAAAACTAATGGCACTTTTAATTAATGGAAAAGCTACCGCACAACCACTTCCTTCCCCCAGGCGCATTTGCAAATGTAACAAAGCCTCTGCATTGAGCCATTCAAGTAAAAGCTTATGCCCTTTTTCACCAGACTCATGACAAAAAACAGCATTTTCCTTAACTGAGGGGTTAATTAAAAAAGCACAAAGAAAAGCTACGGTAACAATAAAACCATCAACTAAAACAAGCATCTTTTTATTCCTGGCTTCCAAAATAGCACCTGTAATTTGCATGATCTCAAAGCCACCAAAATAAGCCATGTAACTTTGTATATCGGTTTGCCCCTTGTAATTGGTCACTGCTTGTTGAAGAACTGTGATTTTATGGTTTAACTTTTCATTTTCAACGCCTGTTCCCCTACCAATGCAATCAATTAACGGAATATTACATAACATACTCATGAGTACAGAAGCACTCGATGTATTTCCTATGCCCATTTCACCAAAGCCTATGGTATTACAGTCTGTTTGCTGAATTGAGTTTACCACTTCAACGCCCTTTTCAAAACACAACTGTAATTCGTAGCTGCTCATGGCGGGCCCGTTAATAAATGATGCCGTGCCCTTGGCTATTTTATTATGGATAATATTTTCATTAGGTGAAAAATCATAATTAACACCGGCATCAACTATTTTAAGTGCAATGTCATGTTGTTTGCAAAAAATATTTATAGCAGCGCCGCCCTCTAAAAAATTACTCACCATTTGACGGGTAACCTCTACAGGGTAATTACTTACTCCATGCTGTGCAATACCGTGGTCTGCTGCAAAAACTACAATATGGGGTTTTATAATTTCAGGGTGAAGACTTCCCAACACCATTGCTACTTGTTTGGCCAAACTCTCCAGTAAGCCTAACGAACCTACAGGCTTGGTTTTTCCGTCAATAAGCTTTTTTAGTTTAACTGACAGATCATTTGTTTGAAAGCTCGAATCAATATTGACAGAAGCAGATGATGAGCTTCTATTTACGGCTGATATTTGAGTGACATGAGGCTTGGGCGATTTGTTTTTCCAACCCAGCTGTTGCAACATAGGCTGCTGCTCATAATCAGTGGCAGGTTTGCCAACGCAAAAGTATCCAAGGGGCTCAATTTCTTCGGGCAGATCCAATAATTTTTTAAACTTATGGTAATTTAAAATGGACACCCATCCCATTGAGTACCCCTGCTCTGTTAATGAAAGCCAGATGTTTTGTACCGCGCAAACTGCGCTAAATTTTATCGTGTCGTTACTGGCGATGGTACCAATAGTAAAATCATTAAGTACAGACCGGTCATAACAAACCAGTAAACCAACGGGTGCATCTACAATGCCCTCAAGCTTTAAGGTACTGTATAACGTTTTTTGGGGCTGAGATTCAATCAGGTTAAAAGCCTTGTTATTATATTCATCAAAAACTTCTTTGATTGCCCTTTTTACATCTTCATCGCGAATGATGTAATATCGCGTAGCATCTGTTAAACCAACCGAGGGTGCTGCATGCCCGGCAGCAAGTGCTTTTTCAATAACATCATCCGGAACAATATCTTTTTTAAAATGCCTTGTATCCCGCCTTGCCTTCAATAACTCTTCTAAATTCAACATGACATTATTTCTTTTTAAGATACAGCGGAAGCCCTGATACCATAAATATCGCCTCATCAGCTTTGCCTGCAACGTATTGATTGGCCATGCCCTGCAGGTCGGTAAATTTGCGTCCCAATGCCGTTTCGGCATGCAATCCCATTCCCAGCTCATTTGATACAATTATAAATATGCCGTCAATAGTTGATAACAGATCTATTTCATTTTTAAATATATCAAACGCTTTGGCAATGTCTGACTCATTGTCCATAAGAATATTAGTTAACCAAAGTGTAATACAATCAATTACTACGGTTTGATTTTGAATTGGCAGCAAGTGAAGGTTTTGATAAGTTTCATAGGTTGTCCACAGCTCTCCTCGTTCATCCTTATGACGTTTTACCCGTTTTTCGAAGTCGTCATCCCATATTTTAGCAGTAGCTATATAAACCGGTGCAGAACTCAACTTTAAAGCCATATCCTGAGCATACTTGCTTTTCCCGCTTCGTACCCCGCCGCTTATGTAAATGATCATGTTATTATATAGGATAAATGTAGCGCTCCCTTTACCTGTATCGGAGAAGTCAAAGATAAAAATTCTTTTAAATGATACCGGATTTAACCCTTATACCACATGACTTCCCAATGTAACATATCGGCATGCAAAGTTTTGTTTAAACACTACGAAATGATCAAAGCTATATACTGCATAATTGATAATTGTTTTACCATATTTGTACATTCCTGCATTTTGATAAAGAAGTGTAGAAATTGCTTTTTAAATTTACCTGAATGAAGATATATACCCGCAAAGGAGATAAGGGAACTACCGGCGTTTTTGGCGGAAAAAGAGAATATAAGGATTCGGCCAGAATTGAATGTAATGGTGTTTTGGATGAAGCCAATTCAACCATTGGTTTATTGAGAACAAAATTAGGTGCAGATCATCCCTGGCAACCTAACTTACACCGGATACAAAAAGATTTGATGGACATGATGTCTCACTTAGCAAGGCCATCAGATTCAACCAAAGTAAACCCGAACCCCAAACCGGTTGATGGTGCTGAATTTTGCGAACAATGGCTTGATGAGCTGGAGGCTGGTATCAGCTCTCCATCCGACTATTTTTTACTTCCGGGAGGTAATGAAATTTCGGCTTTGTGTCATGTATGCCGTACGCAAATACGCCGCGGTGAAAGAAGGCTGGTTACATTAATGAAAGAAGACCCAGCTTGTGTAGAAGATTATATTATGGCGTATGTAAACCGCATGTCAGATCTGTTTTTCACCATGGCCAGGGCCGAAATGGATAAAGCCGGAGTTGCTGAAGAAAAGTGGCAGATGTTTTTGTACAAAAGGAAGAAACAACCGGTAGAAAAAAGTGAATAAGATTTATGGTGTTTCCTTAGGCCCCGGCGATCCGGACTTGATTACCGTAAAGGGGCTTCAGATTTTACAGAATTCAGATCTTATTTTTTACCCGGGTTCTCTCTTTGCTGACGGAAGAAAAGAAAGTTATGTGCGCCCTAAGCTGGAGTATTACGTTCCGGATACAAGCAAATTGCAAGGTTTTTTTTTAAAAATGGGTTTAGACAGATCAGCAGCAGAAGAAATTTATGATGAAACTACTGCTCTGCTGATTCATGCCTGGGAGCAGGGCAAAAAAATCAGTATAGCTTGCGAAGGTGATTTGAGTTTTTATGCCTCATTTTCATATTTATTACAACGGCTGCAACAGCAAAATATCCCGATTGAGCTGATCCCGGGTATAAACTCTTTTTCATTAGGTGCCGCAAAACACCAGGTGCCATTATGCCTGCAAAGTGACAAATTAGTTTTTTTGCCTTTAGAGCAAAGCTTTGAAAAAATAGAGCAAACGCTTCAAAATTTTGACACACTTATTTTAATGAAGATCAGGACAGGATTACCTGCCTTGTTACCTCATTTGCTCACAAAAAAATGGAAGTTTTACTACTGTGAACGTTTAGGCACCACTAATGAATATATAACTTCCAATATAGAGGAACTGCATCAGCGGGATATCCCTTATTTTTCCTTATTAATAATTAAGAAATGATTAAAGTAGTTGGTTTGGGTCCGGGAAGTACGGATTATATATTACCTATTGCTCAAAAAGCCATACAGGAAGCCGATGTTATTGTCGGCTATCATTATTATTTTCAGTTCATTACACAGTTTATCAGACCAGATACCCTTTGCATTGGTAAAGAATTAAGCGAAGAAGAGAAACGGGCCGAAATTGCTATTGAAAAGGCCATAGAAGGAAACAAGGTAGTAGTAATAGGCTCCGGAGATGCCGGAATTTATTCCATGGCATCTATTGTATATCAGAAAGTTTCCCAATCAGGAGAAGATATTGAACTGGAAACCATTCCTGGAATTTCTGCTTTTGTTGCAGCCGGTAGTAAGCTGGGGGCTGTATTAGGTCATGACTTTTGCTGCATTTCCCTTTCCGACCTCATGACCCCATGGAAAACCATTCAGAAAAGAATAGAGGCTGCTGCCTTTGGTGATTTTGTAACCTCTATTTATAACCCTAAAAGCGTAAAGAGATACTGGCAGTTGGCCAAACTAAAATCAATATTCTTAACACATCGCAATCCCGAAACACCGGTAGCTATATGTTATCAGTTGGGTCGTGCAGATGAAAAAATAACACTCACCACCCTATCAGCTTTAAACATTGATGATGTAGATATGTTTAGTTTGGTAGTAATCGGTAACAGCCAGACCTTTAAATATAAAAACCACCTGATAACACCAAGAGGATATTTAGACAGAAAGCCCCAAAACGGCCCGGAAATACAAGAGGCCAGCTTTAAGGAGATTATTGCCCAGTTAAATATACTTAAATTCCCTAAAGATTTTCTTTGGGCTGCCATTCGTTGCATTCATACCTCTGGCGATATGGATTATATAAAGTACCTAACCGCCTCCCCAAATGCCATTTCCCTTTGGCATGATTACTTGGTTAATGGTGGCACCATTGTGACCGATGTAACCATGGTACAGGCCGGGATTACAAAAGCCTTTACAGCCCAATATGGCAACCAGGTAATTTGTCTGCTAAATGCAGAGGAAACTTTGGAGTTATCTAAAAAAGAAAAACTTACACGTTCTCAAGCTGGGATCAGGTTGGCCGCTAAGCAGCATCCCAATGCACTATTTGTAATAGGCAACGCCCCTACCGCTTTAATTGAAATTGCTGATCAGGCGAAGCAAGGCATCATAAATCCGGCAGGAATAATTGGCGCCCCTGTTGGTTTTATTAACGTGATAGAATCAAAAGAGCGGTTGAAAACGTTATCCATTCCTTATGCTCTTATTGAAGAAAAACGCGGCGGAAGCAATTTTGCCGCAGCCATAGTGAACGCGGCCTTTACATTGGATGAAAGTGATAAGTATTTTTAAAGCAAGTGATGATTTTTCAGGTTATAGGCATTGCTAATAAAAAATATGAACCGGCTAAACAGCTGTTTGATCTTATTCAAAAGCATCATGTTTTTAGCGGCGGGCAACGTCATTATGAGTTAGTAAAGCATTTGCTGCCAGCTGACCACCAATGGATTTTTATAAAAGCCCGTATTGATAATTTATTTGAAAACTATCAGGATACCAATGAATCTATAGTGGTATTTGCCAGCGGCGACCCGTTATTTTATGGCATCGCTAATACGCTGAATACAAAATATCCAGGTATTCAAATCCATGTATACCCTTATTTCAATGCTATTCAATTATTGGCTCAACGGGCAAATATCAACAGTAACCTACTTCAAACGGTAAGTGTTCACGGCCGGTCATGGCATGCGCTTGATGAAATTATAATCAAACAGGCGCCTCTGATCGGGGTATTAACAGATGCCGGGAAATCCCCCTCAGCAATTGCTGAGAGGATGCAGACTTATGGATATGACAATTACTCTATTTGGATAGGTGAAAACTTGGAGAGTGACGATGAGCAAATAAGGCAAATGGAATTAGCCGAGGCTCGTGAACATGTTTCCCATTCCTTAAACTGCGTTATTCTGCAAAAGAAAGAACACCGTAATATTCCCTTTGGTGTACCGGATGATTTATTTGAAGGCCTGGAGGGCCGGCCAAATATGATCACCAAAATGCCGGTAAGGTTATGCTCATTACATGCATTAGCCCTTGAATCAAAAGCTGTTTTATGGGATATAGGGTTTTGCACAGGCTCATTAAGCATTGAGGCAAAACTCCGTTTCCCCCACCTGGATATCCACGCGTTTGAGAAAAGACCGGAGTGTATGCAGATTATGGAAAATAATCAGCGTAAACTGGGCGCATTAGGAATCAAAGCCTACGAAGGGGATATTTTTGAATTTGACTTTACAAAAATCACTACGCCCGACGCAATTTTTATTGGCGGACATGGCGGCCGCTTAAGTGAATTAATTTTAAAAATTGACCGATACATTAACTCGGGTACAGTTGTGGTAATGAATGCCGTGCAAGAGGATTCTATAGAAGAATTTACTGCTACCATTCAAACACTTAACTGGGAACTGGAAGAGCCTCTGAAATTAAAGGTAAATTCGCATAATGAGATTACCATACTTAAAGCGATAAAGAAATAGTTGATATGTTAAAAGAAGATAAAGTATGCATTGTAACTTTTACAGATAGTGGATTAGCTATCGGCGAAATAATACAGCAGGAATTTTACCGCAGTAAGCTATATACAACAAGGGAAACAAAATTTTCAAAGGATATTATCAAACTTGACGGTATCGACCAGTTACTACAGGAAAAATTTCACAAGTTTGATGTATTGATCTTTGTAGGCGCGCTGGGCATTTGCGTTCGTAGCATAGCCCCGCATATTAAAAATAAAACCACAGACCCCGCAGTTATCAACGTTGATGAACAGGGCAAGTTTGTTCAGTCGGTACTGAGCGGGCATACAGGAGGCGCAAATGAGATCACCAAAAAAATAAGCCACATATTTCAGGCCCAGGCGGTGATTACCACTTCAAGCGATCTGCAGGAAATTTGGTCGCTGGATTTACTGGCATCCAAATTCAATTGGACAACACATTCCAACGTTCCTTTGAACAAAGCTATATCGCTATTTGTAAACAATCGGCCTACTGCTTTAATCATAAAAGTTAAAGATTCAGGTACGGCATATCTCGAAAAATCAAAACCTGCTTTTGCAGATATTTATTATGATATCAATGATGTAGATCAGCATAATTACGAACTACTGATTTATGTGGGGTATGAAATTATTAAAAGCGAGGTGCCTCTAATTTCCTTTTATGCTAAATGTTTAACCCTGGGAAGCGGTTGTTCTAAAGATATAGAACCGGCTCTGTTTGAGGAGACCCTGCTGGAGAAACTAACAAAAGACCATATTGCTCATCAAAGTATTGCTGCACTTACTTCTGTTGACATCAAGGCGGAAGAGGCTGCTTATATAGCAATCACAGAAAAGCATAAATGGGGTTTTATTACATACCCTGTTCATGAGCTGAATACCATAGAAGTTGCCAATCCATCTGATGTGGTATTGGATAAAATAGGTGCACAAGGGGTTTCGGAAAGTTCGGCTGCTTTAGCGGCAAATACTTCGGGATGGCTTATAGAAAAAACCAAAGCCGAAGTTTCTTCCGGCAAAAAATTCACTTTTGCAGTGAGCCTCATTAGTTCATTTGAGCGTAAAGGGCAAATTGCCATTGTAGGCGCAGGCCCCGGAGCTCCGGAATATATTACATTAAAAGGCAAAGAATTGCTGGAAACGGCAGATTGCATATTATATGCTGGAAGCCTGGTACCTGAAGAACTAACGCATTTCGCGCATCCTGATGCGCTGGTCAGAAATTCAGCATCAATGACATTGGAGGAACAAATGTTATTGATTGATGAAATGTATAAACAAGGTAAGCTTATTGTAAGGCTTCATTCCGGCGATCCTTCTATATATGGGGCAATACAGGAGCAGATGACCATTTTTGATGAAAAAAATTATGATTATTTCATTGTTCCGGGAATATCGTCATTCCAGGCTGCTGCCGCTTATTTAAAATCTGAATTTACCATACCTGAAGTTTCCCAAACTATCATTCTTACACGCGGTGAAGGAAATACCCCTATGCCGGCCCATGAAAAGTTGGAAGACATGGCCAAACTTCGGGCTACCATGTGCATTTTTTTAAGCGCCGGTATTGTAAAAAAAGTTGAAAACCAATTACTACAACATTATCCGGCAGAAACCCCGCTTGCTGTTTTATACCGCGTAAGCTGGAAAGATGAACA
>Ga0247742_10001096_pt1 | contig 19654 bp, 21 predicted proteins | sample UWRJL208509C2_FD_180944 | JGI IMG/M metagenome (GOLD analysis project Ga0247742, IMG submission 180944) | Plant litter microbial communities from Arlington Agricultural Research Station in Wisconsin, United States - UWRJ-L208-509C-2 | ecosystem: Environmental > Terrestrial > Plant litter >... | reverse complement strand
TCCTCTCCCTCTCGCCCCTCCTTCCTTCTTCTATCCCCTCCACCAACCGATTAACCCTTCCATTCAACTCTTGGATCTTCTCACTTAGGTCTTCGAGCTGATCGTCCACCGAATCCCGGCGCTTTGATTGCACGCGGGAGGACCGGTAGGCTTCGCCCAGGATTAAGGCAGTGGCTACGGCGAAGAGGAAGCCTTCGGCGAGGGCGTTGGCGCCGTTTTCTATTGCTCTGTTTAGAGGGTTGGTTAGATCAAGTGACAGTGGAATGGGAAGCAATAATTCTCACTTGGCTTCACTCAAAGGCCTAATATGCCTTGCCGGCTCACCGAGAATGTTGGTGCGTAGCTTGACCTCGGAGCGGTACATGAACTGGGCGAGCTCAACGCATAGCCCGCGGAATGTTTCATGTCTGGAGGGGAAGGTCAGTGTCCATATAGACGAGGATGATGAAGGGAGATGAGAAGAGGGAAGGTCGACGTAGACGGAACAAAAGATCTGAGAAGAGCGAAGAGGAGTGACCATGACCATCAACTGCAGCCAAAAACTGGCTTTGAGACGCAATGTATGCGTCTACTTTCAACGGCGCCAATCTACCCAACAGCTGATATCCAATGCGAGGCCGGGCCCATCCAACAAACGAATCAAAGGACAAAGTCGACTCACTGCCTAGCCTGTTCCTTTATCTTACCCGAAATCGGTTTAGCGAGTGTCTGTGGGTAGAGGCATGAGTGATCGTCGAAGAAAGCCACGAACAAGGGGGGGGATGTCAATGGCAACTCACTCGGATGACAAGCGTTGCTATCTTCGCCGTCGCCATCCCTCAAAGAAAGCTTCTAAGTATGTGCAGTGTTGAGGCTGGGAGGGTTTGATTCCAAGGCCACAGGTGTTCGACTCTTCGGTATCAGCTCGTCGAGGTCGACCTCCGGAAGAGTTGATCTCTATTATCCAAGGGCCTCTTGCAAGAATAGTTGAAATTCAGAGGAAAGACACGAGACCCGGGCTCAAGGTATTGCCAAACGCTCGTATGTCGCAGAGACGGAGTAGGGAGGCAAGAGGAATGGATAAGACAAGTCAAGCTGGAGGGGGAGGCCGTACGCGTGTTCGACTCAGAAAAAGCGCAGCAAGTAAAGTTACAATGTCGAGCTTGACTCGAAGGGATGCTGTGGCTTTTTGAATAAATCCAAGAACGAACGCGGATGACGGTGACGAGTGTGCTCGGCGCGATCAGCACAACGCGGAAGAGGACGTGGGAAACGGAGATGCGGACCGTCGGCTAACTGGTCATTCCGTCTACCGGAGGGTCACATAGATGTTCTTCTTGGCAAGCTTCAAGTTCCTTTTTACTCGTCTGTCTGGTGGCACCTGGGCCTGAATGTTTGATTACTTGAAGTCAACCACCGCCTCTACTCTTTAAAAATCAAATGTTGAAGAGCCTCCTGATGAAGGTGCTTATATATCTAGAGCCATGGATGACGAAGATAAGCGTGGCATACCATCCGAGTGAGCAATTCCAGTCTACTTTCCCCTCACAAGCCACCAACGCTGATAGAACCGCTATACTTTGCCCACTAGAATACTCCCTCGCTAAACCGATATCAATAACCAAGCTGGACAGAGAGTTGGTTCGTTGGGTCGAGTGAAAATGGAGAGTGACAATGGAGAGTGAAAGGCTTTGCTACAGAAGGACGGCATAAGAGAAGAAGAGGCGAATACGAAGACGAGGATCTGAAACATATGGCGGACACCGATGGATACGAATGCATGTCAGATTGGCTGCTCTGCCTTCGGTGTCCGAGTCGGTTTCCACTTGGACGATGCTGTTGATTCCGAGACGGCGTAGGCCAAACATCCGGGTCTGCTACTTATCCTGGGTCGGTGGTGTGTTATGGTGAGTGCATCGTCGTCCCTCCTTGCATTCAATGAACACTAACCTTCCCTTCCAACCCAGATACGAAAAATTCCGCAGCCTATGTGTCCGCGTCAAGATACTGGGCCAGCCAGCGAATCCAGGGTCTTCACCAAGCATGCTTCTGCTATGTCCGTGTCTGGATCAGGTTCTTTGGCGACGGATTCAACATGAAGAAGGGCTGGACGAAAGAGAGGAGACGGAGACTGGAGCAGAGACAGTTTGGGATCGGATTGGTACCTCCACATGCACGCGGTCACCCGCGTCCCTCGTCGCCCTGGTAGGCGCCCACAGCCTCGACGAATTGAGATCATAGGCCTCGCAATTATTGCGGTCTTCACACCCCTCCCTGGAGTCCCAACAACGTCCTACTTGGCCCTTCGTGCCTAGTTGCAGGAGAAGAGCCAGCTTTACAGTTGCAAACGGTACTTGTGCTTTTGTGGTCCTACGGTCAATCGACATCCAGCGGTACCAGCATTAGTTTGGGTCTATACAACTCAGTGATCGAACTGCTGGCAGTAAACCGCCTGCCGACGACATCTAGATGCTCTTTGGACGCAGCGTCAGCTGGCTCAGACAACCGAAGCTCCAAAGCACATCGGTGCTCACCTTCGGGACATCCAAACTACAACTGCCCAGTCTCGGCCTCAACATCATCTCTTCTATAATTTTAGATCCACACAGAGCTGGCGAGACCGGACGCGCTGAAAAACGCAAGCGATCGAAGCATGAAGGCTCGAAAGATCTCCAAGTTGGAACTATGTCTGGCGCGTCTCATGACCCAATACATTGGCAGCAGTGCTCAAGAGTCAAGCTATTCCATTTTGGTGTTATTCGTGCCAATGGAAGAGTTCTGAATTGCGTAAACGGACATTCTTTTCTTTTCTCCCCAAAGCTGATCGTGCGTTTCTACAGGTTAAATAGACCGGCAATCATCGTCACCTCAGGACACAGTGGCGCCGCCGACGTAACTATTAGCGATTCGTGCTTCGTATCGGAGGCAACTTGTTGACCTGGGTATTCGCAATCTGATTATAGCCCTCGTTATCTCCTGTCGCGACGATGATTCTTCAAGGTGTTTCTATCAAATCTGCGCGATATGAAGCACTCTCAACTCGTCGCGATGAGTCAATTTTCGTGGAAAATCTATAAGGCTATCTTCGACTCGCTTGGTATCATGTACCTTGGTGAAAATATGGGATCTTCATTGAGACGAATAAGAGGATCCGCCAGGTTGTTTTAAGTTTAATTTCATGCGCCCATCGATCTGTCAGAACGCTCATGTTCACAGCACCTACTCCAGGCTGCAGCTGTTGGTTGCTCGTGGCTGAGTCGACCTTATTTGTATTCCAACACGTGTAAGGTCGTGAAATATCCCAATACGGGAAGTTCAACGTCCATCATACCCTGACATCTTACTTCCATGGTTTTTCGTCGAGACGATCGTTGCCGACGATGAGCTTTTTCAACAATGCCCAAAACACCCTCGTGCATGGCAATAATATCACTGCGACGCAAGTCAATCCAACTATCTACAATGCCGAGGTTACCACGAATACTCAACATAACTACCATGCGGCGCCATTGAAAGGTGCGCTTGTGGGATCTGCTTATATCTCTTTTCTAATCCGAGCGGGTGAACTACACAGGCATAGATCTCCTGCATCAGCACACCTCCCCAGCTGCCCTTTTAGATGCCAGAGCACGGCGCGACCCACCCAGGTGCATGGGTGGAACTCGTGAAGCCATTATTCAAGAGATCTTAGACTGGCTAAAGAAAGTCACCGGGTCGTCTTCCATCTTCTGGTTGAGAGGGCCAGCTGGGCACGGCAAAACGGCACTGGAGTTCACCATCTCGGAAATCTGCAAGAGGGAAGGGCTCTTGATAGGGTCGTTCTTCTTTTCGAACCGAATCGCCAACTGCAGTGATAGCAACTTCTTCTTCGCCACGTTGGCCGCTCAGCTTATACAAGTCCTTCCATCGACGAAGTATTATATCGACAGAGCGATCCGCGAAGACCCTCACATCTTTGACAAGGCGCTGGAGACGCAGATGAAAGTGCTCATTGTCGAGCCTATTCAGCGCATAGCCACAATGGCTCGTATTCTTGACACCGTGACGTTTGGGTGGATGTCGTACCCAACCCTCATCGTCATCGATGGTCTCGACGAATGTGCCGGCCTCGACGTCCAGGATGAAATCGTCAGGATCATTGGTGACTCGGTGAAGCAACTTCGCCTTCCCCTCCGGTTTCTCATCGCCAGTCGACCCGAACCAAACCTCTGCGAAGCCTTCGAGAAGCTCCAGTGTCGCCTTTCGAAGGATTCCCTTTCGACACTCATCCTTACGGAGGACGAGCTGACTCGCCGGGATATCAAGACCTTCTTCGAGGGCAAGTTCAGTGAGCTCCGTGCTCGTCATAGCTACCTCGCGGCGGAATGGCCAGGGCCAGATACCATCTTATTGCTGGTGGACAAGGCCTCGGGCCAATTCGTCTACGCAACGACGATCATCATATACATCTCCTCTCCGGATGACCGACCAGATGACCGCCTCGACATCATCTTGAGAATGTTGGAAATACCAGCAGGTGACGCCCCTTATGCCCCTCTTGACCAGCTCTACTCGTGCATTGTCCGATCCGTGAAACATCGCGCGAAAGTGTTACTGATCCTTGGCCAGCTTATTCTTGCTAAAGAGATGTCGAATGAGGAGGACATTCTTGGGTCACCCAGCAACTCGACTTCCCAGAAGAGGATAGAGGTGATCCTAGACCTGCGTGCTGGAGATGCGAAGATGCAACTCAATAGGCTGCACTCTCTCATCGACGTTGGCGAGGATCTTAAGCTGCTGCATGCATCGTTCCAGGACTTCTTATTGGACCCCTCAAGGTCAAAAGACTTCTTTGTTGACTTGGTAGAAGCTCGCATGAAGCTGGGATTGACATATATCCAAGAAATCTGTACCCATCCTTGTATGTGTTCTCACCACTGGCTCTGTTACATTTATCAAACTCACTTTTTTACATCCTCAGTCAAGATCTTTACCGAGCAAGAGCCAGCCAGAAAATTCAAACCAGATCTATCGAAAATGCATAAAGTCCTTGAATACTGTGCAGCAGCAGGGCTCCTTGAACAACTTTCTAAAAAATTGAACGACGTGGACATCATTGGTCAGTACCAGTTGTATGTTCGCTCAGCGCCTTGGAAGAGGTATCCCGCCACACTCGTCTTGAAGCAGATCTGTTCGACTTTGACGGTCCGTATATTTCGTCCTGTTGGTTTTACCTCACATTGAACCAACATGACCCAGGAGAGTGGATATACCCATTTCGATGAATTGAACATTGATGCAAAACTAAGAATATTTTGGGATGCCTACACCTGGGAGCTTGTACCGCAAACCCGAAGGGCTGCCCGTACCCTACTAGACATCGGGTATGTCAAGTTCGCTTGAGACCTTATTTCATCACTCTCAATCGGCTCCTTGACTCCGTTGTAGCATTCTGGATCGTGGTCCCAATTTCGCTCTAGCATTTGAGGTAAGTATGAAATGTCGAAGCTCAGAGCTGACCTGATGTAATAAATTGAATAGTTCTTGATCAGATTATCAAACCACAAGCTTTCTCACCTATCCAGAGACGATTGTACTGCCAAGCTTATCGTGCTCAAGAGTCCTAATACAGACGATATCATAGTTCGCTTCGACCTTTGGGGGTACCGGGAGACGAAAACCGGTATTGGATTCTGGTGAGACTAGTACTCTCCCCTCCTGCATCCTATCTTGCTGATTATTTTCTGGAATCCTGGATAGCTTTCATGATAAAAATCACAATTCTAGTCTTAGCGATATAGTAGAGATACCTCATATGCGTGATCCTGGAGAGGAAGGGGAGGTTTGGGCTTGGGAGATGCTAGCAACCGCCTGTTTGCAATGCGATTGGTTGAAGTAATGTACTAGGCCGCTAGCACACGGTAGATTCTGAATTACTTATCACATTTTGGAGGATCATTTGATCGACGACTCCGAGCCTGAGATTAAAACTTGAACCGAAGTTGCCAATGAATACTGACGACGGCGAAGCTACCACGCTTATCAGTCGAGTGCGTCCTTCATAAATGTTCGTCAACTCAAGTCACCTCCATCCCTTGTCCAAACACTCGCTAAACCGGTCTCGGGAAGGACTAAAGAACAGGGCTGGACATGGGGTTTGATTCTTTTGTGGATGGTGGATTTGCTGGGAACAAGCCGGAATGTTAACTAGGAGACATAAAGTGTATGGAATCGTAATGGTACTAGAGTGGAGGAGTGGTAGAAAGTGTGCTTAATAAACCTCTACGGAAGGGTGGATGGAGAGAAGGAGACGAAGAGAGGGTTTGTATGAGGGTACTAGAGCGGGATACAGTATGGGTGTGGACGGAGGTTGGATACAACGCGATCGGGGAGGCTCAGGTAGTACATCCATAAGGTACACGAACATGTTTCAAGTAGCTAGCTGTTTCCAAGCATTTGAGTCAGGTCGAGGACTTCAGGTTGTCTGCTTGAGAAATGCAACTACATCAATCAGCCACTACGCATGATTAGATTAGGTATCCCTGGCGTCTCAGCTCGGCGATGGCAGCAATAGCTGCATTGTGTCGAGCAGTGTCTTCTCTGGAACCAGAACCTACGCCATATGCAATGTCTTTGACTTTTTAGGGCTTAGCATATTGCGGACAGGTTCTAATTTTACACTCACTGTATACTGTTGTTGAGTATTTAGGACTATGCTGTGGGCCTGCCTTCTCTGTTCTGTACTCTGGAGAGTGTGATAAACGCTTCTCGCAGAAGTGTTTGAGACATGTTCGTGGATCTGCGGCAGGATAGTGGTTGGCTCTTTGGAAAAGACAGAATATAGACCACGATAACTCACGCCATGACGTATCCAACATTGCTAGTTCACGCTCATCCATTGCTAGTTCCATGCCAGGTTGACCCAACGCGTACTTTACAATGTTCCATGCAAAAATAATAGACTTGTCGTATCGGACCATTTTCATCCCGGGCATGGACTTCGTCCAACTCTCGCGAAGACGTCTCTCCTTCTCGTCGTGAGAGGGTTCCTCTTGCCCTGTCCACATTGTTGTCACCAATATTGAGCGTACGTTGTCAGAAACCACGCTCTTGCACATATTTTTCAGAGTTGTAACGCTGAGGTCGGGTCTCGTCTGCACTCTGTTGTCCGTTATGTTATGAAGATAAATTATGGCGTTTATGTTTGCCTTTTTCTTTCCAACACTAAAGCAGATCTGAGCTCTAGTTGGACAGAATGACATTCGAAATCCTCTTACTTATTCTCAATCCACCTTTGTAACTTTTCTGCGGCGTTTTCGTCATCTCCGCTGGGGTAGGGTGGTGTATCGATGAGGAATACCTGGCGGCGATCTATCTTGGAGGTACATAGGACCACAGCGGGTGTCGTGGTTCCTACATCGAGATCATAGGTTGCTGGAATTCTCTGATTCGCACCAATATTGACGAACTTCAGCAAATGGATATTTAGCATGAGACATGAATTATTCCCTGACACAGCTTACTGTGGTCTTTCCTGCACCCGAAGGGCCAATAACACTGTTTTTCCGAGGATTTAGTCTGGTCATCAAATGGAAGAGAAAAAGTAGGATACGAACAGAACAAACCACGGTAAGACCGCCCTTGAAGAGAAGCCACCTATGAAGGTGAATTTACCCTTGGGACGGAAATATGCAATGCCTCTCTGGATTTAGTGAACCAAAGAGTGAAATAAAAATAAAATTGAACATACCCGATTCCAGACAAACCTCGTTGTCAGAGAGTACATTTCTGAGAAAACCAGACATGGATGAAGCAGGTTCATCGACCTGGAGTGAGGACAAGGTATGAGCGTTCGAGAACATATTTTCAGGTAAATAAATTACCAATATGTATTTGGAGTACCATTCCACTCCACGTGATGCGGAAACTTTGGCACCAGTAAATTGGAGGAGATGATCATTGAGGTAGGTCAAGAAAGATGGAATTGTCTAATATAGCCCTCACTAGTAGAAAAAGGATGAAGCTGGGTTCAACACGTACTATAATCCCGAGTGGGTCTTCGGATGGCTCTGGTAGTGTCTCGCTTTCCTTGTCACCAGAACTGAAGACAGACCACAGAATTTGTGATAGTATTGAGCCGAGCTGCTGTAATAGGCCCACATTTGGCGAATTCAACTGCTTTCTCCCAGGAAAAGTAGAATGACGCGACTCCATTTGTACCTGGATTCTAGTGGGTTCGCTGAAAGGCAAAACGCTCTTGTGAAGCTTGAAATTCAGATAGCGAACAAAAAGACACTGATTTCGTGAGGACTTCCCTCCCTCAGGACTAACTCGAGGCGAGTGAGCCGTACCAGAGTGTTCCCAGGTGTAATGGCGTCCTGCATTATCAGAAGATATGACCGGATGAAATTGTAATTGGGATTTCGTCTGCTCCATGGAATTAGAGAAAGTGGCAATCCCCCAGGACGTGGTCTTGTCGCAGCCTATGACCAAGCATAGGTCACCATTTGCCACTCGACGACCCATACATGGCCCATTGGCATAACTATACCAACTCTCAGCATGAGTGCCGATGTGTTGATAAAATCTATCCAGATCCTTGAGATCGCTTCCAAATGTAGCGTCGGGCATGGCTAGAACCGCTCCTTTAGCCGCTGATGATTCAAACGCTAACCCTCTGGATCCTATGGTAAGTGATGGTCGGGAGATTTGAATATTTGACCATACCCATTCAAATTATCACTTTTAACTCGCTCGACGAAAGGGCTCGTCAAAAAGCTACCAGCACTGAATACCTGAGTCTCGATGATATCGCGTTGCTGAAGAGGTGGCGAAAGTGGCCGAAAGTCGCTGGGGCGATCACAGTTAACAGGGTGGTCCGCCCGTTTATTGATGTTGAAAAGGAAAATGAATGCTCCAGAAGGATCCATGATCCCAACGTCCCCAATACAGACACCTTCCTCTCGGTACTTGTCTGGAAGATCGAGGGCGGAATCAGGGAGCCAGAGGGCATGTCCTCGACCTTTTTTCGACAGATGTTCCGTGTAGATAACGTGGCTTGGCGTGCGGCTCGAACGTTCGACCTTCGAAATGACGGAAATTCAGTATATTTGTGTGGCAGCTATGAATAAGTAGTGAGTCACCTCTTCACTTATATTGTCTGGAGCCCTTGAAGTGTGCTATTTACAAGGTTAGAGGTGGCGATAAATTAGGACGGGTCCGAATATTGAGCGCTAGACAAACCTCATCGTGTGTGGAAACAAGCACTCCGCCTCGTTCTGCTGCACCAGAAATGAGAAGAGTACTCGATTTACGATGTCATAGAGTGGCGTACCAGGGATATTCGCGACACTTGCGTGCACTTGTGGGGCCTCTTGAGTATTGAACGATCCACTAGTGATGTCAATATTAGAGCCTGGTGGAATCATTGAACTGATACTGATAATGCAGATGAGAAGGGTCGATATTTGAGATGACAATTTTTCGCTCGCCTGAGGCCGCTGTTAGGCTAGTGAATATTCAAATGAGACCTTCGGGATTCAACCGGCCAATCAGATAGTTTACCGAGTTTCTGTTGTATAAACGAGGCCAGAGCAGAGGAGTACTTGGTGGGGGCGACGTGGTAGTGATCAGAAATCGCTGAAAATCTGGGTGCGAAACCACGTTTGAGGTAGATCTAGACGTGAATTAAGATGTATGCACACATGTGACAAACATGAGGCAAAAGGCCTGCCTAAAAGCGTGTATCATCAATTCTGACTGTAGTCTGTAACGACCTGAGCAAGACGAGGCCATACCTGCCAGTGTCGCCAAGTTTCCACAGCCAGCTTTGCATCTCCCATTTCAGCGATGGTTGGGTCTAAAAGTCTGTTTCGTTGTAGTGTCGCTTGATTGCATATGAGTAGCGTGAAGTTAGAACTGTGAACGGAGATTTGAACCGATGGGCTGACACCCTGGCTAGTACGGATCAAAGCCGCGCCGTTACTTCTGTGTTCAGTACTTACGCGGCGTACGCCACTCTTTCTTGGCGCTCTTTCCTTGAATATCTCTTCTGGCTCGTATGCCGAGTAGCTTCTGCCTGCTCCGAGACTAGAAATCCCTGCGGACAACCGAACACCCCGTTGAAATCACAAGCGACCTTCAGCACTTTGAAGCAATGTAGCAACTCTCTTCTGACTCGGGCAGTCGGATTGAATCGGTGGGATCATGCTCAGATTTACTGCACCTGGAAACTGCACCTGGTCCACAGCTCAGTGCATTCGAGTTCTCAAAACACTCGTCCGTCGGACCTCCAATGCGAATGTGCTCAGAGCTAGTGACACGACTCGGACTTGGAGGGCAACATCGTCATGCAAGCAATCTTGTCCATCCCGATCATGCATTCAACGCCCTCCTTTCCCCTCCGCCACCTTGGGAAAAGCCTACTTTGCTCTCACCGAACCCAACCTGGACTGCTTTGCGCTCGCTGGGATGGAAAAGGTGTGAGGTTGACGGAGACTCAAACCAGTGCTTCATAATCTCCAGCATGCGCTCCGTTTCGTTCACAAACACGAAATGGTCCAACCGGCAGAAGGCACTATGCCATCCAAGTGCGTATTATCTCCTGCCTTTACTTGGAACGCTTTACTTACGTTCTCGTTTCGGTACTTAGCCTTTCACCAAAATGAATACCTAACGACGGCCAATCGTGGATATCTTCAACTATTTACACTCTCCAAGAGTGCTGGAAATGCCTATGGAATGTATTGAGGTTGATCCTCGGGATGAGGGGGCTTCACTCTCTCCTTGCACCGCTTTGGCTCGTCACTCGTTTTCTTTTCCACCACTAAAACTGACATTTGAATTTGATAGCCAATGACTTCAAATCCTAGAATGTACCTACTCCGATAATCCTAGCGCTTGTCAGCCTTTTCTCGCCCTACTTTTGTTCACACCCACCGGAAACCCCTCTCCCTCCACCATCGTCACCGACTTCACCGATATCGCCATCTACCGCGTTGTAACCGCCCTGAGCCCTTCTTTGAAAGAGTCTTGGTATCAATGAATGGCAAGCCCACTTTGGCTCTCAGAGTTATTACCACTGCATACTGCGTTTTGCGCTCTCTCTCTCTTGGAGGCTTTATCGACATTCCTGATCCAAATATGGAGGTTGAGGTTCGCCTTATTCTCCTCCCCAGGACCCGGCCCAAGCTTTACTCATAGACGAGTTATTCGCCACTCACCACCGCCACTCCGACTTTGACAGGACTACCTTGGTTCGAGATCGGACAAGGTCTCTGCAAATTTTCCGCTAGCGTGCACATATCCAAAAACGGTATTCAACGCTCGTCACTCATCCCAACGACGTGCTTCTGCTGGGACGAGGAAGTGGGTCAATACGACCCACTTCATCTACGGTCAATCTTTCCGTTTGATTGACGACGAGATTCTAACGGAAAAGATCTACATCTTGAGGCGACACAGCGAATCGCCGCTTGTAGCTGCTGAATTTTTCGAATTGTTCTAGAGGAGCAAGTCTTCCATGCCCAAGATTCAAAACATCGTGGCGAAAGGCACGGCGCGTGGTATCTGCACCATATACCGTAGCCAGATCACCTCCATCGACGATACACCTGTCTTATCTCCCCCCTCTCTGTGCCGCATGCTGTTTGACAACCGATTCGAACCACTCGGAGGCCCCGACTTGGAAGAAGAATCAGAGGCGTTTGGGGAATTTGAAAAATATCTACCCTGGTGGTTTGATTAAGTCGTCGTCGCTGGGATGTATGCACTCATATACCGTTGGCGGGACGTCCATGGATGAATTTCACTTTTTGCACTTTGCACTTTGGCGGATCACCTTTGAGGAGGATTCTCGCACATGACTCATATCACCCTATAACCTCTTTATGACGGTCCTCTCAGGTAAGGACCCTACAAAAGTTCAAGATTTCCCATACCTATGTGGTGTCCATAGTTAAATTGTAATTTTCGTTTTTGACAATGTGCCAGCTGTGTAGCGGCCCGCTGTCTACTAGTACCCCTGAGCGCATGAAGCACGGGCGCTTAAGTACTCAAGAACGAGAACCGTCAACCCCGCATCGCGACGCCTTATCTTTCACTTAAGATAAACTTTTCCTGACGGGTTGAACATAGAGTATATGGAGATTGAGAATCAAATTCATTCGAGTAATAATTTTTTGAACTTACCCCTGCGTTGGGAAGAGGTGGCTTGTGCGCGCGTAGAGGTCAGAAGAAACTTAGAAATTTCAGAAGACGTAGAGGGCACGACTCTAAAGGAGTCACCGCGTTTTATTCGAGACAGGGGCTATAGCACGCCGCCCTCGTCCTGACACAAGGACAACAACAGCACATCGACAAAGCTTATGAAATGTAGCTAAACCCCATTAGTTACCTTTGAATTCGATTCAATGACGCCCTGGCCAAAAAATGGGGTGTCACCTTGATTCAACTCTCAGCATATATAATTCTAATGATAGCGACGTGCGAGACAGTGAGACTTTGAGCGGCTATTTATCCTTACGACAGGTAGTCTGGATATTACGGGTCTGCGGTCCTTGAGTAGTTCCGATGTCCTGAAGGAACACGCGGCACCGTAAAGGGATCGAGCACGTTCGAGGTGTACGCTGCTTGTGCCAAAGGCAACCCTTTTGGTGCTCAGTCACCGCTGACCACCGATTTGATAATACAGTCTCATAAAGCCGAGTTCATGGTCAAAATAATGAGAACCGCCCTCTCTCATCGCTCGTTAAACTACGCCGACTCACGTTTTGACACTGCATACTGTATTGGACATTGGTTTGCTCACCTGGTGTGTCTCGTGGTACCATCAAGCAACTGCAATGAAAGGCGAGCACACTTCAACAAGAGAAACCCAGCAAATGAGCTGTTTCTTCTAGCCCAATAATGAGTAAATGGTCCAGGGAACTGGTAATATGTCACTGACTCCCTTCATGAGTGGTGTGCGGTCGACATCTGAAGTCCCCTGGGCACCACCATTGGGCGCGCCGGCTTGACATTTTGAGGGACTTACTCGCTCGAGGAACCCGCTGCTGTCATCTCTTCCAACGTTCGAGAATTGCAAGCTGCGGTCGGCACAGTCAGCTGGTATATTACAAGATGTAGGCTCACGAACCGCCCACATATAAATTCTGGCAGGATTCAAAGACGATGGGCACCAGTACATTCTTCGACATCACTACAACTATAACTTGAACGATGTCTGGCAAAACTATCAGTCAAGCTCTGCCTGGTAAGTGTGAGCTAACAGGGACAAAACTACTCACCGACCGTGATTCCAGTGCCCACCGCTTCGCCAGGCATAGCAGATATCGTCGGTTTCGGGACAAACGGCGTTATCATCGCGCGCAGGGCTCAAAACTTCCAGCCCGTCAGCGTAGTCAAGAACTTCAGCCTCAACAACGGAGGATGGAATGTCGATCGACACGTCCGTCTCGTCGCAGACACTACTGGCGACAGAGCTGCAGATATCGTAGGGTTCGGCGAGGGCGGTGTCTGGATCTCCACCAACAACGGTAATAACACCTTCACCGATCCTCCTAAAATGGTCCTCCCCGATTTCTCCTACTCTGCTGGCGGATGGCGCACCGACAAGCACATCCGCTTCATGGCAGACATCAGGAACATCGGCCGAAGCGATATCGTTGGCTTTGGCGACGCTGGGGTCCTTGTTTCCTCCAACAATGGAAATGGGAATTTCAGCCAGACCAAACTTGCTGTCGGCGACTTTGGGTATAACGGCGGAGGCTGGAGGCTTGATCGACACCTTCGCTTCCTCGCTGACGTCACGGGCGATGGACGACTCGATATCGTCGGCTTCGAAGAGAATAACGTGCTGATCGGTCGCAACAATGGGATTGGAACTTTCACCACCGGCCAAGCTGTTATCAATGACTTCTGCTATAGTGCAGGAGGCTGGCGCATCGACCAGCATCCACGTTTTGTCGCGGATCTGACAGGCGATGGAAGGGCCGATGTCATTGGTTGCGGTGATGCTGGAGTTTACACATCTTTGAATAACGGTAGTGGATCGTTCGGGTCGGTCAACAAGGTGGTCGACAACTTTGGTACGGCCCAAGGTTGGCAAATGGACAAACATCCTCGATTCATCGCCGACCTCACGGGCGACAAACGCGGCGATATTGTCGGATTCGGAGATGCAGGAGTCTACGTCGCTTACAACAATGGTAATGGCACCTTTGGTCAGGCCAAGTTCGTGGTGGACAACTTTGGTGTCAAGCAAGGCTGGTCAGTGCAGAAGCATCTCAGGTTCCCAGTCGACTTGACAGGCGATGGGTGCGCGGACATTATCGGGTTTGGAGAGAATTCGGTTTGGGTATCGTTTAATGACGGAAGGGGAAACTTTGGACCAGTGACGAAGCTCGTTGACGCTTTCGCGTTCAATGGGGGAGAGTGGGCGTTGGACAAGACGGTCCGCTATATGGCCAACCTTAAGCAGTAAAATGGATGTATCAAATACAATAGCAAAACGAAGCGCTTGGTTACTCACTCTCTTAGTACTTCTACCTCGGGATCCACTGTATTCTGTCTGACACCACCTCCGGAAGTATCTGCCTGTTTTCTTTCGTTTGAAATCCATTCTTCCAGAGTTGACTCCAAGAAGAGCAAGCTCTGGAGGTTTTATACGCTGCTGTGCCCCGGCTTATTTATATGAAGAACGCCAGTAAGGCACTTCTCAGGCTTGTTGACCACTTTGTCTCAGTGGCCACCGACATGTGACGATCGCGGCTCAAGCCTTATTGTGGGTTCGTGCGAATCTATTTTTATCGGCGGACATGACGTCGCGAAAAATGGAGGTTATCGCTCATTATCATCGGGAACGGCCGTAAACAGAAGCTAGATCAATCGATCATCGATCAACGCCTGCTCGATATGGATTTGACAGGTTCTGTCAAATTCCAATCAACCCGGCTCGGCCGTATCATAAGCTATTATAAGCCAGTGTCTGCTTGCGTGCTCGGTGCTTTGGTGTCTGTTGTAATCAGTTCTTAAACCTGTGATTTAGGTTTTTATATAGGTTGTGTATCTATAGTGACACAAAAAAGAGGCCTCCGAAGTTCTAAGCCCATAATATGGTCTACTGGAGGATGAGGAGCTGGCGCCGAGTACAGATCAAATAAAAAACCAGCCTTGAGCATATCTTGAGAATTCGAACCAGGAGAGAAGGGGTATAAGTAATTACAAGCTCCGTAGGTTTCTTTATGTTAACTTTTGAACGTCCAAGAGACGGCTCCCAAGCAGTCAGAATTCGGATAGAGCGCAGGTATGAACGGAAGGTCGGTCCGACGTGCTAAGAAAGGGTGGACACGGATCAAACGGTTGACTTTCGATTTCAAGTTGTCCACTGACACGACGAACCACGGTGACTGGCGATTGCTACTACATTTTGCTGGCTTATACTCACCATACTCATACCATGGATAGGTTATTTCCTTGCGAAGAACTTGGAGCACGAAATCCAACAGTGCCTATGAGCAGGGGCTATTAGCAACAACCGAACACGAAGAAGCCTATTGGACTCGAACGCGTAGGGTTCATTCGAAATCCCAGGAACAATGATTAGATCCATCGGGAACCATTGCGTTACTCTTCCAGTGCTCAAAGCCATGATTTTCTCACCTGTTCAATCTAGACTTAGAATGTGGTCAACGTTCCAGAGGCGCCAGTATGTATATCCTGATCAGGTCTTCAACGATATCTTTCCCCCTCCACCACCACCCTGGACAACGCCTATGTTGCCGTCATCGAACCAAGTTTGGACTGCTCCGCCCTCGCAACAATGGAACGAGTCTAAGAATGGCGAAAGAACACTCAAAGAAGTGCTTTCACGTTTCCAGCGGACTCTTCGCTTTGTTAGCAAACACAAAGTAACATGGCCAGAAGAAAATAAAATCACCAGGTGTGTGCGTTCTTCGGATACCACTTTGAGTCAAATTATGGACCAGATCCATTTATTGGTGGTCTTTTACCAGGCGAATACTTGACGACGGTGCTACAACCTATAGCTGATCTTTGCAACCAGTTCCGTAGCTTATATTTGCTAGCTATCTTTGGGGCGACTTTCAGAGCCAACGACTTCAAACTTTGGCGTATAACTGCCCCAATAGTGTTATACCTTGTCAGACTTCGTCACTTCTGGCATTCAGAAACTATCTGATAGTACATTGATAGCCCGACAATTTGTTCGCTTCCAATGGAAACCCCAGTAATAACGTTGAATATGCGCTCTCAAAAGCTCTGGAATACAACCCATCCACCCCGTCAATCATTACAACAAACTTCAGTGAGATTGCGATTTTTCTGCCTTCAAACCTTGATCGTCGAAAGCCTGCTTTCGAAAGGGTATCGATACCGGCGGCTCAACTTGCTTTGTCTCTGCGAATCATTTGCGCTGCGTACCTACTTGATGAGCTGCCTAGCGGACTCTATATCAGCACTCCCCCTCCAGATTTGGAGGTTGATGAGAATATGATCCTTCCACAAGGCCCTCCACAAGGCCCAGATCAACCTTTACTCTCCGACCAGCAGGTATTCGCCACACATCACCGCGCATCCGACTTTGACAGGGTCACCTTGGTTCGAGATCGCGGAAGGGCTCTACAATTCTTCCGCTGGAATGCTTATGTCCGACAACGATACTCAAAACTCGTCGCCCACCCCGATGACACGCTTACCGCCGTAACGGGAAACGTTGGGATTGATATTCCGGATATGCAACCCCTCTTTCCCTTGGACCGTGACGGCGACGGCACTGAAATTCCACTAGACACAGAAGCACATCTCAAGATGATACAGCGCAAATCGACGCTCATAGCCGCTGGGATTGCTGAGGCATTCGAGCGGAGCAAGTCTTTCGCGCTCAGGATCCAAAACGTCGTGGCAGAAGGGACAGAGCGCGGTATCTGCACCGTATATCGTTGTCAAATCACTTCCATCGACGATGCGCCATTGCTCATCCCATCTCCGTCACTATGTCTCAAACTGCTCGACGACCGATTCCAGCCACTCAAGGGTCCTAACTTGGAAGAAGAATCAGAGGCCGAGGCATTTGGACTGCTTGACGAACACCTGCCACGGTGGTTCGATCGAGTCGTCAGTGCTGAATGGTATGCTCTCAATGAAGCGTCCGGATACGATAAACTTCGTGCAGTACAAGGGTCCATCGTTCCTTGGTTTTATGGTACACACCAGGTAAATTCGTCTCATCCCATACGTTCTAGAACCTTTTATGTATTCATGCTTTTTTGATAGTTTACTCTACGGGATGGAACGGTTCTATACGGCCTTTTGATGGAATACATTGACGGATGGAAGCTCGATTCCGATTTTACACGGGAGTTGAGTTCTGATAGACAAATAGCCATGGTATGCCCATCAACTTTATCCTCACTGGGAGGGAGCTACTTCAACTAACCAATACAATCGTCTCCTCCAGATCCAGAGTTGCCGCCACGCAGCCCGAGTCCTTGATGTTGCGGATATCGCCCAGCGTGACTAGCACCCTAGTCAAATACTCCTCCACACTAATCCAATTACGAAGGTCGATCATGCTATCCTCATCGACTTTGCGTCGACAACCCAAACGTGGCAAACAGACGATCGTAACCTGCTCGATAGTTATTTCTCTGTGCTTCATGTTCTGTTAGGAAGACGAGGGGACGTGGTTTTGGATTCTCAGCCCGTCTGGAAGTACTTTGGAGATCCTGATGACTGGGATCCTACTGCAGCTTGCATTCCTCTCGTCGCAAGGGGCAACGAGTATAAGTCTATAGGAGCTAGAGACATGTTCCCGTATATCTCGTCCGCTTAATCATATGCGCATTCTCATAAATAAAGTTTTGTGGGTGATGATAAAGGAATATCACACCAGGTATGAGGAAGCACGAATTGTCTCGATGATGCATATCATTCGTCCAAAGTTCTTCTCCGACTCTGGAGCAGATGGTTACCAGAGCATAATCTTCAGAATGCATACTTAATTACGAGAAGAAAAACAGGTAGAAAGTTGACGGCCAAGAGCAAGGCTATATGCCGATGTGGGTATTGAGATAGAAGTGCTGGAGTGGGCCCAGGCTAAGCTTCGTTGTCGTCATTCAGCGAAAAATCTATAGACTGAAAACGGCGGAAATAATTAAACTGGAGATATATACGGGAACATATCCCTAGCTTTGACATGCTTGACCTCTGTGTCCTCTCGACTGTCGTCGACTGTAATCCAGGCTGAAACAGGATCCCAGTCATCCGGTTCTCCATAATACTTCCACACAAGCTGAGGATCCAAGCCCACCTTCCCTTCTCTACCTAACAGAACGTGAAGAGTGCCAAAATAGTTGTCGAGATAATTCCGTCCCTCTGGTTCCCACGTCTGAGTCGTCGACGCAAAGTCGATGAGGACAGCATGGTCGAGCTTCGTGGTTGGATTGGTGTAGAGGAGTATTTGGCCATTGTGCCAGTCGCGTTGGCTGATATCTGCGATGTTGAGGATGCGGGCTCCGTGACGACAGCTTTGGATCTGAGAGAATTGGTTGATTTGATTTAAGCTACTCGTTCATGTGTGGTAGTTGAGTTGATGGGCGTACCATGGCTATTTGCCTATCAGCACTCAACTCTCGTGTAAAATCGGAGTCGAGGCGCCATCCATCAATGTATTCCATGAGGAGACCGTAAAGAACTGTTCCATCCTTCAGAGTAAACTATCAAAGGAACACAAGTAAGTGAAAACAACTCTTCTTCGAGATGTCAAAGAAGCTGAGTTTACCTGGTGTGCACCATAAAACCAAGGAAAGACGGACCCTTGCACCGGACGAAGTTTATCGTAAGCGAATGCTTCGTTGAGTGCATACATCTCGGCGACGACGACTTGATCAAACCATCGGGGTAGATGTTCGTCAGATTCCCCAAACGCTTCGGTCTCTGATTCCTCTTCCAAGTCAGGACCTTCAAGTGGCTGAAATCGGTCATCAAACAGCTTGAGGCACAGAGACAGAGACGGCACGGACACGGGCGCGCCATCGATGGAGGTGATCTGACAACGATATACGGTGCAGATACCACGCACCGTACCTTTCGCTATGACGTTTTGAACCTTGAGTGTGAAAGACTTGCTCCTCTCGAACAATCCCGCAATTCCAGCAGTTACAAGCGGCGATTCACGCTGTGTCGCCTTAAGATGTACCCCCGTGTCTGTTGGAATCTCATCATTGGCATCAACATCAAACGGAAAGATGGGCCGTAGATGAGGCGAAACATATTGACCAACTTCCCCCGTCACAGCAGTAAGCGTGTCATTGGGATGAGCAACAAGCTTTGAGCACCGTTGTTGAACATGTGTATGCCAACGGAAAAATTGGAGAGCTCTTGCGCGATCTCGAACCAATGTGGCCCTGTCAAAGTCGGAATGACGGTTGTGAGTGGCGAACACCTGGTCGTCCGCAAGTAGGGGTAGGTTCGGATCTTGGGGGGGGCCTTGTGGGAGAACGAGGCCAGCCTCAACTTCCATGTTGGGATCAGGAACGTCGATGAAACCCCCAAGAGAGACCGCAAAACGCAGATATGCAGTGGTAACGACTCTGAGAGCCAAAGCAGACTTATTCGTCGATACCACGATCCTTTCAAAGACGTGCTCGGGACGGTTATAACGCGGCAGGAAAAAAAC
>Ga0247742_10001095_pt1 | contig 19665 bp, 27 predicted proteins | sample UWRJL208509C2_FD_180944 | JGI IMG/M metagenome (GOLD analysis project Ga0247742, IMG submission 180944) | Plant litter microbial communities from Arlington Agricultural Research Station in Wisconsin, United States - UWRJ-L208-509C-2 | ecosystem: Environmental > Terrestrial > Plant litter >... | reverse complement strand
ACTATGGTCCAACGTACGTGGAGTGCGCGTCCAGGTTCGTGCTGTTTCAATCCCCAGGGGGTCAGTAGGTATCGCTGGCTCCTCTTCGTCGTTGATGGCATCTTCGTCGTTGCCGTCGTCGTACTTGAGCTGTCGGTGTTCACGTCCAATAATCACGACCCATCTGCATGTACCCAGATCTCAAAACAGGAAAGCCTGATGCTCAGGGGGACATGGACCAGAAGGAGGGTAACTTCCATGTTGACGCCAGGCGTTTGGATGTCATCCGAAAAAAAATGTTTGGTGTGACATTGGCATCGACATTCGAAGCGTTGAGGTTGAGTGTTTGAAACCGGCGATTGAGACTGAGGGACCTAGAAGCGCGCGCCGAGGAGATGTACGACACGCTGAGAGATCAGGCGGGGATAGGACTGACAGGCCGAGGGGAATAAGTTCTTGCAACGGATGGGCAATAGGCGTTGGGATCCGAGATCCGTCAAAGGCGACATCAGATGAGTTTGGTTGAGCGGTTGGGTTGTGCGGTTAGACAGCAAGGAGGGGCTGTAAAATACCAACTTCAATTAATGTTATAGATTTCCTACACCAACTGTCAGTAAGGCACGGAGTCATTGTTGTTTGCGACCGTCAGATTCCATTCTAATTTGAAGGTATCGATTGTCAGGATCAAGAGCTGACAGATAACATCACCTGCAAGGTACTTGTGAAGAATGCAGCGAACTCACTGCGTGTATTCGCCGACAGAAGGATCAGACAAGAAAAGCTATTCAGTAAAGCCACGATTGTTGCCAACACTAGTGGTGCTGTGAACAGGGGCAAAATGAGCTCGGGAGACTAACATCAAAGTGTTACAAACAATCAATGGTATCGTTCGAACTGTAATCTTCCAAAAAATGGACTTGGATGAGACATCTGTCCCTCAACCCTGGAAATATAACCACTTGGTCTGTATTTTTAACCCGACGGATAATATCTAAAGGTCAATTCTTCACCAATATGTATGCTGTTGAGTATTTGACAAATTTAAGCGCCCATTCAAAGCGCTGAGGGTATTAGTTGCGTTTCATGCTCATTGGCGGCCGCACACGCCTTTTCATCCGTAGATCGTTATTCGTAGTTTCTTGTATGTTTCTGAGCACCAGCGGTCCACTATGGGTCCCAGTGCAATGGGAGTTGCGTTAGTAGGAAGCGGCACACTCGGCACATGCGGATGTTTGTCTACTCGCTCGCGTGCGAGCCAGAGCAAAATGAAAACCATCCATATAACTTCTGAGTACATATCTGGGCATCTATGAGACCTCTTTACATTACTGTGTACTCAGATATTATTCATTCAACAACGCGCAGAAAATCGACGGCCTTCTGCAAATGTTGTGCACATGTGGCTGTGCACTGCTGAGCTTTATGTAAAGAACCGCTGAGCACTGAAACTCCCGCACACGTTTGGACATTATAAGCCATACCACTCAGGCTACACATAAAAATCGGCCAGGCTGAAACATCATCCCACACATATTAAATCTCCCTTACATCCATTACTCGTTCAACCTTTTACCAGCTTTCTAATTAATTGTTACAATGTATCACGGTAAGCACTGCCCTAAGCAGTCAAAAACGTAGTTGGTCGCCAAGTTTAGGGATTCGATTCAAGATTTCTGAGGCCACACGCAGCGAAAGACGGTTTCCAAGGCTTCACATGCATTATGCGATCCAGGATGTGAGTTGAATAGAGCCAGATGATGTATTGTTTACTGATTCCTCTGTCAACCTTCGGATGTTCATGGTGGTCCTGCAGCTCTACACAAATAAATCTCAGACGAGTCTCGATTTGAGATTTACGCAGTTTACTCACTGAAATTGAAGCCATGGTCATATATATCCTGTTTATAGTCAAAAAATTGGGATTTATGAGCAGCGAAAGGCCAAGAACCCACGGGAATAAGACATGGACGAGCTGATCTACTTGCGAAGCAGACCCCTGTCGCACTCCTTCCACGATAGCTGCTCCAAGGAGTACTATGGGACCTTGGGGTTAGTCTTCATCCTTGAAATTTCACAAAGCACTTACTTGAGATGGATATAAATACCCAAGAACCGTCTCGAACTACAAGTGCTAAAAGAGGGATAGTTTGCCATCCAGATCTACGCTTCAGGTCCACATACTTATACAAGGTCAATGACCATATAAGAAGTTGCGAGACTATCTGAATTGCGCTAGTTGAACCTACAAGTATGAGCAGGATCTTTACTCGACACGACAAGAAACCTACGCTTGAATGACAAACACGAGGGACATATGGCTCACCTTGCATCCGGTGTGAAGAGTCTCGAACTTTACAGTTCTGAGAGTAAGGATACCTTGCACAGTAATGGCGATGCCCTGGATGGAAATGCCGAGACTGACCCACTTGGTCACATTTCGAGACACATTGTAAAGCGCGAACACTAACGCAGTGGTAAGCAGTGTTTATCTCCAGAAAGACTAAGACAGGGCCAACGACGTACGTCGATACGCCAGAATAAGATCGAGGCATAGGTGAACGGTCTGACCCAATGCAAACTCTAAGCAGGCCCATATCCGACATTTCTCCTGGTTGTCAAATGTGATGAAGGAGACAATGATCGAGTTGGCGCTGTTGGATATATAATTGCTTCATTGACGATGCCTTTAGCAACCAAATGATGGACTTACATGAGGGAAGCTAGCCCCGTATATCTTGAGGCAATGTATAACCACCTTACTCGTAAGTCGGTTTGTTTACTGGAAAGGGCACCCTGATCAGACGCACTCTCTTTCGTCCTCGATTGAAGAGAGTTACTTACTTCCATATTGTTTGTGTCTCGAAGTCCAGAGTTGTTAGCCATTCCCAAAGTGTGAGTGTTAGGGTAGCGTCTAGATGAGCATTGCTGCTGAGCTACGCATATCGGGATGGCAATGTGCCTTATGCACTCACAAGCACAACTCCGCACAAAGAATGATCCATTCGTGCCGTCCACCAGGGAGGGGGACGTATCCATCACTGTGAGGTTATAGTGAGCTCGAACAACTAAATTTGATGACAGGCGGAGGACAGCTGTCAGACGTATTAACAACCACTGGCTGCCAGTATAAGTAGACTCCCCGGTCGTTCCCTAGGATCAATTCGTAAAAAAACACATGGGAACCTGTAATCACTCCGGGCCTTGTGGACACACGCGGACTCCTCATGGCTTCCCGTACTGCACTGCCTATGGGGTAGGAGTCGTGGAAGCATTAATTTCGGTTTAGTAGTGACCAAAACCTGCCATAAGGGCCCCGGGAGGATTGGGTTATGAGGGGTTCTGACTGTACTTCCTCTTGGATCTTGCCTGGTCTGAAAGTTGAGCAAGATGCCTGAACAAGAGAAAAAAGGACTGAAGTACACGGAATTTAACCGCGGCCATGCGTAGAAACTAAGCAGGCGATCTTTACAGCCTACCACTGCTATCATTTGACGTTGGTGGGGGTTGCATAGCAAAGTCTGGATTTCAGGGTTTTCGAACCCTGAAATCTGGCGCTATGTGCTATGGGGCTCTATGCAGAACTGCATAGCATACCATAGCGTTTTAGCAAGGGTCCTGCTATGGAGCACTTCATAGCGTCATAGCAGGAAACAGATGTGCTCGTGGAAAATCAGTATTGGCTCTCACTCATCCGCTATCGATGTAGCCGTGGGCTTTGGCATGGCATGCGCGCCTAGATAGTAGCTTAGTCAGCATCAGTGGCGATGCACCAGTATGTATGCCAGCGAGAGTCTGTACAGAATCATCATCCTTGCCTTCTGACCGTCACGACGCGTCCGCGCTGCTAGCGCACTCGGGAGCGGCCACCTTGGACGCCTCCATCGACACATTCTCTCAGCTTGATTTCTCGCCAACTTGAACCTGGCCCTCTCTCCGATGTTCAGTGCTCAATGCTCAATCTTTGCCACGAGTCCCATCCCTCCTGCGATCTTGGCCACATCCCTCTCCCACTGTCGGCTTGCCACACGAGTACATCCTAAGTAAATTTAGAACAGATGCAAAATGGAAAATGAACTCAGTCAATGATGTCACGCAATCTGTCAATCGCTAATCGGCGCTTGATCAACTTCGACCGACACTGGACGGACCGGTAGCCTAATGAGATTGCGTCTTGAAGAAGTCCGAGTCTCAGGGGTTGTCGGATACGATGCCTTAGATACGCATAGTGGACTCATCGCCGGGTTAGTGCTGCAACCCGAACTGCTATAAATCTAGGGTGATAAATAAGTGATTGCCTGATCTAGTAGGTATAGTACAATGTGTAGATTATTAGGTCTTGAGAAAGAGAAAAGGGAGATCACGGAAGACGATGGAAGTAACAGGAAGCACAATGGAGAGAAAGGGGAAGGAGGTACTGGTGTAAATGAGGGGCCGCAGAGACGAGCGTTGATCAGACGACCAATACGTTGACCATTGGGAGGTACGCGGAGTAGGGAAGAGATGAGGTCGGTAATACAAAACAACAAGGGGTGGAGATGCAATAAACAGGTTACAAAAGTACGTCGGCGGTCACGAAGCCCAGGAGTAGCGTGTTTGGGGAACGTTCGGCTGGGTTGTGTGACTACTCGGTCTCGAGGTGCCAAAGATCGGAGGTGGAAAACGACGTCGATTACGATGCCAGTGTGTCAGCACAAAGTGGGCGAGGCACGGAACCAAAGGAAAATGGTTGTACGTCTCAAGCTCGAAGGATGGGGCCGGTATAGGATCGGGATGCGATGGCGGATAGTCGACGAGATTCTGAAGAAAAGGATAGCGTGCAAGAAAGCGCTGCAGAGGTAGGCGATGCATGCACCGAGTCCGCTCATTAAGAGGGTTCAGATGTTACGCGTCAAGCACTACTCTGGGTCTTGCGTGTGGTGTTGTGTCCGCAAACAAAGCTTCTACCAGTTGCCCTGGTGCCCCATCGTCGTTGGTCGGTTTCCGTTCGATGATGGACCTCCACTTCGTCGCACACACGTCTGCAAGACATGCAGCAACTGAAGTGTGCAGCGCTGCTGCAAAAGAGGGGTGGCGAGCAGTGGTGGGGAAGGGATGGGCATGGAATGATTGTGCCATTGAGACACAGGCCATAAGCAAGTGGTCGAGGGAATTATAACGTGGACGTGATAAGAAAGTGATGCGAGAATATGATGATGAGATGCGTGCGTAATAGATATGCGTGTGTGCAAGTAATAGTCCGTTCATAAATTAAATGCAGTGGTGGTGAATTCTTGACGTGTGCCTGTCCGAGGAGGGGAGTAACTCGTGTCGCGACCGTCAGACGTATAATCACGAGATTTTTGAGATGAACGCGGTCAGACGGGTCCATTGAGTGCGGGAGGCACTCAGTTGGCGAACGCCGATGGGGAGAGCGTTGCTGCACCAGCGCGGTTCAGCATCAGCACCTCGTTGACGTTGCGGAGTCGGTGAACTTCATGATCAGCACACTTGAGTCTGACCTCCAATTGATCCTTGACAGCCTCGAGGTACTTGATGTGGCTAGTCGCTAAAGACAAATATTAATCAGAACCATGTTATAGGAAATGATCAAATAGAAATGTACCGCGATCGAGGAGGGAGACTTTGGTGGCCTTCTGGTTCGACGCAGGGAAAGTTTCCTTGAGGCGGGCATACCCTTCCCTGAGCTCGTCGTGTCTTCACTGCTCGGACTCAATGCGCTGCTTGCGGACGATTTCGCGGCGCGAATCATGGGGCGAGTTATAACTTATCGTTGGCATCAATTGAGCCTCTGGGCTCGAACTCTTCATCACCTTCGTCATCAGACTCGTCGTTGGACCTTGACGCCTTACGCTTGTGCATGGCGGGCGTGGCAGGACCGTTGGCAGACACCGCGATAGGGTTAAAGCGCTGCGAGCGGGGAACAGAGGCGTAGCTGGGGGAGGACAGCCCACCCGTAAAATAAGCGGCAGAACGGCGGTGTCGTGAACAGTCGATGTCGTGAAATCGGGTCTTAAAGCGAAAGTGAGGGAGGGTGCTCTGTGTATTGTGTGTGGAAATCCGAATCGAGTACGCCAGGGAGTTCACAAACGAGCCGATTTACTAAAAAGTAGGTGCGTCAGTCCGTGACAGACCTGCCAGGTCGTTAACGACATACCTCGCATGCATCCTTCTTCACGGATCCCCCTTTCAATCCTCCTCGCCCTCCATCAGAGATTCCCGACCCACATCCTTGTCAGAGAATGGGCGTCCGTGTCGTCGATGTTCGTGTTCTGGCACACCAGCCGAGCCGACTGAAACGAGACGCGATTGGGGCTGCGAATCGTCGTTAGTATACTTATGATACATATATAAGTATTTTACTTACCCATTTATGGTGTTTCCGTGTGTCGAACGGCCAGAGGGACGGGGAGGAAGTGTTGGTGGTGGTAGAAAGGAAAGATCAACGACGAATCTCAGCGCTGATGGCGTTAGAATTTATACAAAATATAGTGCTATATAATCTATAAGTTGTATTAAATTATATCCAGCATTGAGCACGTCTCTGGGCATATGATAAAGGCGGTAAAATCATGAAATGTACGTAGGAGGAGTATCTACAGTAGGTAATTTTCTAGGGAGTGATCCACACAGAGTACGCAGCTCTCAGAGCATCGCTTTTGTATAGAATATTTACTGAGTCTAACGAAATCTTAGATCACGGAAATTGGTAGGTAAATATCTTTGAAACCCTGGATTTTGGATGTTGTCCTTTCAGAGAGTATGACCTGCAAAGTTCATTTGATTGAGTACCTACTGTCAAAATGCGCAACTCAAAAAGTGTCGATTTTGTGGAGTTTACTAAATTGATCTCAACGTACTTAGATCGTAGAATCTGGGTGCACCATTTGACTTTGTATTGAATATCTTTCGCTTTTTCTCCCTACTTGTGGGTAGACTTGAATCCTCGTACCCGAATATCTCTATCAATTCACCTCTAATTTTGATTCCGTAAGATCCAGCATGTCTAAATACATCTACACTACATTTCTTCTTGGTGTGCACAGAAGGCGAGACTCTTGGAGCGTCGCATTTGGCGTATTTCGCATGCCAGAGCGGAATAGGCGCCCGTGCGGAAACTGCCGTTCGCAAGCAGCAGCTCTTGGAGCTGTGAATTTGGTGCGCTCGCGACTAAACCCCAATACACCTGGGAAATTTTCGGGTATATTTGGTGGACTTTGGATTTTTGCGAGGTTCCAAGAGCGACGCGTTTCGTGCAGTGTCGAAATTCCCACGACCGCTCATCTGGCTGGGGGAGGAGGATAACTCATAACGCGACGCTCCTGGAGCGTCGCCTTCTGTGCACTCTCAGTAAATATTTTCGGGTAGTGTAGCGCGACAAAGTCGGCCGCTAGTTCGATCGTTCACCTTTTTGATAGTACCATCGAATACGAACCTGATTAGGACATGGTCAAATTGTGATGCCGACTCGACACTCGGTGCTCTTATCAAGATATTGTTGAGTTTTGATTTTGAATTGAGCCGGTGCGCAGGAATTCAAAATGGGGCAAGCGCATTTATATGAAGATTAGAAAACAGTCTATATCGTAGTAAACAGGCGTGAATTGGCAGAGATATGGCCGGAGTACTTACTTTTTTCTGAGATCTTCTACTACTGTACGTAACTACTACATCGGTATATCTATGCTTTTTTGGCTGATTCAACTTTTTTTCTTTGTGCAAAATACTCTATGAATATTCGCACTATGTTATAGATACTTACTTTATAAGTACAGGGAGCGAATTTACGCTACCACATTAGAATCACCAGCACAGCTGAGTCAATTTCGGCAAACTTGGTATTGTGGTCTAGGATCAACCGTTGGGTTCCACTGGGAAATTGGGCTACGCAAAGGATGTGTAATAAATCTATAACTTTGTAGTGCTCAGTGTTTGCGTGGCAAACAGCTGAGGAATCTATTCGAACATATAATGTAGTGCTACAGGAGGAGATTGGTCTAATGATATATGAGACAGTCTGTAAGAAAGGCTCAACTCAGAGTTTGCATGGCAAACGGCTGAGGGGAGCTCGATGGGGGGTCTCATAGCTTAAATACGTGCGTTCGTATGTACAGGGTAGAGTGGGGAGGGAGACGGGACGACACCATAAATAGAGATGAGTATGTGCGATCCTTGTTAGGCGAGCATCGCACATTACAGAACATAGCGTCAGGCGAACAAAAGGGGGGCGCTCATACCACAAATGGGAGCCGACGCGAACGCGTTCGTGTGGGGTCGACGCATGATATTTCCCGAATTCCAACAGGATGTGTATACTGGTTTCCATCACTGAATATACTATCACATCAGTGGCTTCAGGACTTTAAATACAACTTACATTGCCAACATGCTTCATCCGATGGTGCTTGACAATTAGATAAATAACTACCTATTTTCTCTTACAGTACTCGAGTATATATGTTTGGTCCGAGTTGGATTTCGATCCATGAGGAGGTCATCTAAATCAAAGTAAAATGTATATGTGATTTTCGTTGTCCTGAAAGATAACGTCTCTTGTTCAGGGAAAGGAGCAGCAATTTTATGAGCCTGAATATACGTACAATTTTTGGCTGTTAAAATTCCGTCGTTCATTCACTGATTGCACTTATTGCCAGTCCCCGCAAGTCATTCTCTTGCTCTGTATGTATGTTACATGTAGTTGGCGAGAATTACCTGATCTCAGCCATCGGCCCGTCTCCTCCATCGAGATAATTGAGATAATTTCTCAACTTAACGGTCTATTTCCCTCTTCTCAACGTACATGCACTCATGGGAACCAAGACACAATCCAAACGCCTCATGACTTACCTTTCTGGGTAAGTGATTCTTGGGATACTTGGAATCCGGAGGACTTAAGGTTCTAATGCTCTGAAACTTTTGATCCGTGGGTTGGATTGCCAGTTCCCGGGTGCTTAGATATTTTCCCATGCATGTTATCCGAGAGTGACAGTGTCACTATGCCGCCGGCACTATCCATTCTGCAGGCGGACTGTCCGTGAATGAAGCCGGATCCTACCTCAGATGAATAACATAACGAATAGGTATGATTTGAAGGTTGACAGCCATCTGCCGCGAGCCCATGCTGCATGCATGCTTCTGAGAAAACGCCGCTTCTTGACATTCCCCTAAATCTGTCCTGTGTCAACCTAATTCCATTCATTACGCCCTTCAAGGCATATTGTGTGGTACACGTAGCGCAGCATAAGTAAATTGCCGTCTGCCCTGTCTGGTTTTCTTAGCAGTGTCAATATGAACACTCAATCGCGTTTAGATCGGCGGACCAAGTACAATCCCGCTGCTGATCTAAGGAAACAGACTGATAGGTGTCACATTTTGCCTTCAATTTATTCAACACTGCTTCGTGCCTGCTGCATGTTATTTCACTAAAATTGCATTCTCATGCACAGAGTCATTGCAGGCAACACTTGATATGTCAAATCTTCAGACCTGACACACGTCACTAGGAGTAAAGACCCTATCGCTGGGATCTTCAAGTTTTCTGACAGTTATTGCTCTACACAAGCACCGAGATCTAGTGGTAAACGATTCAGATACAATACGACTTATTCAAGATTATCTTCTGCAGTCACATTGAGCCTTGGCTGCTGAATAAATATGCTTATTGCGAGTTTCATTCGCCCTGGAGCGGTTATGCACAGAATTTTCAAGACCATTTTTTTTTAGCGGTTATAGGCCAATATACATCCGGAGGCCGGTTTGACGCATCACACAACATACATCTATAGGCGTAAGCTCCTTGACCAGATCACACATCGTTCGACCTCTCGTATAGGAAAGTTACGTAGTGTCAGAAAAGCAGTCTGGCTATAAATTAAAAGGCGTGAACCGCTTTATCATAAGTGAACTCAACTTCAAAGTCGCCATTTAACATTTAAGCTATGGACATGTTCCCAGTATGTACTCTGAGTTTGTATGCTGACCCACTCTCTAATTGTTGCCTTAGACAGGGACTAGAGTTTTCTTCTGGACCTCCAATGGTGACGTAGAATATGCCGTTGTCCTGTCCTCCAGCCGCCTTCCAGACGTAGGTCTTCACGTTATCAACTGCAAATTAATTTCCTCCAAACATGTTTAACCGGACAGGGCAGTCAAATTCTCGTCCTGAAGCTGGAAGGAAAAGAGAAGACTGCTACCTTGCCGTACATATCTTTGGCTCTTTCAAGAACTAGATCTGATATTTATAATAGGGCGGCCGGAGTGACCAAAGTTTCATAAACGGCTTGCTATGTACTTTCTGAAACCTCATAACAAGACAGATAGGCCTCACCTTGCTTTAGCGTCTAAATTTAGTTTGAAATTTGTCTTTAAGTTCAAATATGATTGACTGTATAGGGTTACTCACAGCAGCCAATTTTGAGTCAATTTCGAGTTCAATTCTCGTCCAATTCTCCCGCAAAAAGTGTTCAAATGGCGGTAAAAATGAACGAGAATAGAAACCAAAATTGACCGAAAATCGGCTACTGTGAGTCACCCCCCTCCGAAAATCTCGAGAATTGAACCAAAATTGGACCTCGATCCAATTTTCTCACCTCTCGGCTCATTCGGCTGCTGTCCATCTGGTTGAAACTCAGCCGCGCGCGTCTGCACGCCCGCGCTGAGGCCAATTATGCGTGCGCGACTTCTCCCTTACGGTGGGATGTGTTTTCACCTACAAAAAGCAGGCATATATCATCTAGGTAGTTAGAGAAGATCTCTGCCAAAATCAAATGTGATATCGACTTCAAGCAAGGTTTCTAAGTATTGTTTGACTCAAACTCCTTCAACTTTCAAGGACTTCATACCGCCATATCGCCACATGTTGAGGCAAATCACCTCTGATATGCAAAACAACGTACAATCTGGATTCAATCGACGCAAAGTTATAGATGACGTGGCAAAATGGTGTATATTGAACGAGACTGTTGGACAGGTGTTATCATTATCCAAACTACACCCCATCCGAGAGCCGACGGCCCTCGAAAACTTCCAGGTCGGCTTCCAGCATCCACCCCTCTCCCCCCAGCACTATACAGGGACCTGTGCATGTCATTGGACAATGCTGATTTTTCTCCCGGAGCTACCCTAGCGGCGTTCCCTTATGCTAAAACTCAACGCATCGAATCTTCGAGGATGTGCTGTAGCGTGACCCGAGGGATGGTGGTGGCGGAAGAGATAACGGTAGCGAAAGGGATAGCGCTGATGGAAGGAATAGCAGTGGACGGAAGGTGGTGTTGGTAGACAGAACAGATCGTGGTGGCAGGAAAGAAAGAGATACGCTGCACAAGCGACACACTACTTTCAAATTCAAGCTCCACCCAAAGAGGGCGATGCAAAATTGAACGCAGGATTGAACGCAGAATTGGAACGGGTTCGAAAATCGGCCATTTCAGCCAATTTTGAGAAATCCTCCAATTCTCACGTCAATTCTGACTTCAATTCTCATTCCAATTTTCGTGAAATTGAATCAAAATTGGAATGAGAATTGGATCAGAATTGGCTACTGTGAGTAACCCTAATGTCGAGCGTTCATGAATTTGTTCTGTACCTGTACTACGAGCTTGTATCCGGGTAGTAGTGTTCGTATTGATCTGTATTGATCTGACTATTCATGATTGTGGTGCTATTAGCCAAAATAGATGCTAGGAGCGATATCGTCAACAATAATCAGAATAACAACATAAATAACGAGCTCTAGCGCACCTGATGATCCATAGTGGTAGGTATGATTGGCCAAGCAAATATATTTCACTGGGTTCAGCGGGATAAGGACCCAAGACATACTGGCTAAAAAATGTGGGGTAGCAAGCTCGGGTCAGCGCACGTAGACAGTTTGGAAGCTCTGGGAGGAGTGAGAAGTCGGGGGACGAACTCTCGTTCGTGTTGAAGGGAGTGTTTGGATTACTTTCATGAGCAATGCTCAAAGCACCGCCGTGCTATGTTCTGGCTGGAATAAATATGTTTTTGATACAGCCAACGTCTAAGTTTGACGCTTCGAGGTGCAGTTCAAGCTGGAGTGTGGAGGAGGCCGAAACGGCAAGATTACGCGTGGGAACAACTCCTGGTCCGTTTCCCTTGAACCCAAGTCGCAGTCACTGTTCAACACATCGACACCAGATCCTTGCCATTGGTCGCCATTGGTTGCCAGCAGACGCATCCACGAAATCCTTGGCCAACCTGCAGCTGCTCGCAGTCCAACCTGTGCGTGGCCAAAGTCAAACTCGGCAATACCTGGTCGAAATAGTGTTGCTGGTCCACCTCTCGTCTGCAGCTCCCAACCATTTGACGGCCTCAGTGCTTTCCAAGACTTCAGCTCAACTAGAATCTCCCTTACTTTCATGATGCCTCCCTGTTAGTCCGATTCTAACCTCCTCTCGGCCATCGTAAGTGTTCGTCCTATCAAGCACCCTTCCTCGATTTCATCACCGTTTGTGTCCACAGATTTCAATAGCCCAATACAACTCGCCTTTCCAGTCGAGTTAGAACGCCCGACTATTCCAGAATCTCTGAGCTGGTATGTCTCACGACTCCCGTCCCGTTGCTCCCAACTCATCACCAATTCTAGTCCTACATCTTGTGTGGTCCATGTCAAGTCCTGCTTTCTTTCGCTCCTTACTATGGATGACTGTGCAGCTCCGCCGATTGAACATAGTGGCGCGTCTGCTTCATCGGTGCTGTAGACTTCAGAGGTGAGTTTCGCTAGATTGAAAATCTCGATCAATCCTGAGCTCAATGGATTCGAAAAAGAGCGTCGTTGCCTTTCCATATCCAGAAAGACGTGATGAGGAGTTCATAGATGCCCACAGTGCGTGATTTACTCCCACAACTCACTTGTGCTTCGAAAAACTCTAAATTTGGGTCGGTTTCAATCAGATATGACACGGTGTTACACCGCCGAAGGAACGCTTCACTCTCGCCTTCAACATTGCACCTCGCTACTGTCCATATTTCGATCGCCAAGTACACAGGCGGAAGGAGAGATTCGGAAGAGGAGATAACTATGCATGTTGCGTATGGGCACTCGTATACGGATACGTATGCTATAATCTCTTATCACCTGACTCATTCTTTTTGACTGACATGTCTCTGCACATCAGGACCTGGCCTATGAAGTCGAAGCGGTCATGGCCGTATTCAAACTTAGACTTATCCGATAGCTGCTGAATCGCACAAACATCAACATCCACATCCCGCTCAGATACTCCTTCGCGTCGCGTCCTTGAAGTTCACACGAGGGGGTTCAGACACGCGTCTGAAGCGTAGTCATTCGTCGAAGAATGTTTTCATCTTCGATGGAGGTGTCTTCGGGCGCTGCATCCTCAGTTTCTTTCGGGGCCTAGTCTGCGTCGATGAAGAATGAGTAATCCGCCGTTGGGTGCTTCGGTATGTTACTTTTTCTCTCTCTCTCTCTTTTCATTTGGTGGATATATGCGTTAGCAAGCGTAAACTGACTCTCAGGATTACCGCCACGGAACTCTATTGCTATCCATACAGGTCCACTTTACGAATGACGTTTCGAAACTTTCAATTGCACCTCACCAGCTGCTCGGAAGACGAGGGTTTTATCGAACCATTCAACAGCTCTCTTCGTTCGTTGATGTTGCCCTAACTGCTGAGGCACGGCTCGTCCAGGACGGCATGATCTCACCAGTTTTTTTTGGTTCAATGCCAACGTTTTGGCTGGGTATGCAGGTGTGTCGCGATGTATTCGATGTGAACCTTTGGCGTAAAACTCACAACTTTCCTGTTCTAGTTACTACCAACTTTCGAGGATTTCAGGATCCCCGATACATCAAGTCCTGAGAACCCATCGCTTGGGGTAGTAATGAGGCGTGGTAGACTTTCTATTGAGTCGAACATCTGCGTAAGTGAAGCCGTCAGATTGACCATTCGGACCACTGGATTTTATATACGCTCTCAATTCTACCTCCACAAAGGAGAAGTATAATATTTCTGTTCTGGCAATAAATTGGATTCATCTTATCCTCATACTGTTGAAAGCAGAATCTTCCCGAAACATTCTCCTCAGCAGGAAGTGGTCGGCAGGGTAGGTCGATATACGGCTAAGACTGTCAGAGAGTGCGCTGACTAGGATCCGGTCCTCGTTTGAAGCTGGGTATCGGATTTTCTCTCGTCGATTTTGGAAGGAGTACGTCGGCGCTGAAGCGCTGATGACTGACTGCGAGCTCGCGTTGGGCGCTTCAGACACATTCCTATTTCGAGATCCATCTTGTTAGGTGGATATATACATGTATGTTACATTTCTCATGTATTATCTCGTCGTTGCACTGATGCTCGCGGTGTTTATTCCTGCCTTCGCTCAGGTTTCACTCTCAAGTCCGCGGTGTCTGTTCTATTGGGCCAGCGTAGCTAGTTTATCTTGACCATTCTCTTGAGGCTCTTCAATATCATTCCATCGACACAGGTGGCAACGGTCATGGTACATCTTGCCAAGTAAATCACCGATATCGGCACCGCCCAATGATCCAAGATTCAAAACATATTCGTCTATGTTCCACTGGCACCTAGGCCCGCAGCCGCCAGAATCAAAAGTCTCCAATGCCCAGGCTAATGAATTCATGGAGAGCCTCGCTCGACTATCGACAGAACATGTTTCTGATTGACATATATGCTAACGTTATCGAAGTCTGCCTGGTTCGTAGTATGTTCTCTGTCTCCCTGTTACTTTCATTGGCTAACTCTCGTTGGTTTATTCTAGAAAAATTATGCAACCCAGCCAATATTCCGACAATCAACTTCACATCACCTTCAAATTTGCGCCTCGACATGGTCTACACCTACACGCCACAAATCTGGAGATGGTCAGACCAATGTCACTCGAGTCACTCGACAAGGGTTTACGGAGTGTGGAAGACATGGCTACTGAGAATCATATGGATTGGCACACGGGTACAAATGTATATGATACAACCTTGTCCTCCCTGACGCTCTTGAGCTGATGTCTTTCTTAGCACATGAGGATTTAGACCTGGACCACAACACCGAAGATGTTTCTCTGAACGAGGCCTATCTGGCGGCGTCGTAACAGCGTCAAGATCGAGATTACTTCAAATTCTCCTTCGCACCAGTGTTCTCTTTGGTGATCCCATGATAGCGGATGAACATGGCCAGAGCGGAATAGGTGGTTCATCAGTTGGTGGGGTTGCGTAAAAGTGGGTTTTGTTCTTCATTATCAATTTCTTTTGGAGGGCTGGGTCGGCGCTGAGGAGCGATGGAGATTTCGTGTTTTGTTCTTCAACATTTCTACGGATTGTAGTTTGGGTGAATACCTTAGACTGACTTCAATGTGACAACAGGCATGAAACCGTGAGCATTGTACATTCAAACCATCCATTGCGAATGAAGTCTCGAAACTCTCCACTCCGCCCTCACTGGCCGCTCGAACACAGGGACTTTACCGAAAGATTGGAATGTACAGGCAGCAAGTTGTCATCCATACCTAGAACAACAGCAGCTGACAATGGATATAGGTTTTTTTTCGCTCATGCTTCAGCCAAGAACGATGATTCTGGGCAGGAGGTCAAGCACGGCCCCATTGCGTACAATCATACCTGGCGACCTTATCGACAATGCGTACCGCAATGGTGTGGCAAATGGGGGATTTTCTCTTGCCCCAGTAAGCTCTGTCCTTCCTGCGTCACAGAACGCAAGGTGACGTGCTCCTGATACCATGTATCTCACAGTGCTTTCTCCGGAACATTCGTTTATTGGCATTCACATAACTGGTCGCCAGATCCAGCTTGTCCAGGATGGCAAGATCTTACCAAAGCCTCTCGGTACGTCTCACATGTGTTCGATGTGAACTTTTGGTATGAAGTTCACGAGTTTCCTGTACTTGTTAATAGGTACTATCGTGCCCCGATAGCCAACCCTAATAATAGCCTTACAGCTTGACTTAGGGCTCGCTTTCGGTGATAAAGCTGCCCATACGTACAAATGTATGCGGCCTGCCAGCAGAAATCTTCAAAACACAACTCAATTTGTCAGTTTGGTGAGTGATCTCAACACTGCTTAATTCTACCCACTGGCTCTGGATTTTCATTCTCAATAGAACTCTGTTATAAACTCTAGGACTATCTTTTCGAAAACCGGGTCCCTCGATCAGACCGGTAACGTGTCCCCTCCCTTCCTGCACTCCCTCAGACGTTGTGAGCTGCGTCATCAACCGTCCCGATGCATCCGACTACCCTCACCCCTTGGATGCCTATCTACTTCCCTCCTGTTCTCGTGTCCCGCCCACTCGTCATGCAAGCCGTCCCAATATATCCAACCGACATTGCTCCCCTCCCATCTCCCTCCATCACATCCTCACCCGAATGTCCCTCCCTCCCGTCAACTCCTCCCTCCCGCATACTCCTCCACCGACGTCATCCCGATATATCCAGCCGCCCTCCGCCCCACTCTACGCCCGCCCCTTCCTTTTAGCGCCCGCGGTCCGTTCGTCCACGGTCCACCATTCCCAATTTGGATATGTAACCCCTTCCTTATACGGAAGAGTAACCAGTCCAACCGTTCCTGTCCCCTCACAATTCGCTCTCTCCCTCCCTCGTGCTTATCTAACCGCTCCACGTTCTCCTACGCGTGCCTGTACCTGTATCGCTGTCCCCTTCACTGCTGGCGTACAGCTATTTTCTACTTGGGAAAATACATTCTGGGTTGACAAAATTTTCGAAGGGGGAAAAGTGATTGAAAAGATAGGGAAAATTCCACGTGACCTTCCATATATAGGAAATGTAATGCATTTTCCCTCTAATTTCCGCCCCTTTATCACTCACTTTTCCCTCTCAAAAATTGTTATCAACCTAAAAGATATTTTCCCGACTGGAAAATAGTTGGGTGTCAGCAGTGAGCTTGTGCCTTCTTTGACAGATCACCAGCGTGTTCACGGTCCGGCCGGTTCTCACATCCGCACAGCCGCCGCCGCACTTGATTCAACACAGCTTCCTTCTTTACCACCACCTGTGCCGCCTGCCACATACCACACATCGAGGAACTGGAAATGATACCTCTGGACCTCGATGTAGCGGATGGATGCGCTGTATTGGTGTTTGCAACCCTTGTTGCGTTTACTCGGAGGATGGGGGCTATAGGTGCGTGATTACTTCCCGTTCAACCATCCAAGCTAACTACGACCTTCAAACTCATTAGGACTGATATGGGAGAGTCCTTGGGCAATTTAGGTACGTCCTTAACCATATACACCCTGCCTGTGATAGTCAATCTCATGCAATCCTTCGAAACTCCAAGGTCAGTCAGTATTGCTCAACCAAGAGACAGCAACGACCGACAAGGGCTGTATGGATCGGTTAGTCGTTTTCAGCAGCTGGTACGTCTTTTTCTGTGATCGTTAGTGTCTGACTTACGACCTCCTGTAGTCTATATCGCCTACCGTAACCGATAATGCCAACATTACCCAACAGGTGTAATGTCCATCGAAACCTGGCCCAGTTCAACACCCGGGTCTGAGGTCTCACGTCTATCTCTGCTTCTCCACCCGAAAGCGATGCCTCCCAAGGGCGGTTTGGACGTCGAAACTCATTCTACTCCATCATGGACGAGGAGCAGAGATTCTCAATGGAGGATTCCATCTCCGAGAAGACTGGCCAACCTATCTCTGTCTCCGACGACTCGGTTTTCGGTGACGACTTCTCGCACTCATACCAATTGGGACTTTTACCTCCACATCAATTCTACCTGCTCTCTGTTCTTAGTACTGGTAGCGTCCATAGCCCAGCTGACGACGATGACACGATGATCAGCGTAAGTTTGTATAAGCCTCAGTGTGTACGTTGCTGAACTCGTTCTAGATGCTTGGAGGTGGCCACGTTCGACGTCGTGCAGTTGGCTCTATCATTGAGGCTTCACCTTGTGTCCGTGTCGAGAAGCGAAAGCACCCTGGAATTCAACATGTCGGTCGATATGAATCTCCGCACAAGGCCAGAAACCATCCATCGGGTCGACTTCTTCATTCCAATTTGGCGGAGAACGCATGATCAGGGCCCAACATTGTCTATTGGAACGACAGAGCTTGGAGGAAAGTCGCCTCATTGCGGATGGGGAGGACATGTCCAGCCTATGTAAGCCGTTAGCCTATCGCCGACTTCTGTATCTAAACCCCTTGTAGACTGCCCTGCACCCGTTTTCACAAGACCAGGCCCAGCATCTCGTTCTCGTTCTCGTTCCAGCACGTGTACCTCCAGTTCTGTTGGAGACACTCCTCCTCTTTCAGCCTCCGGCGGCTCCTCCATATCAGAAGGCTCTCAGTCCAGCATTGACCTTTCGCAGATCAATATCGCATTATCCAACGTCACTCACCCGCTTTCTAATGTCGCTAGACATCGTACGAGAGCCAGAGCCCGCGGAGCTGGCCACCTTCGCCGTTACTCGAAGGCTCACATGTCTCGTGCCTCTGTGTATGAGACAATCGAAGAGGAGGAACTGCCAAGCTCAATGTCGTCCAGCTCTGCCCAGCCGTTGAATGAGAGCCCAACCTGTCAACAAGTCTTCATCATCGACTCCGACACGGCATCCGTTCACTCTAGGCTCGATGAAGTGACGTGGGATGATGAACACGGTATTGTCGCGCTTAGGAAATTTTATGCCCTGCGAGATGAGGCCGTTGAGACTGCCACTGAGAGCAAGCGCATGTGGATGGACACCCCTTTCTCGCTCTTTGCAGTTCAATGTGCGTGTTCTCTATCTGTTCCCTTTCGCCATACTAACGAATTATCAGCATTCCAAGCTCCAAACCACCCGGCAGGCATGCAATCTCTTTTAGAGCACTCTGTACAAAACTACGGCCCACTCCCTTCCGGACTTCGCCCCCGTCGTATACAGTCTCGTACCTCCTCTCGTCCATCGCTGGATCCATCGAATAGGTTCATCAAGATTACTACTATCTCGCCAGAGAAGATGACCGCACCTGTGACGGAGGTTAGAGTTCCGACTACCACACCAGCCTTGCGTCAAGTTCTCGTCAATACCAACACATTGTCCGTCACGCCATCTATCGACGCTCTCAAGCCTTTTTCACCCCTGTCCGTTGATATCGAGCCCAAGCGCGAGAACGCGTTCGGACTTGCGCCCAATGTCAGACCTCAGGTGGGATCTACAGCGCGCAGGACGGCTCTCGGATGGTCGAAACGTAGTACTGGGAAAGCCTCGACGGATCAGAAGGAGAACGTAGTCGGAAATGGCAGCGTGATGACGTGCGTATCGCTTCTTTCTACTTGCTTCCTTTACTTACTTGTTTTCAGACCCGGGGACACTCTTTGACTCAATCAACCTCGACCAAAGGGACGACCTACACCAGGTGGCCCAACTCCAGCTTCTCACAACCGGTCTATCCGCGTCTAGTCATATACATCCCGAATCACTCTCAACGTATGCTATGCCCATCTATGCCTGATATCGTTACATCTTGAAACCCCCTGCACCAAATTCTTTCCCACATCTTGTCTCTAACCTTACCACTCCAAACCACCTTATATTGCTATCGTGTTCTCGCTGTATTATCCTGTTTATACGCCGTGTTTCCGAATCAATAGTTCATTGAACAGAAAGCACAGTGATTGTTTTGTACCTCTCGTATTCGTAGATCGAATATACAATGTTCCATGTTACCTACCTATC
>Ga0247742_10001094_pt1 | contig 19673 bp, 15 predicted proteins | sample UWRJL208509C2_FD_180944 | JGI IMG/M metagenome (GOLD analysis project Ga0247742, IMG submission 180944) | Plant litter microbial communities from Arlington Agricultural Research Station in Wisconsin, United States - UWRJ-L208-509C-2 | ecosystem: Environmental > Terrestrial > Plant litter >... | reverse complement strand
CGTTTCGGGCGCTGCGCTATGCGCAGTCGCGAACGTTGGCGGTGCGCTTCGCCGAACCGCAGCAGCTGGAACTCGATGGCGATGGCGTCGGTGCCGTCATGGCGGCAACGATCACGGTGCGACCCGGGGCGCTCCCGGTGCGGGTGCGATAGCCCGTCGGCCACACTGCGGGTGCCTGCGCGATCGGCGCTCGGCGACACTGCGGGTGCCCGCGCGCCAGACCTTCGGGCATCAGGGTCCGGAAGCCAGATCGACCATCCGCTTGCCTCCTCTCCTCGGGGTTCGGTCGGGGTCGCACCAGGGTGGTGGGATGAAGTACGGGATGTGGTCGCGTACCTGAATCTCCCATCCGTCGTCGTGGATGCGGTGGTGGTGGAACGAGCACAGCGGTATCCCATTGGCGAGGTCGGTCGGGCCGCCGCGGGACCACCATTGGAGGTGGTGTGCTTCGGTGTAGCTGGGCGGGTGCCCACACCCGGGGAACGCGCACCCGCCGTACCGTTCGGCAAGAGCTTGCCGTTGCGCCGGGCTGAACAGGCGTCGTGCCCGACCCAGGTCAAGGACTTCACCGGCACCGCCCAGGACCGTGGGGATAACGTTCGCCTCGGCGGCGAGAAGCCGGGCTGTGGTGGCAGAAATCCGAGCGTCGATGCCGTCGATCTGCGCGGCGCCGAGGCCGTCGAGGAGTTGGTCGAGGGTCATCCGCACCACCATCGTCACAACCGGACGGTCCCCACCGGGTCGGTCACAACTGATCGCGTGGCGCAGGAGCTCTTCGGCCGCATCGGCGCGGCGTTGCGGCAGGGTGCGGTCATCAATATCGGCCATCCCGGTGTCGGCCAAAGACGACGGAACCCGATCCCGTGCGGCCCGTAACTGTTCACCGACGAGGGCGTCGATGCCCGCCCGGACCAGCCCCGCGGTTTCCGGTGGCATGTCCCAGACCAGCCGCACCATCCCATCGGGCTGCGGGATGAGCTTGAGGGATCGTCGTTGCCGGCGTATCTGATCCCGTGGTTCGGCACCGTCCTCATCCAGTCGGTCGCGGACTTGTCGGGCCAAGCCCTGCACCTGCCGCACCATCAACCCGGGTGCGTGCTCGACCAGCAACCTCTCACCCGCCGCCCGAGATTCAGCAGAACAGTAGGGTGCCGCCTGGTCGAGCTCGCGCACGATCACCGCCGCCGCCTCCACCCCCAACACCAAGTTCCATACCGCCAGACCGAGGCTCGGGTACCGGGCAGGCAGCAGCGACCCATCCAACGCGAGCCGCGGGCGCACCGCTACCCCGACATCGCACAACCGTGCCGCCTCGGCCGGACTGATCTGCCACAGCTCCGCGAGGAACGACGCCGGGGTCGGATGCCCGGCGCGGCGGGCGATGCCGTCCGCACCCAGATGCGCCGCCGACTGTGCGGCCAACTCCCCGGCCAGCCGGACCCGGATCGCGTCGAGACCGCGCTGCAGCGTCCCCGCATCCGTCACCAACCGCAACAGGTCATCTGCGGGCAGCCCGGCGACACCGTCCGCGCACGCGCGCGACAGCTCCGCAAGCAGGTCGAGGAGCGGTGGGCTGGAGGTTTCCATGCGGGGAGTTTCTCACCCACCACCGACATTCCAGACACACCCAACATCGCCCCTGATCAGCTGTTTATAACCTCTCGCACGTGCCACCTGTGGAGGACTGGAGGCCCCATCGCCGGGGCAGGTGCTCAGCGCGTGATCCTCCGAAACGACGTCAGTAGGATGCCCGCCATCGCCACCACGTCCAGCCACGGGATCTCCGCGAACAGCAGCAGCACGAGCAGCCCGGTCCGCACCCCCACGGTGACGCCCTGCTTGCTTCCGGCAAAGCCGTACACGGTGGCGGCGGCGAGATACAACAGGGCGCCGAGGAGCAGCCACGGTCCCGGATTCTCCCCCGCGATGAACCAGGCCACGCGGACGGCGCCCGCGGCAAGTCCGGCGAGAATCGGCACCCACAGCCCCGGACGGATGGCGACGCCACTCCCGAGAATGCCGAGCGCCGCGCAGACTGCCACGGCGACGCCAAGCACCGCCGACAGTGGCGCGATGAGCGTTGTCACCACCTCGGCGAGCGCCAGCCCGAAACCGATCAGACTCGACAGTGCCATGGGTGAGATGCGCATGCCCCAGTGAAGCATGCGAAAGACAACCGCGCGGAGATGAACTGCATCAGGGGACGAACATAATTGAGAGATGCCCAGTACGACCGTGATTCGATCGATTCCGGATGCTCCCTGGCTGCCTGCAGGAGGACTCGCCGAGGTCGTTCTCGCCGACATAGCGCCTCGCCCCGCGAGTGTGGTGCGCCTGCTCGCTGTGCGAGGTGAGACTGTCTTCTGCCTTCCTCGTGCGGATTCGGGTCGGCTTGATCTGCCGATGCGCGTTGTTCCGGACACCGACTCGGATGGACGCACCACAGCACTACGGCTCGCTCGTGACCTGTGCGGAACACGTGCCACAGTCCACTGCGTTGGATTCGTGCGCAACAGCGTCAGTCCAGTCGAGGTCGAGTACCCGTGGCCGACACCTGAAGCGAATTTCACCGTGTGGGCATCCGACGAACAGATCACCCGCGAGGGAAGCTGGGTCAGCGCATTTACCGAGGAGTCACCGTTGTCCGACCGGCACTGGTTTCCGCTGTTGGCCGCGCTCACGGGACAGAGCGCACTGCAGTACACCGTCGAAGCATGAGTTTTCGCGCCAAGGTATTCGACTGGCGGGGAACCTTGGTCGTCGCACCGACTGCCCCGGGCTGGGTACGGGACGCACTTCATCGCAGGGCGATGCCGTGGGGCGATTCAGACGTAGCCGAAATCCTTTCGTCGCTACGAGAGGCAAATCACGTCGACAACGGCTTTGACGCGCCGGGCATCCACCGCGATGCGTCACGGCGTCGTGAGTCGTTCATGGGAGTGTGTCACCGTGCTGGTCTGACAAAGCAGCTTGCGGATGCACTCTATGAGTCCGAATCCGACCCGCTTTCGTCTCAGCCGGCGTGGACCTGTTCGTGGATGCATTTGCGCTCTCCTTCGAAATTGGCGCCCAGAAGCCCGCAGCGGAGATATTCTCCGCCGTCCTCGGGATACTCGACTGCACAGCCGAGGAGATCCTCATGGTTGGCGATCGCTCCGGACCAGACGGCGGCGCGGTCGAACAGGGGATAACCACTTTGCTACTCCCTCCACTCACGTCAGTAACAGACCGTCGACTACACCATGTCCTCGCCGTGAGCGGGGTTCGAGACACCTGATCGCGCGCCGCGCCGCACCCCGACGCCATGCCCCGCATGCGGGATGATCGATCAATGGCAGATCATGGCGAAGGCAAGGCATCCGGCTGGTTGGAGCGCCAGGTCTCACGGGTACTCAAGAAGCAGGGCGACGTGATCGAGACGACGGCCGAGCAGGCCGCAGCCCACGACGTGCTGAACATGCTCGAGGTGCTCGGCGTGGTGATGCTCGAGGTGGGCCAGGCCACCAATGATGTCGAGGAGTCACTGCGGGCCATCGCCAAGGCCTACAAGCTGACGGATGCCCGCACCATCGTTCTTCCGACCGTCATCGTTCTGCAGTCCGAGCAGGCCGGTGGCGAGGTGAGGATCCAGTCCGCCCGCGTCGCCGGGGGCCGCCTCGACCAGGCCGGCGCCATCGAGGTGCTGACCGCGAAGGCCCTGCGAGCCGAGGTGACCCCGGCCGAGGCGATCGCGGAGGCACGCCGCATCCGCTCGGCACGTCCGCGGTTCGGTCCCTGGCTCACGCTGGTCGGTCATATCGTGCTCACCGTCGGGTTCGGAATGGTGATCAACCCGACGGCGCAGGCGATCCCGATCTACATCGGGCTTGGCGCTGGTGTCGGTGGACTGGTGCTGCTCAGCCGCAAGATCCCCGGGCTCAGCGCGACGATTCCGGTGGTCGCCGCCTTCGCGGTCACCCTGGTCACGACCCTCGTGCTGGTGCATGTCGTCGGAGGTGAGCCGCTCAAGATCATCGCACCGCCGCTCGTCTCCTTCCTGCCGGGCACGACCCTCACCATCGCCGCCATCGAACTGACCAGCAACCAGGTCGTCGCCGGGGCGAGCCGCGTCGTCTACGGGGTCGCTCAACTGCTGCTGCTCGTCTTCGGCGTGTATGCAGCCTCGACCGTCGCGGGCACGATCCATGCCAGCGCCGTACAGCCGACCCTCGGCCCGTGGGCGGGAATCGTGGGGGTGGCGCTCGTGGCGGTGGGCTTCACCCTGTTCATGTCGGCGCCGAAGGGCGCACTCCCCTGGATCTTCCTCAGCCTGGTGGCCTGTTACGGCGCGCAGGCGCTCGGCGTGCTCGCTCTGGGCCCGGCGCTGTCCGGCTTCTTCGGAGCGGTGGTGGTGGCGCCGTTCGCGCGCGTGGCGAGCAGGTTCCGCACCTCACCGCCCGCCGCGGTGATGAGCCTCGCCAGTTTCTGGCTGCTCGTGCCCGGTGCGCTCGGCTTCATCGGACTCACGGGCGTGTTGCAGGGCGGCACTGGCGGCGTGACCGCCCTCACCACCGCGGGTATCTCGGTGCTGGCCATCGCCCTCGGCGCCATCGTCGGTGTCAGCCTGAGCCGCGACGGTGGACGCCTGCTCCGCCTCGCCCGGAGAAAATGATGGGTACGCGAAAATGATGGGCTACCTCGCGCCCGACAGCGACGCCGCGATCGCCGCCCTTGCGGCCGCGACCCAGCCCCTGGAACGTCTGGCCGCCATCCGCGCCGCCATCGCGGCTCTCGAAGCGGACCCGGCCACGCTCCAGGCGGTTCGGGATGCCCGGGCCGACGGTGCGGACTGGGTGACGGTCGCCGAGGCTGCCGGGCTCGGCACCGCGGCGGCGAAGTGGCGCTGGCAGGGAACGGACGCGGAGATCGCCGCCCGCGCCGAGGCCGGACGCAAACGCTCTGCACGACCGAGCAGCGTGCCGACGGACCTGCCCGGGATGTCGGTCGCCGAGGCCGCGCGCAGCCTGGGTGTCAGCGCGCAGGCGATCTATCTTCGGGTCTCCCGAGGTCAGCTCCGCGCCGAGACGGTCGAGCTCCCCGACGGACGCACGTACAAGCGGGTCTTCCCGAACGATTGACGTGCGGCGGGTTATCCACAGCTGACGAGCTCGGCCGTTATCCACAGATGGCGCTCGGGAGGCCCCGGAGCGGCCGACACGTTCCTAGTGTCGTGAACCGGCGCCGGACATCCGTGCGCATTCGTCGAGGGGAGCCGTTCCGATGTCAGTGCACAGCCCGTCAGCCCGTCGCCACCGCTCGCGCATCGCGCTCTGGATCGCGACCGTCGTTCTCGTCGCGGGCGGGATGCTCGCCGGCGTCACCGCTCTTCCGCTGTCCGCCCACGCCGCGACCCTGGGACCCGGCTACGAGTGGGAGGGACGGTCGCCCGTCTGGCATCTGGGCGGCTATCTCGACCCCGACGGTACGGTCAGCTATTGCATCGACCCGGGAAGGCCGAGCCCGCTCGACAAACCGACCACCGACGCCGGTGTGGTCGGGCAGGTGAACGGCCTGAGCGAGACCGCGATGATCCAGTTGAACTCGCTCCTCGCCCGGCACGGGAACACCACGGACGATACGACCGCCGCAGCCGTGGCGATGGCGGTGTGGAGCATCGCGAGCACGGCGGGCTATCAGGCGGAGGGCGGCGACGCGTACGTGCTGCAGCGGGCGCCCGCGGAGTTGCGGCCGTCGATCCAGGCGCTCGCCGATCAGTTCCGGGCCGAGGCGGCCGCCTATGTGCCGCCGGCGGGCTCCCTCAGCTTGACGCTGACCATCGACGCGACCAGCGATTTCACCGGCTATCTGGACGTCGCCACCACCCCGGCCGAGGCCACCGGCACCGTCACGCTCTCCAACGGGGTGTTCGCCGACACGGGCAGCCCCACGCGTGCGGCCGTCGCCGGTGGGGCCCACCTGGCCGTGAAGGCCGTGCCGCCGGCGAATGGCGCCCCGTACCGGATCACCGCGAGTAGCGATGACTTCACGGCACCCGGTGGCCCTGCAGGCACGGTGCATCTGTACACGACGCCCGGCGCGCAGACGCTGACCACGTCGGGCGCGATGCGCTCGCTCGTGTTCTCCGCCACCGCGACGGATGTCCGCGACCGCCTGGTGCCGCCGCCTCCCGCGCCCCCGGCTCCCGCTCCGACCTCGCCGCCGCCGGCGGCGGTCCACCGGCTCCCGATCGTGAGCGGCTGAGCCGTGGGTCTCTCGCGAGCAGCGCTCGTGGTCGTGCTGGTCGCTGCGGGGTCCACGGTGGCGCTGCCGACGGCCGCCGTCGCCCTGGCGCGGCACGCCCCGGCGGCGGCACAACCGCAGGTCAGCTCGACACAGGGGCCCCCATCGCACACGGCAGCGGCGGCTGTTGCGGCATCGGGATCGGCAGCGTCGCCAGCCGCTTCAGCACCCTCCCCCGTCGCGGCCGCGCCGGTCGACCTCGCCGCGCTCCCCGAGGCCCGCTACGACGCGGTGATCCCGGGCCTGCACGAGTACTCCTCACCGCTGGTGCCCGAGCTGTCCCGGGTGGCGTACTCGCTCCGTGCAGACGCACCACTCTCGGCGGAACCCGGAGGGGCCCCGATCGCCCGGCTCGCGGCGAAGAACTTCCTCGATGAGCCGACGGTCGTGGTGCGGGTCGCCCTCCGGGGACGGTGGGCGCTCGTGCTCACCCCGGCGCGGTCGGCGCTGCCATCGCGGAGCGGTGGCGCGGCTCCGGCGCAGACCGCCGGCTGGGTCCCGGTCGAGACGCTCGTGAACCCGGTGACGCTCCCCCGGCGCATCGTCATCTCGCTGTCGCGTCAGGAGCTGGCGATCGTGGCAGGAGACTCGGTGGAGCAGAGTTTCGCGGTGGGCGTCGGAACGGCATCCACTCCGACCCCGCACGGCGTCACGGGATACCTGCAGGCTCGCTACCTCGATCCCGAGCAGAATCAGAGCCGCTATCCGGTGCAGCTGAGCTCGCTGCACTCCGCCGCAGCCGACGAGCCCTTCGGTGGCACCGACGGTGGCCTGATCGGGGTCCACTACCAGCGCACCGCGACCGGCGCGGTCTCTCACGGCTGCGTGCGGCTGACCGCCGAGGCGGTTCGGGCGGTCGACTCCCTCCCGCTCGGCACGCCGATCACCATCACGGAATGACCCGCCGATGGAGGGCATGCTCAGCCTCGGGCCGATCAGCGTCGTACGCTGGATCAATGCCTCAGAACCCTCACCAGCCCCGTGGCCGGGCGAGCCTCGAGGTGCTGCGTGCGGAGGCGCACGAAGAACTGGACACGGTGATTCACGAGCGCTTGCTGTCGGGCGAGGATCCGTGGGCGTTCATGGAGGAGCTTCCGACGGTCGACGAGATGGTCGTCTATCTGCTCCGCGCCGACGCGATCAATGCGAACGACGGGGTGCGCCCGTCGCCGGCCCGCGACTACCGCGTCCTGCGCCAGATCGCGCTCGAGCATCCGGCTCTCACCCCGACGGTGTGGCGGCTGATCGGTGAGCACGGGGTGAGTGCTCCGCATCCGCTCCGCACCTCGCAGTAACCCGCTCGTGCAGTGCTGTCGCGCCCTCGTGGGACGATAGACGGATGTCGCCCGAGGTCGCTCCGCTGGTGGACGTCGTCGACATCTCCCGCCTGGTCGGCCGCACCTCGTTCCAGCGCGGGCAGAGCTACTCCCGCGGTGGTGCCGTCGAGGAGATCAGCTGGGATCCGGAGAGTCGGCGCCTCTCCGGCCGCGTGCGCGGCAGCACAGCTCAGCAGTACCGCGTGCGCGTGTCGCTCGCGGAGACCGGTGGCGACTTCGCCACGCCGAGCAGCAGCGCCTGCAGCTGCCCGATGGCCTTCGACTGCAAGCACGTCGCCGCACTGATGCTGGCGAACAACGCGACGATCCTGCGCGGTCGTGGCGGCATCGGCGAGCTGCGCGAGCGCACCGGCGCGGCGACAGAACAGTCCGCTGACGGTGCCGCAGAGAACACCGCCGATGCAGAAATCGGCATCGCCGCGGGCGGTCAACCCGAGTGGAAGACGGCGATGGCGGCGCTCGCCGGCTCACCGGGTGCCCCCGGTACGCGCGCGACCGAGCTCGGGCTGCTGCTGGAGCTGAGAGAACTCATACCGCGCTCCCGAAACCGCTGGAACGGCCCGGTGGCCCGGACCGCGTCGGCCGCGGACGGCGCCGCGCTCCCCGGTCCCTACCGCCTGGCCGTGCGACCGGTCATCCGCAGCGCGACCGGAAATTGGGTGCGGGCGAACGTCACCTGGAACACGCTCGCCTTTCAGGTCAACCGGCTCGAACTGAACGCGGAGCCCCTGCGCTGGTTCGCCCAGTTCGCCGCGCTGCACCGCTCCACCCGGGAGACGTACACGACCCAGGAGCCGGACTGGCTCTACCTCGACGATTTTCAGAGTCCCCTGCTCTGGCGGCTGTTCGCCGATGCCGCGACCCTGGGCATCCCGTTGCTCACGGGCAAGAAGGAGACCGCTGTCGAGGTCGGCGACGGCGCGACGCTCGGAATGGATGCGCGGACGGATGCCGACGGCAGCCTGCACCTGAGCGCGGCCGTCACGGTCGATGGCATCGAGCATCCGATGTCCACGGTCGGCGCCGTCGGCGACCACGGCGTGTACGTCTGGCAGCTCACACCGCGAATCGCCTTCACACTCGCCCCCACCGTGGAGCGGTTCACCGAGCGCCAGCGCGCGTTGCTCGACCGCCGAGACGATCTCGTCGTGCCCGCGGTCGACGTGCCCGAGTTCGTGCGGGACTACTACCCGGCGCTCAGTCGGAGCATCGCCGTGCGCAGTTCCGACGGGTCGGTGTCGCTGCCCGAGGTCGCTCCCGCGGCGCTCGTGCTCACGGTCAGGTTCGGTGGCGACTCCGGTTCCGGATCCGGATCCGCGACGAAGCTGTCGAAGCGGGCGACGAGCGCCGACCACGAACCCGACCAGGTGCTGCGGATCGACTGGTCGTGGCGCTACGGCGATCTCGACCTGCCCTTCGCCTCGACCGACTCCGCCCGCGACCTCGATCTGCGCGACGCTGCCGAGGAGGCGGCGATCCTCGACCGTGCCCACCGCCTGTTCCCGGTGCGACCGGTGCGACTCGCGGGACTGGAGGCCGCGGAGTTCGCCGATCGCATCCTTCCCCGCCTCGAGGAGCTCGACGGGCTGATCGTCGAGACCACCGGGCACAGGCCCGACTACCGCGAACTCACCGAGACCCCGACGCTCGTGGTGAAGACGGTGGAGACGGAACACCGCGACTGGTTCGACCTCGGCGTGTACGTCACCGTGCAGGGCCGCGACGTTCCCTTCTCCCCACTCTTCACCGCCCTGGTGAAGGGAGAGAAGAAGCTGCTGCTGGTCGACAATTCCTACCTGTCGCTCGACCAGCCGGTATTCGACGAGCTCCGCCGATTGATCGAGGAGGCCGGCGAACTCGATGAATGGGAGACCGGGCCGCGCATCAGCCGGTATCAGGCCAGCCTCTGGGCAGACTTCGAGGACCTCGCCGACGAGACCGAGCAGGCGGTCTCCTGGCGCGAGACCGCGAGCGGGCTTCTCGCCGTGCACTCGGTGGGTCATACAGCCCTGCCCTCCGCCGTGGACGCGACCCTGCGGCCGTACCAGCAGGACGGTTTCGACTGGCTCGCCTTCCTCTGGCGGCAACGGCTCGGCGGCATCCTCGCCGATGACATGGGGCTCGGTAAGACCCTGCAGACCCTGTCCCTCATCGCCTACGCACGTTCGGACGCGGAGGTCGGCGCGCCGTTCCTCGTCGTCGCCCCGACCTCGGTGGTGTCCACCTGGCAGGCCGAGGCGGCCCGCTTCACCCCGCAGCTCGTGGTGCGCGCCGTCACGGAGACGGAGGCCAAGTCCCGCACGACGGTGGCCGACCTCGCCGCCGGCGCGGACATCCTGATCACCTCGTACGCGCTGTTCCGTCTCGACTTTGCCGCATACGGCGGGCTGGAGTGGGCCGGCCTGATCCTCGACGAGGCGCAGTTCGTGAAGAATCACGCCTCCAAGGCGCACCAGTGCGCCCTCGACCTGCGGACTCCGTTCAAGCTCGCCATCACCGGCACGCCGATGGAGAACAGCCTGCTCGACCTGTGGTCGCTGCTGCAGATCGTCGCACCCGGACTGTTCGCCTCCTCGCGCCGATTCTCCGAGGAGTATGTGCGGCCGATCGCGGCCGGGGCAGGTCCCGAGCTGTTGGCGAAGCTGCGGCGGCGCATCCGTCCGCTGATGATGCGCCGCACGAAGGAGCTGGTGGCGCCCGAACTGCCGGCCAAGCAGGAGCAGGTGGTGGAGGTCGAGCTGGCGCCACGGCATCGCGCGCTCTACGACACCTTCCTGCAGAAGGAGCGACAGAAGCTGCTCGGATTGATCGAGGATCTCGATCGCAACCGCTTCATCGTGTTCCGCTCGTTGACGCTGCTGCGCATGCTCAGCCTCGACGCCTCTCTGGTCGACGAGCAGTATGCGAGCATCCCGTCATCGAAGCTCGACGTGCTGTTCGATCAGCTCGAGGATGTGATCGCCGAGGGGCATCGCGCGCTCGTCTTCAGCCAGTTCACCTCGTTTCTCGGCAAGGCGGCGGACCGCATGACCGCCGCGGGCATCGACTACGAATATCTCGACGGGTCGACGCGCAGACGCGCGGATGTCATCCAGGCTTTCCGCGACGGCGACGCGCCGGTCTTCCTGATCAGCCTCAAGGCCGGCGGATTCGGGCTCACGCTCACGGAGGCCGACTACGTCTTCCTGCTCGATCCGTGGTGGAATCCGGCAGCCGAGAGCCAGGCGATCGACCGCACCCATCGCATCGGGCAGACGCGGTCGGTCAACGTCTATCGCATGGTCGCCAGCAACACCATCGAGGAGAAGGTGATGGCGCTGAAGGCGAAGAAGGCGAAGCTGTTCGACGCGGTGATGGACGACGAGGCCCTGTTCGGCTCGGCGCTGAGCGCGGACGACATCCGCGCTCTCCTGGAGTGATCAGGCGGGGCTGAAGAAGGCGCCCAATGCTCGGCTGAGCGCGTGCGGGTCGTCGACACCGCACAGCTCCCGAGCGGAGTGCATGCTGAGCAGCGGGATGCCGATGTCGACCGTGCGAATCCCCAACCGGGTCGCCGTGATCGGCCCGATCGTCGACCCGCAGGGCACCGCGTTGTTCGACACGAACTCCTGGTAGGCGACGCCGGCCCGCGCGCAGGCGGCCGCCCACTCGGCCGCGCCGCCGGCATCCGTCGCGTAGCGCTGATTGGCGTTGATCTTCAGCAGCGGGCCGCCGTTCACGAGCGGTCGGTTCACCGGGTCGTGGCGATCCGGATAGTTCGGATGGATGGCGTGGCCGGCATCCGCGGAGAAACACCAGCTGCCGGCGATGGCCCGGGCGCGCGTGACCGGATCGGGGCTGAGCCGCGCGAGCACGTCGGCGAGGAATGGGCCGGCGGCACCGGATCGCGTCTCGCTGCCGACCTCCTCGTGGTCGAAGGCGGCGAAGATGGAGATCGAGTCGACGGGAGCCGGCGCGGCGATCAGCGCGCTGAGCCCCGCGTGCACCGACGAGAGGTTGTCCAACCGTCCGCTCGCGAACAGCTCGCCGTCGAGCCCGAAGACCTGGCCGGGATTGGTGTCGGCGACCACCACGTCGTAGCCGGCCACCTCGTCGCCGCGGCGCCCGGCGAGACGGGCGAGGGCGCCGACGATGTCGGAACTCCCCGGTCCGCCGATACCGATCACCGGGTTCAGCTGCTGCTGCGGATTGAGCCTGAGTCCGTCGGAGTTGACGCCGCGATCGAGGTGGATCGCCAGCTGCGGGATACGCAGGAAGGGTCCGGTGCGCACCAGCACGGTACTGCCGTCGGTGAGGGCGAGCCGCCCGGCGAATTCCAGTTCGCGGTCGAGCCACGAGTTGTAGAGCGGCCCCCCGTAGACCTCCACGCCGGCCTGCTGCCAGCCGAAGGCCGAGGTGCTCGGCTTCGGCTTGAGCTTGAACCCGGGCGAATCGGTGTGCGCGCCGACGATGCGGAACGGCAGCGGATCCGTGCCGCCGACGGATGCCGGGGTCGCCCAGGCGATGATCGCCCCGTCGCGCAGAACATAGTGCGCGCCCGTGCCCGCGCTGCCGTCATCCGTTGCCCAGTCGTCCGTCTCGTCCAGCGCCGTGAACCCTGCCGCGTCGAGCCGGCGAGCGGCCTCGGCGACCGCGTGGAACGAGGAGGGGGACGCGGCGATGAACGCGGCGAGGTCATCGAGGTGGGCCAGAGCGGCGGTTCGGTCGGAAGCCATACCGCAATTGAAACATCCTTCGCGGTGAGCCATGGCGCCGCTAGCCTGAAGGGATGATCGATGACGCCTACCTTCGCCTCCCCGTCGACGTGGAATCGGCCACCGGTCTCGCGCGACAGGGGTTGCGAATGTCGCTGCTCGACACCGAAGACGCTGAAGCGTTCGCGCGTTGGTTCTCCGCCGTCGGGCGCGGCTTCCTCGACGGGCGGGCCGCCCCCGAGGTGATCGAGGCGCGCCGGCTGACGGCGGGCGAGCGACGTAACACGGGGGTCTGGGATGACCGGCTGCTCGATGCCGCCGTGCCGGTGGCCACCGTCGCCGGTTGGCCGATGGACCTCACGGTTCCGGGGCATCGCAGCCTTCCCGCCTGGGCGATCAGTGCCGTCAGCGTGTCCCCGACCCATCGCCGCCGTGGAATCGCCGGGGCGATGCTCGAGGCGGAACTGCGCACGACGAGCGCGCTCGGGCTGCCCATCGCCATGCTCACGGTGACGGAGGCGACGATCTATGGACGCTGGGGATTCGCGCCGGCGGCGGCCGCCGCCGAGTGGCGCGTGGACACCAGTCGCCTGCGCTGGACCGGACCGATGGTGCCCGGCAGTGTGCAGTTCGTGGAGGCGGATCGGTTGGTGGCCGACGGCCCCGCCCTGCTCGATCGGGTACGCCTCGCGACGCCGGGACAGGTCGACTTCCACGGTGTGCTGTGGGAGCGGCTCATCGCGGTCGGCGCCGGCAGCGAGGAGCAGGCGAAGACCTTCCGCTTCGTGCGCTACGACGACGAGCACGGCGTCATGCAGGGCTTCGCGGTGTATCGCCTCGAGGAGGTCACCGCGGCCACGAAGCGCGCACTGGTGGAGCTGCACTACCTCGTGACCGCCACCGACGACGCCTACTCCGCGCTCTGGCGGTTCCTGATCGAACTCGACCTGGTCGGCGAGATCCGGGCACCGCTGCGCTCGATCGACGAGCCGGTGTACTGGCAGGTCTCCGATGCGCGGGCCGTGCAGAAGCACGACGAGCGTGACCACCTGTGGATCCGCATCCTCGACGTGCCGGCCGCACTCACCGGTCGCCGCTACCATGCCCCGGGACACTTCGTGCTCGACGTCTCCGACCCGCAGATGTACGCCGCCGGCCGGTTCTTGCTCACCGTGCAGGCCGACGGCACCGCGGTCGTCTCCGAGCTGGAGGGCGACATCCCGGGCGATGCGGATGCCGTGGCCCTGAGCGTGAACGAGCTCGGCTCGATCTACCTGGGCGGCGTCTCGGCGAGCATCCTGGCCCGCGCGGGACGCATCCAGGAGCTCACGCCCGGCGCCGCCGCGGTGCTCGACCGCACCTTCCGCGCCGCGACCACGCCGTGGCTCAGCATCTGGTTCTAGCCCAAACGCACGGGGACAGCAGTTACGCCCGCGCGAACCAGGGCGGGTAGACCGCGACCTTGGGCTCGTGCATCGCGGTCTGCAGAATGTCGCGCACGGCATCCCGAGTGCGATCGTTGGCGACACCGACCAGCGCGATCTGGTCGAACGGGAAGGCGTCGCGCACCAGCAGCTCGCCCTCGAGCAGCAGCGCGTCGTCGGCGCGCAGCTTGCGCAGGGTGCGGTCGTTGGTCTCGGGGGTGGTGCCGAAACGGGTGTAGATGCTCGACGGGTCGCCGTCGGAGACCGAGATGGCGTTCTCGAGCGCGGTGGCGACCTTGACGGTGCTGACCAGGATCACGAACTCGGTGGGCGGCAGATCGCGCACGTCGCGCGACAGGCGCGGGTCGTCGGCTCCGGCGCGGATCTGCGACCAGATGGTCGAGTTCGGCGAGAGGAAGAACGGCACGTAGTCGGCGACGGTGGCACCCTCGAGGGTGATGTTGCGGCGGGCATCCCGATTCTCGGCGGACGAGGCATCCACCTCGGGGGTGGCCGGCGCCACGATCGCTCCGGCCTCGATGATGCCGGCGAGGTTCGAGATGTGGGTCACGTGGTAGAGCCGCTGCTCACCGACCTTGTGGTCGGGGGTGCCGACACCCGCGGTGCGCGGAACGGCGGGGGTGCGACGGCGAGTGGTGGTACGGGTGGTTGCCGCCACGGGGGCGACCTCCGGTTTGGCCTTCGGGTAGCAGAGGTCGCAGAGACCCGCTTCGAGACCGTGGATGCATTCGTCGGGCACAGGAGTCCTTGCTAAAAGTGGGGATGTATGGCGGCGGAACGTATCGACGCCACCCCCAACGTTACGCGGCTGCGTAGGCTCTGCGGAGCCAGTCGACAAGTTCCTCGTCGATGACGTCGGGTTCGGTGAGCCGAACACGGTGTGTCACCATGCTGTTCCAGCTACCGGATGCCGTGAAACGGTCGGTCGGGGCGGCATCCTTCAGCTTGATCCCGACATCCATTCTGTCGCCGGTCACCGCGACGATGGCGAATTTCGCGGGGCCCTTCTCCGTGGGTTTGGTCAGGCTGATGTAGGTGTTGGTCGGGGCGAGGTCCACCGGCCCGCCGACCTCGATCGCGGTGGACAGCAGCTCGTCGAAGGTCGAGCGCCACCGGGCTTTGGCGCCGGAGAACTGGGCCTCGAGCTTCTCGCCCGCCGACATGCCCGCGCCCTCGTGTTTGCCGAGCACCGCGACGATCGCCATCGCATGGCCTTTGCCGAGACCGAAGTCCTCCTGCAGCCAGGCGATGATGTCACCCGGACGTGTCGAGTCAGACAGGTAGCCCTTCTCCTTCGCCAGTCGGCGGAAGTCGTCCGGGCCGAGACCCGTTTTCGTCTTGATCGTGTCGAGGTATGCCTGAAACGTCATGACACGAGATTAGAGCCCCGGCACGTGCCTGATGTTGGATTTCACCAGCGAGACGGCCTCACCGATCCCGCCGTTCAGCACCACCTTCGACAGCGCCAGCGAGAACCCCGTGACCTGCTCCCCGGTGATCGCCGACGGCAGCGAGAGCGCGAGCGGATCGGTCACGATGTCGACCAGCGCCGGGCCGTCGTGCGACAGCGCGGCGCTGATCGCCCCGTGGAGGTCCCGGGGGTCTTCGACCCGCCGACCGAAGATGCCGAGCGCGTTCGCCACCGCCGCATAGTCCACCGCGGGCACGTCCACGCCGAAGTCGGGGTACCCGTCGACGAACATCTCCAACTTCACGAGTCCCAGCGTGGAGTTGTTGAACACCATCATCTTCACCGGCAGTCGGTAGGCCGCGACGGTCACCAGTTCCCCCAGCAGCATCGACAGTCCGCCGTCTCCCGAGATGGTGACCACCTGCCGGTCGGGGTAGGCGATCTGCGCACCGATCGCCTGGGGAACTGCATTGGCCATCGACCCGTGCAGATACGAGCCGATGATCCGGCGACGACCGTTCGGGGTGATGTAGCGCGCCTGCCAGACGTTGCCCATACCGGTGTCCGCGGTGACGATCGCGTCGTCCGCGATCAGGCCGTCGAGGGTGGAGGCGGCGAACTCGGGGTGGATCGGCGTGGTGGTGGCGGCATCCGTGTACTTTCCGACCGCACCGCTCAGCAGCTTCTCGTGCCGCTTCAGGGTCTTCTCGAGGAACTTCCGATCGGACTTGCGTGTCGTGAGGGCAGTGAGCGCGGCGAGACTCGGCAGCACGTCACCGTGTACGGGGTGGGCGACGCTGGCGCGGCGACCGAGGTGGGAGGCGTCGGAGTCGATCTGAGCGATGACGACCTTCGCGGCGTCCGGCAGGAATTGCTCGTAGGGAAAGTCGGTGCCGAGCAGGATGACCAGCTCTGCGTCGTGGATTCCCGCGTGCGCTGCGCCGTAGCCGAGCAGCCCGGTCATGCCGACGTCGAACGGGTTGTCGTATTGGATCCACTCCTTACCGCGCAGCGAGTGGCCCACCGGCGCGGCCAGATGGTCGGCGAAAGCCACGACCTCGTCGTGCGCACCCTCCACCCCGGCGCCGGCGAAGATCGCCACCGTCTTCGCGGCATCGATGGCGACGGCGAGCGAGCGGATGTCGTCCTCCGCCGGCACCACGGACGGCCGACCCGGCCGCACGAACGCCGGCTCCTCGCCCACCGCATCGAGCAGCGGGATGTCGCCCGGGATGGTCACCACGGCGACGCCCCGGAGCCCCACCGCGTGTCGCAGTGCGGAGTTGATGACGCGTGGCGATTGCGCTGCGGTCGAAATCAGCTCCCGGTAGTTGGAACACTCGACGAACAGCCGGTCGGGGTGGGTCTCCTGGAAGTAGCCGGAGCCGATTTCGACGCTCGGCACGTGGCTGGCGATGGCGAGCACCGGCGCACCGGAACGGTGGGCGTCGAACAGACCGTTGATCAGGTGCAGGTTGCCCGGCCCGCAGCTTCCGGCGCAGACCGCGAGCTCGCCGGTGAGCTGGGCCTCGGCTCCGGCCGCGAAGGCGGCGGCCTCCTCGTTGCGCACGTGGATCCAGTCGATGCCCCCTTTCGCGCTGCCGCCGGTGCGACGCACGGCATCGACGATCGGGTTGAGGCTGTCGCCCACGATCCCGTAGATGTGGTGCACACCGGCAGCCATGAGTTGGGAGATGATCTGATCCGCGACGGTACGAGAGGCCATGGCCTCATTCAAGACCCCCAGCCCTCTCAGGGGCAGTGCGGCGGTCAATCCTGATCATTCGCTGGACGACGCGGTACGCTGGGTCGACGATGACGTACTCTCCGCCGCCCGCATTCACGACCCGTCCGACGCTGACGGGGACATTCGGAATGGCGGCCTCGACCCACTGGCTGGCCACCGGTTCCGCCCAGGCGGTGCTCGAGCGGGGCGGAAACGCCTTCGACGCCGCGGTCGCCGCCGCCTTCGTTCTGCAGGTCGTCGAGCCGCATCTCAACGGCCCGGGTGGCGACGTCGTCGGTCTCTTCGTCACGGCGCATTCCCCGCGCGAGCCGGTCGTGCTGATGGGTCAGGGGCCGGCTCCTGCTGCAGCAACGGTGGAGCACTACCGTGCGGAGGGACTCGACCTGGTTCCCGGTACCGGTGCTCTCGCCGCCGCGATTCCGGGAGCGGTCGACGCCTGGTTGCTGCTGCTGCGCGATCACGGCAGCTGGGAGCTCGCGGACGTGCTCGCCTTCGCCGTGGGCTACGCGCGGGACGGGCATCCGCTGCTCCCCTCGGTCACTGCCACCGTCTCGCGGGTGGCTCCGCTGTTCCGTGAGCACTGGCCGTCGTCCGCCGAGCAGTGGCTGCCCGACGGCGCGGTGCCGGAGGGCGGCTCGCTGGTCACCAATCCGGCGCTGGCCCACACCTTCGAACGCCTGATCGAGTCCGCCACCGGTGACAGCCGCGAGGAGCGCATCGACGCCGCCCGCCGGGAGTGGCGCGAGGGTTTCGTCGCGCAGGCCATCGTGGAGTTCATCCAGACCCCGCACCGCCACTCCACCGGCGATGACCATGCCGGGGTGATCACCCTCGACGATCTCGCCGGATTCCAGGCGTCCTACGAGCAGCCGGTCAGCATCGAATTCCGTGGCCGCACCATCGCCAAGGCGGGTGCCTGGAGCCAGGGACCCGTCGTGCTGCAGTCGCTGGCCATCCTCGACGGCTTCGACGACGCGCGGCTCGACCCGGCGACCGGCATCGGCGCGCACACGATCCTCGAGGCCGAGAAGCTCGCCTTCGCCGACCGCGAGTCGTACTACGGCGACGACGTCGACGTGCCGCTCGAGCACCTGCTCTCGGCCGACTACGCCGCCGAGCGCCGCACCCTGATCACGGATGCCGCCTCCCCCGACCTGCGACCCGGCACCGTCCCCGGGGTGGAGGCCTACCACCCGCCCCTGCGCGTGGCGGCGGACCTGTCCGCCGACCTCACCGGCGGCGGCGAGCCCACCGCGCAGTCCGGCGACATGCCGGTCGTCGCCGAGGTGGCCCCCGTCGCCGAGGGAACGCCCGCGGAGGCGCCGCGCACCGAGTCCGATCTCGACACCGAGCGTGCCGACGAGGGCGTGCAGGACAACTACGAGCGCAACGCCATACCGGTGGAGGAGAACCTCACCGATGATGAGCTGGCTGACGACCGCGCCACCGAGCGCGAGTACGAGCGGGAGCAGCAGGACGGGCCCGATGATGCCGAACAGCCCGACGACGCCGAACAGCCCGATGACGCGGACCTGCCCACCGACGCCGACGGCCAGACGCGGGGCGACACCTGTCACCTGGACATCATCGACCGCTGGGGCAATGTCGTCTCCGCCACGCCCTCCGGCGGCTGGCTGCAGTCGAACCCGACCATTCCCGAACTCGGCTTCTGCCTCGGAACCCGGCTGCAGATGACCTGGCTCGAGGAAGACACTCCCACCACCCTCACTCCCGGCAAGCGGCCTCGAACGACGCTGTCGCCGACGCTGGTGCTCGGTCCGGACGAGGCGGTCACCGCTCTCGGTACCCCGGGCGGCGATCAGCAGGACCAGTGGCAGCTGCTCTACCTGCTGCGCACGATCGTGGGCGGGTACAGCCCGCAGCAGGCGATCGATGCGCCGAGCATCCACAGCACCGCGTTCCCGGAAAGCTTCTGGCCGCGCACCTGGACCCCGTCCGGAGCCGTCGTCGAGTCTCGGCTGGGCGGCCCCGCGATCGCGGAACTGATCGTGCGCGGTCACGACGTGACGGTCGATGGTGAATGGCGTAACGGGCGACTCTCTGCCGTCGGACGTGATGCCGCCGGTCTGCTGTTCGCGGCAGCCAATGCCCGAGGAATGCAGGGATACGCCGCGGGACGCTAGCGCGCCGTTCGACATCGTCGACTCAGTCCCCGTCGATGAGCTCCAGCAGCTTCTTCGCGGCCGCGGCGATGTCATCGTGGTCGTACTGCGCAGCCCTGCTCTCGATCGTGATCACCGCGCCCCGATAGACCTTCGTGAAATCTCCATAGGGAAAGCTGAATCTTCCCTTCGTCTCCTCTGACATGGTCTCGTCTACACCGAGGTGCCAGTTCGCGTACTCGGCCCAGCCATGCTTCTCGATGAAGGCGTTCTCCTCCTCTGCGGTGGGCGCCTCCTTCGCCCAGCCGTCGCGCTCGCCGAGCACCACCTCGCCATCGCCGATCAGACTGCGTGCGTGTCGCAGCGCAGACTCGTTGAGCTTCTCCGCCATGCCCATCCCTTTCTTTCGCTATTCCGTGCTCCCCTTGGTACCCGCCCGGAGCGCGGAGAGCAATGCCGCACCATCCGGCACGCCTAGCCCAGTGCAGGCATCCCAGCCGACGCGGGCCTCGAAGCTGCCGTTGTCCCCGTCGACCACGTCTCGAAAACCGGCCGTCACGTCGTACAGCAGGGGATGCACGAGACCCAACGGCCGCCCGGTGGATTGCACGAGCCGCGCGATCAGGGCCGCCCAGAG
>Ga0247742_10001093_pt1 | contig 19722 bp, 15 predicted proteins | sample UWRJL208509C2_FD_180944 | JGI IMG/M metagenome (GOLD analysis project Ga0247742, IMG submission 180944) | Plant litter microbial communities from Arlington Agricultural Research Station in Wisconsin, United States - UWRJ-L208-509C-2 | ecosystem: Environmental > Terrestrial > Plant litter >... | reverse complement strand
TCAGCCTTTTCCATAATACCATAATCTATTGATATGTTGATGCAGTGCTGGTAAGCTTTATGGATATGGGTTTTCTCATTCTCAGTATTGTACACCGGACGCGCCTCGGCAAATATCTCGTGCATTTCGGGCAGGTGCTGGCTAAAGGCTTTGACAATGGCTTTGGCCGACCATACAAAAATGCCCGCGTTCCACAAAAAGTCGCCGCTTTGGATAAAGGTGCGGGCTATTTCCAGCGTAGGTTTTTCGGTAAAGGTTTTTACTTTATGAAAATCATGGTTGATCACCTGATCGGTGTACTGAATATAACCATAACCGGTATCCGGGCGCGATGGTTTAATACCCAGGGTGATCAGGCTTTCAGAGCTGGCCGCCGTTTCCAGTGATTTTTCAATGGCGTGTACAAAGGCATCCTCATCCAATATCTGCTGATCAGAGGGGGCTACCACAATTACGGCCTCCGGGTTCAGGCTTTCTATTTTAAAACAGCCATAAGCCACGCAGGGAGCCGTATTACGCATCACCGGTTCAGTAAGTATCTGCTGCTCGCCCAGTTCGGGCAGCTGGCTTTTTACCAGTTTAACATAATTCTCGTTAGTTACAATGTATATGTTTTCGGGAGGACATACTTTAAGGAAACGTTCGTAGGTGTTTTGGATCAGTGTTTTGCCTGTCCCTAAGATGTCTATAAATTGTTTGGGATGCGAAGATCGGCTGATGGGCCAAAATCTGCTGCCGATGCCGCCGGCCATGATGATCGCATAATTGTTTTTATTCATTGAGGTGAAAAGAGTTTTTATTTGGTTTTAGCCAAGGTAAAAGTGTACAATAATCTGTTAATAATACATTAAATAAAACTAAATAATTAGATATACTATTTGTTCGCAATTTAAATACACAAACAGGGGAAATTGTTTTTCATTTAATAATCATATTTGTATAAAATTTAAAAGTAAATCCATCGTTTAATCATAAAATTTTGTTACTTTAAACTTTTAATACAATTCAAGATCAAGTTAATATAATGATAGAAACTAAGAAGTCGTTATTTGATAATCTCCAGAATTTTTTCGGATTCGACAACTTTAAAGGGGAGCAAGAAGCGATTATAACTAACATCCTGGCCGGTAATGACACCTTTGTAATTATGCCAACCGGTGGCGGGAAGTCAATGTGTTACCAGTTGCCTGCATTAATGAGCGAAGGCACTGCAATAGTAATTTCACCACTGATAGCTTTGATGAAAAATCAGGTAGATCAGTTAAGGGCCTTTGGTGGATCTGACAGCATAGCCCACTTTTTAAATTCATCACTTACCAAATCAGATATTGCCCGCGTTAAGGAGGATGTACTGGCCGGAAAAACAAAGTTATTATACGTAGCACCTGAATCATTAACCAAACAGGAAAATATCGATTTTTTACGCCTTAACCAGGTATCATTTGTAGCGGTTGATGAAGCGCACTGTATCTCAGAATGGGGGCACGACTTCAGACCCGAATACCGAAAAATACGACAGGTAATCAGTAATATTGGCGAAAACATTCCTATCATAGCATTAACGGCTACCGCTACTCCAAAAGTTCAGCAGGACATTCAGAAAAACCTGCAGATGAACAACGCTACCATCTACAAATCATCATTTAACCGTTCCAACCTTTTTTACGAAGTACGTGCCAAGCGCAACGTGATTAAAGAGATTGTGAAGTTTGTAAAACAAAACCAGGGTAAATCTGGGATTATATATTGCCTTAGCCGTAAAAAGGTTGAAGAAGTGGCCGAAGCACTTAATCTTAACGGGGTTAGAGCGCTGCCTTATCATGCTGGCTTAGATCCAAAAGTACGTGCTGATACTCAAGACAAATTCCTGATGGAAGATGTAGAGGTAATTGTGGCCACTATTGCTTTTGGAATGGGTATAGATAAACCTGATGTGCGTTATGTGATACACCACGATGTACCAAAGAGCATGGAAGGTTATTACCAGGAAACCGGTCGCGCGGGCCGTGATGGTGGTGAGGGTGTGTGCGTAGCATTTTATTCAGAAAAGGATATTGATAAGCTGCAGAAGTTTATGAAAGATAAGCCTGTTGCTGAACGTGAAATAGGCACCCAGATATTAAAAGAAGTTATAGATTACTGCGAATCTTCTGTATGCCGGCGTAAACAGTTGCTGCATTATTTTGGTGAAAACTTTAATGAGGCGGGCTGTAATAACATGTGCGACAATTGCTGCGGTCATAAAGACAATTTTGACGGCGAAGAGCATTTGCACAGAGCATTAAGCCTTATTAGGCATATTGGTGAGAAATTTGATGATCATCACATTATCAGTATCCTGATGGGTGAGGAGAATGCACAGATCAAAAATTATGAGCATGATTTGCTTGATTACTACGGATCGGGTAAGGAGCAGGGAAAAAATCTTTGGAACTCACTATTAAGGCAGGCTTTGCTGAATAATTATCTTTCAAAAGACATTGATCAATATGGTTTATTAAGGTTGACCAAAATCGGTAATTCTTTTATTGATAACCCTCACAGCATTCGTTTTATACTGAATAAGGTAATAGAGGCTACTGATGACGAAGATGACGCAGACGGCCCCAAACAAGGTGGAGGCGCACTTGATACACAGTTATTGCAGATGCTTAAAGATCTGCGTAAAAAGTTGGCTAAACAAAAAGGATTGCCCCCGTTTGTAATATTCCAGGATCCATCCCTTGAGGAGATGTGTACGCATTATCCTGTTACTACCGAAGAGTTAAAACAAATTTCGGGAGTTGGCGCCGGTAAAGCTTTAAAATTTGGTAAACCCTTTACCGATCTGATACAAAAATATGTAGAAGATAATGATATTGATCGTCCGGTTGATATGGTAATTAAAAGCGCAGCCAACAAATCGGCGCTTAAAGTTTTCATTATCCAAAACATCGACCGTCATTTAAACCTCGATGACATTGCAGCTTCAAAAGGACTTACCTACGAAGAGATATTGAAAGAGGTTGAGACTATTGTTAACTCAGGTACAAAGCTTAACCTGAATTACTACATAGATGAGGTAATTGACGAGGACAAGCAGGAAGAGGTGTTTGATTATTTCCGCACAGCCGAAGCTGATTCTATTGATGACGCGCTGGCCGAATTAGGTAACGATGATTACACCCGCGAAGAAGTACAATTGATGCGTATCAAGTTTATGTCTGAAATGGGGAACTAAATTTTTTCTTTTTAAATAGAACTAAAAGCTTTTAGAATTAATCTAAAGGCTTTTTTTATGATCTACTGTTAAACCCTGACTGAGTAAACTTAAATTTTATTTAGATGTGATCTTAAACTCCGTACGGCGATTCTTGGCGCGGTTGTCGTCGCTATCGTTGGGGGCAATGGGTTGCGTTTCGCCATATCCTTTATAAACGAGGCGGGTATTTGAAATGCCATTAGTCACTAAATATTGATATACAGACTTGGCACGGTTTTCTGACAATGTTTGGTTAATCTGGGTTGGGCCCACATTATCTGTATGGCCTGATATTTCAATGTGTACGGCTGGGTTCACGGTTAAAAATTCAATCAGCTTTTGAAGCTCAGCCTTTGATTCTGATTCGAGCTCAAATTTATTGGTGTCGAAAAAAATGTTTTTAAGTATAACCTTACTGCCCACATCTATAGGCGATAAGGAAACCGATATATTAAATGGATTTTTGGTTTTATAACCTACCAGCGAAAAATTTTCGGAATAAAACATATATCCGCTTTTTGAAATATTAAGGCCATAGTTTTTTCCCGAAGTAAGGGTGGCCAGAAAGCCCCCATCATTATCATTGCTGTAATCCTGGTAAACAGGCTGATTGGTTTGCAGATCAATGATTTCAATGATGGCTTCCAGTGGGGTGTTGCTTTTGGCATCGCGTACGCTGCCTTTAACATATGTTACCACATGTGGCCGTACATTTACAGGCAGCTCAAAGGTATAAATATCATATCCGCCAAAGCCATTCAGATTGTCGGATGCGAAAAAAGCCAGACTACCATTTGCTGTTAACGAAAGGCCATTTTCATCTCCATTGGAGTTAATAGGATAGCCTAAATTTTCGGGCTTTTGCCATTTACCATCCTTACCCAGCCGGCTTACAAATAAATCTTTATTTCCCAACCCTGGCCAACCGTTTGAGCTAAAATAGAGCGTACTATCATCCGGGTGAATAAAAGGCGATTGTTCGTTATAAGAAGTATTAATGTTGGGGCCAAGGTTTTCTGCTTTACCCCATCCTTTATCAGTAAGTGTTGATTTCCAAATGTCATAGCCGCCATAACCACCTGCACGATTGCTTACAAAGTAGAGTGTACGCCCGTCTGCACTTATTGATGGTTGCGATTCCCATCCTGTTGTATTTACTGGTGGGCTTAAATCAACAGGTTTATCCCAGCTGTCACCATTTTTTTGTGAAATATAGATATCACAACGTCCCATCCCGTCGGGGCGGTTGCAGCCTGTGAAAAAAAGATATTTTCCATCCTGCGATACAGATTGAGCACCTTCGTTATATTTATCTGTATTGATCTGGTCGCTGAGATAAGTGGCTGTTTGCCATTTGCCATTACTAAAGCTGCTCTTATAAAAATCTTCGTTATTGTTAAGCTTACGGGTAAATATCAGCATGCTTTCATCTGCGGTAGCTACGGGCAGGTATTCATCATTGGCAGTATTAATTTCCGCTCCCATGTTTACCGGCTTAAACGCAACCGGATGCAGCATAGCCTGAATACTGAATTTGGCATCGGTTATGAGTTTTTGGGCAAATGAAGTATTTTGAGGAGTAATGCCCGGGTAGGTTAAATACTTTTCAAGGTGTTGCTGAGCTTGAGCATATTGTGCTTCATATATTTGTATTTCGCCAATTTTTAAATAAACGGAGCGATTGAAATTTGGGTTAAGTGAAATTACTTTTGAATATTGTTCAATAGCCTGTTTATACTGGTGTTTTAATCGAAATACATCTGCCAATTGCAGACGGGCTTCTATAAATTTCTGATCTTCATTTATAGCCTTTTGGAGGTTATTGATAGCATCATCATAAAAATGATCGTCGATGTTTTGATTGGCTTCGGCAAAATACTTTATCGCATCTTTATTCGTGGTAGTATAAGGACTTTGCTGCGACCATACGGTAACAGAGAAAAAAATTGATACAACCAGGAAGATTACAATTTTCATCTGTAACTTACGATATTAATTACCGTAAGTTACAAATATTAGGGGATATTCAAATATTTATGTGTTTGCAATGATATTTCCCATTGCGGGTTATTCATCACGTAATCAACTATAAGCGGAGTCATTTCTTTTGATTTTGACCACTCGGGCTGCAAATATAATTTGCAATCTGGCGAAACCATTTTAGCATGATACTCGGCCCATTCAAAATCTGATTTATTAAAAACAATAACCTTTAACTCATGCGCATGTTCGGCTACAAGAGGTATGGGAGCTTTGAATTTTTTGGGAGATAAACAGATCCAATCCCAATCGCCTGAAAGAGGATAGGCCCCTGATGTTTCAATGAAGGTTTTAATACCTTTATTGTGTAACTCGGTAGTTAGATAATCTAAATTATATATTAAAGGTTCGCCACCGGTTACCACAACTGCTTTTGAAGGATGTACAGATGCGTTTGCAACTATTTGATCGGCAGCAGTAAGGGGATGTAACTCAGCATCCCAGCTTTCCTTAACATCGCACCAGTGGCAGCCCACATCGCAACCTCCGAGCCTTATAAAATAAGCTGCTTTGCCTGTATTGTAACCTTCGCCCTGTATAGTATAAAATTCTTCCATTAGTGGAAGCAGCGTGCCGTCGTCTGGAATCTGGTGTGCCATAATATTTTGCAAAGTTACCTATTTAACCCGAAAGCATAAGCACAAGAATGGTAAGCTTAAGGTAAACGTTTTTATTTTCGCGCTTTTTATTGTCGTTAATAATTTTTATTATTACTTTAATTTATCAAACCTTATATTGCGACAATTAAATTTGTTGTTGTAAAACCACCATCATGAAAGTCTGACCAACTACAAAACCTTAAGCCATGAAAAAACTCTACGTTCTTCTTACGTTTTTAGTAATGTTTTGCTTAAGTTCATGTGTTGACATTGAAGAGCAGTACGATTTTAAAACAGATGGCAGCTGCAACGTAGTTTATGGCTTTGATATGAGTAAGGCGGTTTCTGTTTTGGTAAACCTGATGTCGGATTCATTAAAGGAAACTCCGCAATTTAGCCTGGTTAAAGATACCACACTTAACTTTTATAGTGCTATGCCCGATAGCACTCAACAAAAAATGAGTATAGAAGAAAGTGACATGGCTAAAAGCAGCGATCTTTCAATTAATATGAATCTTAAAAAGAGTATTATGAAGGTTAACATTACTCATGTTGCTAAAAATGCTGCCGACCTTCAATATTATCTTCAAAACTTGTCTAAAATAGCTCTTAACAGCAGGATCAATGCTTTTACGAGCCCCGATAAAGCTTCGAAAACATTTGATGCCAGACAAATGGTAGCCGGGCAGGACTATTATTCGTATGACATTACACCTCATAAGTTTTATAGGATAATTGATAAAGCCAAATTCAATGCTTTTTTAAAAAAAACACAATCAACCTTCATGATGGCCAAAGCAATGCTTATTGATATGCCTTATAAGGTGATATTGAAATTTGCTAAACCGGTTAAAAAATTAAATAATTCAAAGGCTGTGCTCTCTGCCGACAGGAGAAGTGTAACTCTGGTTACCAGTATGGACGAAGTGATCAAAAATCCATCGGTAATGAATTTGAAGATAGATTTTTGACATTTTACCTTTCAACTCCATCTAATTTACATGAAGTGGTATAAATTACCCGGTATTCAAAATACCGACAAATCGTTTATTTCTAAAATCAAGGTAGGTGGTAAAAGTATTTGTCTGGTAGGTTTTGAAGGGCATATTTATGCGCTTTCATCAGTTTGCCCGCATGCTGGGGCTGATTTGAGTGAAGGGTTGTGCGTAAAAGGCAAAATTGTTTGTCCGTATCACCGTTATACTTATAATTTAGAAACAGGAAAGGGTGGGGAAGGGCAAAATGATTTTGTGGAAACATATGCGGTAAATATCAAAGACAATGATATTTACATAGGTGTTAAATCTTTTTGGGATAAATTGAGGGGCAGGTAGAATAAATAAGGTGTTGAATAAATCATTTTTATTCAACACCTTATTTATTTTTATTTATAAACCTCTTTATTGGCTGATGCCAGGGTGTTTTTTAATAAACCGATGATGGTCATTAAACCAACGCCGCCAGGTACAGGAGTGATCCATGACGATTTTGGCGCAACATTTTCAAAGTCAACATCGCCATACAGTTTATAGCCTGACTTAGTTAGTGCTGAGTTTTCACGGTTCATACCTACATCAACCACTACCACACCATCTTTCACCATATCGGCAGTAATGAAATTCTTTTTACCAATGGCAACAATCAAAATGTCTGCCTGTAAGGTTATGCTTTTAATATCTGGTGTACGGCTATGGCAAATAGTAACTGTGCAGTTACCTGGAGTGGTATTGCGGGCCATTAAAATGCTCATCGGTGAGCCTACAATATTACTGCGACCAACCACTACGCAATGTTTACCTACCGTATCAATGCCATACTCTTTAAGCATAAGGGTAATACCATAAGGTGTAGCGGGTATGAATGAAGGGAGATTGCGCTGCATGCGGCCTAAGTTAACCGGATGAAAGCCGTCAACATCCTTACGGTGATCAATACGTTCGGTAACTTTTTCCGGGTCTATGTGTTTAGGGAGCGGCAATTGAACAATAATGCCGTCAATGTCGGCATCGGCATTCAACTCTTCTACTTTTTTCAGCAATTCTTCTTCAGTTACATCATCTTCGTAACGAACAAGGGTTGATTTAAAACCAACTTTTTCGCAGTTTTTCATTTTGCTGGCTACGTAAGTTTCGCTGCCACCATCATGACCAACCAATACAGCTACCAAATGAGGCTGCCTGCCTGTTCTTTGTAATATTTCAGCTGCTTCTTCAGCTATTTCAACCTTAAGTTTTTCTGATACGTATTTTCCGTCGAGTAGTTGCATATTGCCCCCTAACCCCCTAAAGGGGGAACGATAGTGTATAAATTTATAATTATTTGCCCAACCTGCTTATCAAGCTCCCCTTCAGGGGCTGGGGGCTTAGTCTAATTTTAATACTGCCATGAATGCCGATTGTGGTATCTCTACGTTACCTACCTGGCGCATGCGTTTTTTACCTTGTTTCTGTTTTTCCAATAGTTTACGCTTACGGGAAATATCACCACCATAACATTTGGCGGTAACATCCTTACGCATCGCTTTCACTGTTTCACGTGCGATGATCTTAGCGCCTATGGAAGCCTGGATTATAATCTCGAATTGTTGGCGTGGTAAAAGCTCTTTTAGTTTTTCGCAGATCTTCTTACCAAAATCATAAGAGTTGCTACGATGTATCAATGACGACAGTGCATCTACCGGTTCGCTATTTAATTTGATATCCAATTTTACCAGGTCTGATTGTCTGTAACCTATTTGATGGTAATCAAATGAGGCGTAACCTTTAGATATGGTTTTTAGTTTATCATAAAAGTCAAAAACGATTTCCCCCATTGGCATCTCAAAAATCAACTCAACACGGTCAGAAGTGAGGTACGATTGATTCGTGATCATACCACGTTTTTGAATACAAAGTGACATTACTGAACCAACAAAATCAGACTTGGTAATAATAGTAGCCTTGATAAAAGGTTCCTCAACAAAGTCAATTTTACTTGGATCAGGTAAATCTGATGGATTGTTTACTATAATAGGTTCGCCTTTGGTGCTATGTGCAATGTACGATACGTTGGGTACGGTTGTAATTACCGTCATATTGAACTCACGCTCTAAACGTTCCTGGATAATTTCCATGTGGAGCATGCCCAGGAAACCGCAACGGAAACCAAAGCCAAGAGCTGCTGAAGATTCTGGTTCAAAAACCAATGAAGCATCATTTAACTGCAATTTAGCCATCGACTCGCGAAGTTCTTCATAATCATCAGTATCAACCGGATAGATCCCGGCAAATACCATTGGTTTTACCTCTTCAAAACCCTGTATACCAGTTTCGCAGGGGCGATCAACCTGAGTTATGGTATCACCAACTTTAACCTCGCGCGCTTCTTTGATGCCCGATATGATATAACCTACATCACCTGTTTTGATCACATCTTTTGCCAGCGGGCGTAATTTAAGCGTGCCTACTTCATCAGCCAGGTATTGCTTTTCTGTTGCTACGAATTTTACCTTATCGCCCTTCCTGATCTCACCGTTCACAACTTTAAAATAAGCTATGATGCCACGGAATGAGTTAAATACAGAGTCAAATATTAGCGCCTGTAAAGGGGCTTGAGGGTCACCTACTGGTGCTGGTACTCTTTCAATAATAGCACGTAATATATCATGTACGCCCATGCCTGTTTTACCAGATGCGGCCAAAATATCTTCACGTTTGCAGCCGATCAGGTCAACAATCTGATCTTTTACTTCCTCGGGCATAGCGCCGGGCAAGTCCATTTTATTTAAAACGGGAATGATCTCCAGATCATTTTCTAATGCCAGGTATAAGTTTGATATGGTTTGTGCCTGTATACCTTGAGCAGCATCAACAATTAATAATGCACCTTCGCAGGCTGCAATAGAACGTGAAACTTCGTATGAAAAATCTACGTGTCCGGGTGTATCAATCAGGTTCAGGGTATATTTTTGGCCGTCAAGCTCGTAATCCATCTGGATGGCGTGGCTTTTTATGGTAATACCGCGTTCGCGTTCCAGATCCATATCGTCAAGCAACTGTGCCTGCGATTCTCGTTGCGTTATGGTGTTAGTATATTCCAGTAACCTATCGGCAAGAGTGCTCTTACCATGGTCGATATGTGCTATGATACAAAAATTACGAATGTGCTCCATTGAACCGCAAAAATAGCTTTTTAAGATGAGATTTTGTAATGTGAGTTTTAATTGACTTTTAAAACAAAAAAAGTGATCGGCATTTAGCCGGCCACCCCCATAATTAGCAAATTTTAAGTTGCTTGAACAATTTCTGCTAACGCAGTTTTACATATGTTTCAATAATCTCGTGATCAATATTTAAACTATCTATCTTTTCAATACCACTCTGAATTAGTGTGTCGTTCTTAAATTTAACTGTAAATTTAAAATCTCGGTTTTCCCAGTCACGGTAGTTACAGTAGGCCAGGTGCTCAGAATAATTATTACCTTCAAGCGTGTAAGTACCACTTCCTGAATCAAAAACGGGTTTGGAAACTTTACCTTTTTTTAAATCATGGGTAAAAAACGCAAAATCACTCCCGTTGAAAATTTTAACCATTTCCTGGTCTTTAGGCGGGGTAGTTACTGTAGTATCTCCTTTGGTGATGCTTTTACTGGATATTAAATGCCAGGTACCTATAAGCGGCTGAACAGCCTTTTGTTCGGTTTTAGTTTCTTTTTGGTTACATGATGTAATGACAGTAGTTGCGCAAATAAGGCAGAAAAGGTTTAATTTCATAAGTGATTGGATTTAAACAATTTTACAAAATTTAACCTGATAAAAAAAGCGGATTGCATTGCTGTAATCCGCTTTTGATGAAAAATGACAACTTTATTCCCCTCGCTTTAGACCGAATTTTTCAATCTTGCTGTATAAATGGCTGCGTTGAATATCAATATCATCGGCAGTTTTTGATACATTCCAGTTGTTTTTTTCAAGCTTGAATTTGATATATTCCCGCTCGGCAAAATCTTTGTACTCCTGAAAGTTATTGAACTGGTCAAAGTCTGTTTGCGCGGCGCCATTACCCTCGCTGCCGGCAACTACCGGGGCCGACGGGTTGGCGAATGACCTGACATCATTATCGGTTATGGTTTTATCACTCAATATAATTAAACGTTCCACCATATTCCTGAGTTCACGAATGTTACCAGTCCACGGCAAGGATTTAAGAGCATCAAGTGCGGCATCAGATATTTTTTTAACCGGCATACCATACTCATTACATATCTCATCCAGGAAACTTTGGGTAAGCAGAGATATATCGTCTTTACGCTCGATCAAAGGTGGTACATGAATAAGTATAACACTAAGGCGGTGATAAAGGTCCATGCGGAAATTACCGGCTTCAATCTCTTTAAGCAGGTCTTTGTTTGTTGCCGCTACAACACGCACATCAACATCTATCTCTTTTTCTCCACCTACGCGGGTTATTTTATTTTCCTGCAGGGCGCGTAAAACCTTAGCCTGGGCCGATTGGCTCATGTCACCAATTTCATCAAGGAACAAGGTACCGCCATTGGCCGATTCAAATTTGCCAATACGTTGTTTAATAGCTGAGGTAAATGAGCCCTTTTCATGCCCGAACAATTCACTCTCAATTAATTCGGAAGGGATGGCTGCGCAGTTAACCTCTATAATAGGAGCACTTGAACGGTTTGATTTTTCGTGCAGCCAGCGTGCAACCAACTCTTTACCGCTACCGTTTGCACCGGTAACCAATACTCGAGCATCAGTAGGAGCTACGCGATCAATAGTTTCCTTTATTTTTACGATGGCCTGTGAGTTTCCTAAAATGGGCCTAACTTTTGAAACTTTTCGTTTTAATACCTTGGCCTCAACAACCAGGCTCCCGCGGTCAAGTGCGTTGCGTACGGTGATCAGCAGGCGGTTTAAATCAGGTGGTTTGGATATAAAATCAAATGCTCCTTTTTTACTTGCTTCAATGGCAGTTTCAACCGTACCATGGCCAGATATCATAATAAAGGGCAGATCAGGCTTTATTGAAAGCCCTTCTGTAAGTACCTCCATGCCGTCCATACGGTTCATTTTTATATCGCACAGCACCAGGTCGTAATCCTTTTTCTCTATCAATTGTAAGCCATCAACGCCATTATCTACATCTTCAACTTCATAATCCTCATACTCAAGTATTTCACGTAAGGTATTACGTATTGACCGCTCATCATCAATTATTAAAATTTTAGCCATATTTTATTTAAGTAAATAGGTGGTCTCGTTCACCTGCTAATATATAAGATTTTGTATAGAAAAATAAACACTTTGGGTTGTAACAAAAATAACCCCTTCCTGTTTTCAGAAAGAGGTTATTTAATTCAGCAGCAAATCTGTAAGCCGGGTTCTGTATTGCCTAAAGGCAACTTCTATCATTAATCTGGCCCTGCCATTGCTGACAGGTTTAAACAACCTACCCATCCCGGAGTGATGCCTTAAAAAAGACATATGCGGAAGCGAGCAGCTTCACTTCCGGGACCTATTTGGTTTTTCAACTCCTGAGGTTTACCATCATTTCCGGTCGCCCGCAAACGTCGTGAGCTCTTACCTCACGGTTTCACCCTTACCCCGATAAATCGTGGCGGTTTATTTTCTGTTGCACTTGCTGTCGCCGGCTGCCGGCGCCTTCCCGTTAGGAAGCAGGATGCTCTGTGTTGCCCGGACTTTCCTCCGCTATACAAGATAGCAGCGATAGAACGTTTTGCACTGTAAAGGTAAGGAATTTTTTATTCTGTTACTGGTTGGTCAGGTTTCAGGATTATCTAATCACAAATACTGAACAAAAACTACTTACATTTTTCTATGTCGTTTTGAACCTGTTGTAGGTTTATTATACTCATTTTATTACCAAAAGAATTGGTAACGTAGGTAAGTACTTTAGCTATCTCAATAGGCGAAAGATCACTGGTAGGCATTTCACCCTCAAAGTTGCGTCCATGTACAGTTATTGATCCTTTAAGTCCATTTTTAAGGTAACAAGCCAACGATGTCCTGTTGTTTTTAAGATAGGTTGAATCGGTTAACGGGGGTATCAGTGATTGCAAGCCTTCACCCTTTTCACCATGACAATTTTCACAATGAGCTTGGTATATAGCACTGCCCGCTGAGTAATAGCGGTTAAATTCTATTTGCTCGTCGCTTTGGCATGAAAACGCTAATGTAACCAGCAACAAACCTATAGTTAAGATAATTAACGACCTCATTTAGTGCTGGTCATATCTGGTTCGGCCTTTAATATTTTTATATCGGCAATTAATTTGGTTACCTGTTCAGGGTCTGTACCATCGTAAGTTCCGCGAAGACGCTTTTGTTTATCAACCAGGATAAAATATCCATCATGAATATATTCACCCTGTGGATTTTTTTCCTGAACCGATACCAGATAGTTTTTAGCTATCTGATAAGTTTGTTCTTTAGTGCCATTTAAAAGCCACCAGGTATTACCACTAATTCCCAGCTTATCAGCATATTTCTTTAATACCTGAACAGTATCATACTTGGGATCAATAGAGTGTGAAATGATCCTGAAATTATTATCATTTTTAAACTCTTTGTATACATTAAGCATATTCCGGTGCATTACAGGACAAATAGAAGGGCAGGTGGTGAAGAAAAAATCGGCCACATATATTTTACCATTCAGGCTTTTTCCGGTTATGGTATCGGCGTATTGATTTACAAATTTAAAATCAGGTATGGTAGAGTATACTGTATCGGTAACAGTTTTGCCATCCACTGTCTTGGTAACAGGTTCGCGCTCTCCTAAAATTGGAAGCTTAGCTTGATCATTTGATTTGCAGGAACTATAAAGTACGATGATAATGAGTGCTCCAATTAAGTTTTTCATTTTTTTATAATTGTATTCAAGTATTTATTTGAGCTACTAACAGCAATATTTATCTGCGAGTCGATAACAGTTATCTTCTTTTTTTGGTCAGTTAAATAATCAATAATTTGTTGGTGTGATTTGCCTTTATTTTCTGCATCAAATTTATGCATCCAATCGCTCATAGCATTATCTGCATCGTCAACCTGTTTTAAATACACCTTGGTAGAATCATTGGGATTGTTCTTGATTAAACTATCAAGTAGCATTTTGTTTTTCATTAACTGCTCATCACTGCTCATTACTTTGTCGTGAATAGCTATGACGCTATCTAAAAGTAATTTTTCCTGCTTTTTTGTATCGGCGCAGCCGAATAGTGCAAAGGCTGTTGTCAGGGTTAAAACGTATTTCTTCATGTCCTTCTTTTGATGTATTAGCAATGCAAATATTGCAAATAAAGTGGGTTAAATGACATCTTTTGGCGCCCTTAAATAATAAAGTATAGTCAGCAATTGGTAAAGTTTGCCAACTATATTTTTTAGCTATTGCGCATCTTTATTATGTAATGGTGAAAGTGAAACAATTATTAACCTAAAAGACTTGTATTCAAAATATTGAGTTTAATAATAAGATAATATAACTGTTACAATTAGGTTATACCTGCATGTTACCTTTAGGTAATAAAAAACATAGTTATGAAACTAATATCGGTTTTTTCAAGGCTTATCAATGGTATACGTGAATGGATGATCTTGAAAAGTATGAAATCATCTTTCATACATTAAGTTATCCGTTAAAATTTTTCTTTCGTAAATATAATCGCATTTTTGGGCTTTGCGTAGCTCAATTTAATGGAACTAACTGATCAGGATACACAACTTCACAAACAACTTTTTGGCTCAGATTTTATTTGGGGGGTGTCTACCGCTGCTTTTCAAATAGAGGGTGCTCACGATGCTGATGGCAAAGGCGAATCTGTATGGGATGCTTTTACAGCCAAAAAAGGAAAAATACTGAACGCCGATCATGCCCGAACTTCATGCGATTTTTACAATCGCTACGAGGAAGATATAGACCTCATCAAACAACTTAATATTCCCAATTTTAGATTTTCTATTTCATGGGCCCGTTTGTTGCCAACAGGAACCGGGCAAATTAACCAGGGCGGTATTGATTATTATAATCGGGTTATTGATTACTGTATAGCAAAAGGTATTGAACCATGGATCACCGTTTATCATTGGGACCTGCCTCAGGCCCTTGAGCAAAAGGGAGGGTGGACAAACCGTGATGTTATTGACTGGTTTAGTGAGTTTGTAACCTTGTGCGCTAAGAGCTTTGGCGACCGTGTAAAGCATTGGATGGTTATGAATGAGCCTGTAGTGTTTACCGGTGCAGGTTATTTTTTTGGTATCCATGCACCCGGCCGCAACGGCATGAAAAACTTTATACCCGCCATACATCATGTTGTGTTGAGCATTAACGCCGGTGGGAAAATATTACGCAAACTTTTACCTGGGGCGCAAGTGGGTACTACATTTTCATGTTCGCAAATCGAACCGCTAACAGATAAGCCCCGCGATGTTGCTGCTGCTGTAAGAGCCGATGCATTGATTAACCGCTTGTTTATTGAACCTCTTTTAGGATTAGGTTACCCGGTGAAAGATTTACCTGTACTCAAAAGCTTACAGAAATACATCAGGCCGGGCGATGAAGATAACATGCAATTTGATTTCGATTTCATTGGTATACAAAACTATACCCGCGAAATTGTAAAATATTCGTTTTTTACTCCATATATAGGTGCCCGAATGGTAAAGGCCGAAAAACGAAATGTAAAACTAACAGCCATGCGCTGGGAAGTTTACCCTCCATCTATTTATCACATGATCAAAAAGTTTGATGCCTATCCTCAAATAAAGAGCATCATTATTACCGAAAACGGTGCTGCCTTTCCGGATACAGTTAACGATAATTTAGTTAATGACAGCAAACGCCTTCAGTATTTACAAAATTATATAGCACAGGTTTTAAAGGCCAAAAAGGAAGGATGCAAGGTTAATGGTTATTTTGTGTGGACACTTACCGATAATTTTGAATGGGCCGAAGGTTATCACCCACGATTCGGGTTAATTTATGTGGATCATACTACACAACAGCGCATCGTTAAAGCATCAGGAAACTGGTATGGGGAGTTTTTGAAATAGAATTTGCTTAGGAAGTGCAAAATAAAAAGTGGTACCGTTTTCCGTATCGCCATCAAACCATATACGGCCATTGTGTTTTTGAATGATCTGCTGACAAATAGACAAACCAAGCCCGAACGATTTTTCGCCTTCAGTGCCTGGGCGTTTTGCATCGGTGAACATGTTAAATACCTGCCCCTTTAATTTATCAGGTATGCCAATGCCATGGTCTTTAACTAATATCTGGATCTCATGTTCCAGGTTCAGAGCTTTAACCAATATACAATTACCCGCTGGGCTGAATTTTATAGCGTTGCTAATTAGGTTACTTGTAACCCGCCATATTTTTTCCCGGCTTATTATTAATTCCTCAGGGTTGGGTAAAAGTTCCAGGCGTATTGTCTGATTTTTTTCGGCTGCTTTAAAACGCAATAATTCAACGCTGTTGCTTAGTAATGCATTTATATCAACTAATTCTGTGTTAAGTTGTGCGGTAGCTGTATTGGTAGCTTCCAATATCTCATTAATAAGCTCAAGCGAGTTAAAGGATGTTTCTTTTATCAAATTCAGCATTTCCTTTTGTTCGGTACTATACTCGTCTTCATCAGTCATTGCCACCGTTAATGAGGCAATTCCCCCGATAGGGTTCCTGAGATCATGAGCTACAGCACGCAGAATACGATCTTTTTCCATGCTGCTTATTTTTAGCTCTTTAAGTGTGTATTCAAGATGGTTGTTTTGATCATTAATTTGATCATTCAGAGCTTTTACCGCTATAATATCTTGTTTGGATCTTTCCAGGTTACGGAAAATGAGAAAAATTATAACCACAGCCATAATTGAGAACAACACAGCCAGGTAAATATAAATCAGTTGTAGTTTGTTATGATCCCTAAGGTTATCAATCTGGTTTTGTTTGTCAAAGTTTGATTGCTGTTGGTTAACATCGGTGTTTCTGAGTGCTGTTGCTTTCTGAATTACAGAATCTTTCAAAAGCGAATATGTTCTTAAGTAATATAAGGCCTTTTCGTAATTTTTTTGATGAGTATAGTACTTACTCATCAGGTCGTTCCAGTTGGGTTCAACATCTTTATTGCCAACACTATCCAACTGTAAACGTAAACCCTTCAGTAACTTAAACAGCTCCTGTGTTTTATTTTCAGCGAGATATAAGCGTGACAATTTTATCTCCGTTAGTTGGGCATCATGGTTATCATTCCCCGGCTGCAGATTAATAGCGATACTTTTCTTGAATAATCGTTCGGCCTCGGGATAATGATTAGTTAAAAATGCAACCTCACCCTGGTTGCCATAAATAACCCCGCGCGCCACCTCCAACATGTTTGGTACATCATCAAATTTGGTATTATTGGCATTAATGTAATTAAGTGCTTTTGTAAAATATAAAGAAGCACTGTCTATCATATTGACGTTTTTGTAACTTTCGCCAATATTGCCAAGTAATTCCTGCCGTTGATAAAATACCCTGAAATCTTGTTTATCGGTAGAGATTTGCTGATAACTTACTTTAAAATAATTGACAGCTTTTTGGTAGTGCCCCTGTTTAAACAATATCATACCCATACGGTAAGTATATTCGGCAAGTATCTGATTGTTGATCTGGTTTTTGCCAATAAAGTAGCCCTGGTAGTAACACCTGTAAGCATCATTATACTGCGACAGATCAAAATAAGAATCGCCGGCAGCAAAATTGGCTTCGGCGTAATTAATAAGATACTGTTTTTGGGTGATGCTTTTTTTTGCCATCATGAGCATGCTATCAGCATACAGTAATGTTTTATGAATGTTATGGGTTTCTTTTTTTTCATACAAATAATGAAACCCATAAAACCTGAACCAATCATTTGTAAAAGGATGGCTGAGTTTTTTAAAGCTTGAATCCAGATAATGAATACCGGTTAAGGGCGCTTTTAAAGTGTCGTTATACTTGGTAATCGTATCAAAAATTGGTTTGAAACCGGTAGAATAATTGCCGGTATCTGTCGGAGTGTCAGAACAGGAGCTCAAGAATAAAAATAAAGCCCCAAATAGCCATAACACATGGCCACAAATAATGTGCTTTGAATGAATAAGGATATAGGGGTTTAACATTTACTGTTAGGTAGACAACAAATATAACAGTAGTGATTAAAATGAACAATATTTTAATTCTTAACTTTTATTTAATAATTAATTAATTGTTTATAAAATTAATTAATTGTTTATTTAAAAGCATCTTCTCCTGTTATATCCATACCGGTTATCAGTAAATGTATATCATGAGTACCCTCATAGGTTATTACAGATTCGAGGTTCATCATATGCCGCATAATAGGATATTCGCCGGTTATCCCCATACCCCCCAGCATTTGGCGGGCCTCACGGGCTATATTAATAGCTGTTTCTACACTGTTACGTTTGGCCATTGATATTTGTGCAGCTGTTGCTCTGTTCTCATTTTTAAGTACGCCCAACCGCCAAACCAATAATTGAGCCTTGGTTATTTCGGTTATCATTTCGGCCAGCTTTTTTTGTTGGAGCTGAAAACCAGCTATAGGCCTACCAAATTGTACGCGCTCCTTTGAATAACGTAAGGCGGTGTCGTAACAATCCATAGCTGCACCAAGTGCACCCCAGGCTATACCGTACCTTGCCTGATTAAGACAGCCCAAAGGGCCTTTTAAACCTGCAACATTTGGTAGCAAGTTTTCCTTCGGGATTTTTACGTTGTCAAAAACCAATTCGCCGGTAGCTGATGCCCTTAACGACCATTTATTATGAGTGGTTGGCGTTGTAAAGCCCTCCATGCCGCGTTCTGCAATAAGTCCGCGAATTTTACCGTTTTCATCTTTTGCCCAAACAACAGCTATATCAGCAAAAGGGGCATTGGAGATCCACATTTTTGCCCCATTTAAAATATAATGATCGCCGGCATCTTTAATATTGGTTGTCATACCGCCAGGATTTGAACCATGATCCGGTTCGGTAAGCCCAAAGCAACCCATAATTTCTCCAGAAGCTAATCTGGGAAGATACTTTTTACGCTGTTCCTCAGATCCGTACGTGTAAATAGGGTACATTACCAATGAGCCCTGAACTGAGGAAGCTGAACGAATACCTGAATCTCCACGTTCAATTTCCTGCATAATAATACCGTAAGCCATATAATCAAGTCCGGCTCCGCCATACTCAACGGGTATGGTTGGGCCAAAGGCACCAATATCAGCCAGCCCTTTTATGAAATGCATCGGGAACTCTGCTTTTTGAGCGTAAGTTTCTATTACAGGGCTTAATTCTTTTTTTACCCAGTTACGTACAGATGAGCGTATTAACTTATATTCTTCAGTAAGCAGTTCATCTAACTGATAATAATCAGGCGATTCGTATAGATCTGTTTTAGCCATAACGGTATAGTTGGTGGGCAAATATAGATGATTTAATGAGGAGTTAATAAGGTAGAAACCTCGTTTTTGAATACTCAAAAGCTACTTTATTTCAAAAACCATGTTTAGTTTATTTAAACCCACTTTTTGAATTTTTCATTTTGTTGATTTTTTTCAAAAAGCCTTCTCAATATTAAATTTTCTTTGGTGAACACCTATCTTCCAATCAACTAAATCAATTACTTTTGGAGGATGATGAACATTGCTTTGCATGGTGCGGAGTTTTTTGCTTACCACGGATTTTACCCCGAAGAGCAAAAAATAGGTTGCCGTTTTTTAATTGATATTGAGATAGGCTTTATGCCGCAAGCCGATTTAAATGATGACGACCTGAGTAATACAGTTGATTATGAAAAGGT
>Ga0247742_10001091_pt1 | contig 19746 bp, 26 predicted proteins | sample UWRJL208509C2_FD_180944 | JGI IMG/M metagenome (GOLD analysis project Ga0247742, IMG submission 180944) | Plant litter microbial communities from Arlington Agricultural Research Station in Wisconsin, United States - UWRJ-L208-509C-2 | ecosystem: Environmental > Terrestrial > Plant litter >... | reverse complement strand
CGATTCATCATTATGTTATTAGCGCTCACCTTCATGCATATCAGCTGGGAGGTAAATATTGGGTCTGGTCCGCTGCCATGATTTTAATCGTCCCTCCTAGTGCTTCACCTTACTGTGGCAAGAACCAAACATCCAAGCACTTCAGGTCCTCAACGCTGAGAAGAAGTGGATCAATGCCCCTCCAATACCTGGTACTCTAGTTATCAAGTCCGTGTCTTTCATATCGTTTATCTCTCATCTCTCAAACTACTTGTGACATTATTATAGCCTTGGAGATCAATTTGCCAGATGGACAAGTCAGTATCTTTGTAATCTCATTTCCGTGCAGTTACAAACGAGTTCCGTTGTCAATGTCAGATGATATCTTCAAGTCGACTGTGCACCGGGCTATTAACAGAAGCGAGGTCCGCCGATACTCTATACCCTTGTTCTTCGGGACGGACTACAACATTAAGCTCGAGGTATGCACATGATCGAATTTCTCCTCGTGTGATTTTCCGCAGTATGAACGAAAAGCTAATCATTTTCTTAACTGTGTGCGCAGCCGATCACAGGTTGCGTATCCCCAGAAAGACCGCTTAAATATGAGGTCATTACTGCAGGAGAGTACGTCAAGTCGCGACTTCAAGCTACGTATAGCAACCATGCGTAATTAATTGAGAGTGATACAAGTCGGGTTTCGCTATCTGACTTTGTACATCTGTACGATAGTTCCACTAGGCGCCGAGGTTTCTTCATCTTTCACAGAGTAGTGAATCTCGACATCCAACTCGCGAGAATTCGTTGCGCTTTTTCGACACCAGAAGCTACCCAACACGATAGAACCTGGAGAAGGCTTTGATTAAGTGCTTCAGCTAACAAAACATAGGAGGCCGCGAACCTTCAGAAACCATGAACGGCTCTCTAAGCATAAAAATCGACTGCTTCCAATGGGTCGCATAGCTCTGGGGTCCAGTACTGAAACTGGTGATCCTCTCCTTATCCTGTCCCGTACTTTGCCTTCTCTTGTGTGCAGGCTTCCCGCCTACTGGCCACACCTCTGCAACGATTACCTCACCATCCTTCACTGTCATGACTTCCGTGGATGGAGGTACTGGGTGGCCAGATGATGTGAAGAAAGTGTCAAAGTAGAGAACGAATGCGGTGACTTTTGTTCGTCGTTGGGCTGTGGAGACCATAGTGAACGACGAAGAAAAGTCGAGATCGCGGGGGGTTATGTCAGAAAGAATGAGATCCTTCACGGGATAAGCTGCAGATATGAGTGTATCGGGGCCGACCACATCGACGATAGATTCGTCATAGAGGTCATCACTCATAGCAGAAAGGTCGAAGCCTATCTACTGGTTAGCTGTGAAGCGGGGAATGAGGGTTCGTGTACTTACCATAAACATCATCCCAGAAACCAATCCGATCCTTCCAAATTTCGCCACCATCACAAAGGCCCAGCATCATTTTGCACTGTGAAGGCGCCATCACACCTCCAGGTCGAAGGAACCGATCTCGAGCAACCAGAACAGAGTCCAACATGGATTCATAAAGCAGCGCGTATCCCATCCACTCTGAAACGATAATATCCACTTTGTCGATCCCTTCTGGCAGAGAGATCTCCTCGACCTTCCCTCTTATAACCGTGATCACATCCTGGAACCCATTTGCCTTAACGATTTTCTCGGCTTTGGTGGCGATGTCACTGGCATCAACCGCGATGACCCGTTTAGCGCCTGCACGAGCGGCAAATAGGGATAATATACCCGTGCCACAACCCACATCCAGCACGATGGCGTCGCGGAAGAGGTTGGGTGTTTTGAGAATGAAGTTGGCGTATGAGGATGTTCGGACTTTATCCTGTATCATTACAGCATGGATATCTGGATGGACTTGAGGACTTGGGGACGACGTCAAGAATAGGTACTGCACACACCGTTCGCCCCATAGCTCTCGAAATAATGTGAATCGTCGTCACGCTGCGGAGGTGCTCCTGCAGGAGCGCTAACATCATCCAGGTCATTCTTGACATTAAGTTTGTCCGCAACCATAGACCGGTAATCCTCGAGACTCTGCCGTGCAGTAGCAAGTCTCTTCTCCAGGGCTTTGATTTTACGATCCGGATCTGTAGGTTCCTCTTCATCGTCTTCGTCTGACCAGTCATCTGATGTTGATTCTAGATGGATGTCAGGTTGGATTATAAACACATGAGTAGTGGTCGGCTCACGAAGCAAAGGGTCGTTTTCAAGCACTGGTACTAGATATTCTTCCGTAACAAACCAGGGCTCTGATCCCTTCAAACCTAGCACATCTGTGGGAGAAGGATTCTGTCTGGTGTCAGAGTTGCTGAAGATTGTGAATAAAATGTCTCACATTCTTTCGAATGTAATTGATGAGGCGTATTCGCCCATGGAAATCAAGAGCTGTAAACACCTGAACGTTAGTCCTGCTAGGGTGTGAAGACCTCAAAAACTCACCTAATGTCTTGCAAAGATCATTTAGCGCAATCTTGTGCGTTTTTTCGTCGTAAGTCAGTGCAGCTTCGACGGAGGGGAACATCTTTTCGTCGAACAAGGATTTACACTCTTGTGTCTCCGAGCCTGAAGCCCAATCCTCCCAAGTCTGATCTTCATCGTCGTCGCTGCTCGACGAATCATCTGGGTCACTGACTGGGTCCCCGAACTGAGTGGGCGGTGGAAGGTGGATGCTCATCGTATATGCGTTGATTAGATCGTTTGCAAAAAAGACGGCGTGGGACCCGCGTCCGACTGGTTGCAGCCCGCTAAAAATAAGTACTCAAAACACTGCCACCGTGACCTTCGTATGGAGAGATGACTGGCCCAGTGAAATCTAGTCTGTTCAGAGCCAATAATTTCTGAAATCTCGGCAAAGATTTGAAGTGCCCAAGAGTGAAACTTTCTGGTGAAATCTGCACGAAACAGACGCGATTCTGACGATAATACTGGTCTTCAGCAGCTTAATTTGACCGCTTCGGTCGCTGTCTGATAACTTCTGGTCTCATCTGGTATTCGAAAATAGCTCATATCTCTTTCTAAAGATACACATTTATGCTAATATCTGACGCCTTGCGCACACCCCAAATATCCTTTACAGACCTTCAAAGGATCAATTGATCAACAAGTCGATTGATGATAAATACAAGCGTCTAAACCCCGCCTGGCCTACAGATAAAGAGACGTGAGGGACACATCCGGATGGGAGAACATGTGGTTGTGGACGAAGAGTTGTCAAAGTTGGACTGGCTATCTATCTGACGCCAACCTCATTACACTCTGCCGGACGATATCACGATTCTTTCGCAAATTCGTAGAGTCCGCTCAAGCCTTCGGCGCGTTGGTAGAATGAATGACGTCGACAACTATACCAGATGTAGTCCTCGAGATCCAAAATTGGCAGCTCAGTGCAGATTCCGTCAGGGTCGATGTTTGGATATTCACAAGTGACCTTCTAGATTGCTTATAAATTTTGCATAAAACTTTACAGAAGAGATAGTTAAATTTGAGCTACAGAGCCATTGCTCTGGATGAAACTCCCTCAACTTCATTTTAGTTTCTAAGTGATGCTGGTATCAATCTTGGTAAAGGGGGTGTTAACGGATGCGACGGAAAGCATGTCTTGCCCTAACCCAACCCAAATTCCAATCGGACTTGGGGGAGGGGTTTTAAAAAGTCGCCTGCACCACACCAAACTCGCCCAAGTTGGTAAACCCAGGGCCAGGGCATTTCAGCGCCAGCGTCAACCTACCACATGGGCACTCTTTCATGACAAACATCGAGGCACTGCGGCAAAGTAGCATTTCTATGTTTTTGGGGCTTGCGTGATTGACATCGAGTCATTGGGCCTTTAGGGTTTCGTCACGTTTCTGAAATACCGTACAGCGCGTTCACAGGCTAAACAGCACGCTGCGCCTCACTGTAAAATCCTGTAGGATAGAGTTGTTTAGGGTTCTAATCTGAAAATCCATGCCTTAAACAGCTCTCTCTGTTTTTTGGTCGAGTCAGAGGTTTCTTCTCATTTACATGGCATAGTGACTGTCAAACATATCATCTGCGACGGACAAATTTAGATACTGTTCCGATTCCGGTTCCCCTCTCGTAAAACATGAGCGCCATAAAAGAGGTGGAAAGATTTGAGAGCGTTTGAATAACTCATTCTTACACCACCAAACCCCATAATGGAACTTCCACAGCAAGACAACCAGTCAACTGCGTCTCTCCAGTCCTCGACAACAACTCTTTACACTCCGAACAGTCCTCCTGCACGTTCACCTCCACAGAAAGACTATGCAGCTGCTCTGGCTACACTTCAAGGCCGCTACGGAACTAGTGGTTATGTACCCAATCCGAAGAGTCAGCCGTCCCAAAAGCTTCCAACACCGTCTCAAGGGTCACCGTTAGCGCGAAGTCAGTCTGAGGAGACCCACAGCTCTTCCTCATCCACATCGGAGGCCTCGTCCTCAACAACTGTGGAACAACGTTCGAAGAAGTCCAAACCTTCTTCGCTTCTCAAGATGTTTTTTAAAAGTACTTTTTTCACACATTTTGGCCAAATAGTGTCTGATACTCACCTTACAGGCAAAGACAAAGATAAAGAGAAGGAATCCTAGCGTACTTCCGCCGTTTCACGAAGACAGAGAAGACCACTATGCTACTAGTAGTGAGTCTGTTTTTTGTGCAAGGTACTGCCACTAATATTTTTAGGCAGACCTAGAACCTCTTATCGTTGTGAGAAAGATTCTGAGCAGCATCTAGATGCATAGCAGAAGGATTCATATATTTATCGCACTGCCTCCAGAGCGCTTGTTTCTTTTTTTATGCCTAAATTTCCGCTACTTCAAGCTATACTAAAGATATGATTACCGGATTTTCTAATTATGGAAGAAAGTTCTATTGATCCAAACGTGCAGTGAAAGGGGAGGTGATCTCAAGGACGAGAGTTGACTCACTATTCCGTTCCGACCGCAACTTGAATGTGGCTGATAGCATACCGCCTTACCTAGGTCTACACATCAATGTCTTCGATTGTACTGGCGAAAGATTACATTCCGACTGACCTCCGGCTCGAAAGGATGAGAGCTCGGAAGGGAAAAGGTACCGATGTCCCGGAAAGGCAACTGAAATGACCACATGTGGCGCGCCGTGTCTAGCCGTTTGCGCAGCAAAGAAGACCAATACTAGTTATTGCGCACCTGACCATCAAGTCTCATCCCACGCTGTGCACTTCACGATGTCATATCCCTCTTGGCTGCGGTCGGTCTAGCGCTCGTGGCCCTTTGACTGCGAACATCCGACTAATCTGTGTGAAACGAGTTTCTTGGCGCGATAGCAACCGCCGCAGGATATGATACAATTATCTACATACATTACCGGAGTTCAACGGAGAGTCGACTCGATAGTGCGGTGCATATTGCCTACGCGGTGCTGTCCCGGCTCCGGGGTGTCAATGAATATAACTTATAAGGCCTAATCTTTCGGTCCTACAATGTTTGACACCGTATCATCCTCCTGAGCATAAAATTTCCAGCAGTCCCTCCGATAATCTTCAGAATGTCCTCAGACACCTCATCGATCGCGTCGAGCGCAACTATCGCCTCAACAACAAAAAAGTCCTCCAGTGTTAGAGGTTTCCTGCACGCCGTGCTCTCCAAGAATGTCTCGGGTGGGTATTGCCTTGAACTTCACATGCACCTGCTAATACTCAGCCCAGGAGCGACCTCGAGTCAACAGTCAATGCTGCCAAAGAGCAGCGAGAAGCCCATCACAAAAACCAACCTTACTAGAGGCAATTCCATATTCGCAAATTTTGTGTCGAGGAACGGATGGGTAGATCCACCAACATCAAGGCCCAGTACCGGAGGGTAAATGCCAAATGAGTGAGTAGAACTTATCTCTCCAGCCGTGCACTATTCAATCATGTGGTCGGCTGCTGATCGAGATATTTTGACATAGATACACTCGGATCTGCAAAGTGAAGCCTTCAACACAAGTCTGGTCCAGCACACCAAACGCATGACGCTACATGAAGTCGTCCTCCAATTCCCTCCCAGTCTTTCTGGGAGCTGTATCTTCGTCTTCTTCCACATTGAAAAGGGCGTCGTACGAGCGAGCTGCCTTCTCCGCTTCTCGTTTCTTCGCCAACTCTGCCTCCTCCTTTTTCTGAGATGTGTTAGTGACGAGAGTGATTATTTATTTAAGCAATTTGGATAAAAGCACCTTTTCTTGCACAACAGCCCGTTTGGCAGCATTCTCCTTCTTGATGCGATCCACACGCTCTTGTTCATGATCGACAACGCGCTCTTCCTTGGTTTTGTTGAGACGATTCACAATTGGGTTTTCTCGTTTCTCGACGTAGACTGAGGATGAAGCTATTTATTTTGGTGAATGGAAATGCGTTGATCAATAAACAAACCTCGTTTAACCTGTGAATACATAAGATCAAGCAAAATGTGACGAGCGAAGAGAAAACTTGCTTTCTTGTCGTTGTGGAAAGATACTTGACCAACAGCCATATCTCCCGTTTTCTATTGAAGCTGTTAGGGTAGGGTTTTGCGTTCGGATGTAACTGTATAATTACCTTCAGGTTGTCTGCTGGCGTGTAGATGATGGTCAGATTGTCCTTCTTGTTACCTATATCACCGTCAGACAGTCGGTATCGAGGGTGGGTCCAGAATTTGCTCATACCTTCGATGGAATTTGCCTTGACGAGTTGAGCACAGTCCGTAAGCAAAGCAGTTGGTAAGCTCTCCCAGGACGTCCCATCCACCATTCGCAGGTAAACGTGTGCTGAAGACAATTTGTCGACGTGGAACCACACATCTTGTGGCCACGCATATTTTATAAGTTCCTCGTCTGGAACATGGACATCATTGAGTCGCGATTGGAGTATTCCCTGAGCATCGAGGCAGTTGCTTTCGTACTTTCGACCTTGTCCCGACCCATGTAAATGAGAGTTGATGGGGTAGTAGCTGTCAAATATGTTAGATAGATGGGTCTTGAGTATACAGAGTACTACCTGTCGAAGTGAAGAAGAGGACCATAATGTGATGACCGGTTGAAGTAGGTGTAGATGATCAACAGGCAGTTGCAGCTGCAAGTTGTTTGCCAAGGGTCGTGAGAACCAGCAGGTCAAATTTACGTAATGTCCCCTCGTTGCTGAGTGCCTTGTCAGGTGTCTTGCTCACTGACCACAACGGCGCTTCTACTGTTGATTTCGTCCTTCAGCCAAAAGTTGTAATACAGTAAGCCTTCCAGTCAAATATATGATTAAGCTAACATTAAGCTCTAGTTCTGTAACCTTTTTTTGCTGAGATAACCCTACAAAAATGCAGCCTAATCGAATGGGTCTTGGTCTGCGTCCACCTATGCCATCTTATGGGCAGGGTCCCTCAATAGGCGCCCTTGCACAGCAGCAACAGATGCCTTACATGCAACACCCACCGCCGTCGAAGACGGCTACTCTTTTCGTCGGTTCTATCTCGGGTGGCATTACAGACGCATTCTTGAATCAGCTGTTGACGGTTAGTGCAAACCTGCATCACACAAATGGTATTACTGACTTGGTGTAGGCATGCGGGCCACTGCGGTCCTTCAAGCGTCTCATTACGCCAGCGAACAAACCGCAAGGTTTCGGTTTTGCCGAATATGAGGATTTCTCATCAGCCCTTAGAGCTCTGCAACTTTTGAATAACATTGAGTTGCCAGCACTGGAAGATGGGTGTGCCAATAAAAAACTGGTGGTGCGTTCTATTCAGTCTTAGTGAAATATTTCAAGCCTACGTCGAAATTTCCAGATCAAGGCAGATGAGAAAACTCGCGTTGGGCTGGAAGCTTTTCAATCCGCTCAGATGTCAACAGACGTTAGTGGTGACTCTATCTTTATGCACACAGTCATTAATCTTTTTATTTATTTAGGTTGAGGAAGGCAAAAGGAAGGAGGCAAAAACCAGGATCGATGAACTTGTAGCAGACATCAACAAAGTATCGCAGGATGCTGCCAACAGCGGGTTGATCGACAGAGAAAAGTACATCGTCCCTCCTCACTTGCACGATCTACAAGAAGCGGATCTACCTGAAACCCAACGAGGTCTCGTTATTTCTGAAATCGCTCAATTCCGAGAACGAGCAGCAAAGAGGGACAGAGAGAAATCGCGCGATGTCAGAGATAGCATGCCTTCTATGGGTGCTCCCAGCGGCCCAAAACCACGCGAGTGGGGCAAGCCATTGGATCGTCGAGACTCCGATCCGTCAGTAGGGAAAGGGTTCGGGAAAGGAGCGCAGGGGTACAGCAAGCCGGTTGGATTTGTGAAGGCGGATGACGTGAACGCTGGCAAAGATCCTTTACGAGAGGATAAGATCGTAGCGAAAACAGATGAAGAACTGGAGTCGGAGAGGAAGGAGCAGAGGAGTCAGGAGGAGGAGCTCTCTTTCAAAGACGTGAGCGGTTTACTACATTTATACCATGTTCTTTTACTCACCGACTCCAGCGCGAACGCCGTTATGAGCCAAGAGAACGGACACGAATTCAAGCTCTTGAACGAGCGATTGTTCGCGAACGCGTTCAGAAAGAAACCGAGGAACGAGATCGGGTAGAAATCAAAGCTCGCCTGGACATTTGGGATGACGACGAGAGCGATGAGATGTTCTATGTTGATCGGTTCGTTTCTTTTCCGCCTTTACTTTTCCCATCTCATATAATTTCAGAGCACGATGGCGTCATCTCCGACAACGACGTCTTGAAGCAGAGGAGGGTGCAGATGAAAAGTCACGCAGATTCGAAGAGCAGGAAGCTGAGAATCTTCGACGAGAATCAGAAGACTTCCTTGCGAGGCAGATGGATGAGATGCAAGCACTAGTGGATGAACAACGCAAAGCTGGTCTCCTTCTAGACGATGGCGCCCCTGTTCGACTAAACGTCTCCATTGCTGCTCCAAACCCAAAGGAGAAGGAAGGACCTGGCAAAGAGAAGACAATGGTGTTTGCACATGACGAGGAGGAAGAAGATGGCGCCAAGAAACGAAGAGCACCATTGGTCAAGCTCGACTTCAGTGTCGCAGAGACGGGAGAGCAGACGAAGGAGAGGTTGGAGAGGATCCGTCAGTCAGTTCCCCATGACAAAGAGAGCCTATTCAAGGCCAAAGTACGGTGGGACGGTCTCACTGATGTAAGTGTCGTCCGCACACAACCTTTTCTGTGGCTAACGATTGTGATCAGTCTTTGGTCGACCGCAAACTGGAGCCTTTGGTCAAACGCCTGATGGTCAAGTACATTGGCGAGCTGGAGGACGATGATCTCATCATGTTCGTTGCTGAGCATCTGAAAGACCACAAATCACCACAGAAGCTTATTGAGGGTCTTGAACCTGTTCGTCTTACTCTGACTTTTGTTTCAATCGCTTATCTAACCTACTGGGTACCGCAGGTCTTGGAAGAAGAAGCCGTCGAGCTCGTTATTGGCGTCTGGCGTCAAGTCATATTCGAAAGCATGGCATACAACGAAGGGCTGTTAACCGACAAGATGCTTGTCGACTAATTCATCAGGTCTACAAGGTGCCGTAGCTACTACTCTTCAGCGTTATGGGAGAGCAGGTGCGTTATGGTATTAGGCTTATTCTTGCTGAGTTGCATGTTGTTCGCTATCGCTCTGTGAATCAGTACCACAATACGCACCATAGTAATATTGACGGGAGTGGTCTGGTTTTGGCACGGTATTGCGTGGAGTTGGGAATTCGAGATGGGCGCTTCATTGAATCGGGACGTGAGTTCAACTTTTCGATCTATCACACGAGATGTAATAATATCGCTTCTGTTCTTCCCATGCGATTTGAAAGACGGACGTACTTGCTAAGCTTGCAAGCAGCATCAAAGGATGGGGTTGTTTCTCTTGTTGAGTACTCAATCCTCTTGCATATGAGTACAAGAATATAGCAATTATATTATAAACATCATAGGTGCATTAGATGGTGCCTCATGAGGTTCCACTTGGCTCGGTGCAGCAATTCCCTTTCTGAAGCGATAGTCACTGTCAGCCCTGCGACCCTTTTATTCGTGATCCTGTATTTCCAGTTCTTATTTCTCGTGATGTTTTCCTGTGCCATCTTGTGGCGTCTGTTATACTGGCAGCAACCTTGATACTACTGCACCAGCCACTGGAAATAGGCGTACCAATGGTACTTCGCCTCCACAAGCGACGTCTCATACGGAACACCACCAAAGTTTGACTCATCTGGACGTCTATGTCAATGGATAGCGTTGTGCCCAACTTTTGGGTGTCCAGTCGCGTGCGTTTGCGATTTCTGCCCACCAATTGCCTCTGAAGAGACCAAACCCGCGCCACGTCAGCTGTCGAAGCTTGCAACATATTTATCAACGACGAAACCAGTATTCGTTAGGATCGACTGCTCTCGTCGCCGATATTACCATTGGAGTTCCTGGATAACAAGAATCGAACTGGATCCCTCCAGGTTCTGCGTTTCCCTTGAACCCCGGTAAGTTTCGGACAAGCAAATTCCTTTCATACGCAACTATGGTTATGGTATCGGTACATGATAAATAAGATCTCTTTGGAAAATATGATAGTGGTTCACAATGATCACAGACATTGTATATCAGCACTAAAGCAAGAGCAGAGCATGATGGTTTTTCTATAACTATGGCTAATTTCATTCCTAAGAATCCGAAACCAACGACTAACGACTAACCCCTCTCTTGGGCTGCCGATTTCCCCTATACAATGTGGGAGACATGAGTTAAATGCCTTAGTACAGCAAACAGTTAAAATTTACCGTTCCACTTGCACCCAACGGAAGAGTTTGTTGGCTATGCAACTAACGCATATCCCTGCCGCCGTTATACAAACTCCCTGGGACGTCAAGTCGGATGGTTGCAGTTCTTGAGGCAGAGAAGCGTTGAGTGCGTCTGAGATCACAAGTATTCCAAACAACGAGGATGAGCTATGTGAAAACCTCAGAGCGACATTATTCCAGAATTAAACGCCACTAACGCAATAAAGCCAGCGTTGCTGACCTGAAAATATTGTGGTCCAGGATTCTTGCCTCCAAATGTAGTCATTCCCGTCAAGAGAGAGGACGTAGAAACACAAAGACAGTAGACCCTGGTCAGCACCAGTGTCAATGGCGACCAAGGTCTACCAATCACTGACAATATTGAGCTAAAAGACTTAGCGCGAAGGATGCTGTATTTTATGAGGACGTACAAGTATATGCTGGAGAGAAATGCAAGCGTCAGAACCCGATCGATTGCAACGCTGAATGCCGACTTTTCAAGTAATTTGGGTGGTTGATGTGTCCCCATCGAAAAACGACAGGAGACACGCTAGTAATCTTCGTATGAATATAGTTCGAGCAGTTAGCCTCGGGGAGGCAGAGGTACGGAAATTTCGGAAGGGGTATAGAATCTGCGGAAGGGGCAGCTTTTATACGCCTGACGTGAGTCGAGGTTCTGGCAAAACTTTTGAGCTGAGCGCCCGTGCGCCGAGGTTAGGTTGAACCGAACTTACAAGAATATCATCAAGGAGATCTTTCGCGAGTTTAACTGGGCATGCAACACGATACAAGCTGGTGTACAGCACGACGACAGGTGACAAATACAAGCAACTGCTGTAGAAGTCCGAAAGTTATTGGCATTGTATTGATGCACTGCAGTTACGAGGCTAACCATGACTTGCACACCTTTGGTGCACAGTTCGAATGCACAGTTGCCAATATAATTTCACCACTTCTGGCAGATAGAACCATGTGTGGTTCACGAGATGGCTGTGAAGGTTGTGCGTGAGTCCCTGCGACTTTGATGATTAGATCACAACACACAGCATCGCACTAAATTCTGTTTCTTACAAATGACCAGGTGCAAACAGCGGCCTTGTCCCTGTAAACCTTTCTTTTCCTCCAGCGACAGAGAAATGCTCATAGGAGTTTCGAGTCCTGACGGCAACGCGACGGCCAGTGAGCGATTCTTATCTATCTTCAGATATTAACATCTGACTGAGCATTGTCGATTGATAGTCCCTAACGTAGTCCTGTCCGAAATGCCACCTGGTTCATTGGCTGCAAGAATCCACAAGAAGATCCTGCAGAAGTTCTTTCGCAGCTGTTTGTCCTTCTACCTATGCCTTCAGATCATTCTCGAAATGCTTCTACTCTTGCAACCACTGTCCAACCGCTTGGCACTCGAAGAATATTCTGAGAACGAGCCTGATTATTTGCCCGCTCTTGTCCGCGGCGTCGAACTTAAAATAAAGATTAGTGCTGTACTTTTGACGTACGTGTTCTCTACCTATATCTCCTGTGCGACGCTAATGCCCGAATCACAGGCTTGCTTTCACTGTCATGCAGGTCGCTGCTAGCGGTAGCTGGGAGTTGCTCCGAACAGTGCTTCATGTCTCTGTCATGGCACTATCCTTTTCCCTTACCCTCAATGCATTCGCCCTTGCCGTCTTCACTTCCGTGTCGGGTAATCAAGAAATGTCAAGAAGGTTTTACTCTGTACGTCAAACTGTTGTTAGTCAACTTGAAGCCAGATGAATCCAACATTATATTATTTATTCCAAATATAGCTTGCAAACACGAGACTGACTTCTCCGCTCTCTCTCGATCCTTGGGTTGCGATGTCGATTCCTTCGGCGTGGTCATACTGGTTAGTAACCTTCTCACAGCGGACTTTACAATCTTTGCTCAAGAGACCAAACAGGGCATTCATCGCGCTTTTCCTGGCAATTGTTATGAGCGCTTGGGATGTGTCTTCGCCTGCACGATCTGGGGAGCTGCCTCATGCCATTACGGGCGGGATAACTACGGTTGCGGTTGTGATGGCATTAGGCATTGCTAGCCTATTGGTTATGTTCCTTGCTTGGAGAAAATACCTCCGCTACCGCGGATGCCCGGTTGTGTAAAAGGTTGGTCTCTTCCACTTGCTTATGATGTCGTGTATTCACCAATTTTCATCGAAGCTTGTGAAGATGAACTATCAGGCGTGGTCATAGATGCGTCTCAGGCCCTGCAGATAAAGCACCCCAAATCTGCAGCTGGTGATTTGTCTGTACCCAGATCTACCCACGACTCGTAAAGAGGCGTACAATGCATGCTCCTTTGGACCCAGGAAGCAGGGGTAGACGCAGCGGATAAAAATCACGGGCTATTCATTACAGTAACAAAGTGTCTGTTTGACCGTTATACCCCCACGTCTTTATGTACAATTGACAGCGCCCTGCTTGTTATATTAACAAGGTAGTTACATGAACTGTTGAACCAAACGTGTACTCAAAATCTTTCGCTACACTCGGACTCCATACACCCTGGCATTGGCAATCCTTTTCATCAGTTAAAGATGGGGTTTCCTTAAAAATTTATAAATTGCAATTGTGTTTGACACAAGTACCTGGCTCAGATCCTTTGAGAACTGATTGCACATCTTATTTGGCAAGGATTGTTAGGCGCTCGTCAGCCGCGAAGTTGCCGAGCATCACATGACTTATTTGTTATGCTCCTTGAACCACGATGCATATTTCTGACTCAAACACCTTCCAAGTGCTTGATACGTTTCTGAGGCGCTATGACTCGGTCAACACGCTATAAAATTACCTCAGTTTAACGCTTAAACTATCAACCTCCTGCACGCCAACATGACTTCCCAATCAGCATCGAGAAGGTTACTTTCAAGACTGCATCGAGATCTTCAGGAGCTGCAGGACCACCGCTATCCTGGGGTTACTGTCTTTACGGACGACGCTAACCTACGGGAATTCTGCCTAGTCCTCATACCACCATGTGGTCCTTTCAAGGACATCGCGCTTCATTTCGAGGTCGTTCTTCCGGACAACTGGCCAACCTCACCTCCGAACGTCAAGTCAAGCATCTCTGGTATTGACCATCCTAACCTCTTCGGAAACTACATTTGTTGCGACCTCCTGAAACACTGGGCTGTGCGCGGAACGGGAAATTACTCAGGTGGTTATTCCCCTGCACTCACTCTCCAAGGCCTCTTCCTACAATTCCTTACATTTTTCTCAAGCACGAAGGTTGAACAAGAGGAGGGAGGTTTCATCGATATTGGAGATTACCTCATAACAACATATATGCGGGAGGCCGAATTTGCTAGTCGTATTTTCCCTCACACCGACCGGCGCTCAGTTGACTTGGACGACTCACAGCAAGAACTTGCAAGGCTTTGGTTGGCAAGTCCATCTGAGGAGGTCATCGTTGCCCAGTATGCCCAAACCGAAACAACCGAGGTCACTCATACACTTAAATATATTCTTGACCATACTAGCCGCTTGCACAAACTCGAGAAAGTGAATCCAAGGTGGGAGAGGACTTTAGAGGCGGCGAGATCTTGGAAGTGCTGGAAATGCCCCTATGGATCCACCGCCCTGCCCCATCTTCGGCCTGCCAGCAACGGAGTTCTTACACCGCCGATCATGGAATCCCTAGGAAACCATCTTCCCGATCGACTTGGAGAGCTGAGTGACGACCTATTGGAAGAAGTTGCATCCTGGCTCGCCGCAGAAGATGTAGTCGCTTTCGGTATTGCATATCCTCGGTTCAAGAAGGTCGCTGACTCATTTCACATTTTGCTCAAGCAAGAACTCAACTGTTTCTTTCTCCGAACTCCTCTGCGAGACAGCATTCTCGGTATAGGGCTCGATTTTGCCGACAAATACCGTTCCCTGGTCTCTGATTTCGACTGGCTTAGCTTGGAAGCGTTCAAGACCTTTGGTGTCAACAAAAGCGTTCTCAAGCGACCCTTTAGCTTCTTCCTCCCTCTTGCATTCAACTCCGAACACTTCCAACGTGCTGAAACCGAAATTTTAAGGAGGCTATGCCTTTTGGACAACGCCTCTCGGAATCCACAGGAAGGCAGAGAAGCAAGGCCCGCTGGCTCATCCAGGTGGGACAACCACGTTCGATTCCCGCGACCTCCATCTCCATCTCCTGACCCCATGGCCGCAGTCCGCCCCTTATACAAGATGATGAACAACATCGTCGTCTCACTGATGAAGAGCTGCGACGACAACTTTAACGACCCTACCGCGCGAACGGCCAGCGTCTTGCATCAGGTCTCGGAAAAAGCCATCACCTCATATTGTCAGCTCTTCCATCTCCTCCTTTGCCTCTGCCGCTCTCACCCCTCCATTCTCCAGGATGCCAAGGAGAGGGTTTTACACTTCTCTCGTAATCCGAATGCGAGATTGAAGAGCCAAACTCGGGACTTGGGTGAGTTCATCGTACTCATCACCCTCGTGGCTGTCGCTCCCGAGCCAGACGTTGTCAACACCACGAGCGAAGCACCTTCCACATGGTCCACAATCAGCAGCGTCTTTATAGAAGAAGCGTTTGTTCGTAATGTTCGCTGGATTCTCCGGGACAGCCCTAACCTGGAAGTTATGGAATTGGGCGTCTCGGAGTACCGCCTGAAGCAGACGTTCGCCAACTCCAAAACGAGTCTCCGTCTCATGATGTTCCAGGTAACTTTCCTTGACCTCTTCATCGAGGAATATGGGTCCAACTGCGGTATCGCGAAGCTGAATGACAACTACGGATTTCCGAACCCTGCACTCCCAGAGCGGATGGTGAGGGAGATCAAGGCTATATACGAGGTCAATGGCTGGATCGACTTCTTCGAACGAGTTCGATACGAAGAAGGATTGAATTGCTCCAAGGAGGAGTTCTGCGAGGTGCTGCGGAAGGCAGTGGGGCAGAGTGGAGCTTGGGGTTATCACATTCCCTCGCGTCGATCCAAGGGCAGTACTCGGGGCCGGAACACTGCAGCTCAATACTGGGTATGAGCCGATGCGCTATTCGGGTCTTCATCCTTGTACAGTATCCATCGTTCGAGTTCAGGTTCCAACAAATGTATTAGCTTTACAAATAGATTCAAAATTTACACTTGTGCACTCTCTTCTTCTGTTTGATCGCGGATGCCTCCTTCTGCAAAGTTCAAAATGCCCGCCATGTCAAGCGAGTTAACGATCATCTCTGCATCTGCAACTTCCATGGCTCCCAAAACCTTGTTCACACCATCCAAACCACCGGCTTTGAGGGCCTCCTGCAGTTCGGTCGGGAAGGTCTGGAATATGTCCCATCTCATTTGCAGGGCTTTCCTCACTTCCTCGATATCCAAGCTTTCGGTTCCCTCTCCTTCGAGAATGAGGTTTTCAGGAGGCGGACCATCAGGAACGTTGAACGAGATTGTCGTGTTAGGGTTTTCGGGGACGAGCTGGATCTGTTCACGGCCCTGAGCTGCTTCCTCCTGAGAGATCTTGACACGGCTGACGACGTGCTCGTAGGTCCGTTCGACGTCGTCCTCGAACACCTTGAGAGCACGTTTGTCTCCTGAGACCATCCTAGTAACACATTTCCGAGTTAGCTGTATGTTAAGTCGAATTACAGAATATTACACGTACTTCTTGAAGAACACGCCGACACCATCACGGCCCAATTTCTCGCAATACTGAATGAGCAGACTTTGATTGACGCATTGTTTGGCGTACTTCTTCTTGCCTTCGCCTTGGGCCGTAAAAGCAGCAACAAGGAGAGCATCGGACGCTCCAGGGACGTAGACATCGCGATGATGCTGGATGAACTCGAACGATTTCTCATAAGCGCCCACAGGAATCTTCGAAAACTCCGTCAGCGAGGGTGTCAGTTCTGGAATTCCTTCTTCCTCCTCGTCGTAGGGGCTGGCAGTTTCGGGTGGAGAGGCAATCGGTTCTTCGGTTTTGGGGTTAAGAACTTCGATGGTGGTTTCCTTCGCCTTTCCCTTTTTCTCGCTCTTGAGAGGCACTGGCGCAGGTTCGGGTGGAGGAGGTACATACTGTTGAATCCAGGCCAAGTCATTGATCGAGATCAAGAAATGAGATGATGAAATCTCACCTTGTTTTCAAAGCCATCGTGAAGATCCTCCGAAGTGATGTGTTTCTTCTGCTCCCTTTCTTCATTCACCAACTCTTTCTGATCTTTCGCGATCGTCTCCCCAAGCTGCTTGACATGTGTGCCAATCTCCTCTGCCAAAGCCTTCCCGAGCCGCTCTTCCTTCTCGGACTCGGGAGCACCTGCAGCCTTCACCTTTTCATTGGCCATTTCGGTGACCATCTTTAAAAGACTCAAAAGCATGCCATCATAGGTCTGCTCGATCTTGGAAGGATCATTCCCTGGAGGACAGTCCTTCGAAGGGTTTGTTTGGAGTTTCCCAACGAGCGTATTGAAGTAGACGGTAGCGGGCGTCGAGGATGACGGGGATTTGAGGGTGCTCTCGATTTCCTTGATGCGGGGAAGTAGAACTTGATTGCATGCGATCTGACCACGCAATCTTTGAATCGTATGCTTGCGCAGTTCACGCTTTTCATGAATGTCGCGCTGCTTCCACCTGGATTTGCATCAACACAGACTCAATCACTGGAACATAGGTAGAGCATACAACACTTACCGTATCAGAGATTTCTTATCAACATTTGGGTGACCCTCGATGTCTGAATCATCTGAAAGCTGTGAAGAAAGGGTATGCGGTGCTGAGAAGGCTTTGACATGGTAATCATCAAGACCGTACCTCAAGCTGATCCCACTTGGAGTAGTTCAGAGGCATTTATCAAGGCCCAAACAAAGATTAAGGGTAAGGAAATAGATCCTGGTGGTGGTGAAGGTAAGAGAGCTCAATCAGGTAAACATTCGCCTTTTGAAATAGAATAGACGCCCAAAGAAACTTCTGGAATGTCAATTGCCGTGAATTTTGTCCTGGTAGGCTTTATAGAACCGCAAGGCTGACAGATACAGACAGCATAGCAACACAAGATTAGATTAGATGAATCAGGATTCAGCCTGGCCCCTTTTCGACCGCCACGTCGACAAACTTCTTCCTGCTTTCCACTACAACCAGCTCAATTGCCTCGCTCTGCATCTTGGGGTTAAGTCGAGCTATTTCAAGCGCTCAGGTACAATCTTGATCTCAGCTCAATTGACCGGGCGGTGTGTGCCGTTCCGTCAGAATCCAGGTACAGTTCGAAAATGGATCATTGCACGATGTATACAATTTTTTTCTCAGATTCCCTCAGTGCTGCGAAAGGCCTTATGGAACAGCGCAAAATCATTATCAGACCGCAATGAAATCAGCCATATCACCGCCTGTGCACTGGCAGCTCGCGATACATCCCACGAGAGCGGGTGGAATGAGGCAAACTCAAACATCCTGGGCATCATTGCCACTGGCTTACTGTGGGTTTCCGTGTGGCCATATTATGATCTATCTTGCTTCAATTGAGAACTGTCGCTATTGCCGTGATATTCAGACTTCAAACACCCATCGGGACTTCACCCTCTCACGAATGGCTGCTCGGGTTCAATGCATGACTGATCCTGTGCTGAGTACATGAGTGGCGCGCCATAACTGGACTCGAGAATGTAACTTGGTTCCAGGCTTTTAATGGTGGGGAAACCCATGCCAGGTTGCACCCCCCATCATGTCTCCCTCCATCGCCCACCCGACACTTAGCACCTTCGTGAGGTCGTGGATGGTTGGGATTATGTTGTCAGCAATTACCTACGGCGTCGGTCTGACGTTGGCTTGCTCGTGTATATCTCTACTCCAAAGGTCGTCAGATGCGACCGGGCAGCAAAAAAGGAGAGTATTGACAATTTACATCCTCTTCATGCTCGCGATCAGCACATTCTGCGTCATCTCGGACATATACACCTTTGTCATTGCTTTCCCCAATCCCCATACTCCGGTGGCAGTACTGGAGACGATAAGAACAGTGACTCTGGTTCTCTCCAATTGGGGGGCAGATGGGTTCCTGGTGTGTGGACCTTAATATGTCTCTTTTTCTGTATCACTAACCACAATCTGCTAGCTATGGCGGTGCCTGACGCTCTACAAAGGCACCTTTGCGATCCGGCAGAAGGCTATCAAGGCCATAGTGTTTGTAATGGCCCTCCAGCTATTCAGTATGACATTCACTCCCCGATTCTTTCTTACATTCCCCTAACTGTATACCAGTAGCTGGTATCGCGTCAGTGTTTGTGGCAGTCATGAACCCGAAAATCGCAAATGCGGGAATCATTCTTTCTTGCACATCTCTCTTTGTCAACATAGTTATCACGTCCTTGATTATTGGCCGCATCGTCTATTTTATCAGGGCAATCCGAAGGTCAAGGGGTGCCTTCTACAGTTCGCAGTACAAGCATATCATATCAATGCTGGTAGAGTCAGCAGCGTTGATCATGTTCTTCACACTCGCGTATGTCGTTCTGACGTACGCGATGCCAACAGAGTCCATCGTCTCTAGTCCTGGGAAAGAAATACCGGCGGCTACGAGACTGAGCATCGGTGGGCTAATTGCTGTCATGAATTTGATTCATGTCTATGTAAGAACTGCCGTTATCATCGTTCGTGTTGACGCTGATGGTGTGGTCAATTTGATGCAGGTCATCGCGAACTGTCTGATCATCTACAGAGTAGCACAGGGTAGAGCCTGGTCTTCGATCGAGGCACCGTCTGAGCATAGCATCGCAATTTTGGACGCAGAGTCTACAGGAGGTGCCCCACCAATTGTTATCCAACTTGAATTCGCACAACCAGAAACGTCCAACGTGAATCTGGCATGCTCAAACCCAACTTCTTTTGTTTGAATTGAGGAGGGTCGAGGTATTTCCAACCAAATTCACTTATGTTTTCCCATCTCTCATTGGTGCCAAGGTTAACCTTCTTACACCCTCGAGAGCCGATATTGTGACAAG
>Ga0247742_10001090_pt1 | contig 19786 bp, 17 predicted proteins | sample UWRJL208509C2_FD_180944 | JGI IMG/M metagenome (GOLD analysis project Ga0247742, IMG submission 180944) | Plant litter microbial communities from Arlington Agricultural Research Station in Wisconsin, United States - UWRJ-L208-509C-2 | ecosystem: Environmental > Terrestrial > Plant litter >... | reverse complement strand
ATGTATTCGAGATCAATGACAGCTTTAAGTTCAAGCCTGCCTTTATGAGTAAATTCGTTAAAGGCGCTCCTACAACGCTGGATGTTACTGCCAATGTTTTGTTTATGGATAAATTTGAATTGGGCGTAGCCTATAGGTTAGACGATGCCGTCAGCGGTTTGGTAAATGTAGCCGTGACTCCTGATATCAGGATAGGATATGCTTATGACCATACATTGTCTAATATGGGCCAGTTTAATTCAGGAACCCATGAGATTTTTATACTGTTCGATCTGAACCTGATGGGTAAAGGTTTTGATAAATCACCAAGATTCTTCTAAGATGAAAAATATAAAACAAATACTTCTTATTCTAATTGTACTGTCAGTACAATGTGTAAGTGCGCAACAGAAGGACCTAAAAAGAGCAAAACGTTATTTTGACCGTACCTATTACAGTGAGGCACTGCCAATATATGAGGAAGCGGTAGAAGATAAGCAATCACTCGAGATCGTGAAAAATCTGGCCGATTGTTATTATTATACCAATGATCTCGTTAATGCCCAGCGATGGTACCGCTATCTTATAAAGACTTTTAATGAACCGGACCAGGAATATTATTTCAGGTATGTCCAGACTTTAAAAGCATCCGGAAATACGGAGGAAGCCACAGCTTTTACAAGGAATTACCTGTCCCAGAATCCGGATCCAACTGTATTGGCTGGTTTTGAAAAAGATATTCATGAGCTTGAAAATATAACTGCTATTGGCAACCGGTTTACCATTAAAAGCTTGCCGGTTAACACTAAAAATGCCGAGTTTGGTGCCGTAAAATACGGCGACAATCTGGTGTATAGTGGTGTTGCTAATTCCGGCTTATTTGGAAAAGTATACAAATGGAATAATGAGAATTATCTGGATCTGGTTACAATACCATTAAGCAACCTTAAAAGCACGGATACAATCGTAGCTACGACCAGTTTTTCCGAAACTGTGAATACAGCTATGCATGAAGCCGACGCCATATTTACAAAGGACGGAAAAACAATGTATTTTACCAGAAATAATTTCAAAAAAGGTAAACGTGCAAAGGACAAAAATAAAGTATCTAACCTCCAGATTTTTAAAGCAGAACTGGCTGATGGTAAATGGTCTAATATAGTCGCATTGCCATTCAATAGTGATGATTATTCAACAGAGCATCCTGCATTGAGTAATGACGAGAAGATATTATATTTTGCTTCCGATATGCCGGGAACTTTAGGTTCGTTTGATATTTATTCAGTAGCTGTAAATAACGGTAATTTTGATGTGCCGAAGAATCTTGGTAATACCGTAAATACTCCAAGGAAAGAACAATTCCCATTTGTTTCCAAAGATAATAAACTCTATTTTTCTTCAAATGGTCGGGAAGGTTATGGCTCGCTTGATGTGTTTGTTTCAGACATTAAAGATGGTACCTACTCCAAAGCACTGAATATAGGCCTTCCGGTAAATTCAGGTTATGATGATTTTGCATTTAATATCGACCCGGATACCAAAGAAGGATATTTTTCATCCAATAGGCTAGAGGGTAAAGGCAGTGATGATATCTATGGATTGAAAGAAACCAAACCATTAATAGTCGAAGATTGCAAACAATTTATTAGCGGGGTAATTACAGACGTGGATACTACGCTTCCTTTGGATAGTGCACTGGTACTGATACTTGATAGCGATGGCAAAGAGATAGAAACGATAAAAACGGCTGCTGATGGAAAATTTAATTTTACGGTTGGTTGCCAACAAAGCTACGTCTTAACAGCTACTAAAGAATTATATTCTAAAGGTAACAAAACAGTAAAAACCGGTAAAGAAAGATACAAAATTACCGATGCTTCTATGGCTTTGAAATCAGAAGCAATGCTTAAAAAAGAAGCAGAAGTTGCAGCAGTTCAAGCAAAAGAAAATGCAGTCAAAGAAAAGGAAACAGCTGTTAAAGAAAAAGAAGCCGAGAAAGTAAGAAAGGTAGCCGAAAGCAAGAAGCGGGTAGAAGCTATTATGGCCAAAGAAAAAGATATCGTAAAAGATAAGGACAGGTTGTTGATCAAAACAGAACCTATCTATTTCGATTATGACTTATGGTATATTCGTAAAGAATCAAAGCCAATCCTGAACCGCGTTATCGAACTGATGAAAAAATACCCTGATATGGTAGTAGAAATAGGTTCGCATACGGATGTTCGTGGTAATAATAAATACAACCTGGACTTATCATCTAAAAGAGCTGCTTCTACAAGAACCTATTTTCTGGAACAAGGTATTCCTGCCAAAAGGATTTTCTCAAAGGGTTACGGGGAAACTGTGCCGATTATCAGATGCGTACCTGATGATGCCTGTACCGAAGAACAGCATGAGCTAAACAGGAGAAGCGAATTTGTGATAAAAGAGTTATAAGATTTTAACATTCCAGGCAGCCGAGAGCCAAAGTCACCTCAGAATGAATCATTCTGGGCTGCTGAGTAAAAAAGTTGTTAAAAATGTTAACATTCTAAGCTCCCGAGAGCCAAAGTCGTCCTAGAATGAATCATTCCAGGCTGCCGGGCAAAAAAGTTGGCCAAAATGATACTATTTTAGGTTCCCGAGAGTCAAATTCATCCCAGAATGATTCATTCTGGCTTAATCGAAGTGAGTTTTATACCATTAACGGGTATTATTGAGTTAGCTTTAATAACGATCCGTTATTCTACCACTCATTTACCTTGTTGGCATCCATTTTGACAAAAATAAAGATAAGGATCGTAAAGGCCCATAATCCCGAACCTCCATAAGAGAACATTGGAAGCGGAACTCCTACAGTAGGAAACATTCCCAATACCATTGCGATATTGACAAAGAAATGTATAAACAATATAGAGGCAACACAATAGCCATAAACCCGGCTAAATTTTGTCTTTTGCCTTTCCGCGAGATAAATAATCCGTAGGATTAGGCCTATAAAGAGTAAGACTACCACGAGTGAGCCCGCAAATCCCTCTTCTTCTCCAACAGTAGTAAAGATATAATCGGTATGCTGTTCCGGGACAAAGCCACCTTTGGTCTGTGTGCCTTCAAGAAACCCTTTTCCAACCCAGCCACCGGATCCGATAGCAATCTTCGATTGGTTAATATTATAACCGATACCTTTATTATCTACTTCTTTTCCAAGCAAAATATTAAACCTGTCACGGTGGTGCTGCTGGAACACATTTTCAAATACATAATTGGTAGATATGGTAAAACCCGCTATTGCGACCAAAATCATACTGCTCAATATAATATTGCGATTCACGATCCGGGTCCTGAAATAGATGATAACAATTACAATAAGTGATGCAAGAATAACATATATCGGTTCAAAACGGAGACTAAGTACAAATAACACTATTGCTATAAAACCCGTCCAGAGATACCATGCAGGAAGTCCTTCGCGAAAAAGGACAAAGAAAAACACCATAAAGATAATAGCACTCCCGGGGTCATGCGGCACGATTAGCAGTACCGGCAGCATAATGATTGCAATTGCTATCAACTGCTGCTTTACATCCTTAAGATTTATCTGTACATCGCTTAAATACTTGGCCAGTGCCAGTGCCGTTGCTGCTTTTGCAAATTCTGCCGGCTGTAAGCTCACTCCACCAAACGAATACCAGTTGGTTTGTCCCTTTACACTTTTCCCAAAGACAAATAAACCGGCAACAAGCAATATCGCTGCACCATATATGATAGAGGAAAATTTCTCGTAGAATTTACCGTCAACAGACAGTATCATAATAATCAGAGGGACAGCCAGCGCAATATTGATTAGCTGCTTGCCATAAAATTGGCTGGTATCAAAGATAGAAGTTTCGACTTCAGGCAAAGAAGAAGAATAAATATTCAACCATCCCAGTACCACAAGAATAATGTAGATAAGCACTGTTATCCAATCCATATTACTTCTTACACTCTGGTTTTTCATGAAGGTTTATCTTTTATATTTAATTGTCTACTTCTGTTGAATCAATAATTTCCTTCGTAGGTTTGACGTTGATCAGCGAATCCACACTTTTTTTAGTGTACTTTTCATATTCATCCCTAAGGCTCTTCGCCAGTATTTTTTTCTCTAAATCGGTACGCGTTATTTTACCTCTCAGGTACTTCTCTATCATAAGGCTCGCAATAGGCCCGGCGATTGTCGCACCAAAACCACCATTCTCAACTAATATTGCTATAGCAATTTTTGGATTGTCCTTTGGAGCAAACGCAACAAAGATAGAGTGGTCTTTCATTTGGACACGCTTACCGCCAATTTTCGCAAAGTTTTCGGCAGTACCTGTTTTACCACAGATATCGATTCCTTCAACTCTCAGTGAACTTGCGGTACCAAAATTATAAACATCAAATAACCCGGAGATCATAGGCGGGAAATACTTCTTGTCGACCGTTGTAATGTGTTTTTTTAGGAATTTAGGATCGATATGCTCACCTTTGATTTTTTTGATGATATGGGGTGTATAATAATAACCCTGGTTGGCTACAGTGGCAATCATGTTGGCCAACTGAATAGGCGTAGCGAGAACCTCTCCTTGTCCAATTGCATTGGAAACAATTGCTGTACTTCTCCAGCCACCGTTAGGATACATACGTTTATAAGTCTTAGAGGTCGGAATCTTTCCTTTTTTTCCTGTAGGAAGATCATAACCCATAAATTCACCAAGACCAAAACTTCTGGCATGTGCACTAAAGACATCAACCGCGGCGGCAGGTTTTACATATTTGTTTATAGTACGCATATATACCTGTGCGAAATAGGTATTACAGGAATTGTAAATTCCATTATGTAATTGGTGTGGACCTGATCCGTGGCATTTCATAAACCTTCCTCTGGCATAACTGAAACCGTGATGACACATGAAGGTAGTCTGTTCGTCAATTACTTTTTCCTGAAGCCCAATAAGCCCTGTCATGATCTTAAAGGGTGACCCGGGCGGATATTCTGCAAGAAGTCCGCGGTCATACAATGGTTTTGATAAAGAGTCATTGTATAACATAGTATAATTCCTGGAACGTTGTCTCCCTACTAATATGGAAGGATCATAAGATGGGGCTGTAACCAAAGCCAGGATTTCTCCTGTTTTGGGTTCGATAGCTACGATTCCACCACGCTTATTCATCATTAATTCCTCTCCATATTGCTGCAGGACAAGATCAATGGTGAGGTTTATATCTTCACCACGCACAGCAGTTGTATCAAATTTACCCAGTTTATAAGGGCCTATGTCTTTATTGAATTTGTCTTTCTGGCGGTATTTTACTCCTTTAATACCGCGTAATGTAGTTTCGTAACTTTGTTCTACACCTTGTTTTCCCAACAAATCACCGCTATGGTAATACGGATTTTTCTCAATGTCTTTTTCATTGGCCTGTGTTATAGAGCCAAATACATTAGCTCCTACATGTACCTGATAATCCCTTAAGGAACGTTTTACGATTTCAAAGCCCTGGAATTTGCGTTGTTTTTCCTGGAATGCGGCATATTCCTTTTTATTAAGTTGTGGCAGGAATACAGAAGGCAGTCGGGGACTGTATATTTTGGCTTTTGCCAAGATCCTGAGGAAGTCGGCTTTTGTGATATTTAATAATTCGCAGAACTCGGTTGTGTCTATATTCTTGACATCCCTAGGGGTAACCATAATATCATAAGAGGGCTGGTTTGCTACAAGCAACTTGCCATTCCTGTCGTAGATATAGCCCCTCTCAGGATAATCATAGAGAATCCTGATCGCATTGTTATCCGATTTCAGTTTTAAGGTTTCATCGATAATCTGCAAATAGAACAGCCTTACCACTATCAGCAGTGCCGAAATGATAACAACGGTAGGGAGCAATACTTTTCTCATCGTTTGTTAGGCTTGAAAATATATATGAGTATAATACAGAGTATAATCGTAAAAATGGTACTGAATATGGTAGTCAGCAATATGTGCCAGAAAAAGGTAATACGAAATGTTTCCAGTAAAAATAATATAAAATGATGGGTCACCACAGAAATCAATATAAAAGAAAATCTCTCAGGTGTCAGACGGTCATTGATTTTAATAGTCTGGTATTCATAACTTACTCCAAATGAAAATCGGAAGAAAGCGGGCCTAAAGTAAGCAAGACATAAGGAAGCTGTAGCATGAACTCCGCCAGAATTCATAAACATATCCATTATGATCCCAATAAGAAAACTGGAAAGCAGCAGTCCAAATCTGTTTCCATTTACCGGATACAGGATTATAAATAGAATGTAGGGGTATGGGTTCAGGAAATCTGAAAAATCAAATCTGTTGAATATGATAACCTGTGCCGCCAACAGCAGGATAAACCGGGCGGTATTTAATAATACGGCGCTATTCATTCTTATTGGTTTCTGCTTCTAGTTTAATAATTTCTTCCCGGTCTTTAGTTTTGATAATATAAACATGTCCCAGATTGGTCATGTCATTAAATAATTTTACACTTAATGTGAAATAATTACTTTCGCTGTCAGTATATACCTTGTCAATAGTACCTATTCCTATGTTTTCAGGGAAGATTTTTGACTCTCCTCCGGTAACTACAGTGTCGCCTTTTGTAATCTGTGCCAGTCTTGGAACATCGATCAGTTGTACAAAGCCTGTGTTCTTCCCGTCCCACATTACTGTTCCGAAATGATTTGATTTTTTAAGCTTCGCGTTGATCCTTGAATCCAGGTTTAATATACTCTGGACTGTGGCATAATTAGTAGATGTTTTCTGAACGATTCCTACCAGACCTAAACTGTTTACAACACCCATATCGGTTTTAACACCGTCTTTTTCACCGGAATTGATAGTCAGGTAATTTTTGGGAGCGTTAAACGAGTTGTGGATAACCTTGGATACAATGATGTTTATTTTGCTCACTCCTTTTATAGTATCTATAGGAGGAGGGCTAGTAGTATCTTTGCTGTTAAACAACATACTCTTCAGCCTTGCATTCTCTATCGCCAGTTCTTCGTTCTGTTTCTTAAGCCCAAAGTATTCGCTTACAGAGTTGATCCTTTCATAGACGCCTCCTGTAAGGAAATTCGCAGAACTTATTATTTGGCTTTTATGATAAGAATGCGCCTGAATAGTCAGGGATAACGAAATACCCAAAAGCAGCAAAAACAGCAACTTATGGCTGTTTTTAAATATAAAATTGAATATTTGCTGCATGAATTATGCTCTTATTTTATTAAAATACTTCTGAATTTTGTAAGGTTTTTTAATGCCATGCCTGTACCACGTACAACAGCTCTTAACGGATCTTCAGCAATATATACTGGTAAGTCTGTTTTTTGAGAAATCCTTTTGTCAAGACCTCTTAGCATAGAACCACCACCAGCAAGATAAATCCCGGTGTTGTAAATATCCGCGGCTAATTCCGGTGGAGTTTGTGATAACGTTTCCATAACCGCATCTTCGATACGTTGTATAGATTTGTCAAGTGCTTTCGCAATCTCTCTATAGGAAACTTCAACCTGTTTTGGCTTACCGGTTAATAAATCTCTTCCCTGTACGGACATATCATCCGGAGGACTTTCAAGATCTTCTATGGCTGCACCAATTTCTATTTTTATTTTTTCCGCTGTGCTTTCTCCTACGAACAGGTTATGTTGCGTTCTCATGTAATACACGATATCATTAGTAAAAACGTCACCGGCTATTTTTACAGATTTGTCGCATACGATTCCGCCCAAAGCGATTACCGCAATTTCAGTTGTTCCTCCACCTATGTCTACAATCATGTTTCCTTTCGGCTGCATAATGTCTACACCGATACCGATAGCGGCTGCCATAGGCTCGTGGATCAGGTATACTTCTTTTCCGTTTACTCTTTCACAGGATTCTTTTACCGCACGCATTTCCACTTCTGTAATTCCGGAAGGGATACAAACGACCATACGAAGGGCAGGGGTGAACATTCGCTTCTTTAATGCCGGTATGCTTTTGATAAACATACTGATCATTTTTTCGGAAGCATCAAAATCTGCAATTACACCGTCTTTCAATGGCCTTATGGTTTTGATGTTTTCATGTGTCTTACCCTGCATTAGGTTGGCCTCCTTGCCTACGGCAATGATTTTTCCTGACACTCTGTCGCGGGCAACAATAGAAGGGCTGTCGATCACAACTTTATCGTTGTGAATGATCAGCGTATTAGCTGTACCAAGGTCTATCGCAATATCCTCAGTCATGAAATCAAAAAATCCCATAAGTCTTTTAAGGGTTTAAATTGTTATAAATTTTTAACGCACAAAGTTAAACAAATTAATGTTTGAAATGACGTGTGCCTGTAAATACCATTGCAACTTTATTTTCGTTGCAGTAATTGATACTTAGCTCGTCTTTTATAGATCCTCCTGGCTGAATTACAGCCGTTATTCCTGCGTTATGTGCTATCTCTACACAGTCCGGAAAAGGGAAAAATGCGTCACTTGCCATCACTGCTCCATTAAGGTCGAAATGAAATGAAGTAGCTTTTTCAATAGCCTGTTTTAAGGCATCTACTCTTGAAGTCTGACCTGTACCTGCAGCAAGCAAAGTTTTGTTTTTTGCAAAAACGATAGTATTTGATTTTGTGTTCTTGCAGATTTTAGAAGCAAACAGCAGATCTTCGATTTCCTGTTCGGAAGGTGTTGTAGTAGTAACGGTCTTTAGGTCTTCTTTATTGTCCGTGATGTTATTTCTTTCCTGAACTAAAAGCCCGTTTAAGCTTGTACGAACTTGTTTTTGAGGTAACGCAACCTCGTTTTGGGTAAGAATAATTCTGTTTTTCTTTTCAGATAAGATAGTTACTGCATCATCATCATAGGAAGGGGCAATTACTACTTCACAGAATAATTTGTTGATTTCGTGTGCAGTATCAGCGTCAATTTTACCATTGGCAATCAAAACACCACCAAAAGCCGAAGTTGGGTCTCCTGCCAGGGCAGCGAGATAAGCCTCTTTCATAGTGTCTCTTGTAGCAAGACCACAGGCGTTGTTGTGTTTTAAGATGGCAAACGTAGGAGATTCATTTTTGAATTCCAGAATCAGGTTTACTGCAGCATCCACATCAAGCAGGTTGTTGTATGATAATTCTTTACCGTGCAATTTTTTAAACATGGCGTCAAAATCTCCAAAGAAATAACCTTTCTGGTGAGGGTTTTCGCCATATCTCAATATCTGCCCATTAGCAATACTTTGTTTGTAAATGGTTTCGTCAGTATTGAAATAATTGAAGATAGCAGTGTCGTAATGAGAAGAAACGTGAAATGCTTTTGTAGCCAGTAATTTTCTGTTTTCAAGAGTAGTCGCTCCGTTTTGTTCTGTGATAAGATCAAGAAGAAGGCTGTATTCGTCAACAGAAGCCACAATTACGGTGTCTTTGAAGTTTTTTGCTGCAGCACGTATAAGCGAAATACCGCCTATGTCAATTTTTTCTATAATGTCAGCTTCCGTTGCTCCGGAAGCTACTGTTTTTTCAAATGGATATAAATCTACGATAACTAAATCAAGCTGTGGAATGTTGTATTCTTCCATTTGCTGAACGTCACTTTCATTATCCTGACGGTTAAGTATACCTCCGAAGATTTTTGGGTGCAACGTTTTTACGCGTCCACCAAGGATGGAAGGGTAAGAAGTTACGTCTTCAACAGGAACAACCGCAATACCAAGGTTTTTTATGAAATCTTCTGTCCCGCCAGTAGAATAAATAGTAACATTTTGCTCATTTAGTTTCCTTACGATCGGCTCTAAACCGTCTTTTGAGAATACAGAAATAAGTGCTGATTTGATAGTTTTTGTCGTGCTCATTATGTAGTTGTGTTTAAAGGTGCAAAAGTAGTTTTTTTGAAGAAGAAATTCAATCTAATGGCATAACAATTTTTGCTAAAATTGTCCCAATTGTAAAACACTATTTTTTTAGGTTATTATTTAAAATTTACTGAATTTTACATAGCTGTAATATATCGGATTATGATAGTTTATTTTCGTTTGCTGAAAGAGAGTTTTACGTTTGCTATGAATGCACTGCGGAATAATAAACTGCGTACTTTTTTATCGCTTCTTGGTGTTACAATCGGGATCTTTTCCATTATCGCCGTTCTTTCGGCTGTAGATTCACTGGACAGGAATATTAAGAAAAACCTGAGCAGTATGGATCTGAATACTATTTACCTCACCAGGATGTCTTTTGGGCCTTCAGAGATTCCCCAATGGAAAAGGGAGCAATTCCCAAATGTGAAATATGATGAATATATCTATATGAAAGGGGCGATGACAAGCACAGACCAGATGGCTTTCCAGATATTTACAAAATCAGAATCCGTTAAGTATGATTCCCGTACAGTTACCGATATTAATATTATTCCTGTATCCTATGAATTTTTAGATATTCAGGGGTTTGAATTCGAAAAAGGGCGTTTTTATAATGAATCCGAATCGAATTCCGGAACAGCAGTAGCAGTACTGGGATATGATGTTGCACAGTCTTTGTTTGATAATGCTGATCCTATTGGTAAAAATATAAGATTGTATGGGCAAAGATTTACCGTAATAGGAATGCTCAAAAAGAAAGGGGCTTCAATTGGACGTAGTGATGATACTTCCATTTATATTCCTGTAAATTTCATCCGCAGATTGTATGGCGATAACAATACTTCACTGGTAGATGTAATTGTGATAAAACCGGAGAAAGGGGTAGATATGGAAGCTTATAAAAGCGAACTCGGACAGAAACTCAGGAATTTCCGCGGACTTAAACCGGGAGAGGATAATAATTTCTTTGTAAACGTGTTTTCAGGATTTACAGATATGATAGATAGTATCTTTAGCCTGATGAATGTTGTAGGCTGGGGCATCAGCGCATTCTCAATCCTTGTAGGAGGTTTTGGTGTTGCCAATATTATGTTTGTATCCGTAAAAGAAAGAACCAATCTTATAGGGATCCAAAAATCCTTAGGAGCTAAAAACAGGTTTATATTATTTCAGTTTTTATTCGAAGCGGTTATTCTCTGTTTTATAGGGGGTGTTGTAGGTTTGCTGATGGTTTGGTTAACGGCATTGATTGTATCCAATTTGCTTGATTTTGAATTTGTATTGGGTCTCAGTAATATACTCTTAGGAACCGGACTATCCGTTGCAATTGGTCTTGTATCAGGTATCCTTCCGGCTTTCTCTGCTGCGAGATTAGATCCTGTTGAGGCAATCAGAAGCGGAATGTAATAATTCTATTGCTGAGAAAATCAGCGTTCATCAGCGTCATCAGCGTTCCAATCACACAAGATAAGAAAGAATCGGAGATTCTAAAGTTCTAAATTAACATCGATCCGTGTTCCATCACGCAAAAAAAATCCCGGAACTTCCGGGATTTTAATATTATCTGATATTCTGATTTAAAACTAAATCGAGATACAAATTAATCTTATTCTTAAGGTCTTTCCTTGGTGTAATAAAATCAAGGAAGCCATGTTCTAATACAAACTCTGCGGTTTGGAAACCTTCCGGTAAATCCTTTCCTGTAGTATCCTTTACTACACGTGGACCTGCGAAGCCAATTAAGGCGCCCGGTTCAGAAATATTAACGTCTCCAAGCATCGCATACGAAGCTGTAGTTCCTCCGGTTGTAGGATCAGTACACAAAGAGATATAAGGTATTTTAGCATCAGCAAGCTGCGCTAGTTTAGCAGATGTTTTTGCTAACTGCATCAATGAGTAAGCAGCTTCCATCATCCTTGCACCACCTGATTTGGAAATCATTACAAAGGGTACTTTATTTTTGATAGAATAATCAATTCCTCTTGCGATTTTCTCACCTACAACTGCTCCCATAGATCCACCAATAAAGGCGAAGTCCATACAGCATACTACCAGATTCTTACCTTTGGATTTACCTACGCCTGTGCGTACAGCATCCTTAAGTTTGGTTTTTTCCATCGCATCTTTCAGACGGTCCGAATATTTTTTGGTGTCGATAAAATGCAATGGATCCTTAGATGTCATTTTAGCATCCAGTTCCTCAAATTCGTTGTTGTCAAATAAGATTTCAAAATATTCCTTACTTCCGATTCTTACATGGAAACCGTCCTCCGGGCTTACATACAGGTTTCTTGCCAACTCATCCGCATCAATAATCTTTCCTGTTGGAGATTTGTACCACAATCCTTTTGGGACATCTTTCTTGTCTTCAGTTGCAGTAGTAATTCCTTTTTGTGTTCTTTTAAACCAAGCCATATTTGTAGTGTTCAGTGTTCAGCACAAAGCATTCTGTTTCTGAAAAACAGAATGCTTTTGCGAAGAACTATTTTAGTTACAATGTATTTACGTTGTTCAGGTCAGTAAAAGCTTGTTCAAGCCTTTTAATGAAAGTCAATTCACCTTCACGCATCCATTTTCTTGGATCGTAGTGTTTTTTATTTGGAGATTCTGCTCCTTCCGGACTTCCAATCTGCGTTTTTAGGTAATCAATGTTTTTAACCATATAATCACGGATCCCTTCAGTAAAAGCAAACTGTAAATCAGTATCAATATTCATTTTGATTACACCATAACCAATTGCTTCCCTGATTTCTTCAAGTGTAGAACCTGAACCACCGTGGAAAACGAAATCAACAGGGTTTGGCCCGGTGCTGAATTTATTCTGTACATACTCCTGAGAATTTCTAAGAATTTTTGGAGTAAGTTTTACATTTCCTGGTTTGTAAACTCCGTGAACGTTTCCAAATGCTGCTGCAATTGTAAAACGTGGGCTTACTTTTAGAAGCTCTTCATAAGCTAAAGCTACTTCTTCTGGCTGGGTATATAATTTTGAACTGTCAACATCTGAGTTATCAACACCATCTTCTTCACCACCAGTAATTCCAAGTTCGATCTCAAGTGTCATTCCCATTTTGCTCATTCTGGCAAGGTAGGTTTTACAGATTTCGATATTTTCATGCATTGGCTCTTCAGATAAATCAATCATGTGAGAGCTGAACAATGGTTTCCCTGTTTCGGCGAAATGTTTTTCAGACGCGTCCAAAAGACCGTCAATCCAAGGTAATAATTTTTTTGCACAGTGGTCAGTATGAAGGATTACGGTAGCTCCGTAAGCTTCTGCCAAAGTATGAATGTGTTTTGCTCCGGCGATTGCTCCCAGGATAGCTGCTTTTTCATTAGCATTAGAAAGACCTTTTCCAGCATTGAATTGAGATCCTCCATTAGAAAATTGGATGATTACAGGTGCATTCAATTTAGCTGCAGTTTCCATTACACCATTGATAGTGTCTGAACCGGTAACATTTACAGCCGGAAGAGCAAATCCTTTTTCTTTTGCATATCTGAAGATTTCCTGAACCAGATCTCCCGTTGCAACTCCGGGTTTAATATTATGAGCCATTGTCTTTTGTTTTTATGTTAAGCCTACAAAAATAATAATTATAGTTTAGAAAGGATAATTAATACCAATATTTAAAACAGAGTTGGCAAAATTATAATCCCTGAACCATTTTTTACCTGATTTATCTGCAGGATTATACGTTTTGAAACCCATATCAATTCTAACAACAAAGAAGCTGAGGTCATATCGCAATCCAAATCCGGATCCTACCGCTATATCTTGTAATGATTGTATTCCTTCAAAAGTTCCTCCTTCATAAGTAGCATCGTCAAATACATTCCAGATATTACCTGAGTCAATAAATAATCCGCCCTTTAGGCTGTTTAAGATCTTAAACCGGAGTTCAGCACTCATGGTCAGTTTTAAATTAGCTTCGTTGAAATCATTGATTGAGTTGCTGCTTCCAGGACCAAGGCTATACGGTTGCCATGCACGGATATCATTGGAACCACCACCAAAATAACTTCGCGAAAAGGGAACACTTGAAGAGTTTCCATACGGAATTGCAATACCAAAAAAGCCTCTTACAGCAAATACTTTTTCTTTTCCTAAATCCCAGTGTTTGATATATTCCAGTTCCGTCTTGAAATATTGTGAGTATTCTATCCCGAAAATAGTCTTCTGCGAATCCTGGCTGGCAAGCGTTTTTGATGCAGTAGCAAATAGTGATAGTAGTGTTCCTGCTGATTCCAGTTTGGTCCTGAAAACATAAAAATCATTATCAGCCAGATTGGTCTTTGTAGTTTTGGAATAACTATAACTCGAAGCAAGAATCAGGTTGTTTTCAGTAAGCCTCTGTCTTCGTTCTTCAATACTACGCACAGTTCTGTAGTCGGGACTGGTTTCAGGAGGGCCAATTTTATTACCCAATACATCGGTTGTAAAGGAAGCGGTTCCGGCCGGGATCGTTAAGTTTCCATTGGTGTCAAAATAAGCAGGGTTGGCATCATACTGCTTTGCCAGTTTATTTAAGGCATCATAAGAAGACCGGTAAACATTATAATAATTGTCAACATTGATATTGTTTACATATTGGATATTGAAAAGATCGAATCTCGCACTCCTGTTTCGTTTCGGACTCCAGTTATAAGTCATCGATCCTGTGAAGTTTTCCTTGTCCAGTCCTATATTTTTTTGTTTTGCAAAACCCAGATTTAGTGAGGTTGTGGGAAGCATGCTTTTTGGAATAATCTTTTCCGTATTAAAAGGCAAAAGGATCCTCGGGAAATTCAGCTTGGTATCAATCCCGTATTCCGAAATATTGAAAAAGGTATTGTTGGGATTGGCAAGGTCTTTAGACGACCCTATACTTCCTCTTGCTGCTATTTCAAGAGTTTCTGCGCCATTAAAAATATTCCGGATAGATAATGATGTGGTGGCCGCAATACCAAAATCCTGAATATTGGAGTGTGTAAAATCCAGCGAAGCACCAAAACTGTATTTAGGTCTCGGACTAAGAATGATAGTAGCGATGAGTGATTCTCTAAGGCTGTCTTTCTCGTCGACTTTATACTGTACCGATGGGTAATTGAATATTTTAAGGTTGCTCAGGTAGCGAACAGTCAGGTTAGTTCTTAAATCCGAATAAGGGCTTCCAGGTGCGATAAACACCGCGTCGGTAATAGCCTTCGGTCTGTATCTTAATTTTTTGTGACTGAATAAGTTAAAGTTGTTGTAACTGGTACTGTCTGAAAAAGCAGTCTGGCTATTTGCAGCATTGTTGTCTGTATAGATATTTACCTTACTTATTTTATATATCTTAAACGGTTTTGTAAGTGTTGAATCACCTTCTCTTATCGATTGATTATTGATCAGCATCTCAACATTGGTTTTTTTACCGGTACCTACTGTATCAATATTAAAGGTAATGTTGCTTTGCTGGAAATAATATACCCCATTATTACGGAAGTAGGTATTGATACGGTTTCTTTCAGTATCAAAATTTTCAGTTTTGAATTGGTCGCCTACTTTCAGAGCAGAAAGTGCTTTAGTCTTTTGGTATAAGGAATCCAGGGCAGGAGTCAGTATTTTTGTATTCAGGGAATCAATTCGGGAAACACTGCCTCTGTTAAAGGTATATTCTATTTTTGCTCTCTTACGGCTCAGGGTGTCAATCTTATAGGTTCCTGTTGCATTAAAAAAACCATTGTTAAAATAATAAGCTTTGACACGTGCTACAGATTTTTTAGTACGCGCTTCATCCACAATTACGGGAGGCTCGCCAATTTTCTTTAAAAAGTTATGGATTCCAAAATAAAAAAATGAGTGTCCTTTTCGGATAACCTGTTTCGCAGATAATAGCTTAGATTGCCGCTTGAATTTCTCCGGATCATTCAGGAATTTAGCCTTATAGGAGGAATCTGGATTAGGTTTTGCGAGATTATATAGGTTAAGCCTGAAGTTATAACCTGCTATGGAAGTATTTGGTTTTTGGTACAATAATTCCTCCACGACATCGTCCTTGTTCTTTTCTCCATTTACCGTAATTTCGTTTTTAGTCAGCAGCTTTTTCTCTTCCGGAACTCTTTTGACAGCATCACAGGCCGAATAAATAATCCCTATTAGAATAATTAGCGCTATTTTTGTAACAATGTTTCTCAACTGGTCTGAAATATTTAATTCAAAAGTACATTATTTCCATGGTTAGTAAAAACCAAATAAAATTAATATCAGGTTTACATCAAAAAAAATACCGCACTGCAAATCAGCTGTTCATTGCCGAAGGGGTTAAAGTAATACAGGAACTGCTTAATTCCGACTTTATCCTCGAACACCTGTATGTTACAGAAGAGGTTTTTATTGATACCAATCCCGAAAAAAGAACGGTGATTACTGCTGCCGATCTCAAAAAAATTAGTGCATTGGCGGTACCTAATAACTGCCTGGCCGTTTTTAAAATTCCTGCTCAAAAACAACTGTCCGAAAATGGACTGGTGGTCGCCCTTGACGATATCCGTGATCCCGGTAATCTGGGAACCATATTGCGTCTGTGTGACTGGTTTGGTGTGGAACAACTCGTATGTTCCGAACAAACCGTTGATATCTATAACCCAAAAGTAGTGCAGGCTACCATGGGTTCAATTGCACGTGTTACGGTTACTTATGTTGATCTTGCTGCGTATCTTAATAAAACGAAGCTGCCTGTTTACGGTACTTTTATGGATGGGGATAATATCTATAAAACAGAACTTCCAAAACAGGGAATTATTGTTATGGGTAACGAAGCAAACGGGATATCGGAAGCTATCGAAAAAATAACCAAAAACCGCCTCAGTATTCCCAGATTTGGAAAACTACAGCAGACAGAAAGCCTGAATGTAGCTACAGCTACCGCAATTATTCTAAGTGAATTCTGCCGAAATTCCTAGTGGAACGTAAAGTTGATAAAAACACCCCTTGTCTGCATCGCCTGTATATTGGATGTCCACTGGCTGTTCGGGTCATTATCAGGGACCAGTTCATTATCAAAACTAAATACGCCACGGATAGAAGGAGAAAATTTGAAATACTCAAAATACAGATCAATTCCAATCCCTAATTCATAGAAATTGGTCCATTTGATCATTCTGAACTTTCCATTGGAATTATCTTCCTTAGATTCTGCATTACTGGATAAATTCAGTGCAGTCCCTACACCAGCCAATAAATAGGGACGTATGTTCCCCGTTCTCATAGAAGAAATTTTCAATAATAAAGGAAAATGAATATAGGTTGATTTGATTTCCCGCAATGCATCATACTCCTTCGCAAAACCAGGAAACGTCAGGTTTCTTTGGTTGAAATACAAACCCGGTTCAAAACGCAGGTTGAAATATTCATGCAGGCGTAAATCTCCTACAAGGCCTACATTGAAGCCAATATTCGTTTGTACAGCCACATCTACCGGAGGCGGTGTCTTGTAGTCAAACTTAAAATCATACGAATTGAATCCAAGAAAATAACCCCAATATACCCGCTGCTTGTCAAAGTTCTCAAGGTTGATTATCGGCTGTTTACTAAACATACCCGTAGTCTGGGCCTGGCCACTGGCCGCTATTATTAATAAAAGAAAGGCAACTATTTTTTTCATACTATTTTTTAGAGGCTGAATAAATGGTGGCTACCCCCAGTGTCTGAGGAAGCGCTTTGACATCTATAAACCCATTTTTTCTCAAAATATTGTTTAATGCTTCACCAAAAGGAAAAACAGATGCCGAATCAGACAAATATTGGTAAGCCGAATTGTCATTCGAGAACAGTTTGCCTATCAGTGGCAGGATGTATCTGGAATAGAAGCGATAGCCTTGTTTGAAAGGTGTTTTTACAGGAACAGACGTCTCAAGAATTACAAAAACACCATTCGGTTTTAATACCCTCAGAATTTCAGAAAGTCCCTTGTCAAGATTCTCGAAATTTCTTACACCAAAAGCTACAGTAATAGCATCAAATGTATTGTCTTCATATGGGATGTTCTCCGAATCACCAAGAACCATCTCTATTTTATCAGAGAGGCCTTTGTCAATTATTTTTTTACGGCCCACATCAAGCATACCTTCCGAAATGTCAAGTCCTATTATTTTTTCAGCATTAGTTCCAGTCATTAATATCGCAAGGTCACCGGTACCGGTTGCAATATCCAAAATCTTTTTAGGATTAGCAGCAGCAACAATCGCCAATACTTTTTTGCGCCATTTGATGTCAATCCCAAAAGAGATAACCCTGTTCAGGCCATCATAATTACCCGAAATAGTGTCAAACATTTGGGCAACCTGCTCTTTTTTTCCTAACTCTGAATCTTTATATGGTGTGAAGCTTTTTGACATTTTCTAAAATTTGTGCAAAGATAATCCAGTTTTCCGGATAAACAGATTTTTATTTCCTGATAAAAGTCTGGTAAGTAAAGCTGTACTTATGTTTCTCGTCCGTATCATGGAATTCCTCATCGGTAAGTTCCCATTCTTCGGTAGTAAATACCGGGAAATAAGCATCAGCTTCAAAAGTTCCATGAACTCTCGTAAGTTCGATTTTATCAGTTAGTGGTAATGCCAACTCATAAATCTGCCCACCGCCAATTACAAACGCATCTTCATCTCCAGGACAGGCAGCAATAGCAGCTTCTATAGAATTGACAACAATACAGCCTTCCGGCTGATAATCCTTTTGTTTCGTAATAATAACGTGGGTTCTGTTGGGTAACGGTTTTGGGAAACTTTCAAATGTTTTCCGTCCCATTATAATATGATGTCCGGTCGTCAAAGCCTTGAATCTTTTAAAATCATCAGGTAAATGCCATAACATAGCATTGTCTTTACCCAGTGCATTGTTTTCGGCTGCCGCCGCAATCATTACAATCATTTCAGGATTTATTTTGTGTCGGATCCGCCTGTATTTTGGATTCCAGTTGGTGAATTCTGTTCTTTTGTTTACTGACCAGTCTTTCTATCTGTTCGTTTTCCCACTCTTTATTCATAAAGCGGTCCTTGATATACACCTTGACGAAATGAAGAATTAAGATAAAAAACCAGATACTTGCAATTCCAATATACCAATGGATATGGAATCCCATTTCGAGAAGCACAGCCTCTACAAACATAAGCAAACATCCACAAAGAAACAGTACAAAATGAAAGAGCAGTTTTTTCTTTTGCCTGATCCTTTGCCTCGCATATGCGTATAGTTTCTTTATGTCCTGTTCCATTTTGCGCTATTTTGGCATTTAAAGATAGGATTTATTTTGAAAATCAACAATTCCCAAATAAAGATAATTTAGTGTGCAAACGTTTTTCCTTTTTATGATTAGAAAATTAAAAGTCTAAATATTAAGAAATTACATATAAATGCAGGCGTATGTTGTCATTATGCTAATTCTGCACATAAGGGATTGCCAGTCCGGATGGATTTATTTTCTTTGTTCTATAATTCTAAAAATTAAAAGATTATGGCTATTAAGAAACAATTTGTAAAAACGAAGCCTGTTTGCAAAGTTACATTTTCATTGGAAGCTAAGGATGCAGTTGCGGCTTCAGTAGTAGGAGATTTTAATAATTGGGATGCAGGACAGGGGACTTTGAGCCGACTCAAAAACGGATCCTTCAAAGGAACTTTCGACCTGGATAAAGACACCTCATACGAGTTCAGATATCTTATTGACGGTGTTTTCGTAAACGAACCCGAAGCAGATTCCTTTAAATGGAATGATTTCGCCGCCGCCGAAAACAGCGTATTAGTACTATAAAGTAAAAAAACCAAAGATAATATATAGTAAGTGTATAAACAAAACGTCCCGATTTAATCAGGACGTTTCATTTTTTAATTAGAAAAAACATTCATAAACAAAGAATCAGCGTTCCATCCTACAAACTATCCGCAAACCAAACTATCTAAATCCGTAGCGAAGCGAAGGAGTAGCATCATACCACAA
>Ga0247742_10001089_pt1 | contig 19805 bp, 17 predicted proteins | sample UWRJL208509C2_FD_180944 | JGI IMG/M metagenome (GOLD analysis project Ga0247742, IMG submission 180944) | Plant litter microbial communities from Arlington Agricultural Research Station in Wisconsin, United States - UWRJ-L208-509C-2 | ecosystem: Environmental > Terrestrial > Plant litter >... | reverse complement strand
CCTTGCTCTACGTGCCGGAACAGCCGCCGTTCGACCTGATGATGGGCGGCCGCGAAGAGCGCAAGGGTCTGAAGCTCTATATCAAGCGCGTCTTCATCATGGATGCCGCCGAAGAGCTGCTGCCGAACTACCTTCGCTTCGTGCGTGGTGTCGTCGATGCGGACGATCTGCCGCTGAATGTCAGCCGCGAAATCCTCCAGCAAAACCGTCAGCTCGAGCGCATCAAGGCTGCCTGCACCAAGCGCGTCCTGGATCTGCTCGAGAAGGTCTCCCGCGACGAGCCGGAGAAGTTCGCCACCTTCCTCGCCGGCTTCGGCAACACGCTGAAAGAAGGCATCGTCGAGGACACGGCCAACCGCGATCGCATCGCCAAGCTGCTGCGGTTTGCGTCGACCAAGGGCGAGGGCGCGGCGAAGACGGTGTCGTTCGACGATTACATCGGCCGCGTGTCCGAAGGTCAGGACACGATCTGGTACGTCACCGCGGACAGCTATGCGGCCGCCGCAGGTAGCCCGCAGCTGGAAGCGCTGAAGGCCAAGGGCATCGAAGTGCTGCTGATGTCCGATCGCGTCGATGAGTGGATGCTCGGCTACCTCACCGAGTACGAGGGCAAGCGTCTGCGCAACGTGGCCAAGGGCGAGTTCCCGCTCGACGAAGCCGACAAGGCGAAGCAGGAGGCGGCCAGCGCCGAAGCCGCTCCGCTGATCGAGCGCACGAAGGGCTTGCTAGGCGATCGTGTGGGTGACGTCCGCGTCTCCGCGCGTCTGACCGACTCGCCGTCGTGCCTCGCGCTGGCCGACTTCGACCTCGCGCCACATCTTGCCCGCCTTCTGCGCGAAGCGGGCCAGGACGTGCCGGAGTCGAAGGCCGTGCTCGAGCTCAACCCCGAGCATCCCTTGGTCAAGCGCCTCGCCGCGGAAACCGACGATGCGAAGGCCGGTGACATCGCCGGGCTGCTCCTGGAGCAGGCCGAGATCACCGCCGGCGCCCAGCTCGCCGATCCCGCCGCCTTCGTCCAGCGCATGAACCGCGTCCTGTTGGGCTAATGTGGGAGCCGATTTATCGGCGAATGGGTGCTAGCGAAAACATCAAACGTCGCGCACCGCGCTCTATGTAGGAGCCGATTCATCGGCGATGCTTTTCTGCCTCACCGCTCCGTCGGCTTTTCGCCGCTGAAGCGGCTCCCACACAGAGCCTGTTATCTTTGCCGCCATGTCCGCCTTGCTCATCCTCTTCGCCTGCCTGGCCCTCGGCATCCTCTGCCGACGGTTCGCCAGGCTGCCCGACGGCATCGTCCCGGGCATCAATTGGTGGGTGCTCAACATCGCTTTGCCGGCGCTCGTGCTGGCGCTCGTGCCGCATGTCACGATCGATGCGCGGCTCTGGTTTCCCGTGGTCGGCATGTACGTCACGTTCTTCGGGGCATGGGCACTCTTCGCCACGCTCGGTCGCCTCTTCGCCTGGTCGCCCGCGCGAATCGGCTGCCTGACGCTCGTCTGCGGCCTCGGTAATACGTCCTTCATGGGCTACCCGATGATGGAAGCCTTGCACGGTAAGGCGGGGCTTTCGGTCGCCGTTATCGCGGACCAGCTCGGTTGTTTCCCCATGCTCGCCGCGGGTGGCATCGTCGTTGCATCGATGTACTCGGGAAGGGGAGCGAGCGCCGCCGCGATCGTGCGTCGCGTACTGACATTTCCGGCCTTCATCTCGCTGGTGATCGGCGTGGTCGTCGGACTGTTCGGCGGTTGGCCTGAAGCCGTCGAGAAAGTGATGCTGCAGATCGGTGCGACGCTGACACCGCTGGCGCTGTTCTCGGTGGGCCTGCAGTTTCGCCTGCACCTGCAGCGCGACCAGATCGGTGCGCTCGTCACCGGGCTTGGCTGGAAGCTTCTGCTGGCGCCGCTGGTGGTGTTCGGCATCGGCGTCGCAGCGGGGATCGGCGGATTGACGCTCACCGTCGGCGTGCTTCAGGCCGCGATGGCGCCGATGATTTCGGCAGCGATCCTGGCCGATCAATACGACCTCGAGCCGCGGCTGGCGAACACGGTTCTCGGCGCGGGCATTCTCCTTTGCCTGGTGACCGTGCCGCTGGGCAACATGCTTCTTCCTTCAGGCTGAGACTTGGCTTTGCGCTGTTTAGACCTCACACTTTTCCCATGACCGAACCTCCGGCGATTCCTGGCGTACGTGCCGATGTGTGGCTCTGGGCCGCGCGCTTCTTCAAAACCCGCGCGCTGGCCAAGGAAGCGATTGTCGGTGGCAAGGTCGAGCTCAACGACGCCGCGTGCAAGCCGGCGAAGACGGTGAGCATCGGCGATCGCTTGAAGATCACGCGGGGCGAGGAGCGCTTCGTCGCTGTCGTTGCTGCCGTGTCCGAAAAGCGTGGGCCAGCGCCGGAAGCCCGCAAGCTCTATACCGAGACGGACGAAAGTGTGGCCGAGCGAGAACGCCAGCGCGAAGACCGTCGCCTGACCGGAGGCGCGTTGCTCCGGCCTGAGGGCAAGCCGGACAAGCACGCGCGACGCCTGATCCAGGATTTGAAGAAGACGCTCTGACGATGCTCGTTCCCACTGACCTCGTGCCGGGACGGCTGCTCAGTCGTCACGGGCGCACGCGTGCCCCTCGCTTGCTGGGCGTCATTCGCTCGCTACTCCCCTGGATGGCAACAAAGCCGAAGATCGCGCTCGACCTGCATGAGCATGGCATCGTCGCGCATCACGCGGCCGCGCGAAAAAGCGTCTTCGTACCGTTCATGGCGATGGCCGATCTTTGCCTGTATCGCACGGATCGCCGGCTGTTCGGGCCGGCGAATGCGCTGGCGTTTCGCCGCGACCCGTGCGAAGCCTGGATCGATGTGCTGGATGATGACGGTGACGGGGTTCGTCTTCGCGGCGAAATCATCGGCGGCCAATTGCGCGAGCGCGGTCCTCTGGCGCTGCGCTCGCTGGAAACCGGTGAGGTGCTGACGTTCCATGCCATCAGTGACGCGGGGCGGCTCGCTGCTCGTGCGCAAGGTGCTGCGGCGTTCGGCAAGACGACCGAACTCCAACTGAGCCGGGAAGGGCTGGATGTCGACGGGCAACGCATTGCGATCGAGGAGATCGCGAAGCTCGACGAGGGTGGTCCGGATGGATCGTTGCGTCTGTTCGACGCGCACGGATACATGCTTTGGAGCGTGCACACGTTGTCGCTGTTCAGCGCGGATCTGTTCGTCGTGCTGATGCGCACGATGATCGAGGCGCACCAATACGGTCTGCCACAAAAAAACCGTCCCCCGGAGATCCACACCCGGGCTGCTGACACGGGTGGGGCGGGGGACGTCACGGGGCGGGAAGATGGAGAGTCGTAAGCCCCGCTGCGGTTGAGCCGTTGGCCCAGACAGCGTGTTCACTATAGGAAGCCTGCCACCCGAGGGGAATTCGATTGTTCAGATCGACTCCATAGGGCTTCTCAATGGTTCAGCGCAGCATTTTCCTGAGCTTGTAGAGCTGGTCCAGGGCATCCCGTGGCGAAAGCGCGTCGGGATCCATGGCCCTGAGCGCCTCCTCGACGGGCGACGGCAGCGACGGCGCGAACAGGCCCATCTGCGGCGTCGCGGCAGGCGGCGTGGCGACGGCCACCCTCACCTCGTGACCCTGCTCCAGCGCCGCGAGATAGCGACGTGCATCGGCGATCACCGCCTTGGGCAAGCCGGCCAGGGCGGCGACCTGCAGGCCGAAGCTGCGGTTGGCCGGGCCGTCCTTCACCGTGTGCATGAAGACCAGCTGCTCGCCGTATTCGACGGCGTCCAGGTGCACGTTGGCGATGGTCGGGAAATCGCCCGCCAGCTCGGTCAGCTCGAAGTAGTGCGTGGCGAACAGCGTGTACGCGCAGCTGGTGGCGGCCAGATGCACCGCTGCCGCGCGCGCGAGCGAGAGGCCGTCGTAGGTGCTGGTGCCGCGACCGACTTCGTCCATCAGCACGAGGCTGCAGTCGGTGGCGTTGTGCAGGATGTTTGCCGTCTCGCTCATCTCGACCATGAAGGTCGACTGGCCGCGTGACAGATCGTCGCCTGCGCCGATGCGGGTGAAGATGCGATCGATTGGGCCGATGGTCGCCGCCGACGCCGGTACGTAGCTTCCGACATGAGCCAGCAACACGATCAGCGCGTTCTGCCGCATGTAGGTGGACTTACCGCCCATGTTCGGGCCGGTGATGACCAGCATGCGCCGACCCTTGTCTAGCACGAGATCGTTCGGCTCGAAGGGTTCGTCGCGTACCTTCTCGACGACCGGATGGCGGCCACGTTCGATATGGATGCCTTGCTCGTCGTGCAGCATCGGTGCCGCCCAGTCCAGTGTCTCGGCGCGCTCGGCGAGATTCGCGAGCACGTCGAGTTCGGCCATGGCCGTGGCGGCTATCTTCAGCTCGGACAGGCGTTCGGTCAGCTTGTCGAGCAACAGTTCGTAGAGCGCGCGCTCGCGCATCAGCGAGCGTTCCTTCGCCGACAGCACCTTGTCTTCGAACTGCTTGAGCTCTTCGGTGATGTAACGCTCGGCGTTCTTCGTGGTCTGGCGACGCGTGTAGTGCTGCGGTGCCTTCTCGGAGTGCGCCTTGGTGATCTCGATGTAGTAACCGTGCACGCGGTTGTAGCCGACTTTCAGCGTCGAAATACCGCTGGCGGCTTTCTCGCGCTCTTCCATGTCGACCAGGAACTGATCGGCATTGGTGGAGAGCTGGCGCAGCTCGTCGAGTTCGTCGTCGTAGCCTTCGGCCAGCACGCCACCGTCGCGCAGCAGCACGGGCGGCTGCGCGATCACCGCGCGGGCGAGCAGGGCGGCGGTGTCGGCGTGATCGCCGATGCGTTCGACGAGGCTGTGCAGCAGCGGGCTGTCGAGACCGTCGATGTCTTCGCGCAGGGCTGGCGCCGCGGCGAGGCCATCGCGCAAGGTGGACAGATCGCGCGGTCGCGCGGAACGCAGCGCCACGCGCGCAAGGATGCGCTCGAGATCGCCGATACCGCGCAGGCGTTCCCGCAGCGTGGCGTGGCGGCGCGCGTCGATCAGGCTGCCGATCGCCTGGTGACGACCCCGCAGCACCTGGCGATCGCGCAAGGGACGGTTGAGCCAGCGACGCAGCAGGCGCGCGCCCATCGGCGTCACCGTCTCGTCGAGCACGCCAAGCAAGGTGTTTTCCACACGGCCGCTCTGGTGTGTGTCGATCTCGAGGTTGCGCCGCGTGGCGGCGTCCATCGCGATCGTCTCGCCCGCGTTCTCCACGGCCATGCCGGTGAGATGGGGCAGGGCGGCTTTCTGGGTTTCCTCGACATAGCCGAGCAGGCAGCCGGCGGCGGCGACCGCCAGCGGCATGCCCTCGACGCCGAAGCCGAGCAGGTCACGGGTCTTGAAGAAGCGACACAGCTCGCGTCGAGCGGCGTCACCGTCGAAGTGCCAGGGCTGGCGCTTGCGTAGGCCGGGCAGGGTCGAGACGAGCTTGGGCCAGGGCACGTCCTCGCCGACAAGCGTCTCGGCCGGCTGCAGGCGCGCGAGTTCGGCGGCGAGGCCTTCGGCCGTGGGGACTTCGGTCAGCAGGAAGCGGCCCGTAGAGAGATCCACCCAGGCCAGGCCGTAGCCGGCCTGCCCGGCGGCGATGGAGAGCAGCAGGTTGTCGCGGCGCTCTTCCATCAGCGCGGCGTCGGTCACCGTGCCGGGCGTGACGATCCGCACGACCTCGCGCTTCACCGGACCCTTGGACAGGGCGGGATCGCCGATCTGCTCGCACAGCGCCACGGACTCGCCCAGCTTCACCAGCCGGGCCAGATAATTCTCCACGGCGTGGTAGGGCACGCCCGCCATGGGAATCGGCGAGCCGGCGGACTGGCCGCGCTGGGTCAGGGTGATGTCGAGCAGTCGCGCCGCCTTGCGGGCGTCGTCGTAGAACAGCTCGTAGAAGTCGCCCATCCGGAAAAACAGCAGGATGTCCGGATACTCGGCCTTCGCGGTCAGGTACTGACGCATAAAAGGAGTGTGCCCGTCCAGCCCAGAGGTCTTGGATTCGTTATTATTTAAATCAGTCACTTATGGTTTAACCTTGATGGTGCGATCGACTCAATCGTTGCCCTCATCTCTCACATTCAGCACACGATAGTGTCCACATTGCGTCCATAGGACAGGATGGCGACGCTAGCGTGTGTCCATAAGAGCTTCGCCGTGCGAAACTGGCGTTGTCATGGACACAGGGACTTACCGTGCCTAAATCGAAAGACGTGAAGTATCGCCTGTCACAGGCGATGTTGCGCGCGTTGACCGTCGATCAGCGGCCCGCCGTGGATGCCCAGGGTAAGACCTTCCTCGAGCCGAACCCGGGCCGAAAGCCGTATCGGTTCCCGGATGGCGCGCAGGGCGCGCCACGTGGCTTCGGCTATTACGTCGGACCACGCGGCGCGTTTTACGAGTTGCGGATGCGCATTGGGAAGAAAGCCGTGCGGCTGTCGCTAGGATCTGTGCATGATCGGCCAGTCGAGAAGGCCTACAACGTCGCGGCGGGCCATCGTTCCTATGTTCACGACATGGGAGAAGACCCTCGCCAAGCCGACCGCGAGAACCTGGCAGCGAAAGCGGCGCGAAGCATGACCGTAGGGACGGCGCTAAGTGCTTACATCGCGTTTCTTGAAGATCAAAAGGGTCGGGGGTTGGTCAAACAGGCCGGCGTCGACGGTGCTACCGACTCATTGGCGCGCCTCGCACGTCCGGAGGTCGGCCTGGCGGACACCCCTATAACCGAGGTCACCGACGAAGTAGCCAAACGAGCCTGGTATAAGCTCCGGCACTCGGCCATGTTGCGATCCAATCGCGTGCCCGCTGACGTCAAAACCAAGCTCATATCGGAGGTAGAATGGTGGCGGCTCAACAAGTCAGAGCTGGTGTCTAAACTCAGATTGACGGGAAAAGACGTTGAATTGGCGTTTGCCGCAGGACTGGCCGCTGCCGAACATACGATGGGCGACGCTTCCCGTGCGGTTGAGCGTGCGATTGCTCACGAGCGAAAGGCCGCAGACGTTGCGTTGAGGCGTCCCGTTCTACTCCACAACCCTTTTTCGATCTTGTCCGACGAAGGCTTCTTCCGGAAAACGCGCGATCTGCGCAAACACTACGAAGCAGCTCGCGTCCGAAATCCCCTGGGGCTGGATGATTCCGAGACAGGACAACAATCCCTGCCGACCGTGCTGAAGTCCCTGCTCGAGCGCAGAGACATGCAACAAGGTCAAAATGTCACGGCGATCGACTACATTCTTTTGACGCTGCTATGGGGGACCCGGCGTAGCGAATCGGCACGGCTGTGCTGGTATGCGAGCTGCTCACCCGAAGAACTGCGGGGTTTGGTTTCATGGGTCTGGCTTGCACCTACCCCAGACGCCAAGAATCGCACGACCGGGCTTCGTGGTTCCCAGGTGTTTCTGCACGATACCAAATCGGGCGACGCCCAATTGCTGCCAGTGGCTTATTTTGCCGAGCGGGTCCTTCGATGGCGTGTGGACGCGCGCAAGCAAGCAGAGGCGGCGTTGACGCGAACCATCGAGAAGGCCAGCGCTGACGCGAAGACCATTCACGGCCGCACACGCGACATTATTCTACGGGCAAAGGCGGATGCAGTCGTTCAGCGGGCCGAGTGGCGCCTCGAGCAAACGCGACGCTGGGTGTTCCCGGCTCGCAACCCTAAGGCGGTCGAGGGCCATTATTTAGATAGCAAGTCCATTCTTGCGACCATCAAGGACGATGCTGGGCTTGCGGAGATTGGTCTGACGATGCATGACTTCCGACGCACGATGGGCCGGTTCGCTGCGAAGATCCTGTCGGGCCATCTCGTGAGTCAGCTCCTGCGGCACCATGGCACTGAAGGCAACGACAAAGCCATGGAGGAGGTCAGCAAACGCTACACAGAAGCGGAATGGCCGGACCTGTGCGCAGCCATGGCGAAGGTAGAGGAGGCGTTGATCGCCACAAGTCCACGTGCTTGGAATATGCTCCGGGACGCGGGCGATGTTGCCCGACCCCGAATGGACGAACGGGATGACCCTCCGTTGAATGTGCCTAAGTATCGGAGCAGACGTAGTGGCGACGCTTGAAGCCAAGCGCACCAAGGCCGAGGCGAAAGAAGCCCTCGCCCGTCGCCGTGCCGAAATTGCGGCTCGAGATGCTGAAATGCTCGATGCATTGAACGCACGAGCAAGCGCGCACCGACATCAGATGGCGATGGACGCCCTTGATCGCATCATCATTGTTGGCCGCGCGTTCCGTCTCGATACATTGCTGCACATCCTTCAACCGCAAGTCTGGGTGCTCGACGAAGGTGGACGTTTGATGGGCCACGTGCTTACGGTGGATGCGAGGGCCTTGGACGGCGCGGCTGACATTAGCGTGCTGCCCCTGGTCGAGGCGCTGGATGAGCAATGGGGTGACGTGGAGCAGCGGGCCGGGTGGGGCCGCGCTTACGCTGACGCACTGCGGGCTATTGCCGACGTGGTAGACGACCACACTCGGGCATTTGAGGCAGCCGTAGCACTTCGACGAACCCTCGATAACCTGTAAGCAGATTAAAACGCTGAGGGCTCGGATCTTCGCGCGCGCCGTTGTCGGATAAATTAGAAGCGATCCCGAGGACAAGCATGGCTTACCAAATCGGCGAAGAAGTATTTGCAACTAAGACAGAAATAACGGCGCGGTGCCAGAAAATTCTGCACGCTAGCTCGTTCGGCGTTGCAGATGGCGACGCAGTGTTCCTGTTGGACCTGTTTCAGCACCACGATGAGTGGGCCGAGAAGTCACGCGGGGGCATCGAAGGTGTGCGTGTCTATAAAACGCCGCACGGCACGCCCTGCTTTAATCTTGTGTGCACAGATGGGCGGATCGTCGATATCTCCTTCCCGCACGCTATTAAATGTTTGCCCAGCAATCGGATCACGAAGCGGCAGCCTCAATGGCTTACGGACTACAAGGCTGCCGCTCGGCAGACGATTCAACCTCAAATCTTCGAGTTTCGTGATCGTGAGGTGCCGCTCACGGCGGCTTGTCCGGTGACAGGTATGCCTGTGACAGCGATCAACGCGCACATTGATCACGTCGCTCCGCTGACCTTCGATCAACTCCTGCACGATTTCACTGAGATCAATGGGATTGATCCAAGCGTGGTCCGAGTTGGATCCCAGGGCGGGACAATCGCAATTTTTGAAGATCCTGACGTAGCTTCCCGGTGGGCGGCATATCATCGAGAGCACGCGCAACTTCGCGTGATTTCTCAGGCCGGGAATCTAGGTTTACCGAAGCCACGGGTCGCGTGGGCTTTCCAGGAAATTTAGACTACCGAGCTGCATGACTGTGCAGGAGCGCTTCATTGCTCGAGGCATTGCAGCGCGCTGATCCATCGGCGCCATACTCCATTTGCAGTGCGTGCGTGTAGCCGTCGGGCCCTATTGCCCAGAAGATGGGGATCTGATTGGCGAGCAGGGCCCGCCACTTCTGAGCCGAGTTGAACCGCTTGTCCTCCGTTGACAGCTGCGGATCAGGGGTCGACCGACTGAACTCCTCGAAGTGTGCCAGCAGTTGGTGGATTTCTCGTTTGCTCTTCTTGACCTCCCCAGCGATGACAACGTGGTCGCCATCGTAGGCCATCAGGTCAAACGCATACCCTTTCGATTGCATGCCCAGGTCTTCCGCGGGCCATCCGTAATCAAAATGCAGGCGAGCGACGGCGCCGATCGTCATCACGGGTTCCAGCCAAAGTGTAAGCGGGCGGGGGATAGCGGCTTTTGCACCTTCCCAGAACAATTGCTCGTTCGCTTCACTACGCGGCGCTCGGTAACGGCCGCCGCCGATGTCCCACACCAGGCCGGCATCGATGGCGCTCAGGAAATGCTTGGCGTCGAAGTCTGAGATCGTGATTGATGGGCGAGCGAAGCCTGCGGTGTCGAACCGACGCGCAGCGTCGTTGCAGAACGTTGGGAGCAGTTCGGTTTCGATGCGATCCCGAAATCGGCCGATGGCAGTGGCGTTGGTCATATGCGGTCGGTTGTTATGTGCTTATCGGGCGGGCGTAATGGGTAAGCAGGCTTCAAATTCATGCCATGCGTGTGTGATCTGATGCATTGCAGTGGCGCTGCCTGTAAGTGAGGCCAAGAGCCGATAGGCGAGGTGCAGGAGCCCGTTGCTGCTACGCACTTGCTGCGCCGCCAATTCGGCGGGATAGCCCCTCGCTCGGCGTTGCAATGGGTGGATGCCGGCATGCACGTAAGAGTTCAACCCATGCCAGGCGACTGAGTGGAACTGACGGAGCGGTTCGACCAATCCCGCCGGCGCCTTTTCGACAAGGGCCTTCAGCATTAACGTCGCGCCGGGCAGTTTTCGGGCTTGCTCATCGCTCCCCTCGCTCAGCGGGCCGTCCAAGAGCGCAATTGCGTCGTCACCCGCGGCGTGAAGCGACCAGGCCCCGCGAACGACGGCTTCGAATTGGAGCCGGAGCAGCGCTGTGGCCGAGTGCGGAAGGTCATTGGCGAAGCACTGCCGGGCCGCAGACGCGTGCTCGAGCGACAAGAGAGCGCTGGCCGCGGCGGCAAGGTGCCGCGGAAGGTTCGTTTGAAGGGCAGAGGCGGAGCCCAGTAAGTCATCGAGCCGCTCATGAAATGCGTCGGAATGCTGAAGGAGGTCAGTCATCGGGTGCGGCCAGCGGAAGTCGGGACCACCATACGGTCAGATTCGGGTGCGTGCCACTCCCTCGATCCGAGGATTGATCCTGGTCACGTTCTAGGCGCCAGAGCGAAACGCGACGCCCGAGAAAACGTTAGAGTAAGGCATCGACGGATGATGCCGAGGACGGATCCATGGGGACGGTTCGAGCGGAATATCAAGAGTTTATTGCGTCCCTGGCGCGCCAGGCGGTGCCAGACGACGTGCTCCGGGTTGCCCACATCGTCGGGCGGCACCTGGCAGCGTTGGTCCCCCTTGGCGCCACTCGCCGGGCCCGATCCGTGCGACTAGCTCCTCTGCTTATGCAGGAGCTGGACGCCGAGCCGATTGATTTGCCCGAGCTTGGCGAGGCCGCCGTGGATGGCCCCACATTCCATCGGCTGCATCAGCTTACGGTTGGGCCCTTTCGCGGCTTCATGAGCCAAGAGACCTTTGACCTGTCGCGGGCCATCACGCTGGTCTACGGTGCGAACGGCACCGGCAAGAGCAGTCTGTGTGAAGCCATGGAATGGGCGCTGTTGGGCAACATCAATGAAGCGGACAGTAAGCGCATCGACCAGCGCACTTACTGCCATAACGCGCGCCTCCGTCGTCACGTGCCACCCGCCCTCATCGCTCATGACGCTCAGGGGCAACCGGTCGAGGTCCAAGCGAGCGAGGAAGCATTTCGATTCTGCTTCATCGAAAAGAATCGAATTGAAGGCTTCGCGCGAATCGCAGCACGGACGCCTGGTGACCAGCGGCAACTGATCGCCACCCTTTTTGGAGTAGATCAGTTCAACGAATTCGTCCGTGGATTTAATCCGGACCTCGACGAAAATCTTAACTTACAGGGCCGAAAAGGCCTGGCACTTCAGGCCCGACGCGTTGCGCTGGCCGCTGCGGAGCAGACCGTTCGAGACTACGATGCCGCTGTCGCCGGATGGCAAGAGCAGGAGGCCGAATTAGCCTCGCGGATTCAGGCGGGCGCCACCTACGACGAAGCATGTGCGTGGCTGATGGGCGCTGACCCGTTACCCGGGCGCCTATCGATCGTCCGAGCCGCGATCGATACTCCTCCTAACGCGTTGCTCGGCATTACGCGCGCTCAATGCGAGGCGCGGCTGGTGAGCGCCTTAGCGGCGGAAGAGTCGCTGAAGCTAATGTCGCAGCAGCTGCAAGCTCGAACTAGCGACGTGTCCTACCGGAAGCTCTATGAAGCCGTGCGTGATCTAGCCGCCGCTAATCAAACCTCCTGCCCGGCGTGTGGCACCGCGATAGATAAGGTGGCGCGCGACCCTTACGAACGCGCACGCGAGGGCTTGGCGCAGCTTGGCGAGCTGGCCGATTTGCAGCGGCAGGAGGCGGAGCAACGTGAGCTGGTTGCCGAGGAGCATCGATCACTGCACGACCTGATGCGGCGGGTGCTTCAGGCGGCCCAGCCAGAGCAGGTGGGGGCTCTTCCCCAGCTGCCTGAACGCCCCGAAGGGACCTGGCTGGATCCTTGGTTGAACGACGCGCGCGCGGCGTGGTGTGCATTGTTGGACCGGGCGTCCGGCATCGAACGTGCGGACGCGCAGGCACAACAGGCAGCCGTTGAACGTCCCGGACTACTGACGGAGCGCGACACGCTTGAGGGCCTTGAGCGAGAAATCTCGGCTCTTGCCACGGTGCGTAACGAGGGCCTTCGTCGGTTCAACGACGCCAAAGCGTTAATCGATGCCTTCGAGGATGAGAATCGCGAGCTGATTGCGGAAGCTGCCGCAGAGGTGCCGGAAGTCACGTTCCACCAACGCATCAAAGCCGGCTACGACCCGTTCGTGGTGCAGCTGAAAGCCTTTATGGCCCAGCTACCGGGCCAGTTGTTGCAGGGGCTCGGACGCCGAGTGCGCGACTTCTATAACGGGTTCAATCGCGACGACCCGGCGGGGGACCTACTGAGCGAGCTGTGGCTGCCCGTCGCCGAGAACGAAAAGATTGAACTGGAGTTTGTCGGCGAGCCTGGCTTACGTTACGACGCCCTGCAAATCCTGAGCGAGGGACATATCCGTTGCCTGGGCCTAGCGATTCTTTTGGCCAAAAACATGGAGCAGGGATGTCCGGTGGTGATCTTCGACGACGCGGTCAACGCCATCGACGACGATCACCGCAATGGCATTTGGCGAACGCTGTTTGAAGACGGCGCACTCGACGGGAAGCAAGTCATTCTGACCTCTCATGGAGAGGAGTTCTTACTGCGCATCCAGCAGGAGTTGGGCGCGCAGCGAGTTAGAGACGAAGTCCGAGTGATCAAGTTCCTTCCTCACTTGGGCGAGCATGAGTTGAGGGTGGACACGGACCCGCCGACAAAAAACTATGTGCTCTTGGCCGAGCAGGCCATCGGGCAAGACGACAAGCGCGATGCCCTCAAGCAGAGTCGACCCGCCCTGGAAAGTCTGACCGATCGGCTATGGAAGTGGCTGGGACGGCACGGTGACGGCCGCATTGACCTGAAAATCTCGGGTCCGGGCGCGCCGTTCGAACTGAACAATAAGTGCGCCAAGCTCAGCAGTGCGCTTCGCGGGTTGGCGGATCGTCCTGGACTCGACGAGGCCCAGGCAGCTCTAGTGACGCTGTTAGGGGTCAATGGCGCTTCGATTGAATGGGGCTACCTTAACGCCGGTGTCCACGACGCCCAGCGCGGCGGCGAGTTCGACCGCGCCACAGTTAGGACCATTGTAGGGGCCGTGGTGCAGCTGGACGCTGCCCTTGACCTGTTGCAAAACCGAGTGCGGAACTAGGCTTGTGAAGCAGCCTTTATCGGCGCAGGCGTGTAATGCGGCCGGGTCGTCAGTTCCGGCGGCGCTGGCCCACATCGATCGTCGCGCGGCGACCATCGTCAATCCATCCGGTGTTTAAGCGAGCCCCCATGCCCTAAGAAAGCGTCTTGGATAGTCTTCCTCTGGTCATATCTTCGGCGTCGAGCCCAAGACTGCTCTCAAGCATCACGACTGCCGGGCCGCGGCACACATACTTCCCGTTGCGAAAGTTGGGCGCCGCGAGGGTCCACGGTAGTGAGGCGTGCTTGGCAAGCGCCAAATTATCAAATAACGCGCCGCTTCGAAGCCAGCGTGTCTCGCAAACAGCATGACCCACGGTGATACAATCGCGATACCTTGACACACATCCGTCCAGGGCCATGCGACGGCTTTCAGCATCGGAAGATCAACAAGACGGCACGATGTTGAGGTCAACCTGCGCAGTATGGCGCAGGATAACTTCGTTCGTAATTTTCCGGCTACTGCAGACCGCCGCTCGCTAGAATTACCCCGCCGGTCATCCAAGCAGATTCCTCAGATGCGAGAAAAAGGGCAACCTTTGCAATATCGTCAGGTTGGCCGATACGACCCAGCGGCGTTTTGCCAATCAGATCTGCCCCGGAGCTTCCGCGACGAATTTCCGCCGTTCCATCGGTTTCCGTCGGGCCCGGATTAAGGCTGTTGATACGAATCTTTCGAACACCGAGTTCTTTGGACAAGACAGAGGTAATGGCCTCAGCTGCGCTCTTGCTGGCTGTATAAACAGAGGTTGAAGGAGGTTTAAGGCCGGTGATACTCGCACCGATATTTATGATCGATCCGCCCTCCGCCATGTTAGCCGCGACTGCCTGTGTGACCAGAAGGAGACCCAGGACGTTTACGTCGAACATCTTCCGGAAGTGCGCCTCCGTGATGTCCTGAAGGGGGGCAAACGAATAGACTCCTGCGTTGTTTACAAGCGTGTCGATGCGACCATATGTTGCCAAGGCGGCATCTGCGATCGCTTTCGCGCCCTCGACCGTAGATACGTTTGCCTTAACGGCGACGGCACGACCGCCCTCGTCTTTGATACTCGCGACAACCGCGTCCGCATCTGCCTGATTTGAACTGTAGTTGACCACGACTGCGGCGCCTGCTGCGCCGAGTGTTCTTGCGATCGCGGCACCGATTCCCTTCGATGCACCGGTAACAATGGCGACTTTGCCGTCCAACTTTTTCATAGATGATTCTTTCGCTTCAATGGGGGCCTTGCCGTCACAAAAATCGGATGGCATTGTCTGAGAAAGGCGAATGCGCCTGTCGGTTGCAACATTAGATACCGATCAGTAAGAATTATCCTAAGAGCGGCCTTAAGTCAAGCGCATAATTTACCGACCAGTAAGAAATTAGGATCAGCTATTCGTGACACGCAAACCATCGTCAAAGCTACCCGGCCGCCCAAGGGCATTCGACGAGTCCCGAGCGTTAGATGCAGCGATGGAGCTGTTTGCTTCCAAAGGCTATGACGCAACTTCGCTGTCCGAACTGGAAGATGCGATGGGAATAAATCGAGTGAGCCTGTATGGCGCATTCGGAAACAAGGAGGCACTGTTCGTCAAAGCAATGCTTCGATACACAGATCAAGGGAACCTCCGATTTGGTGAATGTCTTGGCGGCTCGGTTACCGCGCAAAGCGTGCGAGCATTTCTCGAACAAGCGGTCGAGATGTTCACAAATCCTGAGGCACTTGGGGTGTGCTTCATTACGCAAGCACCTATGACTCAGACCTCCGTGTCTGCAGAAACGAAACGCTTTGTAGTGTCACAACGTCAAGGCATAGAAGGAATGTTGGCTGAGAGGCTTAGGCGAGGCGTCGCTGACGGTGACCTCCCGCGTGACCTAGCCATCGGCGATTTCGCTCGTTATTTCGCCGGCGTCGTCCTTGGTCTTGCGCTCCAGGCGCAGCATGGAGCCACGCGAGCTGACCTTCTTCGAGTCGTCGATATATGCATGAACAGTCTTCCAGAGGCAGCGGCAGTTAGTCCCAGGCGAAAAAGATCACGGGGATAAGCGACCAGTTGCAAACTGTTAGACGTCTGGCGTTACCACGAGTCGGAATGGGGAGCGGCGCCAGGGGGGGGGCTGCTCTTGCCTCTCATCCTTGCCTTCGAAAATCGCGGCGCTAAAAGGATCGAGTGCACAAGTTCGACGACAGCCACGAGCGGGCAATCGGAAGTCTGGTTATGTCGTGGTATCGAGCAAGGCGTCCGCGCCCTCCAGATACCGCCTGACGACTACAGCAATGCCCTCCGTCCGGACGGCATCGAGCGAGTATGACTCCTCGTGCCTGTGGTCAAAGCTCGATACTTGACCCAGCCGAAAGATTTCGACACGGCGAGAGAGAAGTATCTTCGGCAACGCATCCGAATCCACGGGCTCTGCGTAAGACAAGCTAATTCGGACCTGTAACGTAAGTAGATGCTGCCGTTGCGACTGCCGCTCGAATTCCGCCTCCCATCGTAGATAACTCTCCTTATAGTGATAGGTTCTGACAGAGCGATCCGTGTGTGTGAGGCCCAGCGCCGTGAGCAGTGGCAATGCGATGGCGAGCATGTCGTCCAGCTCCCGTTCGACCGAGCGGAAGACCCGTTCACTTACGCTCCCCATAACCGCTGCAAAATACGAATCAGCATCAGCCAATGTTTCAACGAGCGCCGGGCCATCGCTAGTTCCCCAAAACGGTAGCCGCCATTGAGGATCGCTGCTCTTCCTTAGCATCGACGCTGCCAGTCGGCCGTCGACGCGCCTGACGACAAGGGCGACTATGTCGAGGTCAGGAAGGTAGCGCTCCGACACCACAGTTTCGTTGCTGTGGAGTCGCGGATTCCAGATTGCACCATACCTTTCTTCCCATGCCATGAGCTGTCCTCCTGTATCAGCGATCCGGATGTCTGTCGTGCGTCGGAAGCGGACCTTTACAAATGATAACCCTAGGCGACCCGGCCCGCTTTATAGCAAGAGGGATGGCGTTAGATGGGCCGGGGCTACGTGTTCGTCCAGACCAAAACCCGCGAGGATGCCCTCAGAGTTCCGATGGGTGCGCGCGGAGATCGACTGCTAAGCCCGGGCCTCGTTCGTCGGAAGGCGCTTCGACATTTGATCGTTGGTTTCGCTTAGTGGGTCTAATCGGAATCAATACACCAGACGCACCAAGGTGTCGTCACCGCCTTCGGCGGGTGTAGCGCCGCGCGCGTTGCGCGCCAAAACATTGGGCCGGTGACCCTCGAGTCACCAAGAAAGCAGCGATCTGCGTTTTAACCAACCGCTACAACCCGCGACGTGACGCCATTCTTCGATCACCCCGCTGCAGGTGATTGAACACCCCATTGCGCACTGCGGGATTCCGATCAACAACAAATGTGTCCTCACCATTTTGTTGGTCGCATATGCCCGCTGCCCTTCGCACGCACGTCAATCTTCCGAAGCACATCGCCGATGCCCTTCGATCCTACGCGCTCGGCCTCGGTATGTCGCCGACGAAAGCGGTCGAGCAAATCGTGCTCACGCACTTCACCGAAGGCGAAGCGTTCCGCGCGCTCGAGAAGCATCTCGACGACGCGTTCAAGGCGGTGTGCAAAGAGCTTCGAGAGCAGCAGGTCTTATTCATCGACGCGCTCGCCGACAACCTGGATGTGCTCGCGGAGCTTCAAGCCAACGTTCCACGCCCTCCCTCTCTGTAACCCCACATCTCCCCCTCAAAGGAAGTCCCCGTCATGAAGTTCCAGTCCGCTGTTTTACTCGCCGCCGCCCTCGCTACTGCGCTCTCCGGCTGCGCCGCCGTCGGCATCGGCCCTCGTAACGCCTCCAATGAAGCCACCACTACATCTGCGGCCCAAGGCGCTATGGTCGGGGCTGCCATCGGTTGCGCCGCAGGTTTGGCCAGCAGCCTCCTGACCCACTCGGGTCTTAGCATCAAGCGCTGTGCGATGGGTGGCGCGGCGGGTGCCGTCGTCGGCGGTGTCGTCGGCTATAAGCGAGGCTTGCAAGAAGCCAACGCATTGGCGGAGCAGGCCCGCAACGCCGGCTTGGTGGCGCAGGTGCAAACGAAGACCGTATCCGCCACGGACAGCACCGGCAAGACGGAGCACGCCCAAGCCTTGGACCGCCTGACGATCCAGCTGCTGGCGACGGACATCGCCCGCCGAGGTCCGACCACCGCCGCCATCCTGGCGAAGGCCGCCGCGCTCGCCGATGACAGTGCGGAGCCGGTGACGCTGACCGTCAGCGGCACGCCCGCTCAGCGGGCCTGGCTCGCGCAGACGCTGCGCGCGGATCTCAAGGCCGACACCACGGCCACGCTGATTGAAAAAAGCGCCATCACCACGCCCTCGCTCGAGCTGTCGCCGGTGCCGAATGTGCCGCACGACTCCACTCAAACGGGGACGCGTTAATGGACATCCGATTTGGTTCTGGCTACTTCACCTATGAGCGCCCCAGCCGAGGCTGCGACGAACGCCGCGGATCTTCAACCGTGTCTACGCGGGACGCAGACGGCCCGGTTTCCGCTGGGGGTGTCGTCGGTGGGTGCTCGGCGGGCGAGCGAGTGCCGTAGAATGGTGGGCAGCCATTATCAACTCCTGTTGCAGTTGGTTTGGTTAGCGGGTCAGGGGTGTTACTAGCACCTCTGGCTCGCGATTTTCACCGCATCGAGCGATGGTTGCCTGCGACGTGATTCATGTCGATGACGCGGGCAACGGTGTGACCGTAGCAAAACAATTTCGGGTTGTCTGTAGGGGCGTAGCGGAGACTTCGCTGAGTCTTCAGTTCTGGTCGTGCTCAAGCCGTTCTTTCAATTGCTGCGCGCGGTGATTTGCCCATTCGGCCCATGCCGGCGTGACCAGTTCGTGGCGTGCGGTTTCTTCCCAGATGTTCATGTCATACGCCGGCACGATCGATAACAACGTGTCGATATCGCTGCTGCTTGAGCTGTCGGGAAAGCATGCGAGAAAAACCTTTTGAGTCAGAACTCTAGGACGCTTTTGTCGGGAAACTATTTTCTCGTCCGAGTTTATTCAGTACTTGTTTATTTGTTTTGAGTGAGACAAATCGCAAGAGCCTCTTGATGGGAAGCCCGTCACAGTGATCAAGGCTTAGCAGGCGGTTCGTAGCGCGCCTCTTTTTCCTGTCGAGCGGCACAGTGAACTCAACGACCTCCACTTTTGTTGGCCTTCACGACCTTCCGCTAGGTTGCGGAAAATCATTACGGCCTCTTTGTGGCCGTCAATGTGATGGCGAATGTACGGCCAGGGTCGTTGTAAGCTGACTTGCTTAAATCACCACCATCGGTACGTTCGTCGTCTGAATTCTCGTACGACTTAAACGAGAAGTACCACGGGACATTGGCGCCGCTGAGGATGTGCTTCTGATAGAGGGCAGGGCTGAAGTCCATCTTGCCGTGAGGGAAATCAGCGGACACAGCGACAATAGACCAATGGCATTCGCCAAGGCCGAAGTAGTCTTCGTCCTGCATCTGATCGAGGTAAACGATAGCGGCATAGTCGCCGTCACCGATTCGTTGGAAAGCAACAGGAAGTGACTTGCGCGGTTCGAGCGTGGCGCCGCTGAGAGGCGTCATCGGGACACAAGCCGGATTCATGACCTGATATTCAACATGACCGCTTCTAGTTTCCAGATCGCCGGGTGCGCCAAGGACTTTGGCGACGATCTCGTAACTTATGTGAGGATTTGGGTTGAGCTTGATGTCGGGCTCTTTGATCGACGCGCAACCAGAAGCCGTTAGAAGAAGCATGGTTGTTGAGACGATCCGTAGCAAATTAACTCTCCTGAGCATGTTTGTAGAGGTGGATCGGCACTTTGGTAGCGCCGATCATCTTGCAAGCCTCTGGAATCCTTCAGATCGAAAGCGGCGCTACATCGGCTTTCTTCAGCAGCCTCGACGTGAAGTACTTATCCTCGTAATACCGGATCTTCTCGCACATCACCGGATGCGGAATACCCTCATAGAGGAACACTTCCTTGTCCGTGCCCATCGCCTTCAGCTCCTGCGGCAACATCAACGCACGCTTCTCTTCTGAATGGCTCTTCGAAACATCACCATTCTTATTCTTGGTGATGTTCTCGCGACGTACCGTCGTGTAGCCCAGCATATCGGAGTAGTCGTTGGCGTCCTGCTGCTCGCGGGGCGCGAAGACGATCTGCAACGCATGGTTGGTGATGACCGTGCGCGAGACGTCCTTGCCGTAGGTGGCGTCCAGCTGGGCCATGCTCTGGATGATCGGGAGCAGGCGGATGTTGTAGCCGGCCATGTACG